>ENA-OZZS01000308-OZZS01000308.1-human-gut-metagenome-genome-assembly--contig:-NODE-308-length-9454-cov-2.826045_pt1 | contig 9454 bp, 10 predicted proteins | sample MGYA00244940_ERZ654152 | MGnify/ENA primary metagenome ERZ654152 (study PRJEB26926, sample SAMN06165029) | human gut metagenome | biome: ENVO:00009003; feature: ENVO:2100002; material: ENVO:00002003... | reverse complement strand
ATACGAGATCTGCGCATGTCTCGTGGGCTCGGAGATGTGTATAAGAGACAGGGAAGTGACTGTCCAGACAAAAAGAAACCCCGCTGACGCGGGGTTTCTTTTTGTCTGGCTGTTTTATTTCACCATCATCTTGCTGGCTTTATAGATATCGCCGCAGCCGAGGGTGATGACGAGGTCGCCTTCGCGGGCGTTGTCCTTGACCCACTGAGCCGCTGCTTCAAGGCTGTCCACCAGCACCGAGTTCGGGATCTGGGCGGCCAGCTTTGCGCTGGTGATGGAGGGGTCGTTGGGCTCGCGGCTGCCCATGATGGGGGTGATGACCGTGATATCGGGGATCTTGAAGACGTCCACAAAGTCGTTGAACAGCATCTTGGTCCGGCTGTATGTAAATGGCTGGTGGACGGCGATGAGGCGCTTGTAGCCCATCTCGCGGGCGGTGGTGAGGGTGGCGCGGATCTCGGTAGGGTGGTGGGCGTAGTCGTCCACGACCACCGCACCGTTGCACTCGCCGTAGAGCTCAAAGCGGCGGCCCGCGCCCTTGAAGTTCAGGGCAGCCTCGGCGCACTGCTCCACGGTCAGGCCCACAAAGCGGCAGACGGCACACATGGCCAGCGCATTATAAACGTTGTGGCGGCCGGGCACGGACAGGCGGATGTGGCCGGTGATTTTGCCCCACTCCTTGAGGTCGAACTCAAAGAAGCCGGGCTTGTACTCCTGCACATTGATGGCGCGGTAGTCGCCGTCGTTCTCGATGCCAAAGGTGCGGACGCGGCGGTCCAGCGTGTACATGACATCCATGGTGTTCTTGTCGTCGGCGTTGGCGAAGATCATGAACTGGGTCATCAGGGCGAAGCGCTTGAAGGCGAACTTCAGCTCACCCATGCTGCCGTAGTAGTCCAGATGATCGTTGTCGATGTTCAGCACAACGGACAGGTAGGGGGTCAGTTTGAGGAAGGTCTCGGAATACTCACAGGCCTCGATAACGATGTCATCGCCCTTACCGGCCTTGCCGTAGCCGTTGATGAGGGGCAGCTTGCCGCCGATGACGGCAGAGGGGTCGCGGCCCGCCAGCTCCAGCGCGGTGGTGATCATGGACGTGGTGGTCGTCTTGCCGTGGGTGCCGGAGACGCAGATGCTGTCCTTGTACAGGCGGCTGACATAGCCCAGCAGGACGCTGCGCTCCACGGTGGGGATGCCGTAGGAATCGGCGGCGTTCAGCTCCACGTTGTCCTTCGCGATGGCGGCAGAGTAGACCACGAGGTCGGTGCCGATGACGTTGTCGGCGCTATGGCCCAGCGAGACCTTCACGCCCATCTCCCGCTCGTAGCGGATGATGCTGCCATCCAGCACATCACTGCCGGAGATGATATATCCCTTGGCGTGCAGGATCTGGATCAGCGGGTACATGCCGCTGCCGCCGCAGCCGATGAAGTGGATCTTCTTCACATTATCAAGCAAGTGCTTGGTATAGTCGGTAACAAACATATTCAGGCAACCTCCAAATAGACACAAACGGCCGCAGCGCAGACCGATCTCATTTTAATTCACCATGTGGTACTACTTATTATATAATTTTTGGCGGACAAAATAAACAGTTCCGAGCGAATTTTCGGAAAGAACAATAAAAAGCTGCTTTGTTTTGTTACAACTGTACAGATGCAACAGCGATTTTCGGCCAAATTCGACCATTTGCAAAAGCACCCCACCCACGGCGGCTGCCGCAGATGGGGTGCTTTTGGGTTTACTGGTGGATGGAGGTGCGGACGAGGGCGCGTTTCAGGCGGGCCTGTGCCAGCTCATAGTCGCGCTTATCAAGGTTCTTCTGAGCCAAGATCTCCTCCGCGCGCTTCTTGGAAGCCTCGGCGCGGGCCTGATCGATCTGCTCGGCCCACTCCCAAGTGGTCGCGACCAGCCGGACGTTGCCGTCCAGCACGGTGAGCATCCCGCCCATACAGGCGGCGCGGCGGCGGGTTCCCTCCGCGTCCACGATGTGCGCCTCACCCATGCCCAGCGCGGTGCAGTAATCGCCGTGCTTGGCCAGAATGGCAAGGTCGCCGTCAATGGCGCGGCAGACCACCCGCTCGGCCTGACCGTCAAAGGCGCAGCCGTCCGGTGTGACCACCGTCAGATGAAAGGTCGTCATGGTTTACCCCTTCTTCGCCTTGGCGAACACGTCGTCGATGGTGCCCGCGAACAGGAAGGCGCTCTCCGGCAGGTCGTCGCACTCGCCGTCAAGGATCATCTTGAAGCCGCGCAGCGTCTCCTTCAGCGGCACATACTGGCCGGGCATACCGGTGAACTGCTCTGCCACATGGAAACTCTGGGACAGGAAGCGCTGCACCTTGCGGGCGCGGCTGACAGTCCGCTTGTCTTCCTCGCTCAGCTCGTCCATGCCCATGATGGCGATGATGTCCTGCAGCTCCTTATAGCGCTGCAGAACCTTCTGGACGGCGCGGGCGACCTCGTAATGCTCCTGACCCACGACTTCGGGGCTGAGGATGCGGCTGGTGGAATCCAGCGGATCCACGGCCGGGTAAATGCCCTGCGAGGCGATGTCACGGCTCAGGACCGTGGTGGCATCCAGATGGGTAAAGGTGGTGGCAGGGGCCGGGTCGGTCAGGTCGTCGGCGGGAACGTAGACGGCCTGAACCGAGGTGATGGAGCCCTTGCGGGTGGAGGTGATGCGCTCCTGCAGAGCGCCCATCTCGGTGGCCAGCGTGGGCTGGTAGCCGACGGCGGAAGGCATACGGCCCAGCAGAGCCGAAACTTCCGAACCGGCCTGCGTGAAACGGAAGATGTTGTCGATGAAGAGCAGCACGTCCTGATTCTTGACGTCGCGGAAGTACTCCGCCATGGTCAGGCCGGACAGTGCCACGCGCATACGGGCTCCCGGGGGTTCGTTCATCTGGCCGTAGACCAGCGCAGTCTTGTTGATAACGCCGCTCTCGGTCATTTCGCCGTACAGGTCGTTGCCCTCACGGGTGCGCTCGCCAACGCCGGTGAACACCGAGTAGCCGTTGTGCTCGGTGGCGATGTTATAGATCAGCTCTTGGATCAGGACGGTCTTGCCGACACCGGCGCCGCCGAACAGGCCGATCTTACCGCCTTTTGCGTAAGGAGCCAGCAGGTCGATGACCTTGATGCCGGTCTCCAGAATTTCGGTTGCAGGTTTCTGCTCTGCAAAGCTGGGAGCCTTGCGGTGGATGGACCAGTGGGGCAGGTCGTCCACCGGGCCTTTGCCGTCGATGGGGCGGCCCAGCGGGTCGAACATGCGGCCCAGCGTGCCTTCGCCCACCGGGGCGTTCAGGCCGTGGCCGGTGGCGGTGACCACCATGCCCTTGCCAAGACCCTCGCTGGCAGAAAGCATGATGCAGCGCACCGTCGTCTCGTTGACGTGCTGCGCCACTTCCATCGTACGCTCGGTGCCCTCGGCGGTCACCGTCAGCGCTTCCTGCAGGGCAGGCAGCTTGCCCTCGGTGAACTTGACGTCCACCACGGGGCCCGCTACGCGAATAATAGTTCCCTGTATCATACGATTGCCTCTATACTAATTTGTAAATACGTTTTATTCCGCCCGGTTCTGCACGGCAGCCGCACCGCCGATGATCTCGGTGATCTCCTGTGTGATGGAGCCCTGACGGGTGCGGTTGTATTCGAGCTGAAGCTCGTGGATCATGTCATTCGCGCTCTTGGTGGCCGAATCCATGGCGGTCATGCGGGCGCTCTGCTCGGCGCAGAAGCTCTCGGTCATGGCGCCGAAGATCATACCGTGCATATAGATGGGCGCTGTCTGCTCGAACACGGTCTTCGCATCCGGGAACATCTCCACCTCGCCCCGCGGGTCACCCAGACCTTTGGGCGTGGGCTTCAGGTGCTCGCGGTCCAGCGGAAGCAGCCGCTCCATGACGGGTTCACTGGTCAGGGCATTCTGGATCTTGGTGTAGACGATGTACACCTCATCCAGCTTGCCGGACTTGAAATCGTCGATGGCGTCCACGGTGATATCGCGGGCACGCTGCAGCGTCGGAGCCGTGGCACCGTACTGGAACTCTTCCACCAGACGCGGGTCCTTATGGAGCAGGGCACGGTAGCCGACCTGACCGATGACATAGAACCGGTCGTTCTGGTCTGCATGTTCCTTGAGGAACTTGAGCAGGTTCTGGTTGTAAGCACCGGCCATGCCCTTATCGGCGGTCAGCACAAGGTAGGCCCGCTTGGGGTTCTCCACATTCCGCTCATGGAAGTAAGGGTGGACCGGCTCATCCGGCAGATGAGGCACGACGCGGGAAATAGTATCCCGCATCCGGGTGAAATACGGCAGAACGTTTTGGTAGTTCTGGCGTGCCTTGCGGAGCTTGGAGGAGGAGATCAGGTACATGGCATTCGTGATCTTCATGGTATCCTGAATGCTCTCGATCCGCTCCTTGAGCAGCTTACTGGACGGCATGGCTCTCCCCTCCCGCATAGGCCTTCCACGCGGTCAGGATGGCATCCACCTGTTCCGGCGTGATCTTGCCGGTGGAAGTGATGGCGTCCATCGTGCCGGAGACATCGGCCTTGAACGACCGCACGAAGGCGGCCGTCTTGGCGCGCTGCTCCGTCAGCGGGACAAGATCCAGCATCCCGTGGGAAGCCAGCGTCAGGATCACGACCTGCTCGGCATCGGACTTGGGCTGATAGAGCGGCTGCTTGAGCATCTCGGTCAGGGCCTTGCCGTGCTCCAGCTGGCGGCGGGTCTCGGCGTCCAGATCGGAACTGAACTGGGCGAAGGACTCCATATCCTTATACTGGGCCAGCTCGATGCGCAGGTTGGCATTGGCCTTCTTCATGGCCTTGGTCTGGGCTGCGCCGCCGACACGGGACACCGACAGGCCGACGTTGACGGCCGGGCGGTTGCCCGCGTTGAACAGGGCGCTCTCAAGGAAGATCTGACCATCGGTGATGGAGATGACGTTGGTGGGGATGTAAGCGGAGACGTCGCCCGCCTGCGTCTCGACGATGGGCAGGGCGGTGATGGAACCGCCGCCGAGGTCGTCGCGCATCCGGCAGGAGCGCTCCAGCAGACGGGAGTGCAGATAGAAGACATCGCCGGGGTAAGCCTCACGGCCCGGAGAACGGCGGAGCAGCAGCGAGATGGCACGGTAGGCCACTGCGTGCTTGGACAGGTCGTCGTAGACGATCAGGACGCTCTTACCCTTGTCCATGAAGTACTCGGCCAGTGCCGTGCCCGCATAGGGGGCAATGTACTGCAGGGGGGCGGAGTCGGATGCCGTGGCCGCCACGATGGTGGTGTAGCTCATGGCACCGTGCTTTTTCAGATCCTCGGCCACGCGGGCGATGGAGGAAGCCTTCTGGCCGATGGCGACGTAGATGCAGTAAACGCCGGTGTCCTTCTGGTTCAGGATGGCGTCGGTGGCGATGGAAGTCTTGCCGGTCTGGCGGTCGCCGATGATCAGCTCACGCTGGCCGCGGCCGATGGGGAACATGGAGTCGATGGCGAGGATGCCGGTGTGAAGAGGGGTGTCCACGCTCTGACGCTCCAAGATGCCGGGGGCCTGTTTCTCGATGGGGTTGTAGCCCTCCGCTTCCACCGGGCCCTTGCCGTCGATGGGCTCGCCCAGCGGGTCGATGACGCGGCCGAGGAAGCCCTCACCCACGGGGATGCCCGCACGCTTACCGCTGCGGGTCACGAGGGTGCCGACGCCGACGGACTCGGCACCGTCGAACAGCATGATGCCGAGACGGCCCGGCTCCACGCTTTCGACCATGCCCTTGGCACCGTTCTCGAAGGTGACGATCTCGCCGTACACGGCGCGGTCCATCCCTTCGACCTGCACGATGCCGTCCGCCGAGGAGATGACCACGCCGCCCTCAGCCGAGGTCTCGGCGGGCTTGTAGTCCTCGATGCGGGTCTTCAGGGTAGCCAGATCGGGCTTACCTGCCATCATGGTGTCCAGCATGTGACGGCCGGAGTTATCGAACATCCGGTCGCCGACCTGCAGGACATAGCCGGAGAGGAGGCTCTCGTCCACGGAGACATTCAGGATGACCTCGGTGGCATCGTAGAGCTTCTTCACTTCATTCTTGATGCGGGTGATGTCCTCTTCCCGCAGCTTGCGGGCTGCACGCAGGTCGGCCTTGACGATGCGGTTGGAGTTAAAAAATTCCTTGCTGAATTCAGTTGCCATTGCCAGCACCTGCTTTCTCCAACAGATCGTCCAGCAGACGGGCATCGTCCTGCGCAGTCAGGTTCCGCTCCAGCAGCTTCTCGCACATGGCGCGGGCAAGGGCCGTGGTCTGGGCGTCGGCCTCGCGCAGCTTGTGCTGGCGCTCGGCTTCGGCCGCAGCCTTGCCCTCGGCCACGATGGCGTCGGCCTGTTTCTGGGCGTCAGCCATCAGCTGCTGCTTTTCCTTCTCGGCCTGCTGCTCGTAGGCTTCGCGGCGGGCAGCGGCTTCGGCGTCCACATTGCGCAGCTTATCCTCTGCGCTGGTCAGGGCTGCGGCGGCATCCTGCTTGGAAGTTTCCGCCGCAGCAATGGCGTCGTCGATCTGCTTCTGGCGCTGTGCAATGACGTTCATGACAGGCTTGTACAGGAACTTCCGCAGCAGCAAGAACAGGATCAGAACGTTGACGACCGTCCACAAAAGATTCAGATTCAGTGTCAGCATTCCGTCATGCCTCCGTTATCAACCCAAGAACAGGATGATCAGCAGGGCAACGACGAAGCCGAAAATTGCAGTACCTTCTGCCAGAGCAGCGCCCAGCAGGAGGTTGGTCTGGATCTTACCGGAAGCTTCCGGCTGGCGGCTGATGGCCTCCGTTGCCTTACCGGTGGCAATGCCGATGCCGATGCCGCCGCCAATACCAGTCAGCGCTGCGATACCAGCGCCCAGAGCTACGAGTCCGTTCATAATAAAATCTCCTTTGTAATGTAATCACTTCTCAGCCCGCGCTGCGTCTGAGATCACTCTTCGTCCCCAATGCTCTCTTTCATGAACAGGGAGGTCAGGAACACAAACACATAGGTCTGGATCAGACCATCGAACAGGTCAAAATACAAACTGAAGACAGCGGGGACGAACACCGGCACCACGAGCTTGATCAGCTCCATGATGACGAACGCGCCCAGCACGTTGCCGAACAGTCGCATGCAAAGGCTCGTAGGCCGGATCGCGATCTCCAAGATGTTCATGGGGGTCATGATCGGGGTAGGAGCCGTCAGACTCTTCAAAAAGCCGAGCCCGCCGCGCGCATGGATGCCGGCATACTCGATGAGCACGATGCTCATGAGCGCCAGAGCCGCCGTGACGTTCAAATCCTTCGTGGGGGGCTTGATGCCGAACACACCGATGAGGTTGCTGCACCCGATGTACAGCGCCACGCTCACCAGATACGGCACATACCGTTTGCCGTTTTCGCCCAGCAGCCCGACGAAGAAATCGTTGATGGTGGTCACGACCGTCTCAAGGACAGCCTGACGCTTGGTGATGTGTTCGACCCGCAGATTCCGCGTCAGCAGGATCGAACCGAGGACCAGAAACGCCATGATGCCCCAGCTGACGACCACCGACTCCGGGATGGAAAGCCCGAAGACCGAGACCATTTCAACGTTCAGCTCTTCTTTTAAAGCAGCAGTCAACGCATTCATTCTTTTTGCACTCTCTCCTTTCTCATTTTGTGGTATGTATCATAGCACGATTGTGCCGAAATTTGTAGCCGCCCGCCCCAGATTCTACCTTTTGTTATATTCCATTTCACGGAGCGCGGAGAAGTGTTGTACACTTCGCACAAATACTTGAATTTTTCTTATGCCTTTTGCACAATTCCTTAACCAAATCTTAGTTTTTGCTTCGTCTTGTACGGGTAAAATGAGGCAAAATCGGCACGTTATTCACTGTTTGTATAGCCGGTATATCAAATTTATATGGGAAGCAGGGCTGAGATGTAAGGGCTGTACCGGGTTCACTTCTTCTCACCGCGGCGGAACAGCAGACGGAAAATAGCACGAGACAGCGGGCCGCAGTAGAACATCTGCCAGCACAGGGCCATGGGAAAATTGCAGCCGAAGGTATGCACCCACGTGCCGAAGCTGGGTTCCTTGAACAGCACGGTGGCGATCAGGCTCATGACCGGGCACATACGACCCGAAAGTTTTGGTCGAGTTTCATGTATCCCAGCTTTTTGGACTTTTGGTGCAAAAACAAGGGGCAATTGTTGTACAGTCTGCGAATAGACAAGCGGCCCTGTTTTGAGTATAATAAAGCCAGAAACCAGAGAAGTACAGCAGAAGCTCAAATGAGAGCTAACCCCGCTGACTTGAAGCAGAAAGGAGCGAGACCGATGGTTGATATGGAACCCGCACAGTTCGGACAGACTGTCGGGGTTCGCTGAGAAGCAAAACAGAGGCTCTCCACAAACGGGATGTATCCCCCGTATAAAAAACACAAAAATAAGAGCCAGTCTTGAGCATCCATCACGCGAAAACAGAACAGTCTGTCGAGTATAAGACCCATGGCGATTCAAATAGATCCGCTTGAGGTGATCCCTATGAAGAAAGCTTTTGCGCGGACGAAGATATTTGAATGACCAAAAAGGAGTAACTCCAATGTACTAAGCAGTGGAACCCCCAGCAAATCTAACTCGAAAGAATGTGGTAATATGAAATTCATCTTCATGATCTCTGTACCGCAGTCCAACAGTTAAGAGAAGGGTCAGTCCAATGCACACGAGTAGCTAGTCCCCCTTGAAATAGATTCCAGTTTTCTGATAGTTTCTAAGGAGAGTCACCCTATGAAACGTACAGTCCGAAAATGAGGAGATCCAAGGAGAAGAGGCTTATGACTCCGAAGAAGTAAGTATCCAGCCGGACGAGGGCTTGCAACCGCCTCGATCCGGCTGGTTTTTTTGTTCCTTCGCACATTTTCCGGGCAGAATGTTCCGTTCCGGGTTGAATCCCGTCCTTGCTTTTTCACCCCCCCTATGTTATACTTGTGGAAAAAGATGGAGGTGTATCGTATGGATTCGTTCTTCTCGTCTTCCACCCTGTTCAACATTGTGCTGGCCGTGATCTGGTTCATCTCCGGCATCCGGGATTTTCAGGGCAAGGACCCGCTCATCAAACTCCCCTTCAACCAGTACGTCCGCGACCCTGAGTACCGCGCGTTCTGGCAGAAAAAGAACGGCGTATTCTACATGCTCAATGCTCTCGCCTTTCTGATCCTGGCCTTTACGCCTGTCACATCGCTGGTCTACCGCATCCTCTTCGGGGTTGCCATCGGGGGCGACCTTCTTTATCTCGTTGCGTATGAGAGTTGGAACCATAGCGCCGATTGAATCGTTCTGGCCTGGTTCCATTCCAAAATTTTTCTTGCTCCTTCTGCCGTTCTCTGCTACAATGGAGAAAAACGCAGGAGGATTTTTCTTATGGTCAAGCATGTGATTCTGTGGCAGCTC
>ENA-OZZS01000299-OZZS01000299.1-human-gut-metagenome-genome-assembly--contig:-NODE-299-length-9710-cov-5.830036_pt1 | contig 9710 bp, 8 predicted proteins | sample MGYA00244940_ERZ654152 | MGnify/ENA primary metagenome ERZ654152 (study PRJEB26926, sample SAMN06165029) | human gut metagenome | biome: ENVO:00009003; feature: ENVO:2100002; material: ENVO:00002003... | reverse complement strand
GAGATCGTCCGCTTCCACTCCATCATCTGGCCCGCGATGCTCATGAGCATGGGTATGCCGCTGCCCAAGCACGTCTACGGCCACGGCTGGCTGCTGCTGGACGGCGGCAAGATGTCCAAGTCCAAGGGCAACGTGGTGGACCCCTACGTGCTGGCGGAGCGCTTCGGCGTGGACGCCCTGCGCTTCTTCCTGCTGCGTTCCTTCCCCTTCGGCTCCGACGGCAATTTCTCCAACGAAGCGCTGATCAACACCATCAACGTAGACCTTGCCAACGATCTTGGCAATCTGGTTTCCCGGACGGTGGCCATGGCGCAGAAGTACTTCGGCGAGCGCCTGCCCGCGGTGCAGACGGCGGACGAGGAAAAGGACGCCGAGCTGATCGCCATGGTGTCCTCCCTCCGGGATAAGTACGAGGAACAGATGGAGAAGTACGCCTTCCAGAATGCTCTGGCGGAGGTCTTCAAGGTCATTTCCCGCGCCAACAAGTATATCGACGAGAACGCCCCATGGGTGCTGGCCAAGAGCGAGGACAGCAAGCCCCGTCTGGCGAAGGTGCTGTACAACCTGCTGGAGACCATCCGCGTCTGCGGCGGTCTGCTGAAGCCCTTTATGCCCGACACCGCGGCGGAGATCGCCCACCGCTTGGGCGATGCCCGGACGGACTGGGACAGCCTGACGGGCTTCGGCGTTCTGCCCGCCGACGTCGCCACCGTGGCCGGCCCCGCCCTGTTCCCCAGAATCGACGTGGAGAAGGAGCTGGCCGCACTGGAGGAGCTGAACAAGCCCCCCGTCCCGGCGCTTCAGATCGAGCCTTACAGCGAGGAAAAGGTGGATTTCGACACCTTCTGCAAGTCCGACCTGCGGGCGGTGAAGGTCAAGGACTGCCAGCCGGTGAAGAAGAGCGACAAGCTGCTGTGCTTTACGCTGGACGACGGCACCGGCACCGACCGTCAGATCCTCTCCGGCATTGCGAAATACTATAAGCCCGAGGAACTGGTGGGCAAGACGCTGGTGGCCATCACCAACCTGCCCCCCCGGAAGATGATGGGCAAGGAGAGTAGCGGTATGCTCCTGTCCGCCATCCACACGGAGAAGGGCGAGGAGAAGCTGAATCTGGTAATGGTCAGCGACGCCATCCCCGCCGGCGCGAAGCTGTGCTGAGAGGATAAGTTGAATATGCAAACGGCGTGACCGCAAGGTCACGCCGTTGACGTTTATGGGGATGGCAGAAATGTGGTGTCGTTCCTGTCTGTTCTGCAAACTGGAATTTATAAAATAAAATGTTTCTTCATTTGTGCATACAATATTTGCCTGTCATCATCAGGTAATAAACTCTCTTTTTTCAAAGCATAGTGATGCGCGAATTCTGCATCTGTGTATGAGTGATTGTTGATTACAACGGCATTTTTATATCGCGGCCTCACATGGATATGTAAATGAGGGCTTGGTATTGCTTCCTTGTAAAAGTTATTCAACAAACAACTCCAGTTGCTTAATTCGGCTCCTAATACTTCTCTAAAAATACATTCCAATCTATCTATAATGGTTTTCAATTCAATCCACTCAGAAATATCCAATTCTGAAAGACTGCCGCAATGTCTATTCAACACCAAAATACATCTGCCGACATAATCCTGTATATCGGCCAGATAGACAGACCAATGTAATGATTGATATAGCAACCATTCATTTTCTTTATAATCGCACCATTTGCAGCCATTCATCACATATCTCCACCAATTCCAATTTCTAATTCTGATCTTATCATATCACGAACCAAAAAACAAGACTGCTCAGCCGCGTCCGTTCACAGGTATTCCTCACTCCGCCATCTCCCGGAAGGGCAGGTATTCCATAAACTTCTGAACCGCCGGGGTCAGATGCGCCCGGTTTTTCATGGCAAGCCCAAGCTTACCCATGCTGTACCATGCGTTCCCCCGCTCCTGGGTCGTGACCATTCTGCTGGTCAACAGCGGATTTTTGCGGAAAGGGACATAAAGCTGCCGCATAGTCCCACATACCATCAGGCTATGCTGCCGGACAGAACCTGGAAAACGTTCCTTTTCCAAAGAAAATGCGGGGAAAGGCATTCGCCTTTCCCCGCTCGGTTAAAAACTCAGTTCGCGGCGGAAACGGAAGTGATGTGGGGGTTGACGCCCTCGTACCAGTAGAGGAACCCTTCGGCGTTGATCACGTCGCCAATCTGCAGTGCTTCAACAGCCTGATACACCTCGGTGTCCTGACCGCACAGGTAGGACTCCACGCAGAAGTTGTAGGTCTGGCCGTTCACGGTGACGTTGAAGTACAGGTCGTTGCCCTTCTCGCCGGAGCCGTCCCAGTTGTACAGGAAAGCAGCCTCGTTGCCGTTGGCGTCGGTGCTGGGAGCTACGGTCAGGCCGGTGAAGGAAACGAACTCGTTCTGATGGTCGATCAGTTCGTCGGTGCCAAGCAGGTCGGTAACGTCCAGAGGCTCGGCAATGTAGGAATCGCCGTCCTCGACAAACTCAAAGGTGCCATCCATGATCTCCACTTCGCCGGACCACTCGCCCTTGAAGCCGGTAACGCGGATCTTGGTGCCGGGAACCAGCTTGGCGGCGTCCTCTTCGGAGCAGGCCAGCTCGTACAGGAAGTAAGCGCCGTCGGGGCTCTGGCAGTAAACGGTGACCTTGTTGTCCCACCAGGACTGATGGGCCTGGACGTAGGTCTCGACCACAACCTCGGTTTCGTTGTCGGCGGCCACATAGTCGGCATGGCTCATTGCGGTGACAACGGGAGCGGGGTCGCTTGCCTCGGTTTCAGCCGCGGGGGTGGGGTCAGCAGCCGCAGTGGTGACGGCAGCGACAGTGGGAGTGACAGTGTCCTGCTTGGCACAGGCGGCGAAGGACAGAACCATTGTCAGAACCAGAAGCATGGCAATCAGCTTTTTCATGTTTCAAAACTCCTTTTTCATATATCGTACCATGGGGTACGGCCCCATTATACTACAGGATTTATGGAAATCAATCTTTTTTACGGCGTTTTTTCAGCTTTTCACTGAGAACATAGGTACCCATCCCGACCCAGCAGACCGCAAGACCGATCAGCAGCGCCCTGGAAACGCCGGGCAGCGGCCCTAAGCCGCTGGCAGACACCTGAATCTGGTCCAAGCGGTACAGGGAGGAAACGTCGCTGTAAAGAGACGAAAGATATTCGGCGTTGACCGTCTGGCGGCGGCGCACGGACTTGTTCACGTCCTCGATCAGCTGCCCTGCGGCGTTGCGCAGAGACGCGGAGCCGTTGAACACGGGGGTAACGAAGGTGCAGTCCGTGTAGCGCATCAGCAGCTGGGCGGCCTCGATCTTGGCGCGGTAGTGGGTGGTGTTATCCTCGCCGCAGCGGCTTAAATAGTCCTGATAGGCGGGGCTTTCCTGCGCCTTGGACGTGACGGGGATGTACCCCTCCGTCTGGGAATAGGCGATCTGCACGTTATTGGTCAGCAGATACTGGGCGAACAGCCAGCTCGCCAGTACTTCCTGCGGATCGGACTTGTTGAACACGCACACCGACGGCCCCTGAGAGATCATCTGGGGCTGCTCCGGGTCAAACTGGGGAACCGGCAGCACTGCCAGCTCAAAGGGAATCAGCTTTTCCTCGGCAATGTCGATGAGGGGGGCGTCGGCGCCCATCCATGTCGCGCCGGCAGTGGAGTCGATGGCGAAAATGCACTGCCCGGCGTTGAGGAAGTTTGCGGGGTAGCCTGCCAGTTTGAAGGTGTTGAACGCCCCGGAGGCGGCGTGCTCGGCAATTGTTGTGAGGATTTCGCCCGTGGTGTCGTTGAACAGCTGCACCTCGCCGCTGCTCGTAGAGTAGCCCGCACCCTGCTGCTTCAGCATCTGGATCATCATGTTGTCCGTGGATTTGTCGATGAAGGGGATCAGCACCTTCTGACCGTTGAGCAGGAAATTCCCGGCGCTGTCCTTCGCCATGGCGGCTTCGGAGACCTCCCACACAAAGTCCCAGGTCAGGACGTCGGGAAGGGTATACCCCAGCTTTTCCACATAGGTCTTGTTGACGTAGCAGGCTTCCGTGGAGCGCATGTAGGGGATGGCGTAATAGTGGCCGTTGATAGCGCATTCCGACAGAAACTGATGGATAATTTCCGCCTGCGTGGGGGAATCGAAGCGCACCTCGCTGCCCCCAAGGCCATATTTTTCATCGGCGAACAGGTCGTCCAGAGGAACCACTGTGTCTTCGCCGGTGAGATAGGTCGCGATGTGGTCGGGGTAGGTGATGCAGACGTTGGGGGTGGTGTCCGTGGCGATGTTGGTAATGACGTCGTTGTAGATTTTGCCGTAGTCCGTATACAGCCGGAGATTCACGGTGATGTTGGGATACAGTTTTTCAAAGTCCGCAATGGCCTGCTTGTAGATGTTCACCTGGGTCATGTTGGTGTCGTTTTTCGCCCAGAAGGTGATCTCATAGCGCCGGGAGGTGTCAAAGGCACCCGGAACCGGGTAGGAGACGGAAGCGGTGGTGTTTTCCTCCGAGACCAGCGTACCGTGGCAGCCGGTGAAGGCAAGGGTCAGCACAAGGGCAAGCAGCAAAGCAAGCAGCTTTTTCATCCCTTCACGCCCCCTCTCGAAACGCCCTCCATGATCTTCTTCCGGAAAATCAGGAACAGCACGATCAGCGGCAGGGAAATGGCCACCACCGCCGCCATCATGGCAGGGATGTTTTCCCGGCCAAAGCCGTTTTCCCGAATCTCCTGAATGCCGTTGGACACCAGAAAATAGGACTGATCGTCGGTAATCAGCCGCGGCCAGACGTAGGAGTTCCAGCACTCGATGACCTTCAGAATGGTGATGGTGACGACGGTGGGGCGGCAGATGGGGATCATCACCTTGAACAGATATTTGAGGTCGGAGGTGCCGTCCACCTTGGCAGCGTAGTAAAGCTCATCGGGAACCTGAGAGAAGGTTTCTTTCAGCAGGTAGATGTAAAACACCGACGTTACGGAGGGCAGAATCAGGCCGGTGAAGGTGTTGCGCAGGTTCAGGTCGGTGATGGTGACGAAGTTGGTGATGACCACCAGCTCCGTGGGAATCATCATCAGGGACAGAAACAGGGCGAATACCAGATCCTTGCCCTTGAAATTCAGCCGGACAAAGCCGTACGCCGCCAGCACCGTGACAATGAGCATCAGGCCGGTGGTGATGACGGTGAAGACAATGGTGTTGAGGAAGTACCCGCCCAGCGGCACCTGCGTGAAGGCGTCAACGTAGTTTTGCAGGGTGGGGGACAGGGTGTACAGCTTGGGTATCCACTCGGAATTGTAAGCGCCGTAGCTTTTGACGGAGGTAAGCACCATCCAGTAGAAGGGAAACAGCACCAGAATGCCCCAGACGGTCAGAAAGAAATAGGTAATTGTTTTTCTGACCCGGTCGCGGAGACGGGCGCTTTTTTCGATCTTTTCGTAATCCACGTTCGCCGCCTCCTTTTAGTAGTGGACGTGCTTCTTGCTCACCAGCAGGTTGATGCAGGTGATGGTCAGCACGATGGCGAAGAGCGCAATGGCCGCGGCAGAGGCGTAGGAGGGGTAGCCGCCGGAGTCGCCGTAGAGCATGTCGTAGATGTAGCCCACGATGGTGTTCATCCCGGCGGCGTTCAGATTGGTGCCGAACAGGGCGACGGCGTCGGAGTAGGCTTTGAACGCCCCGATGAAGCCCGTGATGACTAGATAGAATACCGTGGGGGAGATCATGGGCAGGGTGATCTTGGTGAAAATGCGCCACCGGGGAGTGCCGTCCACTTTGGCGGCGTTGTAATAGGTCTGGTCAACGGAGGCCAGCGCCCCGGTGAGGATCAGGATTTTGAAGGGCAGAACGACCCAGATGGTGTAGAAGCACAGCACAAACATCTTCGCCCAGTAAGGCCCGTCGATGAAGTCCACCGGCCCCGCGCCGAACCAGCTTAAGATCAGATTGACAAGGCCGTCGGAGTAGGGCGTCCGCTTGAAAAAGATCATGAACACCAGACCCACTGCCAGCGTGTTGGTCACGTAGGGCAGAAAGTAAACGGTCTGGTAAAGCTCCCGCAGCTTCTGAATGGAGCTGAGTCCCACGGAGATCAGCATGGCCAGTCCCGTGGAAAGGGGAACGGTGATCAGCACCAGCAGGAGCGTATTTTTCAGCGCCTGTAAAAAATAAGGGTCGCGCAGGACGTAGTGGTAGTTGTAAAGTCCGGTGCCGAAGTAGGTCTGGGACGCAAAATTATATCCTTCCTCAAAGGAATAGGTCAGCACGTCAATAAGGGGATACACCAGAAACAGCCCCAGAAACACGGAGGCGGGAAGCAGATACAGCCAGCCTTTCCAGTTGTTCTTTTCCATAGGCTTTCCTCCGCTTTAGCCGAAATCGATCCGCGCGCCGGATTCTTTCTGGAACAGGAATACCTTATTGGGCTTCAGGTCAAAGCGCACCTTTTGGGACGCCGTGTTGACGGCGTTTTCCGCACTGATGATGGAGCGGATGGTCACGTTCTGGGACTTGGGATGGGTGGAGACGACACTGATATCCCGCCCCATGACCTCCACCCGGGACAGATCGCAGCTCAACGCGCCGGTCTCCGACAGGGTAAAGCCCTCGGGACGGATGGCGGCGGTGACGCTCTGGTTGGCCACACCGGGGACGGCCAGCACGGCTTCCTCGCCGATGTACAGATGCCCGTACTTCACCTCACCGTCAAAGACGTTGATGGGCGGCGTGCCCAGAAATTTTGCCACAAAAAGATTCACGGGAGAATCGTAAACCGCCTGAGGCTTGCCGATTTGCTGTACTACGCCGTCCTTCATGACCACGATCAGGTCGGAGATGGACATGGCTTCCTCCTGATCGTGGGTGACGAATACGGTGGTGATGCCGGTGGCCTTCTGGATGCGGCGGATCTCCTCCCGGGTCTGGAGCCGCAGACGGGCGTCCAGATTGGAAAGGGGTTCGTCCAGCAGCAGAATTCTCGGCATTTTCACCAGCGCCCGGGCAATGGCCACGCGCTGCTGCTGGCCACCGGACAGCTCTTTTGGCTTGCGGTCCATCAGTTCTTCAATCTGCACCAGCTTCGCCGCTTCCAGCGCCATGTCGGCCATCTGCTGACGGGTGAGCTTGTCCTTGCCCGTCCGGTTTTCCAGAGGGAAAGTAATATTCTGCCGTACCGTCAGATGGGGATACAGGGCGTAATTCTGGAACACCAGCCCCACGCCCCGGTTCTCCGCAGGCAGGTCGGTGACGTCGTCGTCGCCGAAGAAGATACGGCCGGAGGTAGGCTTCTGCAGTCCGGAGAGCAGGTTCAGCGTGGTGGACTTGCCGCAGCCCGAGGGACCCAGCAGACCCAGCAGCACGCCGTCGGGGATCTCAAAGGTGAAGTCGTTCACGGCGATCACGTCGGCGGGCTGCTTTTTGTTGCGGCTGGGGAACTTTTTTGTCAGATTTTGCAGGGTGACTTTCATGGAACCACAGTCCTTTCAAAGCGTTGTCTCCATTATATGCCACAAAGCTACGCATTTCAAGAAAAAAGAATCATCTGAACTGTAAAACAGCAATTTCTTCATTGGGGCCAGAACTCAGGCGTGTAATATGCCCCCGCTGATGCCGAAGGAGGAGGTTGTACCATAAAAAAGTTCTTGAAGATATGCGGTGTATGACATATTATCAGGAATGTCAGGAGAATGTGGGAGCAACACCCCACGCAGCAAGGAACAAAAAGTCGAACTGCAAAAAGGAAGGATAGAAATGGGAGATAAATGAAAGGCTGCCCGTCAGGCTGCAGGCATGACCCAGGGACAGCTTGCCGAGGCCATCGGATGCCGGGTCAAGGATATCAGCCGCTGGGAAAACGGTCACGTAGAACCCGGTGTGCTGACCGTCAAGAAAATAGCGCAGGTATTGGGGTGCAGCATGGACGAGCTTGTTTGACGACGCACGAAAAGGAGTTGGGATTGCAAAAGAACCCCGCGGCTGCCCTTTTCGGGCTGCCGCGGGGCGAATCTTTTCCTGCTTTGCAGTCAACGGCAAATCTGCCAGTAAGAGTCCATATTGGCGCGCTCGCGAGACTTTGCAGAAGACTGACCGTTGACATATTCCAATTTCATCCACATCCCTACGGGATGCGCCTGAAATTGGAGGGACTCTCCCACTTATCTTAAAACAGTCCGCCGGACTGTTTGTTGCGGCAGCGTTGCTGCCGCTGCCCTTTCGAGTCCTAAAACAGAAATAATCCGAACCCGTCTCTCACCAAGAACAGGTTCGGATCATTCTTCTCTGGTACGGGTGTTCTTATAGGACTTTTTGAAAAACCCTGTCATACCAACGTTTTTTGGATTTCAGAGCATCAAATTTCCTATTTTTTCACTTCACATAGGCATCTTTTTCAAATCGACCGGGATACAACATGAACCTTGGTAATGATGTCCCGCAATCTATCATCGCCAACCATGTATTCCAGCGCCTCATCCGCCGTCTCACATACTTTCTCAGTTTCTGGTTTATTTGCTGCGTAGATTGTTATTTTCCCATCGGTACCATATCTGATGATATTAAACACAGCCCCATTCCACTCAAATTCAATCTCAGCACCCCAGTTGATGCTGCGCTTAAATTCACTGATGGTTTCAAAATTCATACTGCCATATGGAACAATTATTTCCTTCATGCAAAACACCTCGCTGAAGTTCTTAAATTCTGGTGCACCATTCGGATAATTGATCGGCGGACCTGGAACCGGATGTTCATCTGGATTATCCCAGCTAATTCTGTGGTCATGTGGGTTCGTATGCTTATCTCCACGGTTGTGATTTGTCTCATGCCGTTCCATTTCCGCCCGCCCATCAGGCCCCATTTTTGTCTTGTAAACATCACCGTTATTCATTATCGTTCTTTTGATTTCTCCGGGATTTCCCAGATAGCGCTGGTCTTGCGGCTTATTGGGATTTGGTCTCCATTTTCCACCATAAGCGCTTCCGCCGCCTTTACCGATCATGTATGCGTCCATTGTATCACAAAACGTGTGATTTGCGCCACCAATTTTATAGCAGTCCAAACGCCCTGATTATGAACACCAAGGGCGAAGGTGAAAAATCTTCGGAAGATTTCTGGGTCAAAGCAGAACGTCTCTACTACTCCGCGCTGATCGGCTACATTTGGTACGAGGCCCCGGAGGAGGAGCGGAATTTCACAATGCTGTTGGATCTGATCAACGCCAGTGAGGCCCGGGAGAATGATGAGAACTACCAAAGCCCAGTGGATATTCTCTTTGCCAAGCTGGCAGAGAAGGAACCGGATCATTTTGCTGTGAGGCAGTACCGCAAATTCAAGATGGCGGCGGGTGTTGTATGCTTTAAGAGACTTCTTAATCAGTCGGTTAGGAAGTCTCTTAAAACATATAACCTACAACAACGAAAGGAGCGCAAGCTATGAGAAGAAGCGAGAAAATCACAGCATTGTACGAGCGTTTGAGCCGTGACGATGATTTACAAGGCGAGAGCAATTCCATATCCAATCAGAAAAAATTGTTGGAGGACTTCGCCGCACAACAGGGCTTTACCAATACCGTCCACTTTACGGACGATGGAATTTCCGGCACCTGTTTTGACCGCCCCGGATTTTTGGCAATGATGAAAGAGGTTGAAGCCGGGAATGTGGAGTACCTGTGTATCAAGGACATGAGCCGCATGGGTCGTG
>ENA-OZZS01000298-OZZS01000298.1-human-gut-metagenome-genome-assembly--contig:-NODE-298-length-9711-cov-4.330261_pt1 | contig 9711 bp, 11 predicted proteins | sample MGYA00244940_ERZ654152 | MGnify/ENA primary metagenome ERZ654152 (study PRJEB26926, sample SAMN06165029) | human gut metagenome | biome: ENVO:00009003; feature: ENVO:2100002; material: ENVO:00002003... | reverse complement strand
CCATCTGTAGCTCATAGCGCCGCCCTCTCCGCCCGGAAGGACTTGTCCTGCCGTAAAATCAGAAGCGTTTGGAACACCCCACTTTCCGCCAGCGGACGGTAGACCGACCTGCGCCGCAGGTCCGCCGCCGACGTGCCGTGGGCGGTCGCCAGCAGCCGCACGCCGCAGTTCGCCGCCCGGAGAAGCGCCCGGGCGTCCGCCTCCGCCGTGATCTCGTCCACAGCGATGCAGTCCGGCCCCATGGTTCTGAGCACCATGTCGATTCCCGGGGACTTGGGGCAGCCGGTGAGGACGTCCGTCTTCTTCCCCCGTTCCAGCCCCTCCGGGAACAGCTCGCCCCGCTCGTCCACCACGCTGACGCACTGCTTTTCTCCGATCTGCCGGATCAGATCCCGCAAAAGGGTGGTTTTTCCCCACCCGGGCGCACCCAGAATCAGAATGGAGCCGGGAGCGTCCGCCGCCCGCTTGGCGATTCCCGGAAAATCTCTCGCGACACGGATGCACAGAGAGCTTATTTCCCGAATGCCCGTTACGACCCCATCTTTGCAGACCACCTCTCCGCACAGACCAATGCGGTGACCGCCGGGGGCGGTAAGATACCCCTGCGCTGTTGTCGCCGCCGCCCATGGAGAATACCGGCTGGCGGCGTTGATGCAGTAATTCAGGTCTTCCCTGCTGACACAGCACCCCAGCCAGCGGCTTTCCCCGCTCAAAACCAGCTCCGGCGGCATTCCCAGCCGAAGCCGCAGCTCCTGCAAAGCGTTTTTCCCCAACCTGTCCACCTCCGGCCGAAATTTTGGCGGGAGAACGGACAGCAGCTGTTTCCATGCGCACATCATTTGCATCACTCCTGCCAAAGACTATGCGGCGGGGTGACATATTAGCACCCCGCCGCAGAAAGGATTTTCGATTGCAAAAGCCGACAGCACAGGGCTGCCGGCTTTCCGTTACCGCTTATTTTTCTTGTAAATGACGTTCAGGCCCTTCAAAAGCAGGTCTTTTTCCAGAATGATCTCCCGCTTGCACAGCGGTGTGATAAACTGGGCAAGGCCGCCGGTGGCAATGAGTGTGGACTTGTGTCCCAGCTCTGCTTCGATTCGCTCCACCAGTCCGTCCAGCATGGCGGCGGTGCCGTACATCATGCCGCTGCGCATACAGTCCACTGTGTTCTTTCCGATGACATGCTTCGGCTTGTCCAGACTGATGCCGGGAAGCTGAGCGGTGCGGCTGGTCAGCGCGTCCAGCGAGACCCGGACGCCCGGGAAAATGATGCCGCCCAAGTACATGTTATTCGGCTCCACCACCTCAATGGTGGTTGCCGTCCCCAAGTCCATCAGAATCATGGGCGCTTCGTACTCCGCAAGAGCGGCCACGGCGATGACGATGCGGTCGCTGCCCACCTGGCTGGGAACGTCCATGTGGATGTTCAGCCCGGTTTTCAGCCCGGGGCCGACCACCATGGGCTGCTTCCGAATCACCTTGATGACGCCGGTTTTGACCGAATTGAACACCGGCGGCACGACGGAGGAAATGATGCAGTCGTCGATATCCTTCACCTGCACGCCGAAGGCTTCCATCATGTTTTTGATCTCCACGCCATACTGGTCGGAGGTGCGGATGGCGTCGGTGGCAATGCGGGCTTTGAACAGAATTTTGTCGTTTTCAATACAGCCGATGACCAGATTGGTATTGCCGATGTCAATGGCAAGCAGCATAACGATCTCTCCTTAACGTTTTTTCATCCGCTCCGAAAGGTGCAGCAGCGCCTTTCCGATGACGGTCACCAGAATGGCAGCAATAATAGCCTCAGGGATTCCGGACGCCGTGACCGTCCCCATCACAAGTCCAAAAACGGCGGTAATGGCCACGTTTTTCGCCTGTGCGTACTGCTGGGCAAGCAGCACATAAATGCTGCCCATGACGAGAATTGTGTGGCACAACGTGGAAACTGCCGCAGTCAGGGGCAGCGCCGCAAAGTCCTGCTTCGTAAGCTTCTTAAACAGCTTCCACAGCCATCCCGCAATCGCGCCGAACAGAATCCGGCACCCCAGTGCGATCCACAGACTTTTCAGCACACCGGGCAGCCCCTCCGTGGTCATAAAGGGCGAAAACGCAAATGCCAGCAGTCCGGGACTGGTGGTATTTGCCCAGATGGAGCACAGCCCGAACACGCCCCCAAGGACAGCGCCCGCGCCGGGGCCGAGCAAAACCGCGCCCAGAATGACCGGGATGTGCATGGTTGTGGCCTTGATCACCGGAAGTGGAATGAAACCGATTCCGGTAACGCCCATGACCAGCAGAACACCGCAGAACATAGCGAGGGTCGCCATGTACCGGGTGTTCATTTTCCTTTTTTCCATATGAAATTACCTCCTGCTGCCGTTCTTCTTATGAAGATACAGCGCAAATTTGGGAGCTTTCACTCCGGGAGTATTATAGCAGGGTGCGGCGAAAAATACAAGAAAAAAATCATCTTTACAGCGATTCAAAATCGGGATATAATGAGGGTAAGCAATTTCTATTCTGGAGGGTTCCCTATGCTGAAAGGAAAAACCGTCCTTCTGGGCGTTACCGGCGGAATCGCCGCCTATAAAGCCGCCGCGCTGGCCTCCGCCCTTGTAAAGCAGCACGCCGCGGTGGAGGTCGTCATGACCGAAAACGCCACCCAATTCGTCACACCCCTGACCTTCGAGCAGCTCACCGGCCGCCGGACGATGGTGAACACCTTCGACCGGAATTTCTCCCATCAGGTGGAGCATATCGCTCTGGCGGAACGGACTGATCTTGTGATCGTCGCCCCGGCCACGGCCAATGTGTGCGCGAAACTGGCCCACGGGCTGGCGGACGATATGCTCACCACCACCGTTCTCGCCTGCCGCTGCCCCAAACTCATCGCCCCCGCCATGAATACCAACATGTACGAAAATCCCGTGACACAGGACAATCTGGCGCTTCTGCGCCGTTATGGCTGGGAAGTCATCGAACCTGCCAGCGGACGTCTTGCCTGCGGCGCCGTGGGCAAGGGCAAGCTGCCGGAGCCGGAGGAAATTCTGCAATATATCCTGCGTCAGCTGGCCTTCCCTCACGATCTTGCCGGGAAAAAGGTGCTTGTCACCGCCGGGCCGACGCAGGAGGCCATCGACCCCGTCCGGTATCTGACCAACCATTCCACCGGAAAAATGGGCTATGCCATTGCCAGAATGGCCATGCTCCGGGGCGCGGACGTGACTCTGGTTTCCGGCCCCACGGCCATCGCCCCCCGCCCTTTGCGACGGTGGTCCCCGTCGTTTCCGCTCAGGATATGTTTGAAGCCGTGGCCGCCAACGCCCCAAAATCCGACTTTATTTTCAAAGCGGCGGCGGTGGCGGACTACACCCCGGCAAATTACAGCGACAACAAGGTCAAAAAGTCCGAGGGCGACATGTCCATCCCCCTGAAACGCACCCGGGACATCCTGAAATATCTCGGGGAAAACCGCGTCCCGGGGCAGGTCATTTGCGGCTTTTCCATGGAGACCCAGAACATGGTGGAAAACAGCCGGGAAAAGCTTGTAAAGAAAAACGTGGACATGATCTGCGCCAACAATCTCAAGCAGTCCGGCGCTGGCTTCGGGGTTGACACGAATGTAATCACGATCATTACCCGGAATGAAACCACCGAACTCCCGCTGCAATCCAAGGAAAGCGCCGCAAACGCCATTCTGGACGCGGCAGTCCGGCTGGCTCCGTAAAAGCGTCCATACCTGCAAATCGGAATCGGAGAAGATTAAATGGGACAGATCAGCCTACAGATCATGACAAGGGAGTTATGTCACGACCTTTATAAAGGGTGGACAAATGACGCATCCATTTATATGGATATGAAGCTGTTCAAGCCATACACCTATAACGAAGATGCTGTAAACCGGTATTTTGAATCGAAGCAGGATGTGTCGAGGGTTGTATTCGCAATTATGCTTGATGCCGAGGTGATTGGGGAGTTGCAGCTAAAGCAAATAGACCGCGACAGGAAAGAGTGTACGCTGAGTATTCACATGCAAAATGATTCCGTGAAGGGCAAAGGTTATGGGACGCAAGCGGAAAAGCTGGCGATCAAATACGCTTTTGAGAAGCTGGGGATGCTTGCGGTCAACGCCGATGCTGTTCTTAAGAACACACGCAGTCAGCACGTTCTTGAAAAGGTGGGATTTCGCTTCGTCAAAGAAGAAGGAATATTTCGGTACTATCGGGTGGAACAGGCGGACTTCCATGCTGATTAAATCTTGTATGTGCTGTAATAGTCAAACGCCCGGACGTTTTCGTCCGGGCGTTTTAAATCATTACATCAGTTCATCCGGCACGGAATCCAGATCGTCAAAGCCCATCTGTTCCGTCTGGCCGCCCTTCATGGACGCCCACTGTTCCTTCGTGATCAGGATGGCTCTCGGCTTGCTGCCCTGGAAGGGGCCGACAATGCCCTTTTCCTCCATCTCATCCACGATTCTGGCCGCTCTCGCATAGCCTAGCTTCAAGCGGCGCTGGAGCATGGAGACGGAAGCCTGTCCGGTCTCCAGAATCACATCGACGGCGGCAGGCAGCATTTCGTCGCCCTCCAGCTCCTCGTCGGTGGGGTCAGGGTCGGAGACGCTCGCCGGCTTTTTGCCGGTCTGCTGGGCTTTTTTCTCGATCTCGTCCAGCACCTGCTGGCTGTAATCCGCCGTGTAGTTGTCCTTGACATACCCGGCCACGGCCTCGACCTCGGTGTCGGTGACAAAACAGCCCTGCACACGCAGCGGCTTGCCGCAGCCGATGGGGGCGTACAGCATATCGCCCTTGCCCACCAGCTTTTCCGCGCCCATGGTGTCCAGAATGATGCGGGATTCCATGGCGGAGGCCACGGAGAACGCGATTCGGGACGGAATATTCGCCTTCATCAGGCCGGTGATAACGTTGGCGGAGGGACGCTGGGTGGCGATGATCAGGTGCATACCGGCGGCGCGGCCCATTTGCGCGATACGGCAGATGGAATCCTCCACTTCCTTGGCGGCGACCATCATCAAATCCGCCAGCTCGTCGATGATAATGACCACCTGAGGGAGCTTCTGGCCGTCCTCCTCGGATGTCACGATGCTGTTGTAGGATTCCAGATCCCGGACGCCCATGTCAGACATCATCCTGTAGCGGCGAAGCATCTCCGTTACCGCCCATTGCAGACTGCCCGCAGCCTTCTTGGGGTCGGTGACCACAGGGATCAGCAGATGGGGAATGCCGTTGTAAATGCCCAACTCCACCATCTTGGGGTCAACCATGATGAGCTTCACATCGTCGGGACCTGCCTTGTATAGTAAGCTGATGATGATGGAATTCATGCACACGGATTTACCGGAACCGGTGGTACCGGCGATCAGCAGGTGGGGCATTTTGGCAATGTTGCCCACGATGCAGCTTCCGTCAATGCTCTTGCCCAGCGCAATGGAGGTCTTGGATTTTGCCTTGGCAAACTCGGTGGAATCGATAACCTCCCGCAGGGAGACCGTCGTGACCGCCCGGTTCGGCACCTCGATGCCAACCACGGAAATTTTTCCGGGAACGGCAGCGATGCGGACGCCGGACGCACCCAGACTCAGGGCAATATCATCGGCGCAGCCGGTGATTTTATTCAGCCGGACGCCCTTGTCAAGCTCCACCTCGTAGCGGGTAACGCTGGGGCCGCGGGTGACGTTGATGATGTGGGCGTCGATATTGAAGCTGGCGAGGGTCTCGTTGAGGCGGCGGGAATTTTCCCGCATTTCCTCCGTGCCGTCCGTCCCGGCACGCACCGGGCGTTTCAGCAAATCCAGCGGCGGGAAGCAGTAATCCGGCTGCTGCACCCCCTGGGTCTGGGCGATCTCCGCGGCGACCTGCCGGGCGGATTGGGCGGCTTCCTTGGTGGTGACCTTCCCGGACTTTGCCTCCGGAGTGGGCTTTATCTTGCCTTCGTCCAGCTTGGGCGCGGGCGGGATGGGCGCGTTGGGGACAAATTCCGGCATTTTGCTGGGCAGCTTTTCCCCGATGTCCTCCCCTTCCACCCGGACGGGCTTCGCTGGAGCGGGACGTGCCGGGAGCGGTTCGGGAACCGGCGGCGTTTCGTCCTTCACGTATTCGGCCGTGCCGGACAGCGGCGCGTTGATGTCTCCGTCGATACGCTCCATGAACGCCGCACCCTTGCCGGGAACCTGCTTGACTTCATCCTGCGGTGCGGGAGCATGGGTTTTTTCCTGCTTTGGGGTAGGACGCGACTGCTTTTCCGGCGGAAGCTGCTGGGGCGTCTCCGGCGGTGTTTCTTCCGGGGCGTTCTCCCTCGCCCGCTGCTGTTCCCGGCGCTGACGCTTGCGGGCGATCTGCTTGCTCGCAATATTGTTGACTACAGCCGTCGCCGGGTCTATGTAGTCCTCTTCCTCCACATAATCGTCCTTGGGGCGGTTGGCAATGGCTCTGATAATGCTGGGAATGGTGATATTCATTGCCCCCAGCAGCGTCAGAATTGCGAAAAACACGCAGAACACAAAGGCCAGCGTTTTGCCGCAGAGCCAGCGCAGCAGCATGGCCGCGCCGCCGCAGAGGACGCCGCCGGTGCTTCCCGCTACGCCGCCGGTATACAGGTCGGCGATCAGGGCAAAGCCCTTCGACATCTCCTGCTCCTGCATGGCAAGGTGGTAAATGCACCCGCACAAAAATACGAAAATCAATGTGCAGACGCTCCGCATGGTCGGGGCATTTTTCCGGCCAAAGGTGTGGATGACGAACAGGTATAACAGTCCCGGAATGGCAAAATAAAATCCGGCCTGTCCAACCAGACCCAGCACCACAGACTGAATGATTTCCAGCAACTTACCATCCGGGTTCACGCTGATGACAACAAACAGCGCAAACAGCAGAATGCTGACCGCCGCAATGAGAAAATGCGGCGGAACGGCACGCTCATATTCCGTCTTGTACTTGGTGTTCTTGGCAGGCGTACTCTTTTTTCCGGAAGGTTTGGAAGCGGAACCGGATGACGTTTTCTTCTTCGCGCCCGAAACCGCCTGCTCGGCCCGACTGGCCGTTTTCTTCTCAGCCATAATTTCCTCCCATTAAGCCATCAGATTCAGAATAAAGGTGAACAGCGACACACCCCAGCAGTAGACCGCCAGCAGCGCATAGCCGTTATTGGCGGCCAGCAGACGCATGAGCTTCACGCCCAGCAACGCGGCGCCAAAAGACACAGCGGCAGTCGCCAGATATCGGACGAGAATCAGGAACGACAGCGTTCCCGCCCCTACCGATATCAGCGCCAGCACATCCAGCACGATCAAACCGACCTGAATAAACATATTCATCAGCAGCGCCATGTTCAGACCATAGCTCCGCTCCACGCCGCAGATGCTGGCAACGGACAGCGCGGAACCCACGGCGGAAACGCCCGGCAAAATTCCCAGCGCGCCGCCCAACCCTACGAGGAGTCCCTCGACCCGGGATAGCATCCGGCTGTCCCGGTTGCTGGTGGGGAAAAACTGGGGTAAGTACAGGATAATGCCGTTCAGGAACAGCAATACGGCGATCCAGATCAGCTTTTCTTTCAGCGGCTCCACGTACCGGTTCAGGAGAAATCCGAGAATCACGGGAATCAGCATCGTCCTGAGCAGGCTGAAATCCATCAGGCTCCGGGTATCCAGCGGCCGACGGCGGCGGCGTTTGGGCACCCGCGCCAGTCGGCGCGCCCGATGAATGCGGACGATCTGCTTGCGGCAGCTGAAATACATCGCGCCGAACACGCCAAGATGCGCGAACAGCTTCATCAGCTCCGTGCTGCTCTGAATGCCGAAGCATTTCAGCATCAGAATGCGGTGGGCTTCGGCGGAAACGGGCAGAATATCCGCGAGCCCGGAAAACAGACCGTATAAGAAACTCTCAAGCCAGTTTAAGTCCAAGTCTGCCCCTCCTACAACATAATAATTCACTTTATTATAGCATAGGTCAGCGAGAATTTCCAGTCTTATTTTTCGTCCGCGCAGACACAGCCAAAATCGGCTGCGCCTGCGCGGTGAAAGCTATTTTTTCTGTTTCTCGATCATCCTGTGCAGCGTGGACAGCGCGTCATTCAGCCCGCCCAGCTTGTCGATCAGGCCGGAAGCCACCGCTTCCTTGCCGTAGAGAATCGTTCCCACGTCCGTGGCGATCTCCCCTGTCGCCATCATATAATGCTCGAAGTCCTCCCGGCTGATGCGGGAGTTCGCGGTGACAAAATCCGCAATCTGCTCCTGAATCCGCTGAAAATACCGGAAGGTCTGGGGTGCGCCGACTACCAGCCCCGTCATCCGCACGGGATGCACCGTCATGCTGGCTGTCGGGGTAATGAAGCTCTTTTTCGTGCATACTGCCAGAGGGATACCGATGGAATGTCCGCCGCCCAGCACCAGAGACACCGTTGGCTTTTTCATCCCAGCGATCATCTCCGCAATGGCCAGTCCTGCCTCAATGTCGCCGCCCACTGTGTTCAGAAGCAGCAGCAGACCGTCCACGTCGTCGCTTTCCTCGATTCCGGCCAGCAGCGGCAGAACATGCTCATATTTGGTGGTCTTCACCGTTTCCGGGGCGATCATGTGCCCCTCCACCTGACCGATGATGGTGAGGGTGTAGATGCTTCCCTTGCTGGATTTCGTAATGTCCGAGCCAAGCTCCACGATCTGCTCCCGCTCCTGTTTTTTCATTTCCGCGTCTTTGTTTTCGCTCATATCGTAACCTCCTCCCCCATAGGATAACCGGTTTTTTGTAATTCACACTTGAAAGCGACAGTGTTTTGTCGTATAATAAAGAGCGGTGATGATATGGCTACAAAAACGAACGCAGTCCGTCTGGTTCAGCAGGCGGGAATCCCCTGCCGCGAAGCATTTTATGAATTCGACGAGCAGGACTTAAGCGGCGGCCATGCCGCGCAGGCCATCGGAATGCCGGAGGAGCAGGTTTTCAAGACGCTGGTCGCCCGGGGCGAAAAGACGGGCATCAACGTGTTCTGCATTCCCGTCTGCTGCGAGCTGGATTTGAAAAAGGCCGCCAAGGCCGCCGGGGACAAAAATATGGAGCTGGTGGCCGTCAAGGAACTTCTCGGCCTGACCGGCTATATCCGTGGCGGATGCAGTCCCGTGGGCATGAAAAAACACTACCCCACCTTTATTGACGAGACCTGCACGCTGTGGGATGAGATTGCCGTCTCCGCCGGCGCCAGAGGACATCAGATGATCGTTCCGCCCCAGCCCCTCGCGGATCTGGTTGGCGCAGAACTGACAGATATTATTGTATAGAAAGGAAATCGGCATGTACGAATACAAGACAAAAGGCACCTGTTCTCAGAAGATTTTCTTCGACATTGAGGACAACAAGGTCAAGAATGTTCAGTTTGTAGGCGGCTGCAACGGCAACCTGAAGGGCATCGGCAAGCTGGTGGAAGGGATGGACGTTGACGACGTCATCGCCCGTATCGAGGGCGTCAAGTGCGGCATGAAGTCCACCTCCTGCCCCGATCAGCTGGCGCAGGCTCTGAAAGCCGCCAAGGCTAACCAGTAATTGACAAACGGCACGGGCTGAAAAACCAGCCCGTGCCCTTTTTTACCTAAGGCAGCACCGCACAATTGCGTCTGCGAGTCTCAGCCGTCTTTTTGCTCCACTTCCGCAGTTCCGAAAATGGGAAATACATACAGTATTCCTCCATTTTCGG
>ENA-OZZS01000296-OZZS01000296.1-human-gut-metagenome-genome-assembly--contig:-NODE-296-length-9736-cov-3.423923_pt1 | contig 9736 bp, 6 predicted proteins | sample MGYA00244940_ERZ654152 | MGnify/ENA primary metagenome ERZ654152 (study PRJEB26926, sample SAMN06165029) | human gut metagenome | biome: ENVO:00009003; feature: ENVO:2100002; material: ENVO:00002003... | reverse complement strand
AATCTGCTCACCACAGCCTGCGGATTTTCCAATCCTACGACCTCGCGTGGCTCATTCTTTACGCCAAAAATCAGGTGTCCGCCCTCGGTATTGGCAAATGCCGAAACGGATTTCAGCCAGCTGCGCGGCTTTTTCTCTTCAAGGCGTTCTTTATAATCGACATGAGATGCTTCAATGTAATGGTCGAGGGGGAAAGGCATGGTATCACCTGCAATTCAGTTCAATATCGCTCAAGCGTATTATACCGTTTTTTATCAGCACATTCCACTACTTTATGCAGTCACATGGGTGGCATTCTCTTTCACCAAATTGATTGTCTCCATCAGCTCACTGCCTGTTTTGCCATCAAACAGGCGGGTAAACAGGATGGGTTGGTCAAAGGGTGGTTTCATCAGCACCGCTTTGCTTTCCACATAACCGTTCTGCTCGATGTAATGAATGACCTTCTGCACGAACGCGATCTGCTTTGCATTCAGCGATTCGTCGTTGATGAACTTGGAAAATGCCTGCATGGCAGCATCGTGGTCCAGCTTTGCCACTTTACGCACCAGCAGACCAAAGGGTGTATCCCGAAACTCCCGTACATAGTCCTCTTTGCTGCCCAGCTCACAGGTGAAGATATGTTCCAGTTCGGTATAGTCACCCCGGGAAAGCGGAATGTTCTGGGTCAGCTTGTGGATGGCCAGCGTATCGCTGCGGTGCTCCATGATGTAGCGGTTCACACGTTCCCGGTACTCGCCGAAATCGTAGCCGGAATCCAGCGTTTTGCCCTCGATCTGTTCCAGTACCGGGTCGGCAAGGGCCGTGTAGACAGGCTTTTGCCCTTCTACACCGTCCACCAGAAACTTGATAAGCTCCCGCAGTTCCTGCCGCATTTCCTCAAAGCGGAGCAGATCATGCGAGGTCAAAAATTCGTCTGTCTGCACCTCCCGGATGAGGGGCAGCTTTGTCTGCACCTGCGGGATGGTAGCCTTCCCTTCCAGCAATGCCGCTGTGCTGCGCAGCTGTTTCTGGGCGCGGCCCAGCCCCGGCAGACCTTCCAGTTCACAGAGCAGCAAGCCATACACAAAGTTATCGAACCGCTTGGCGGCCTCGTCCTTATCGTCCAGCGAGATGAGCGGTGCCACCTCTTTCATCAGAGTACCCTTGTCCGTTTCGGTCAGGCTGACAAAGGCTTCCGGCTTTTGATAGTGTTCTACGGCCTGTCGGTGCAGCCGCACGGATACCAGCTCCGGGTTCAGCGCTCCCACTTCGGCACGGCAGGTTTCTGTTAAAATTTTACGCCAGTTCTGGTATTTTTCGTCCCCATAGGCTCCATCCTGCAGCGCGGCGGCGATCCGCACCTGCTTGCAGAAAATGCTCTCGGACAGGCTTTTGGTGTCCGCGCTCTCGTAGCCGTTGGGTTTCTGACGGAAAAATTCAAAGTTGCCGCAGTAGTCGAAGATCAGAAAACGCCGTTTGCCCGTATATTCGCCGTCGATGGCATCCACGCAGGCAAGGGACGGGCAGAGCCGCGTACCACGGCCGATCATCTGCCAGAACTTCGTTTTGCTGCGCACTTTTTTAAAAAACACCAGATTCACACACTCCGGCACATCGATGCCCGTGTCCATCATATCCACCGAGACCGCAATAAAAGGCGGCTTGTCCGGCTGTTTGAAATCGTCAATGATGGACTGTGCATAGGCGTCGTCGCAGACTACCCGCTGGATGAATCCCGGGTACTGGGTCTCCAGCTGCGGGTAGAGCTTGCCAAAACGTTCCCGGATAAACTCCGCGTGGCGCTTGTTCTGGGCAAAGATGATGGTTTTGCCGATGCGGTCGCCGCCCGCCGTTTTGATGCCGCGTTCCATCAGATCTTGCAGCACCGTGTCCACGGTGTTGGCGTTGAAGATGAACTTATTCAGCTTTTCGGATGGGATAAAAGTGGGCAGGGTGTCGTCCTCGGCAAAATCGTCCTCGTAGCGGGCCTTATCCTCCGGTGAAAGCTGGTCGTAGTGGATGCCCTCTTCTGTGAATTTCGTCTTGACCTCGTAGTTGTAGTAAGGCACCAGCACATGGTCGGTGTAGACCGCCGTATCGTAATCGTAGGCGTAGGTGGGGATGCCGTGCTCCATCTCGAAAAAGTCGTAGGTATTGCGGTCTACATCGGTTTTCGGGGTGGCGGTCAGACCCACCAGAACCGCATCGAAATAATCAAAAATGGCGCGGTATTTCTTGAAAATGCTGCGGTGGCTCTCGTCCACGATGATAAGGTCAAAATGGGCGGGCGAAAACAGCGGCACGCCGTCCTTGGTCTTGGCGTTGTCGATGGCGTTGAGCATGGTGGGATAGGTGGAAAACACGATGCGCGCGGCCTTATCGTCCTTGGAGGAGCACAGGTTGCACAGCGACTGGTCCGGCAGATACTTTTTAAAGTCGTCCTTCGCCTGCTTGACCAGCGCGGTGCGATCCGCCAGAAAAAGCACGTTGGTTACATGGCCGCCCCGGCTCAGCACATCGGTCAGGCTGGATGCGGTGCGGGTCTTGCCTGTGCCCGTTGCCATGACCAGCAGATTGCGCCGGAAGCCCTGCGCGATGTGGGCGCAGACAGCCCGGATAGCGTTTTTCTGGTAGTAGCGGTCGGTGATTTTATCGTCAATTTCAATGGTGTCCAGCGGCTTTTTCTCGGTGCGGCGGTTCATCAGCTTCTGCAAGTCGTCCTTGCAGAACACCCCGCTCACGGCACGCTGTGGGCCGCTCTGCTCATCCCAGAAATAGGTGGTGTAGCCGTTGGTGGTAAACAGCATCGGACGGCGGCCAAACTTCTGCTCCAGACAGTCTGCATAAAGCTGAGCCTGCTTGCGCCCGATGTTGGGGTCTTTGGTGCTGCGCTTGGCTTCAATGACCGCCAGCGGCAAGCCGTCCTTGCCCATCAGCACATAGTCTGCATAACCCTTCTGCCCCAGCACGCCGTTCATGTTGTCCACTTCGTACTCGGTGCGCACATCGGCATCCGGCCCGGTGAATTTCCAGCCCATGGCCTTGAGGTCGATGTCGATGATCTTCTGCCGCGTCTCGGCCTCGGTCAGGTCGGCGGCGGTGAAACTGCGACTCTGCTGGTTCTGCTGTTTGCTGGCTGTGTATGCCGTCGAAAGGCTCTCCACCTGCTTGCGCAAGGCTTCCAGTTCGGCATCCTTCTGGGACAGTAAACTTTCCTGCTCCCGGATCTTCTTTTCGTCCAGTGTTACCTTTTCACCGGGGATGGCTGTTTCATCAAAGGAGCGCTCCACATAGTCCGTGCCGTAGCAGTAATCCACCCACTGGATGAAGTCGAACAGCCCCCGCAGACTGAACACTGCATCCGCCGCCGACACGCTGTGCCCTGTATGTACCGCCAGATTGCCCGCCTTCACGATGCTGGGCAGCACGCTCCACACATTGCGGTCCACTGCGAACCGGAAGCTCGGCTCGTGCAACAGGGATTGCAGGTTGTCCTTGTAGGGCATCGTGATGGTCTTGTCTGCCGCATACACCCACTTCACCGCCAGCTCCAACGCCTTCCGACACCCCACCGCGCACATCGCCGGGGAGGTGGAGAACACTTTCTCGGCCTCGATGGCAGAATTGGCGAAGAGGGAATATTCGGGGCGGGTGGAGAGATAGGAGAAGTTGGACATAAGATCACCTTTCCTTTATTTTGCACTTTGAAGAAGTCGAGGAATCGCGAACATTCTTATTTTTAGCTGCGCATAGTCCTCATATGCGACAAAATAATTGTCTTCGATAATCAATGAAAAATTCAACTTTTCTGGCATCGGATGGTGGAGACGATTGATTTCGGCCCGAATATTTTCCTCATCTTTTTCAATTTGTTTTTCCCATAAAGCAAAACTATTAAAAATAAACTGAATCGCACGTACTGCTGTTCCACTGTCGCCAGAAGACATCACTCCCATACTTGTCGGAAATAGCACTCCCCCATGAAATGGTATAAATGCCACACACCTTTTTGTCAATTCGTAAATTTGATTATCCGGTAAGTTCTCACATGGCCTTAACCCATTCGGATATACTAACAGATTAGGCCAATTTTGATAAACAATCTCTAGTAAATCTCTATCAAACCAGTCGCTCCCCTGTGGGTGTTTTTTCACATCAATAAAATGAGCGACCTGCCCTTTTATTTGAAAAAACAACAAGTGTGGATTTGTACACTTTTTATTCTTTTGAACTTTCTCAAGATGAACATGGTAAATTTCCCAGTTTTTTAGCATGAAATCCGATTTTCTCATCGACGTCGTATTGATGTCCCTGCTCATATATTCTGTTATCGACTGACAATTTCGCAAACACCATTCAATCCTCTTAATTTCACGCCTATCTGACTCCGGTAAATAGGGAAGTTTCTGCAAAAGTTCTTTTGAATAAAGTACGTAATATGGAATATTCGAGTTTATATGGCGTTGCAATACCTGAAAGAGCTTTATGCAGATTTCATAATCATCCCATTCTTTTGGAACACTCATCCCAAGATTTCTAAACTCTTCTCTTGCCATTTCAGCAAAATCATGCCGGAAGTTCATTTTCACCACCTCCTTTCAGCATTCCGCACAGAACTATATCCTAATCTTAACTGCACAATTCCGAAATCTTATCCATAGAGAATTTATAGAACGAATTAAATTGTTCAATCGTCTGTGCTACAGAGACATTTTTCACACCAACATGCCAAATATCTTTATTATGATTCGAGTCAATACAATGAAAACAAGGCTCATCTCTTCCAATAAGCATCCCCATCTGATTCGTCACTGCATGTTTTTGTGTGTTATCCATTTCATTAAGCACCGTCAAAAAATCGACATATTCGGAAAAATATCCCAAAGATTTATGATTCTTTAAATACTTCCCAATGCCATCAATTTCCACTTTCGTGACAACGTCTTCCTGAGAAAGTGTCCATACAATGGAAATCATCATATCCGCAAAATGTTTCAAATCATGAACTATACTTTTCCCAAGATGGCTTTCTTTAAAGTTCAAATGGCTGTTTTCAATCAAAAAACGTCCACTTTGGGTTCGTATTTCTTTCCAAAGATCACAATATTCAACAATGTTTTCGTTTGTAATGTCAAGTTCAGCTACCAACTGTATCAGTAAAATCTGAAATCCGTAATCAACTGCTTTTTTTGATAATTTGGGTAATACCTTATCATTAAAATTTTCAATCGGTACTTTCCCTGTTTTTATCAGAGGATACTTTTCAAACCATCCTTTTTGCTGCTTCACCTTCTCGTCATGCTCAATCATTGCTTCCACTGCATCAGGCATAGCATAAATCGGGGGAAGCTCTCCTTTTGCTACCTTTTCTTGAAGCATTTTTATTATCTCATCATCAACCATTTTCATTCTATCACCTCCATCTATGAGTCTGATTCCAATTTTCCATCCATAGTTACCCAAAATATTCCTGCATCAGTGCCTTTTTCATCAGTTCCAGCTTCTCAAGGCCCTGCGGCTCACTCCCTCCGTCACGGCTTCGCCGTGCCACCTCCCTCTAGGAGGGAGGCTTTTGCCCCACCGCTACGCCAAAGGCTCCCTCCCAGAGGGAGCTGGCAAAGCCGCTAGGCTTTGACTGAGGGAGTTCACATCTCCTGCATTCGCTTTTTCGTTTCCCGCTCAATTGCATTGCATACTTCTTGAAAGTTCTTCTCTATTTCCATATTGGAAAAGCGAATCACTTTTACACCGTATTCCGCAAAAATGGCAGAGCGCTCTTTGTCGTAGGCCAGCCCTTGCTCATCGTAATGCTGGGAACCATCCACCTCTATTACCAGTCTGGCCGCATGACAGTAGAAGTCCGCAATAAAGCTGTCAATCGTTTTCTGGCGCTGAAAGCGTACCGGATAGCCGCGAAGGAAGTCATACCAAAGCCGATTTTCCTGTTTTGTTGCCTCTTTGCGCAGTTCTTTTGCACGGGGAATCAATTTTCCCTGATATGGTAATGACATGATAGCTCACTCCCTCCGTCACGGCTAACGCCGTGTCACCTCCCTCTAGGAGGGAGGCTTTTCTTCGGGCCGGAAACTCTCCCTCTTCGTCAAAAGGCTCCCTCCCAGAGGGAGCTGGCACCGAAGGTGACTGAGGGAGTTACCCAAAATACTCCTGCATCAGTGCCTTTTTCATCAGTTCCAGCTTTTCAAGGCTCTGCTGTACGGTCTGCTTCTGCTGGTCTACTCGCTCTACAAAAGCGGCAAACTGGTTTTGAAGGGGAAGAGGCGGAAATGGAAATTTAATTGAAGAGAGCTGACTTTTGCTCAAGATGCCCTTAAGCGCCATATTGATAGTTCTATGAATAGTAGGTTTTGATAAAATCATAAGCCAATAAAGATATAGAACATTATCATGAGTTGGGGTAATCGCATTGATTTGTTGATTAAATGCAACTCTTCGATTCACTACCGCAACATTTCCAATGCAGTTAAGACTTCCTGCAATGCATGTCATTAACAAGCTTCCCGATTCAACAAAGCGACATTTTTGAAAGCCAATTTCTGATAAACGCTCTTGAGCCTCGGTAAGAAATGTTGAAGGAGTGTTGATGTTATCAGATTTTATCCATTCAATAAATGTTCCATAATTTTCTGGTTCTGCGCGAGATGGAGTATTTCCAGTTATTATTTCACATCGTTTTCCAAGCTCAGCAGTTGGCCAATTAAGAGGATTGCTTACTGGATCTCCAAACATCTCCACAAATCGTGCCTTTACCAGCTCGTCCAGTTTATCAAGTTGCTGGTTGCGCAGAAAGATTACGTTACTTACTTTATCCAGCCTGTCTGAAATTCGATGCTGTTCTTCCTGAGATGGTATAGGAACGCGAACTTTGCGAACCATATCGCTATTCAAATTGTTGACGACACCACCAACCGCCATTGATTTGAACTTTTTATAAGTAATCGGAGCGCTCAAGTAGTAATATAGAAATTTTTTATCGAAAACATTGTTTTCATCTCGTAAAACAAGCCATCCGTCGTGGATGCAACCATCAATTTTTAGAATGTAAGGTCTACCAAAACTCATGGAATTGGATAATAAAAAATCTCCGGGTTTCACATAACGAGATTTTTTCATGCCCTCGGGTTTTATTCTTTGCGCCGTTTTAGTGATATACATGGATTCATCAGCATCACCTATTTTTATCCAATTAATACCGTTTTCGTCGGTCGTTATAAAATCATCGATAGGCCGTGGTGAACCACCGCGCTCAACGGTACACACCTCTCCCAATTTAACATATTTCCATTGATTCATCACACCATCTCCTCCAACTCTGCCAGACCCTTGGTGATCTCCATTTCCAGCTCATGCAGGTCGGCAAGAATTTCCGTGGTCGAGGGGTACTCCACCGGCACATACTCGGTCTCTTTATACTTATTGATGGACAAATCGTACCCGTTGGCGGCAATTTCTTCTTTGGGCACAAAGAAACTCTGCTCGGTGCGCTTGCGGTCAGTTTCGGCGTCGAGGTTATGGAACCGGGCGATGATGTCCGGGATGTCGTTCTCCTTCACCTCGGTGCGCTTGTCGTCCAGCGAGAGGCCGTCGGCTTTCATATCGTAGAACCACACCTTATCGGTACCGCCCGCGCCGGTCTTGGTAAACACCAGCACCGCTGTGGACACGCCTGCGTAGGGCTTGAACACGCCGGAGGGCATGGAAATGACCGCCCGCAGCTGGTGGTTTTCAATCAGTTCTTTTCGGATGCTCTGGTGCGCTTTGCTGGAACCGAACAGCACGCCGTCCGGCACGATGCAGGCGCAGCGTCCGCCGGTTTTGAGCATCCGCAGGAAGAGCGCAAGGAAAAGCAATTCTGTCTTTTTGGTGTTGGTGACGGCTTTCAGGTCGTCGTTGATGCTCTCGGCATCCACAGTGCCCTTGAACGGCGGGTTCGCAAGGCAGATGGTGTACTTGCTGCAAATGGAGTTTTGCTTCGACACGCTGTCCTTGTAGTCGATTTCCGGGTTCGTGATGGAGTGGAGCATCAGGTTCATGGTCGAAATGCGCAGCATGGTGCGGTCCGTGTCAAAGCCGGTGAACATCGGGCCGGCAAAATGCTGCCACTGCTCCGGGGTCATGCTGTCCTCGTAGTGGGCGCGGAGGTACTGTGCACTGGACACCAGAAAGCCCGCCGTGCCGCAGGCGGGGTCGCAGATGAAGTCGTCCGGCGTGGGCTGCACCAGTTCCACCATCATGTCGCGGATGTGCTTGGGCGTGCGGAACTGGCCGTTCTGCCCTGCGGTTGCCAGCTTGCCCAGCATATACTCGTACAGGTCGCCCTGCATATCAAGGTCGGCGATGTCGTGGGTGTAGAGATCCTCCAGCCCGGTGATGATCTTTTGCAGCACCTGCGGCGTGGGAATGAGGAACATGGCGTCGTCCATGTACCGCGCAAAGGCGGTGTTGCCCTCGTCCGGGCGGGTGGGGTCGTCCTCGATTTCCACCAGCTCGCCGTTCGCATCAAAGTCCGGCAGACGGCCATATTTCATCTTTTTGATGGCAGGGAACACCCGCTGCTGCATGGTCAGGAAAATTTCGCGGGAGTCTTTATCCTTGAAGCGGCTCCACCGCATAGATTGTCCGGCTTCGCTGACCGGGAAGATGTGCTCCATCTTTTCGCCCGCCATGTTCTCAAAATCTTCGGTGGCAAGCTCTTTCTCGTCCAGTGACCGGATGAACATGAGATAGGTCAGCTGTTCAATGACGGTCAGCGGATTGGTGATGCCGCCTGCCCAGATGTCTGTCCAGATTTTGTCTACCTTATTTTTAATGGCTCCTGTTACCATGCGTTCCTCCTGAATGTTTGCCAATCGCAAACGCTTTGTATCTTGAATTTTTGGTGATAATACCACAATTTTATTATAGCAGTGTACGATTGCATTTTCAATGTAGAGTGTTTATCGGAAGTGCTTTCTTGATCGCAAGGCAAAAAATCAGTGGAACGTTAAAACAGCAATTTTCGATATGCAATTCAACGCTGTTGCATACGCACCCGGAGTTTGAGAAGATCGTGTTCCACGGTCTGCGGCATTCCAGCGCCACCTACCAGCTGATGATCTCTGGCGGTGATGTGAAAACCGTGCAGAGACCGTGCAAATGGCGTATAAAAGGAAAATCCCACGAGGAATCTTACGATTCTTCGTGGGATTTTGGTGCGCTCGAGGGAACTCGAATCCCTGGCCCTCTGATTAAAAGTCAGATGCTCTACCGGCTGAGCTACGAGCGCATACGATACTGATACAATATTCAAAATATTGCCGTATTATATTACCATACCCGCCGCAAAAAAGCAAGCCTTCGGGGCAAAAAACTTTCTTTCACAAAATCTGCGGGCGCTGGCACGAACTTCCCCTTTACAAATCCGGCAAGAATCAGTACAATCAAATCATGTACACTGTATGCCGATCCCGGCGGGCGGAGGCGCGGAGAAGTGCACGCCCGGTCGATGCAATAGGAGGTCTGTTTCGTATGAAAATTTCTCGACGGTCCGTACTTCGTTACTCCGGGCTGGCGGCCGCTTGGCTGGCGCTGACCGGCTGCACTCCCACCGGCAATGCTTCGCTGGGCAGCAGTCTGCCCGCGTGGATGCAGAAGGTGCTGCGCGTCTCGCCCGCTGATTCGTCGGCTGCGTCGTCAGCCGCCTCCAGTGAGGCGTCCTCTGAGACTGTCTCTTATACACATCTCCGAGCCCACGAGA
>ENA-OZZS01000283-OZZS01000283.1-human-gut-metagenome-genome-assembly--contig:-NODE-283-length-9975-cov-4.108972_pt1 | contig 9975 bp, 10 predicted proteins | sample MGYA00244940_ERZ654152 | MGnify/ENA primary metagenome ERZ654152 (study PRJEB26926, sample SAMN06165029) | human gut metagenome | biome: ENVO:00009003; feature: ENVO:2100002; material: ENVO:00002003... | reverse complement strand
CTCGGAGATGTGTATAAGAGACAGCTTTTTTATGTTTCTTTCTTCGTGTAACAGATGAGCGTACCGGCTCAAAAATTCCGGAATATCCTCAGCCTTTGATGGAACCAGCCATGATACCGGCATCAAAATACTTCTGGAAGAAGGGATACATCACCAGCAGCGGCAGACTGGAAATAATAATGGTTGCATATTTGAGCAACTCTGCCATCTTCGCACGTTCGGCAGTGCTCTGGATATCTGCGATCATGCCGGATTCCGGCTGGCTCTGGATCAGGATGGAACGCAGCACCAGCTGCAGCGGCTGCTTCGATGCGCTGTTCAGGTAGATCATGGCGTCAAAGTAGCTGTTCCACATGGCCACGAACTGCCACAGAGCCAGAACCGCCACCACCGGCATACAGACGGGCAGCAGGATCTTGAAGAAGTAAAGCATCTCGCTGGCTCCATCCACATCCGCAGCTTCACGCAGCTCACGCGGGATGCCTTGATAATAGGTACGGGCAATGATCATGTTCCACACGCTGAATGCTCCCGGCAGAATGACCGCCCACATGGAATCCAGCAGACCCAGATTGTTGATGAGCAAGTAGGTGGGGATCAGACCGCCGCTGAAAAACATCGTGATCACAAACAAGGTGTTGAAGATCGCTTTGCCTTTGAAGTCCGGCAGCGACATGGGATAAGCGGCAAGCATCGTCACAGCTACCGAGATGATGGTGAAGATGATGGAGTAAAGTACCGCGTTCTTGAAGCCGACCCAGATCTGCTTGTCCGAAACGACACGCTGGTAAGCATCCAGACTCCACTTGCTGAAATCAAAGGAGATGCCCTTGTTTTGCAGCGTGACCGGGTCCATAAAGGACGCGATGACGATGTAGATCATCGGAACGATGATCGCCAGCAGGAACAAGCCCAGAAGTGCGTAGCCGCAGTACAGGATGATCTTATCTTGTCTGGTGTAGAGGGCCATTTTTGATTTTTTCTGTTTTGCCATGGTAAACCCCTCCTTACAAGCCCTTGCCATCGTTCATTTTGGCAACGACCTTGTTCACTGCGATCAGCAGGATGACGTTGACAACGGTGTTGAACAGACCGACTGCCGTGGAAAAGCTGTAATCGCCGTCCAACAGGCCCTTTTTATAAACGTAGGTTGCAATGATCTCGGCAGTGTTCAGGTTCAGGTCCGTTTGCAGGGCATAGGCTTTTTCAAAACCGATGCTCATGATGTTGCCTGCCTGCAGGATAAACTGGATCACGACCATATCCTTAATGGCGGGCCACTCCACCGTCATGATCTGCTGGATCAGGTTTGCACCGTCGATCATCGCAGCTTCCTTCAGATCTTTGCTGGCGTTAGAAAGAGATGCGGTGTACATGATGGATGCCCAGCCGGCACCCTGCCAGATGCCGCTGATGATGTAGATGGGGCGGAATGCTTCCGGCAGCGTCATGAAGTTGATGCTGGTGTGAAGCAGGCCGTTCACCGGGCCGGTGACACTCAGCAGCACCCGGACGATGCCGCACAACACGATGACCGAGATGAAGTTGGGCATATACAGCACCAGCTGCACCTTCTGCTTGATCTTCTTGCTCTCGATACGGTTGAGCAGGAATGCCAGCAGGATGGGGATCGGGAAGCCCCACAGCAGACCGTAGACGCTCAGCTTCAGGGTGTTGATCAGATAACGCTGGAAGTCCGGCGAGGACATGAAGCGGGTAAAGTTTTTGAAGCCTACCCACTCGCTGCCCCAGATGCCCCTGAAGGGATTGTACTTCTGGAATGCGATCAGCACACCGCCCATGGGAGCGTACTTGAACACCAGCGTCAGCGCCACGGCAGGCAGCAGGAACAACAGGTAAAGCTGCCAATGCCGTTTGATGTAGACCCATGTGTTGTGCAGCTTGCGTTCTGCTGTCAGCACAGCCGTTTCCGGCGAGGCCGTCTTTGCTTTCATGAATCATTCTCCTCCTTTTGATTTGTGTTTTACATTTGCACCTTTGAATTTTTACGTTTTCGCTTCGATTGTGCAAATGTAAAATCTCTTGATTCATTTATACCACGCAAGCAAGCGAATGTCAACGATAATTCATGGAATACATAAAGAAATACTGTGCATTTGTACAGGTGCACAAATTTGAACATGTGCAAATGTGCAAAACAACGATTTGCATTTTTACGTTTGACTAATTTGTGCATTTGCACTATACTGAAGTCATAAAGAATAAGATCCGTCACCAGACTTTATCTATAAAAGAAAGAACATCCGTCCCCTATACTATAAGGAAAGAGGTTGACTTATGGCAACCAAAGTCACCATTCAGGATATTGCAAACGAACTGCAGCTTTCCCGCAACACCGTTTCAAAGGCCATCAACAACACCGGTGTACTGGCAGATGCCACACGGGAGAAGATCCTGCGCAAAGCCGCCGAAATGGGCTATAAGCAGTTCGCCTATCTGCCGCTGTTTCAGGAAGACGCTGCAAAAACAGCAGAGTCTTCTATTCTGCCCCGTGGCAAACGGGAGATCGCCATGCTGACGACCCAGTTTCTGAACAGCTCTCACTTTTCCTCCATGATGCTGGATCGTTTCCAGTCGGAAATCGACCATCTGCACAGCAGCATGACCATTCATCGCATTTCTCCCACAGAGCTGAAAGAGAAAAAACTTCCCTCTTCTCTCGACATCCAGCGCACAGCCGGCATCATCTGCTTTGAAGTATTCGACTATGACTACGCACAGATGCTGTGCGATCTGGATGTTCCGCTGCTGTTTGTAGACACCCCTGTGATGGATATGCGTCCTCCCCTGAAAGCCGACCGCCTTTATATGGAAAACCGCATTGAGACCCAGAATGCGGTGGCCCACATGGTCCAGCGCGGCAAAAAACGCATCAGCTTTGCGGGGGATAAAAACCACTGTCAGTCCTTCTTTGAGCGTTATATGGCTTATAAGGATGCAGTGGAGTACTTTGGTCTGACAGAAGGCCTGAGCACCTGTGCGATGCCATCTGGACAGCAGAACTATCCGGTATCCCTGTACGAAACCATCCGTCGGTTCAAAACGATGCCGGAAGCCTTTGTCTGCGCCAATGACTTTGTTGCCATGGATCTGGTCAAGGCATTGAATGAGCTGGGGTATTCGGTTCCCGATGATATCTGGGTCTGCGGCTTCGATGACAGCCCGGAGGCTTCCTACTTTGCCCCCCATCTGACTTCGATCCATATCCATGAACAGATCATGGGCTACACCGCTGCCAATCTGCTTATGACCCGCATCGAAGAGCCATCGCTGAACTATCGCACCGTCTATACGGAAACCAGCCTGATCCTGCGCGAATCCACAGGAGATTGAGCGAAAGGAGAACCCCCATGCGTGACCTGTGCAATACGGACAAGCCGCTGTTTGCTGTGCTGACGAAATTGACTTACAGTGCTTACCTGAACATCTTATGGCTCGTGTGCAGCCTGCCCATCGTTACCATAGGGGCTTCTACGACCGCATTGTTCTACGTCACGCTCAAAATGGCGGAAGATCGGGACGATGGTCTGACCCGGATGTTTTTTAAGGCGTTCCGGGAAAATTTTAAGCCGGCCACAAAGCTCTGGCTTATCCTGCTGGCAGTCGGCAGTTTCCTAGCTGTGGATGGCTTTGTGCTGTGCCGAATGTGGAGCGAAAACATTTTCTGGACGCTGCTCACTGCAGTGCTGATTGGTGCGGCAATCCTGTACGGCATCGTTGTGCTGTATGCCTTTCCCCTGCTGGCACGGTTTGAAAACACCACCTTCGGCATCCTGAAAACAGCGTTTCTCGTGGGTGTCCGGTATCTGTTTTGCACCCTGCTGATGGCGGCGATCTATGGCATCATGGGGTACGTCATCGTGTTTGTGTTCACGCCAGCCTTCCTGCTGGGCATGGGCTTCTGCGCCATGCTCTGCTCCTTTCTGATGCTTCGGATCCTCTATCTGATCGGTGGAGACCCTGATGCAGTACACGAGGAATACGACCATGACAAAAACTGACCGGGATACGCTCCGCTCCCTCCATGGGCGCAAAAAGTGGGAGCACATCTGGGCATATTACAAGCTGCCCATTGCGATCGTGCTCATCGTCGTCTATATCCTCGGGTATGCAGCCTACCGTCATGTGACGAAAAAAGAGGATGTGCTTTACCTTGGTCTGGTAAATATCACTGCCGGGTCTGATCTGACGGAACAGCTTACCACCGGCTTTGCCGAGGCGCAGGGTCTGACCAAAAAGCAACAGGTCGATCTGCTGTCCGGCTTGCTGCTCAGCGAAAGCGAACGCGCAGAGGAGCAGTATGTATATGCTTCGGAGATGAAGCTGCTGGGTGCAGTCAGTGCCCAGCGGTTAGATGTTGTTCTGATGGACGAATATGCACGGGATCAACTGTTGGCAGAGGATTATTTTCTCGATCTGCGGACGCTGGATGCGTCTTTCCATGCACTGCCGGGTCTGAACGCCGGTGGGACCGTGCTGGATATTTCGGACACGCCGTTTGTCAGGCAGGCAGGTTTTTCGGACAAGGTCTATCTTGGGGTGGTGCAGAATGCACCGCACCCGGAGCGTGCAGCCGCTTACATTCATTATCTGTTCCAGCGGTGATCGTTGGGTTTCACATCAAGAATAAGGAGAATTATCATGGACATTGTAACGATTGGTGAAGTTTTGATCGACCTGACCCAGACCGGCAAGGATGCCCGCGGCATCCCTCAGTTTGCCGCAAACCCCGGCGGTGCCCCGGCCAATCTGGCGGTGGCTGCTTCCAAACTGGGCGCACAGACCGCCTTTATCGGCAAGGTGGGTGCGGATGCCTTTGGCCGCTACCTGAAAGAGGTTCTGGCAGAGAACAAGGTGGACGTTTCCGGCATGGCGGTGGATGCAGACCACCCCACCACCATGGCGGTGGTCTCGGTGGATGCCACCGGTGAGCGGGATTTCAGCTTCTACCGCAGCGCCAACGCCGATGTGATGCTGAGCAAAGAGGACATTTCGGACGAGGCTCTGAAGGCCGCGAAAATCGTCCACTTCGGTTCTGTCAGCCTGACCGCCGACCCCTCCCGCACCGCTACGCTGGATGCTGCCGCCCGCGCCAAAAAGCTGGGTGCAGTCATTACGTATGACCCCAATTACCGTGCAAACCTCTGGAAGAACAAAGAGGATGCCATTGCTCAGATGAAGGCTCCCCTGCCGCTGGTGGATATCCTGAAAGTGTCCGATGAGGAGCTGCCCCTGCTCACCGGCACCACCGACTGCGAAAACGGCACGGCACAGCTTGCCCAGAACGGCATCCGGCTGATTTTCGTCACCTTGGGTGCAAACGGCGTGTTCTACCGCTTTGGGGACAAGACCGGCCATGTGGCGGGCGTTCCCTGCAAGGTGGGCGACACCAACGGCGCAGGGGACACCTTCTTTGGGGCTGCCCTGTCCAAGCTCTGCAAGGAGGAGCTGGACACCCTGACGGTGGACAAGCTGGAAAGCATTCTGGCCTTTGCCAACAAAGCGGCCAGCATCACCACCAGTCGGCATGGTGCTATCCCCGCCATGCCCACCCTTGCGGAAGTGGAGGGCTGAACCATGGCAGCAAAACAGGAATTTGAGTCCCGGTTCGCCAAACATAAAGATGAGCTGGAATGGCTGTTCATGGAGCTGTACCACAACCGGGAAGGGCTGAAGGTTCTGGAACAGGAGATGGCAGACGCCTACAACGCCCGCAGCGCCGAGCTGAAAGCACTGGACAAGGCACGCTCTGCCGACCCGGAGTGGTACAAGCGGGGCAATATGTTCGGCATGACCATGTACACCGACCTCTTTGCCGGAAACCTGAAAGAGCTGGCAAAGAAACTGCCCTACCTGAAGGAGCAGAAGCTGACCTATCTGCACCTGATGCCCCTTTTGCAGATGCCCCATCCCCACAACGATGGCGGCTATGCGGTGGAGGATTTCGACACCGTAGACCCGGCCCTTGGCACCAACAAGGATCTGGAAAACCTGACCCGTGAACTGCGGAAGGCGGGCATCAGCCTGTGTCTGGATTTTGTCATGAACCACACCGCCAGCACCCACCGCTGGGCCATGGCGGCAAAGGCGGGCGACCCGTGGTTTCAGGCGTATTACCACCTCTACGAGGACCGCACCATCCCCGACCAGTACGAGCAGACCGTGCCGCAGGTGTTCCCCAACACCGCGCCCGGCAACTTTACATGGTGTGAGGAGATGCACAAGTGGGTGCTGACCACCTTCCACGACTACCAGTGGGACCTGAATTATGCAAACCCGGCGGTGTTCGTGGACATGACCAAGAGCATTCTGCATCTCGCCAACCTTGGTGTAGAGGTGTTCCGCATTGATGCAGTGCCTTATATCTGGAAGCAGCTGGGCACCACCTGCCGCAACCTGCCGCAGGTGCACACCATCGTACGGATGCTCCGCATGGTTCTGGAATGCGTCTGCCCGGCGGTCATCCTCAAGGGCGAGGTGGTCATGGCTCCCAAGGAGCTGGCGGCGTACTTCGGTACCCCGGAAAAGCCGGAATGCCACATGCTCTACAACGTGTCCACCATGGTCAACCTGTGGGGCGCCCTTGCCAGCCGGGACACCCGGCTGCTGAAGGCCCAACTGGATGCCCTCCACGCCCTGCCGGACAACTGCTGGTTCGTGAACTATCTGCGCTGCCACGATGACATCGGCTGGGGTCTGGACGAGGCGGTGGAAAACCGGCTGGGCATGGACCCCCAGAAGCACAAGGAATATCTGTACCACTTCTACGAGGGCAATTTCCCCGGCAGCTGGGCAAAGGGTGAGCTGTACAACTACGACCCCGCCACCGGCGATGCCCGAAGCTGCGGCACCACCGCCAGCCTGTGCGGTATCGAACAGGCACTTGAGAAAAACGATAAAATTGCGCTGGATTATGCCGTGAAGCGTGATCTGCTGCTGCACACTGCTATGGCGTTTTTGCAGGGCTTCCCCATGCTGAACTGCGGCGATGAGATCGCTCAGCTCAATGGCTGGGACTACAAAAACGACCCCGACCGTGTGGAGGACAGCCGCAATTTACACCGCAGCAAATTCAACTGGGAGGACGCAAAGCAGCGCACCCGGAAGGGCACGCTGCAAAACGCCCTGTGGCAGGGCATGGAGCAGCTGCGCCAAATGCGGGCAGACCCCTGCTTTGCCCCGGATGCGTGGGTGACCACATGGGACAGCCACAATCCCGGTGTGCTGGCGCTGGTGCGCAAGCGCGGCGAGGAAACGCTGGTGGGACTGTTCAACTTTACCGAGTACCCGGCGGGAGCAAGTCTGGACGCTCTGGGCGGCGAGTATCACACCCCGGAGGGCACTTCCGTCTGGCTGGCAGATGTGGAACTGGAGCCCTATCAGGCGCTGCTGGTAAAAAATAAATAAGGAAAACGAGAACCACCCCGAACAGCAACGACCAAAGGCAGGGTATCATCATGGCGATGGTATCCTGCCTTTTGCTATTTTTAACTGCGTATGGTATACTCGGCTTAGTTCAACAAATCGGAATTTTCTCAGGAGGCTATAAAAATATGATTGGAAGAATTTATCATGTTGGATTGACCGTTTCTGACTTGGATCGCTCGGTTGCTTTCTACAGAGACATCCTTGGACTTGCGTTTCAAGGAGAGATTTTTATGGAAGGCAAAGAAACCGATAAAATGTTTCGCAAGTCGAATTGCAAAGCAAGGGTCGCTTATTTGAACGGTTCTAAGGCTATTGAAACGCCACCGGTCGAGCTGATTCAGTTCGTAGATAGCGAGATCCATAAAGAACAATCAGATTTGTTTACGACATCCATCTCGGAAGTATGTTTCTATACGGATGACATTGATTCTGTCTATAAAACCCTTATCGAAAACCATGTTGAGTGCTTATCTGAACCGCAGTATTTCGACTTTAGAGCAAATGGATTTGGGGAGAGCCGAGCTTTTTATTTCAGAGACCCGGATGGCATTATCCTTGAAATGATGCAAACTCTTTGATAAGAAATCATAGGTATAGGAAATTGCCAACTTCCAGCTTGCCATACTCGTTTCTAGCAGGGTTTGGGGCACCGCACGCCCCAACAAGAAGCTGTCCCATGGGGCTGGAAATTTTCAAGAATTGAAAATTTGTGGCCACGGGACGGTTCTTGTCCCTACGTTTTCCTGAAAGGATCGAAAGAGCTAAAATGATTCAAAAACATGAACTGCCTATTTTAGAGTACGATTCCAACTCGGAAGAAGTTATCAGGCCAAATCATGGTGCAGAACAGCTGAAACTTCCCGAAAAATGCGTCTATGCCTTTCTTGGAGAAGCAGTTGATGATTATGCTTTCGAGGCAGAAGCCACCGTTGCTGAAACTTTTGAAACCATAACCCGGAACTATCCTGTTTACATCGTAAAGCAGGATGGCATGGAATTTTGCCTTTGCGCTGCCCCGCTGGGCGCACCTGCGGCAGCACAACTGATGGACTTCCTCATCTCCTGCGGTTGTAAGAAAATCATTTCGACTGGTTCTTGCGGTGTTCTGACCGATTTGGACGAAAACGAATTTCTCATTCCGGTAAAGGCGTTACGAGACGAGGGAACCTCTTATCATTATCTTCCGGCATCCCGCTATATAGAGCTTAACAAAAATATCCGGGATGCCATCGAGCATACTCTTCTTGTGCAGAACATTCCGTTCCGGGAGTGTGTTACATGGACAACGGACGGGTTCTTCCGGGAAACACGGGATATGGTGCGGTATCGCGTAGCAGAAGGATGTACAACCGTTGAGATGGAGTGTGCGGCATTGGCTGCTTGCGCCCGGAAGCGAGGTGCTTCTTTCGGGCAGATTCTCTATACGGCAGATTCCCTTGCAAACGTTCTGAAACACGATGAACGTGATTGGGGAAAGAACTCTTTACGGAAAGCACTGGAACTCTGTATCGCTGTGCTGCAAACGATTTGAAGGTTCGGCTGCCGTGGACAATGCTCCACCAAACATGAGTCACCGACTTGGGTTGGCGGCTTTTTTTTGTTGCATTCTCGTTCGTAAGTCCGTGTGTGGAAAATTAGAAACTCGAACTCCCGTGGCGACGAAATTTTGAGCAGAAAATAACACAAAAGGCAGGGTATCACCGTGGCGGTGGTATCCTGCCTTTTTGCATGATAGAACGTGTTTTGAGGGGGAATTTTACGCTTCCCCCACCACAAAGGTCAATTCTGCCGTAGCGGCACATTTGCCGTCCACATAAGCCGACGCCTTGCCGACGCCGACCGGGCCGTGCTGTTCCACCAATTCGCAGTGGAGGGTGAGCACGTCGCCGGGGATGACTTGTCTGCGGAAGCGGGCGCTCTTGATGCCGCCGAAGAGGGCCAGCTTGCCCTTGTTTTCGGGCAGGGAGAGGACCGCCACGGCGCCGGTCTGGGCCAGCGCTTCGAGGATGAGCACACCGGGCATGACCGGGTGGCCGGGGAAGTGGCCGTTGAAAAATTCCTCGTTGCGGGAAACGCACTTGCGGCCGATGGCCCAGCGGCCCGGCTCGTAGTCGAGGATGCGGTCCACGAGGGCGAAGGGATAGCGGTGGGGCAGGAGGGCGGCGATCTGTGCGCTGTCCAGCGCGTTCGCGTTCTCCCGCACGGTGCGGGGTTCTGCCATGGTCAGCCCTCCCATCTGCGCAGGGCGATGCAGGCGTTGTGCCCGCCAAAGCCGAGGCTGTTGCTCAAAGCGTAGGTCATGGCCTGTGCACGGCCTACATTGGGCACATAATCGAGGTCGCACTCCGGGTCAGGCTGCTGGTAGTGGATGGTGGGCGGGGCGAACTGATCCCGCAGGGCCAGCGCGGTGAACACCGCCTCCACGCCGCCCGCGCCGCCCAGCAGATGCCCGGTCATGCTCTTGGTGCTGACCACGGTCTGTCTCTTATACACATCTCCGAGCCCACGAGACATGCGCAGATCTCG
>ENA-OZZS01000260-OZZS01000260.1-human-gut-metagenome-genome-assembly--contig:-NODE-260-length-10505-cov-5.492344_pt1 | contig 10505 bp, 9 predicted proteins | sample MGYA00244940_ERZ654152 | MGnify/ENA primary metagenome ERZ654152 (study PRJEB26926, sample SAMN06165029) | human gut metagenome | biome: ENVO:00009003; feature: ENVO:2100002; material: ENVO:00002003... | reverse complement strand
GTGTAGCCTCGAAATTTTTGTTATTTCGAGTGTCTACTCTATGGGGAGCATATCATTTTCCATGTGTCTGCCTTTATCTTATCTCTTTCCGCCGCCAGTGTCAACCGGCGAGTCGGAGCATACGCCCCGAAACGGATAAGCGATAAGGTGAAATCCCGCTTGCAAATTCTTTTCGGAAAGGATATACTAGAGAAAAACGCGTCTGCATTTTCAAGCGGACGCTTCGCCGAAAAGCTGCATTTTCTCAGAAAAGAGGAATATCCCATGAATTCTGCCTTTGATACATACTTTACGGGTCTAAAAAATAAGAAAATCGCGGTGCTGGGGCTTGGCGTCAGCAACCGGCCGCTGGTTCGGCTTCTGCTGGAATACGGCTGCGACGTGGTGGGCTGCGACCGGACGCCCCGGGAAAAGCTGGACGCCGAGGTTCTGGAGCTGGAAGCCATGGGCTGCAGGCTCCATGTAGGCGACGGCTATCTGGACGACGTGGAGGCGGATATCCTGTTTCGCACGCCGGGGATGCACCCCAATAACCCCGCCATCGAAACGCTCCGCAGCCGGGACGCGGAGGTGACCTCCGAAATGGAAGCGTTCTTCGAGGTCTGCCCCTGCCCGATCATTGGCGTCACCGGCTCTGACGGCAAAACGACCACCACCACGCTGATCTCCGAAATGCTGAAAGCGGAGGGAAAAACCGTCTGGCTGGGGGGCAACATTGGCACGCCCCTGCTCCCCCTTACGCGGCAGATGAAGGAGACGGATCTCGCCGTGGTGGAGCTTAGCTCCTTCCAGCTCATGGACATGAAGCGCAGCCCCCAGCGGGCGGTGGTCACCAACCTTGCGCCCAACCATCTGGACATCCACAAGGATATGCAGGAATATGTGGACGCGAAAAAGAACATTTTCCGCTATCAGGACGGAAGCGGCCTTCTGGTGCTGAACGCCGACAACGACATCACCGCCGCCTTCCGGGGCAACGGCACCACCCGGTTCTTCTCCCGCAAGGGCATGGCCTACGTCTGCATCGAAGACGGCGTTATCTGCCGGAACGGGGAACCGATTCTTCCCACCAAGGACATTCTCATCCCCGGCGTCCACAACATAGAGAATTATATGGCCGCCACCGCCGTGGTGGAGGGGCTGGTGTCCGACGAGACCATCCGCCATGTCGCCGAAACCTTCGGCGGCGTGGAGCATCGCATTGAGCTGGTGCGGGTGAAGGACGGCGTGCGGTTCTACAACGATTCCATTGCTTCCAGCCCCAGCCGCACCATTGCGGGTCTGCGCAGCTTCCCGGAAAAGGTGATTCTGATTGCCGGCGGCTACGACAAGCACATCCCCTACGATGTGCTTGGGCCGGAGATCTGCGCCCACGTGAAGAAACTGTATCTCGGCGGCGCTACCGGTCAGAAGATACGGGAAGCGGTGGAACGCTGCCCGGAATATGACCCGAAGGCTCTGGAGATCGTGGACTGCGGCAGCTTTGAGCCTGCCGTCCGTGCGGCGGCCGCCGCCGCGGAGCCGGGAGACGTGGTGCTGATGAGCCCCGCCAGCGCCGCTTTTGACCAGTTCAAGAACTTCATGGTGCGGGGAGCGTTCTTCAAAAAACTCATAAAGGAGCTGTAAGCGTGGATATTACCAAAGTGACCCGCCCGGCGCGGAAGCTGCTGAAGCTGCAATACTGCGGCGCGGTGATCGTGGCCGCAGGCACGGCCTCCCGTATGGGGGGGATCGACAAGGTCATGGCCCCGCTGGGCGGCGAACCCATGATCGCCCGGACGGTGCGGGCATTTCAGGACTGCGACGCCATTTCGGAGATCGTCATCGTCACCCGGGAAGACCTGATCCTGCCCATTACGGGGCTTTGCAAAACCATGGACAAAGTCACCGCCGTGGTCGTCGGAGGAAAAACCCGGCAGGAGTCGGTGAATCTGGGTCTGAACGCCCTTTCGGATAAGGTCAAACTGGCCGCCGTCCATGACGGGGCAAGACCGCTGGCCTCCTGGCAGCTGATCGACCGGGTAGTCCGGGCGGCCAACACCTACGGTGCCGCCGCCCCGGCGGTGAGCGTGAAGGACACCATCAAGGTCGTTGAGGGGAGAATTGTGAAGTCCACCCCCGACCGGGCGTCGCTGTACGCCGTGCAGACCCCTCAGGTGTTCGATTTTGATATTCTCCGTGGCGCGCTGGCCAAGGCAAACGCGGACAATGCCAAGCTCACGGACGACTGCTCCGCCGTGGAGCGGATCGGCTTCTCCGTAAAAATTGTGGAGGGCGACGAGCGGAACCTGAAAGTCACCACCCCCCTTGACCTGAAAATCGCGGAGCTTCTGCTGGAGGAAACCAGATGAGGATCGGGCATGGCTACGACGTGCACCGGCTGGTGGAAGGCCGTGACCTGATACTGGGCGGCGTGAAGATCGACTACGAAAAGGGGCTGGACGGCCATTCCGACGCCGACGTGCTGCTCCACGCCGTTTCCGACGCCCTGCTGGGCGCGGCGGGGCTGGGAGATATCGGGCGGCATTTCCCGGACACCGACCCCAAGTACAAGGGTGCGGATTCCCTGCTGCTTCTGAAAAACGTGGCGGAAAAGGTCGCTGCGGCGGGTTATCGGGTGAGCAACATCGACGTGACCATGATCGCCCAGCGGCCGAAGCTGAAGGATTTCATCCCGCAGATGGAGGCAAACATCGCCCTTGCGGTAGGAATTGCCGCTTCCCGGGTAAACGTGAAGGCCACCACGGAGGAAAGGCTGGGCTTCACCGGCACCGGCGGAGGCATGGCCTGCCACGCGGTGTGCCTGTTAGAGGAATAAAGGAAAGCGCGGACACGACCTGTGTCCGCGCTCAAACTATGCAATTTTACCGGTGCAGCGCCTTGCGAATGACGGGGACGATCAGCAGGGCGATGCCGCCGCCAATGAGCGCGGTGACGAGCTGCGGCCAGCTGAAGGTGGCAGGGAGGGCTTTCAGCATCGGCTCTTTCAGCGTACCGGCCGCCAGCAGAGACGGTGCCATCACGCCGCAGACGACCTTCACCACGATGAGGTACAGCACGGCAAATTTCGCCAGCGCGGCAATGAGCCACGCGGCGATCTGCTGACCGACCTTCCTGCTGTCCGTACCGGCGATCAGCCGCAGCAGGGCCACAAACACGGTGTTGCCGACCATGATGGCAGGAAGAACAAGGATCTGCGGCGCGATGCCCAGCAGGTAGGCAAGCACCGGGGAGAGCACGGCCACGACGATGCCGCTGCCCATTCCGGCGGTCAGCACGGTAACGGCCAGTACGGCGTTGACGCAGGAGCCGGTGACGAACTGACCAAAGCCCTTGGTCAGCGCCTGCAAAGCGACGAGAAGCGCCAGCATAACGGCGGTTTCGGTGATCCAACGTACTTTTTTGTTCATAGTAGATACCTCTTTCCCAATTATTCTTTGGAGATCACGCCGGAGTAAGCGGTTTTGACGCTGACGCCGACCAGGCCTCCGATTTTGCCGGACAGGGCGGCAATGGTATTCTGGGGCGCGTCCATGGCAATGGCGATAACGCTGACGCCCCGCTTGCGGTAGGGGATGCCCATTCGGCCGATAATAAATTCCCCGTACTCGTGAAGCAGTGCGTTGAGCCTTTCCACCATCTCTCCGTTTTCCACGATGATGCTCATCACCGCGAGTCTCGTTTCCACAGAAAACACCTCCCAACAAAAATTGCCGCACCCTGACGGTACGGCAACAGCAGCAGACCCCGGAAATTTCCGCGGCAAAACACCATATTCGCACCTTTCAGGCAGCCCGAAAGCTTACTGTCAGGATCGTTGTATATAGGATAGCACATGTGAAAGCCTTTGTCCAGCCACGAAAGCGGAAAACCGCGGAAAAAATGGACGTTGGAAAAATGAAAAAAAGCTATTGACAAATTCCGCAGGTATGCTATAATACAGAAGCTGTCCGAACAGCGAACCAAATATGGGGGTATAGCTCAGCTGGGAGAGCGCTTGAATGGCATTCAAGAGGTCAGCGGTTCGATCCCGCTTATCTCCACCAATCCGGGACTGTGATTATTAAGTTGTCGGACAGGAAAATCCTGAAATCGTATGATTTCAGGATTTTTTCTTTGCTTTTTCTCCTGAAATTGTTCCGACTTTTTTAGTGCCTTTTTGGCCCCTGCAACCAGGGGTGTGCCTGCAACCGACCCTACCAGAATCTTACCAGAATCACGATGATTTTACAAAGTCTATTATGTTTCTATGGACATCCTGATCTTTTTCGAAGAATGCATGTACTGCAACCACTGCCTGCCCTGCACCCAGAATATCAACATCGCCCAGGTCAGTAAGTATCTGGACATGGCGCTGCTTAACGGTGTCAGCCCCACTCTGAAGGGCCATTACGATGCTCTGGAGCACCGGGCAGGCGAGTGCATCGGCTGCGGCATCTGCGAGACCCCGTGCCCCTTCGGCGTTTCCATCGTCGAGCGTATGCAGAAGGCAGCGGAGTTGTTCGAGTAAGCGGATAAAAAAGATCCCCCATCCTTACCGGATGGGGGATTTTTGTATGGGAGCGCTGCACCCGGAGCTTGCCCCGCGCAGCTGCGACCCACACCGCAGTAAAAGCCTCCCCTGTGTAAGGGAAGGTGGGCGAAATCTCTGATTTCGCTCGGAGGGGTTGCCGGGACCGGTAACAGCCACGAACCGCGCCGGATACTACTCCAACTCAAATCAACCCCTCAGCCTCGTTTCACTCGCCAGCCCCCTTTACACAAGGGGGCCTTGGTGCTGTGCGAGACTCCCCGATAAACAGCAATTCATCGATCCAATCAAAAAAAAACCAAACCCCCTCTGCCGCAAAACAGAGGGGGCCTGGCAAATATCATGAGTGAGAGGAAAGAAATCCTGCAGACTATAGCTGTCAGCAATCGCCTTCAGATCCTCAAAGGTGAAGTCAGGGTTGTTGAGTACGAGGCAGTTCTTGATCTCTTCCTCGCTATAGAGGTAACCAACTTCGTTAATATAGTTTGCATAGGTCTGAGCCTCTTCGTTGCTTCCCAGCTTAATGAACATGTCCTGTAGCTGCACCTTTTCTTCAGTAAGAGGTGTGCCGTTGAGGATGTTAATCATCTGAATTGCAGTGTAGGTGGGGCCAGCAAAGTGGCCGCCAACGATGCCGTGCAGAGCACCCTGCTCCATATAGTCAAATTGGAATTCGTTAAAGTCGATACCTGCAACCTTAATCTTATTAATGTTACCAGTCTGTTCCAGAGTCTGGACAATGCCGGGCAGGCAGTACTGAGTCATACCTGCAATAATAATGCCGTCACACTCGGGATAGGCAGTGAGGAATCGCTCTGCGATGGTTGCACCGCCTGCAGCAGTGAAGGTCAAAGTGAAATCGCGTTCTTCGGCAAGGACGGTCATTCCGTATTCCTCACAAGCCTTTGCAATACCTTCGTCGCGCATGTTTGCTGTAGTACCACCAGTAGGCAAGCCAATCATGCACAGATTCTTGCACCCCAGTTTACCAAGCACACTGGTTGCCCAGTAGGCAGAGTCGACATCGTCCTCATAGGTAGTACCGACGAAATACTCAGAATTCATGGCAACTTCGTAATCCTCGGTGCCCTCTTCAAACTTGTAAAAATAAGTGCCCCAGTATACACCTTCTGGATCACAGATTTCTGCTACCTTTGCAGGAGAGATCATCGCAGCAGGCACCAGAATGGCATCACAACCTGCTGCAATCAAGTTCTGCAAACCTATTCGGATTTAGAACTGTCCGCATTACTAAAAAAGCCCGACATTCGGAAAGCAACCTTTGCCGAATATCGGGATTGGGTGATTATCAACTTTTTATTGAACTGCGGCAGCCGAGCCGCGACAGTTAGAGCAATTCAAATCCGAGATGTGGATTTGGACGGCGGCGTGGTGTTCTACCGCCACACAAAGAACAGGAAAACCCAGGTCATTCCCCTTTGTAGTGCCATGGTGTCCATTCTGCGGGAGTATCTGCGGCACAGAGGCGGGGAGGCGGCTGATCCTCTTTTGCACAGAAACCGGCTCTCAACTGACGGAGAACGGTCTGCGGCAATCCATAGCAAGGTATAACACGCGGCTGGGAGTCCAAAAGACAAGCATCCATCTGTTTCGCCACACCATTGCCCGAAAGTATTTGATTGATTGTGGCGGAGATGCCTTTACTCTGCAAAAACTCTTGGGGCATAGCACCCTTGCCATGACGAAACATTATTGTGCGATCTTCGACGCGGACTTGACCAAGAATTACGACAACTTCTCCCCGCTGGCACAAATGAAATCCAATAGCACAAGAATAAAGATGGACGCGAGGCGGAGATAAAAGGGCATAAAACTTCATGCATGAGCACTGCACCACGAAAATGCGCAAATGTTGGTGCATGAAGTTTTTGTGCATCATTTCCGGTTGCCCCGCAGGGGCGAGGAAATGGCACATTTCTTGTTTTGCTATGCTTTTGCATAGCAAATAGAGGGACAGCCGCGTGCCCAATGTCACTAAGTCAGCAACATTGACCCAAATGGGTGCGCCCCGGAAATTATAAATTTATTCGTGCGGATTATGCAGAAGCTCGTGGGCTTTGCCCTTGAAGTAACCGTTGTAGAACACGTCCATCAGAGGGTTCTCGTTGGACTTCTTGATGGCCATGCCGCCGTCCGCTTCGTACAGTCCCTTAGTGCGGGTCTCTGCCCGGCGCACCTTGGTGCCGTAGACCGGCTGGCCGCCGCCCATGACGCATCCGCCGGGGCAGGCCATGACCTCAATGAAGTGGTACTCCTTCTCGCCGGATTTCACGGACTCCAGCACCTTCCGTGCGTTTGCCAGGCCGGAAGCCACGCAGATCTTCACATCCAGACCGTTGTAGGGAACGCTGAATTCCTTGATGCCCTCGTCGCCCCGTGCGCCGCACTCCGCGATCGTCCGCAGGGTAGCCGGGTCGTGGCCCTCGATCAGACGGCGCAGAACCGCTTCCGTCACGCCGCCGGTAGCGCCGAAGATCACGCCGCCGCCGGAGCCGATGCCGAAGGGCATATCGCAGGATTCGGAAGGAAGCGCCTCAAAGTTGATGCCGTGGGCGTCGATCATCCGGATCAGCTCGGTGGTGGTGAGCACGTAATCCGTGTCCTTCTCCTCGTGGGTGTAGCTCTCCTTGCGCTCCGCCTCCATTTTCTTGGCGGTACAGGGCATGACGGAGACTACGACGGTCTTTTTTCCCTTGGCGTTGGCCTCGTCCCGGTAGTAGTCCTTCAGGATGGCGGAGAACATGGCTTGGGGAGAACGGCAGGTGGAGATATTTTCCTTGAATTCCGGATATTCGTTCTCCACGAACTTGACCCACGCGGGGCAGCAGGAGGTCATCAGCGGCAGGTTGGCGCCAGCCTTGACCCGCTCCAGAAATTCCGCGGACTCTTCCATAATGGTCAGGTCGGCGGTGTAGGCGGTGTCGAAGACCTCGTCGAAGCCCATGCGGTGCAGCGCCGCTACGACCTTGCCCATGGAGTTCTCGCCCTTGGGCAGACCGAAGGCTTCACCGATGGCCACGCGGACGGCGGGAGCGATCTGGGCGACCACGCGGGTGTTCTTGTCACCCAGCGCCTGCCAGACGTCGGTCATGTTGTGGTGAATGGTCAGGGCGCCGGTGGGGCAGACCACGCGGCACTGTCCGCAGCTGACGCAGTTGGTCATGGCCATCTTGCGGTCGAAGGCGGTGGTCACGGCAGCGTCCGTGCCGCGATGGGCAAAGGCCAGAACGCCGATCCCCTGAAGCTCCGAGCACGCCCGGACACAGCAGCCGCACAGAATGCACTTGTTGGGGTCGCGGACGATGGCGGGAGAGGAAAAGTCTACGGGCTGGATCTCCCGGTGATTTTCAAAGCGGACATTGTTGATGCCCAGCTGGTAGGCCAGCTTCTGCAGCTTGCACCTGCCGTGCTTGTCACAGGTGGTGCAGTCCCGGCAGTGGGCGGCCAGCAGCAGCTCCACGATGAGCTTGCGGTTCTTGCGCAGACGCTCGGTATGGGTGTAGATCACCATGCCGTCCCGGGGTTCTTCCGAGCAGGAGGCGAAGAAGCGGCCTCTGTCGTCCTCCACCATGCACAGACGGCAGGCGCCGAAAATGGACAGCTCCGGCTGGTAGCACAGGGTCGGGACCTCGAAACCGGCCTTGCGAATGATGGTCAGAACATTCTTCTCGTCGGTAAATTCTACCTTTTTCCCGTTGATTGTAATAGTACCCATGATTGCCCTCCTTACGCTTCGATGTAGATGGCATCAAAGGCGCAGTTTTCCTTACAGGCGCCGCACTTGATACACTTGTTGGAATCAATGGTGTAGGGCTTCTTGACCACGCCGGAGATGGCGTTGACGGGGCAGTTCCGGGCGCACTTGGAGCAGCCCTTGCAGAACGCGGGATTGATGACGTACCGGCGCAGAGCGGTACACTGCTTGGCCCGGCACCGCTTATCCACAATGTGCTCGACGTACTCGTCCCGGAAGGTGGCCAGAGTGGACAGAACCGGCAGCGGGGCGGACTTGCCCAGACCGCACAGTGCCATGCTCTGGATCATCTTCGCCAGTTCTTCCAGCGTGTCGATGTCCTCCAACTTGCCCTGACCGTTGACGATCCGCTCCAGAATCTCCAGCATCCGCTTGGTGCCTTCCCGGCATGGGGTGCACTTGCCGCAGGATTCCCGCTGGGTGAAGCTCATGAAGAACCGGGCGACTTCCACCATGCAGGTGTCCTGCCCCATGACCACCATGCCGCCGGAGCCGATGATGGCGTTGTATTTCTTCACGGAGTCAAAGTCCAGAGGAACGTCCAGATGTTCTTCCGTCAGGCAGCCGCCGGAGGGGCCGCCGATCTGCACGGCCTTGAATTCCGCGCCGTCCTTCAATCCGCCGCCCACGTCGAAGATGATCTGACGCAGGGTCGAACCCATGGGAACTTCGATCAGGCCGGTGTTTTCAATGGCGCCGGTGAGGGAGAAGGTCTTGCAGCCGGGGCTGCCGGGGGTGCCGATGGACTTAAACCAGTCCGCGCCCTGCAGAATGATCTTGGGGACGTTGGCGTAGGTTTCCACGTTGTTCAGCACCGTGGGCTTCTCCCACAGACCCTTTTCTACGGTTCTGGGGGGCTTGGTTCTGGGCATGCCGCGGCTGCCCTCGATGGAAGCGGTCAGTGCGGAGCCTTCGCCGCAGACGAACGCGCCCGCGCCCCGGTTGATGTGCATATGGAAGGAGAAGTCGGAGCCGAGGATGTTGTCACCCAGCAGTCCCCGTTCCTCCAGCTGGGCAATGGCGTTGCGCAGCCGTGCCACGGACATGGGGTATTCCGCGCGGACGTAGATGTAGCCGTTTTCCGCACGGACGGCGTAAGCGGCGATCATCATGCCCTCGATGAGCTTGAAGGGGTCGCCTTCCATAACGGAGCCGTCCATAAACGCGCCGGGGTCGCCCTCGTCGCCGTTGCAGACCACATAGCGCACGGTCTCCTTCTGACGGGCGACCTGCTTCCACTTCCGTCCGGTGGGGAAGCCGCCGCCGCCGCGGCCGCGCAGACCGGAGCGGTCCACTTCGTCGATGACCTCGTCCCGGGTCATGGCGAACATGGCCTTCTTTAGCGCGTCAAAGCCGCCGGAGGCCAGATACTCGTCCAGAGATTCGGCGTCGAACTTGCCGCAGTTTTCCAGAACGATCCGGGTCTGCTTCGCGATGAAGGGAATTTCATCGGGCTGAACGTAGACCTTTTCGCCCTTCTTGTAGAGCAGGCGCTCGATGACCTCGTCACCCAGAACGCTCTTTTCCACGATCTCGGCGCAGTCCCCGGGCTGAACCTTTACGTACTGAATGACCTTGTCGCCCTTCTGGATACGCACCAGCGGGCCAAGCTCGCAGAAGCCCTGACAGCCCGTCTTCTTGACGCCGACGACCGTCTCGCCGTCATGGCCGCCGCAGGGAGAGAACACCAGCTCGATGCCGGGGGTCTCTTTTACCAGATCTTCAAACAGCTCATGGATCTTATGGGAGCCGGTCGCGATACAGCCGGTGCCGGAGCAGACCAGAATCCGGCAGGCATAGCTCTGAATCTCCAGCTGCGCCTGAACGCGGGCCTGATTCAGTTCTTCACAAGTTTTGATCATCAGCCTTTCCCCCTCAATTCCGCAATCAACGCCAACGCTTTCTCCGGTGTCATGGAGGGATGCACCTGCTCATTGACCATCAGGGTAGGCGCCAGACCGCAGGCGCCCAGACAGGACACCGTTTCCACGGTAAAGAGCATATCGTCGGTGGTGTGTTTTTTCTTGCTCAGCCCCAGCTCCTTCCAGAGTGCCTCCAGAACCGGGGTAGAGTGGCGAACGTGGCAGGCAGTGCCATCGCAGACCTTGATGACGTACTTACCCTTTGCCTCAAAGGAGAAGTTCTCATAGACTGTCTCTTATACACATCTCCGAGCCCACGAGACATGCGCAGATCTCG
>ENA-OZZS01000256-OZZS01000256.1-human-gut-metagenome-genome-assembly--contig:-NODE-256-length-10606-cov-3.743721_pt1 | contig 10606 bp, 8 predicted proteins | sample MGYA00244940_ERZ654152 | MGnify/ENA primary metagenome ERZ654152 (study PRJEB26926, sample SAMN06165029) | human gut metagenome | biome: ENVO:00009003; feature: ENVO:2100002; material: ENVO:00002003... | reverse complement strand
GTGGGCTCGGAGATGTGTATAAGAGACAGGACATTGTGTTTGCTACCCGCTTCCCGCAGGAACATGGTTTGGCAAACCTGGCTAACATGATCTCCTTCGGAGCCTCTCCGCGTGCGTCCATCAGTTTGGCGCTGGCTGCCCGTGCGTATGCCTTTATCAAACGCAGAGGATATGTGATCCCCGAAGATATCCGTGCCGTATGCCACGACGTGATGCGTCACCGTATCGGTTTGAGCTACGAAGCGGAAGCCAATAATCTGACCTCCGAAGAGGTGATCAGCGAAATCCTGAACAAAGTCGAAGTCCCTTAAATAGTTGAAAGTTGAAAGTTGAGAGTTGAAAGTTGAGAATTGAGAGTTGGCTGCGCTGTCACGCTGCATAGTAACTCTCAATTCTCCACTCTCAACTCTCAACTCTCCACTTATCTCAGTATTTATTGTAAGAAACCACCTTTTCCTTCGGTTTCCTCGCCTTCTTTCTCTTCTCTTTTACAGAGTAGCCGATGGTGATAACCAATAGCAAGCGCTTAGAAGATGGAATACCGGTCAGCTTCTTAATCTCTTTCTCATCAAACCAGCCAAGAATACAAGAACCTAATCCCTCACTCTCGGCAGCTAAAGTGATATGAGCAGTGGCAATACCTATATCTATCAAGGGGAAATACTTATCCTTAATCTTTGCACCCAGAAATGAAGTGACATTCATCGATTCTTCCACAACCAGAATATGAACGGGGGCATCCTTAGCAAATTTATTCATCCCCAGCCCGGCAGTAGCTTTGCCTACCTTAACGGAAAGTTCCGGATCATTGATTACGACAAACTTCCACGGTTGCGCATTACAAGCCGATGGGGCCAGACGGGCAGCTTCCAGTATCCGTTCCAGTTTCTCGGGCTCTACAGGACGTGTCATATCATAAGCGCGGTCACTCTGACGGGAGGCTACTAATTGTAAAAAGTCCATTTGATATATGTTTTTATTGCACCACAGATTACACGAATAAACACTGATTATAAAAGGATAATATTTCTGTACTATTTGTGTAATTTGTGGTGAACTAAGATGAATTTGAAAGAAAAAATAAACTTTTTGTGATAAATCTTTTGGAGTTTCAAACTTTTAGTTTACTTTTGTCGCATTAAAATCCAAAAAATATGAAGAATATCGTTGCACATCATCACCATTATTATCCTGAGGAATAATCCGGTGGGCGTATGAGGATATGTGCATAACGAAGAACATATAATGAACGAGGCTTACCGAACATTGGTAAACCTCGTTTTTTTATTTGCAAACCATAAATATAAATAATATCATGTTAAGAATTGCAGTACAGGCCAAAGGTCGTCTTTTTGACGAAACAATGTCGTTTCTTGAAGAATCGGATATTAAACTAAGCGCAACGAAACGCACGTTACTGGTACAGTCTTCCAATTTTCCTTTGGAAGTATTGTTTTTGCGCGATGATGATATTCCGCAAACAGTAGCTACGGGAGTTGCCGATTTGGGCATTGTCGGTGAAAACGAGTTCATGGAAAAGGCGGAAGATGCTGAGATTGTAAAGCGTTTGGGATTCAGCAAATGCCGTCTGTCATTGGCTTTGCCTAAGGATATTGAATATACGGGCCCGCAATGGTTTGAGGGTAGGAAGATTGCCACTTCGTATCCAGGCATTCTTTCCCGATACCTCAAAGAACAGGGGGTGAGAGCGGAAATACACGTGATTACCGGTTCGGTAGAGGTCTCTCCGGGTATTGGCCTGGCTGATGCGATTTTTGATATTGTAAGCTCCGGCTCTACTTTGGTGAGCAACCGCCTAAAAGAAGTAGAAGTAGTGATGAAATCCGAGGCTCTGTTGATTGGCAACAAGAATATGAGTGAGGAGAAGAAGGAGATTCTGGATGAATTGTTGTTCCGTATGAATGCGGTAAAGACAGCGGAAGACAAGAAATACGTACTGATGAACGCGCCGAAAGATAGACTGGATGAAATTATAGCCGTACTTCCGGGTATGAAGAGCCCTACGGTGATGCCGTTGGCGCAAGAGGGCTGGTGCTCCGTACATACAGTGCTGGATGAAAAATGTTTCTGGGAGATTATCGGTAAATTGAAGACATTGGGAGCGGAAGGTATTCTGGTTTTGCCGATTGAAAAAATGATACTTTAAATGTTAATGGTATGAATTTAATTACTAATCCTGATAAATCTCAGTGGGCGGAATTGCTGAAACGTCCGGTGATGAATACGGAGAATCTGTTTGATACGGTGCGGAGTGTTATTGACCGTGTGAAGGAGGAGGGAGACCGTGCTGTGCTGGATTATGAAGAAAAATTTGATAAAGTGGCTCTGACCGCATTGGCTGTGACGGAAGCGGAGCAGGCGGAAGCGTCGGTAGGCGAGGAATTGAAAAAAGCCATTCGTCTGGCCAAACGGAATATAGAGACGTTTCATGCGGCACAACGCTTCGAAAGTAAACGGGTAGAGACTCAGCCGGGAGTTACTTGTTGGCAGAAGGCGGTTGCGATAGAGAAAGTCGGATTGTATATCCCCGGTGGAACAGCACCGCTTTTTTCCACCGTGCTGATGCTGGCAGTTCCAGCCAGGATTGCAGGATGTAAGGAGATAGTGCTTTGCACGCCTCCGGGCAAAGATGGAAAAGTACACCCCGCCGTTTTGTTTGCAGCTAAGGTGGCGGGAATAAACCGTATTTTCAAAGCCGGTGGTGTGCAAGCTATTGCGGCAATGGCTTATGGAACGGAAAGCGTGCCGAAAGTATATAAGATATTTGGCCCGGGCAATCAATACGTAACGGCTGCCAAACAGTTGGTGAGCTTGCGTGATGTAGCTATTGATATGCCCGCCGGTCCTTCGGAAGTAGAAGTGCTGGCGGATGAAACAGCCAATCCGTCTTTTGTAGCTGCCGACTTGTTGAGTCAGGCAGAGCATGGGGCCGACAGTCAGGCGATACTGGTTACCACTTCCCCGGCATTACAGCAGGCTGTGAAAGAAGAAGTGGAGCGTCAATTGGCTTTGTTGCCCCGTAAAGAGATTGCGGAAAAGTCTCTTGCCAATAGTAAACTGATTGTTGTGCGCAATATGGACGAAGCTATCGAACTGACCAATTCCTATGCACCGGAGCATCTCATTATCGAAACAGCGGATTATATGTCCGTTGCGGAGCGGGTGGTTAATGCCGGTTCGGTATTTTTGGGCTCTCTGACTCCGGAAAGTGCAGGAGATTATGCTTCGGGCACTAACCATACGCTGCCCACCAATGGCTATGCCAAAGCTTATAGCGGTGTCAGCCTTGATAGCTTTATACGTAAGATTACTTTCCAGGAAATTAAGCCAAAAGGGATACGCATTATTGGCCCTGCTATAGAGGAAATGGCTGCCAACGAGCATTTGGATGCGCATAAGAATGCGGTAACTGTCAGACTTGATAAATTGAGAGTTGAAAATTAAAAATCATACTTCATCATTGATAATTCATAATCCGTAAATTAACTCTTTCTGTCCATGAGAACCTTAGAAGAACTTACCCGACCGAATATCCGGCGTTTGAAACCTTACTCTTCGGCACGCGATGAATATAATGGCGCTGCCGCATCCGTTTTTCTCGATGCAAATGAAAATCCGTACAATATGCCGCACAACCGCTATCCGGACCCGATGCAACGGGAGCTAAAGAAAGAACTGTCGAAGGTAAAGAAAATCTCCCCCGAACGCATATTTCTGGGAAATGGCAGTGATGAGGCAATAGACCTTGTATTTCGCGCTTTTTGCGAACCGCGTATAGACAATGTAGTAGCTATAGACCCTACGTACGGCATGTATCAGGTATGTGCCGAAATAAATGATGTGGAGTACCGCAAGGTACTGTTAGACGAGGATTTTCAATTTTCGGCAGATAAGTTGTTGGCGGCTGCGGATGAACATACGAAGCTGATTTTTCTTTGTTCTCCCAATAATCCCACAGGAAACGATTTGCTTCGGAGTGAGATTGAGAAAATCATCCGCGAATTCGACGGGCTGGTGATATTGGATGAGGCTTATAACGATTTTTCAGAGGCGCCTTCTTTTTTGGATGAACTGGACAAATATCCTAATCTGATTGTACTGCAAACTTTCTCCAAAGCATGGGGCTGTGCTGCCATACGCTTGGGCATGGCTTTTGCTTCGCAGGAAATCATTTCGATTTTCAGCAAGATAAAGTATCCTTATAATGTGAACCAGCTGACTCAGAAACAAGCGATGGAGATGTTGTACCGTTATTATGAAATAGAGCGTTGGGTAAAAACATTGAAAGAAGAGCGTGAGAATCTGGAAAGCGAATTTGTGAAACTGCCTTGTACGGTGAAAATATTTCCTTCGGATGCAAACTTTTTTCTGGTCCGTGTGACGGATGCGGTGAAGATTTATAATTATCTGGTGGCTGAAGGCATCATTGTGCGTAACCGTAACTCCGTATCGCTTTGCGGAAACTGCCTGCGGGTAACGGTAGGTACGAGAAACGAGAATGAAAGGCTGGTTGAGGCGTTGGAGAAATATAAAGTATAAAGTAGTAGGGTATGAAGAAAGTACTTTTTATAGATCGTGACGGGACATTGGTTATAGAGCCGCCCGTAGATTATCAATTGGATTCGTTGGAGAAACTGGAGTTCTATCCGAAAGTAATGCGTAATCTTGGTTTTGTCCGTAGCAGGCTGGATTTTGAGTTCGTTATGGTTACCAATCAGGACGGGTTGGGTACGGCATCTTTTCCGGAAGAAACTTTTTGGCCGGCGCATAACCTGATGATGAAGACGTTGGAAGGTGAGGGAATTGCGTTTGATGATATTTGCATAGACCGTAGCATGCCCGAAGACAATGCGCCAACCCGCAAGCCGCGTACCGGTATGCTGACGAAGTATCTCGACAATCCTGAATACGATTTGGCAAATAGTTTTGTGATAGGCGACCGTGCTACGGATGTGGAGTTGGCTAAGAACCTGGGATGCCGTGCTATCCTCTTACAGGAAGATACGAATATGCTGAAACCGAAATCGGCCGGTGGTGAAGCTGCGTGTGAGGGCTTGGAGGACGTCTGTGTTTTGGCAACAAAGGATTGGGATAGGGTTGCTGAATTCCTTTTTGCCGGTGAACGGAAAGCGGAAGTGCGCCGTACTACGAAAGAGACGGATATTTGCGTGGCTGTAAATTTAGACGGTAACGGTCATTGTGATATTCATACCGGACTTGGTTTCTTCGATCATATGCTGGAACAGATAGGCAAGCATGGCGGCATGGATTTGTCCATTCACGTAAAAGGTGATTTGGAAGTAGACGAGCATCATACGATAGAGGATACCGCCCTCGCTTTGGGCGAGTGCCTGTATCGGGCATTGGGCAGCAAGCGCGGCATAGAACGTTACGGGTATGCACTGCCTATGGACGATTGTCTGTGTCAGGTATGTCTGGATTTTGGCGGACGTCCCTGGCTGGTATGGGATGCCGCGTTCAAACGCGAGAAAATAGGAGAGATGCCTACGGAAATGTTCCTGCACTTCTTTAAGTCATTAAGCGATGCAGCCAGGATGAACCTTAACATCAAGGCGGAAGGGCAGAATGAGCATCATAAGATAGAGGGAATCTTCAAAGCACTGGCAAGAGCCTTGAAGATGGCGGTGAAACGCGATATTTATCACTATGAATTGCCAAGCTCAAAAGGGGTGCTTTAGTGTTTGACTCGGACTGAGTCATTATTAACCGTCCGCAAACGAACAGGGGGAGTGTCCGATTTCGGACACTCCCCCTTGCGTAATACTTTCCTGCCTGCTTGGCACACTCTTTGCTTTTCTGTCAACGACAATTTTAAAGACCGAACATGAAAAAGAATATTTTACTTGCCGCTTGTTTTGGGATATCACTGTTTGCCTCGGCACAGAATGATACTTTGACGCACGAACGTGAAATCACTTTAGCGGAAGCCATTGCACTGGCGCGTACCCAATCTGTAGATGCTGCTGTGGCGCTTAACGAATTGAAGACAGCCTATTGGGAATACCGTACTTTCCGTGCAGACCTGTTGCCCGAAATAAATTTTACGGGAACATTGCCCAATTATAATAAGTCGTACAGCACCTATCAGAACTCGGACGGTTCCTATAGCTTTGTACGTAACAATACATTGGGGTTGTCCGGTGCACTTTCCATTGACCAGAACATTTGGTTCACAGGCGGTAAGCTGTCGCTGGCTTCTTCTCTCGATTACATCAAGCAGTTGGGCTCCGGTGGCGACAAACAGTTTATGTCCGTGCCCGTAAGCCTTGAATTGACGCAACCTATATTCGGCGTGAACAGTTTGAAGTGGAATCGCCGTATCGAACCTGTCCGGTACGCAGAGGCAAAGGCTGCCTTTATTTCGGCAACGGAGCAGGTAACGATGAAGACCATTACTTATTTTTTCGAGTTATTGCTGGCAAAGGAAGCGCTTGTTACTGCGCAGCAAAACAAAGCAAACTCAGACCGGCTTTACGAAGTGGCCATTGCCAAACGGAAAATGGGACAGATTTCGGAAAACGACTTGCTGCAACTCAAGCTGAACTCTCTGCAAGGCAAAGCCGATGTGACCGAAGCCGAAAGCACTTTGAACGCCAAGATGTTTCAGCTACGTTCGTTTCTCGGCGTGTCGGAGAGTGAGGGGCTGAATCCTGTTATACCTGCTTCCGTTCCTGGTATTAAAATGGACTACGACCGTGTTCTGAACAAGGCTTTGGAACGCAACTCGTTTGCCCAGAATATACGTCGCCGCCAGTTAGAAGCCGATTATGAAGTGGCTACGGCACGTGGAAATTTAAGGAGTATAGACCTGTTTGCCAGCGTTGGCTATACCGGACAAAACTATGAGTTCTCATCTGCCTATCAGGATTTGCTGGACAACCAGATTGTCAAGGTCGGTGTAAAAATACCTATCCTCGATTGGGGAAAACGTCGCGGCAAGGTGAGGGTAGCCAAGAGCAACCGCGAAGTGGTACTTTCCAAAATCCGACAGGAACAAATGGACTTCAATCAGGACATTTTCCTGCTGGTGGCAAACTTCAACAACCAAGCCCAGCAGTTGGAAATAGCCGAAGAGGCGGACCAGATAGCCGAAAAACGTTACAAGACCAGTGTGGAGACTTTTATGATTGGTAAAATAAGTACCCTTGACCTCAACGATGCGCAGAATTCCAAAGACGAAGCCCGGCAAAAACACATCTCCGAACTTTATTATTATTGGTATTACTTCTATCAACTCCGTAGCCTGACCCTTTGGGATTTTGAACGGAACATGGAGTTGGAAGCCGACTTTGAAGATATAATCAAAGGCTGATGCCGGCAGAAATTATGCCGATTTGTACGATTATAAAGGAAATAACAAAAAAATGGTGCAAATCTGTATGACCTGTGGCTAAAAAACTTACTTTTGCAAGTAACAAACTACAAAATACTATGATACTGATAGTCGATGATGATAGTGCCGTACGTTCTTCACTTAGTTTTATGCTGAAGCGTGCCGGTTATGAGGTAAAAACAGCACCGGGACCCCGTGAGGCAATGGATATAGTTCGTGCAGAATCTCCCGCACTGATATTGATGGATATGAACTTTACACTTTCCACTACCGGAGAGGAGGGGCTTACGTTGTTGAAACAGGTAAAGGTCTTCCGTCCCGATGTTCCCGTTATACTGATGACGGCATGGGGAAGCATCCAACTTGCCGTACAGGGGATGCAGGCGGGGGCTTTTGACTTTATTACCAAACCGTGGAACAATGCCGCCCTTTTGCAGCGTATCGAAACCGCCTTGGAACTGAGTGCCGCTCCGAAAGAAGTGCCGGAAGAGCAGGCGGAGGGTTTGAACCGCAGTCACATCATCGGCAAATCGCAAGGACTGATGGAGGTGCTGCATACCGTAGCCCGCATAGCCCGTACCAACGCTTCCGTACTCATTACCGGCGAGAGTGGTACAGGTAAGGAACTGATAGCCGAAGCTATCCATATCAACAGTCAGCGCACCAGACAGCCTTTTGTGAAAGTCAATCTCGGCGGTATCTCGCAGAGTCTGTTCGAGAGCGAGATGTTCGGTCATAAGAAGGGCGCTTTTACCGATGCAAGTGCCGACCGCATAGGGCGTTTTGAACTGGCAAACAAAGGAACTATCTTTCTGGACGAAATAGGCGACTTGGATTTGTCCTGCCAGGTTAAACTATTGCGTGTGCTTCAGGACCAGACGTTTGAGGTGCTGGGCGACAGCCGCCCGCGCAAAGTGGATGTGCGTGTTGTCTCCGCCACCAATGCCGATTTGCGCAAAATGGTTTCCGAACGCACATTCCGCGAAGACCTTTTCTACCGTATCAATCTGATAACCGTAAAACTGCCCGCCTTGCGCGAACGCCGTGAGGATATTCCCCTGTTGGCACGTCACTTTGCCGACCGTCAGGCTGCCGTAAACGGCTTGCCGCGTACCGAATTTTCAGCGGATGCGCTGAACTTCCTATCCCGGTTGCCTTATTCGGGTAATATCCGCGAATTGAAAAACCTGGTGGAGCGTACCATTCTTGTCAGTGGAAAACAAACCCTGGATGCTTCTGATTTTGAATCGCAGTACCAACGTCACGACGAACCTGCAAAAGCCGCAGATGGCACTTCCTTTGCCGGCATGACGCTGGATGAAATAGAACGGCAAACTATCCTGCAAGCCTTAGAACAGCATAAAGGCAATCTCAGTCAGGTTGCATTGGCACTGGGCATCAGCAGGGCTGCTCTATACAGACGGCTGGAAAAATATAAAATAGCGATTAGTGATTAGCGATAAGTGTTTAGTCATTTAAATCTTGACCGTTAGTCGTCGCTTACCAGCCCCTAATCGTTAATCACTACCCGCTAATCATTAACCCCTAACCCCTAATCGCTAATCGTTAATCACTAACCCCTAATCCCTACCTCACGTGCGTATTAAATTTTATTTTTTTATTCTTGTATTGTTTTTGCTTGGGCTGGGTGGAGCGTTGATATATCTGGCAGGCAAAATGCAGACCACGCATCTATATGTTGTGGAGGGTATTATTGTATTCATATTGCTCTATCTGGTGGTGTTCTATCGTAAGATTGTCAAGCCGATGAGTACGATAGGAAGCGGTATGGAGTTGTTGCGCGAGCAGGATTTCAGCAGCCGGCTCAGCAGGGTGGGGCAGTATGAGGCCGACCGTATTGTGAACGTTTTCAACCGTATGATGGAACAACTCAAGAATGAGCGTCTGCGTATGCGCGAGCAGAACCATTTTCTTGATTTGCTGATTCAGGCATCGCCTATGGGGGTTGTCATTATGACGTTGGACGGTGAGGTGTCACAACTCAATCCGATGGCTGTAAAGATGCTGGGCGTTCGTCTGGAAGAGGCGCAGAACAGGAAACTGGATAAAATTGATTCGCCTTTGGCGGAAGAGCTGGCATCCATTCCTAAAGAAACGACTTCCGTGGTGCGGTTGAACGATGCGAATATCTACAAGTGTACCCATTCTTCGTTTATAGACAGAGGGTTCAAGCATCCTTTCTTCCTGATAGAGCGCATGACGGATGAAGTGATGAAAGCGGAAAAGCGTGCATACGAAAAGGTTATCCGTATGATTGCCCACGAGGTGAACAATACCACTGCCGGCATTACCTCTACCTTGGATACGGTGGAGCAGGCGCTTTCTACGGAAGAAAATATGGAAGACATTTGCGAGGTGATGCGCGTGTGTACGGAGCGCTGTTTCTCTATGAGCCGTTTCATTACCCGCTTTGCCGATGTGGTGAAGATTCCCGAACCTACGGTAGCGCAGGTTCAACTGAACGAATTGGTATCCATGTGCAAGCGTTTTATGGAGGGAATGTGCAATGACCGTAACATTATTCTCCGCTTGGAATGCGACCCCGAAGTAGGGCAGGTGCGTCTGGATGCTTCGCTGTTCGAGCAGGTTTTGGTAAATATCATTAAGAATGCTGCCGAAAGTATAGAGAGCGCCGGAGAAGCGGCAGGCAAGCAGGGCGAAATAACGGTAAGGACCACTGCCCCCGCTCTTATAGAAATCGTAGACAATGGTCCCGGAATCAGCAAAGAGACCGAAGCTAAACTCTTCAGTCCCTTCTTCTCCACCAAGCCGAACGGGCAGGGGATTGGCCTGGTGTTTATCAGGGAAGTGCTGAGCCGTCACGGTTGTGCATTCTCCCTGCGCACATACAATGACGGATTGACTCGCTTCCGAATCTTGTTTAATTGAGAATTCCCAATTCTCAACTTCTGATTTTCCTCCATTCTTCTGCGTACTCATCCAATATCCGCTTGATTCCCTGGCCGATTGTAACATAATCGCTCTCGTTCAGATTGGCAAGGGAAGCACGTACGCTCCATTCGGGCCCGTCGAAGCCGCCACCGTTCAGAAGCACTAAAGATGTTTCCTGAGCAAGGCGGAATACTACGTTCAGCGGACTGTACGTTTTTTTGAGGTATTCCACAAATTTATCTCCATAGAACTTTTCGGCCCATACCAGCACTGTCTCTTATACACATCTCCGAGCCCACGAGACATGCGCAGATCTCG
>ENA-OZZS01000253-OZZS01000253.1-human-gut-metagenome-genome-assembly--contig:-NODE-253-length-10733-cov-4.211369_pt1 | contig 10733 bp, 8 predicted proteins | sample MGYA00244940_ERZ654152 | MGnify/ENA primary metagenome ERZ654152 (study PRJEB26926, sample SAMN06165029) | human gut metagenome | biome: ENVO:00009003; feature: ENVO:2100002; material: ENVO:00002003... | reverse complement strand
CGAGATCTGCGCATGTCTCGTGGGCTCGGAGATGTGTATAAGAGACAGGTATCAAGGAACGGTAGGCAGCCTTCTTTTCTTTCTTTTCGCGCAGGTTATAGGGATGCTTCTTTGTAGCCTCCTCCTGTGCATTCTTTTCTAAATCACTCATTGAATTAACTGGTTAGGGTTGTTTAAATACGGAAATCTAAAGGAGTTTCCCTTAGATTACACAAAAGTCTAACATTTTTTTTTAATACGCAACTTTTCCCGTACATATTTTTAATATACAAACAACGAAAAAGCTTGAAAAGAAGCAGGATACGTTTAATTACAAGCTTATTTAACACAGTTGCTTAATTATTAAGTTATTTGACTGAACGCCACTTCCTTTTGCATTTTATGCAAGAATTAACGTACCTTTGTCCCCTGACAAAAAGATACCGGCACTGCTTATGCTACAAACGCTTAAAACATACTTCGGATACGACAGTTTCCGTCCCCTGCAGGAAGAGATTATCCGTCACATCCTGGACGGAAACGACGCACTTGTGCTAATGCCCACCGGCGGTGGAAAATCAATATGCTACCAGCTTCCCGCCCTGCTGCGCGAAGGAACCGCGGTAGTCGTTTCGCCGCTCATCTCGCTGATGAAGGACCAGGTAGAGGCATTATGCGCCAACGGCATCAGCGCCGGTGCGCTGAACAGCAGCAATGACGAAACGGAGAATGCCGCCCTGCGCCGTGCCTGCATGGAAGGCAAACTGAAACTGCTGTATATCTCGCCCGAAAAGCTGCTTGCAGAAGCCAATTATCTCCTGCGGGACATGCACATCTCGCTTTTCGCCATCGACGAAGCGCACTGCATCTCGCAATGGGGACATGACTTCCGGCCTGAATATGCACAGATGGGGATTCTGCACCAGCAGTTCCCGCACGTACCCATCATCGCCCTGACCGCCACCGCCGACAAAATCACGCGCGAAGATATCATCGGGCAGCTTCACCTGAACCATCCCCGGACGTTCATCTCCTCGTTCGACCGTCCCAACCTGAGCCTCACCGTAAAACGGGGCTACCAGCAGAAGGAAAAATCCAAGACAATTCTTGACTTCATAGCCCGCCATCCCGGAGAAAGCGGCATCATCTATTGCATGAGCCGGAGCAAGACGGAATCCGTGGCGCAGATGCTCCAGAAGCAGGGTATCCGCACCGCCGTCTACCATGCCGGCCTCTCCCCCTCCCTCAGGGACGAAGCGCAGGACGATTTCATCAACGACCGCGTGCAGGTAGTGTGCGCCACCATCGCTTTCGGCATGGGTATAGACAAGAGCAACGTTCGTTGGGTTATTCATTATAATTTACCAAAGAGTATCGAGAGTTTCTACCAGGAGATAGGACGTGCCGGCAGAGACGGACTGCCCAGTGACACGGTACTGTTCTACTCGCTTGCAGACCTGATTTTGCTTACCAAATTCGCTACCGAGAGCGGACAGCAGAATATCAACCTGGAGAAACTGCAACGCATGCAGCAATACGCCGAATCCGACATCTGCCGACGCCGCATATTGTTAAGTTATTTTGGAGAAATAGCAGACCACGACTGCGGCAATTGCGACGTCTGCAAGAACCCGCCCGAACGCTTTGACGGAACTGTCATCGTACAAAAGGCCCTGAGCGCCATTGTCCGCACAGACCAGCAAATCGGTACAGGCGTTTTAGTGGATATTCTCAGAGGAAACATGTCGCCCGAAGTCGTAGGCAAAGGCTATCAGCAACTGAAAACCTTTGCCGCCGGACGTGATGTTCCCGCCCGCGACTGGCATGATTATTTATTACAAATGCTGCAACTCGGATACTTCGAGATTGCCTACAACGAAAACAATCATCTGAAAATAACTTCCGCAGGAAGCGATGTCCTCTTCGGCAGAGCCACCGCCCGATTGGTAGTGATACGCCGGGAAGAAACAAACGAAACCAAACGTGGCAGAAAACGCAAAGCACCCGTCCCCGCCCAAGAGCTACCCTTAGGACTTCCCAATACAGAGAACGAAGCCCTCTTTGAAGCATTGCGCAAATTAAGAAAACGTCTTGCCGATGAAGAGGCCCTGCCTGCCTATATCGTCCTGTCCGACAAGGTTCTCCACTTGCTCAGCACCTCACGCCCCACCAACCTCGAAGAGTTCGGCAACATCAGCGGCATCGGAGAACACAAAAAAAAGAAATACGGCAAAGAATTTATCAACCTAATACGAAAATATAGTGATTAGTGATTAAGGATTAGTGATTAGCGGTTAAGGATTAGTGGTAAGTGATTAGTCGTGAGTGATTAGTCGTGAGCAGTTAGTGTTTTGCAATTAGCAATTAACTGTTTATTGTACATAACTTAATCACTAACCACTAAACGCTAATCACTAACCACTCCCCCCTATTTCCCCGTTTGTTGTAAGAAGTTGCGTAAATCAGATTGCGGTACTCCTAACGATATGGCTTTCTCGAAATCGCATTTGGCAAGGTCTTTCTTCTTTTGGGCGAGGTAGATTTCGCCGCGCATCAGGTATATTTCAGGCTGCGAGCTATCCAGGCTTATCGCCTCTTCCAGGTCTACCAATGCCATATCTGTATGGTGCAAGTCTTTTTCTACTCCGGCACGAGCCACATAAAGCATGGCATATTGGGAAGGAGACAACTGCCGGTTCTCTCCTTTGGCGGCAATCATAGTGTTCAATAGCCTCAGTGCTTCTTCGTATTTACCCTCTCTCTGCTCTAAAGTAGCCAAGCCGAGACGGCCGTTGTAGCTGGTAGGATTCACTTTCAACAAGCGTTCGTAATCCGCCTTTGCCATTTTATAGTCACGCTGCTGCATATAGATATAAGCGCGCATCAGCAGGGCTTCTTCGTTGTCTTTCTCCAAATCCAGCACCAGCGAATAGTCGGCTTGTGCCAGGTTGTTGCGCCCCAGTTCCATATAAATGGTCGCACGGTTCAGCAAGATAGGCACTGCCCGCGGGGCTATATTCAGGGCGAAGTTATAGGACTCCAAAGCCTTTTCATACTTCCGCTGGCGGCGTTGTATCGTACCGAGGTTGGAGAACAGAAGGGCGTTATGAGGATTCGCAGGCTCCAGCTTCAAGGCTCTGCGGATGTACGTTTCCGCCTGCGGCAGACTATCCTGCTCCGTATAAGTTACGGCACGGTCGCAAAGCTCCTGATAGGTTTGCGCGAATGCAGGCATACCGCTTGCCAATAAACATACTGCGAGAAAAATCAGTTTCTTCATACTTATGATTCTAAATTTATTAATGCACCCGTATCCGTGTCACCAGCCGGTACAGGAAGTACCAAGCAAAGGTACAAAGAATATCAGGCGGTGGTACGGACAGTACCAAGCGCTGGTACAAAGAGTACCAAAGGATGATACGGGCAATACCACGCGACGGTACAAGTGCTACCACCCGTCGGTATGACCGCTACCACCGGGTGAAACAAACGTCCGTCCCCGGCATTTAATCCAAAGGATAAGTGTCAAAAGCAAACAACTCCGTAGAGAGATACCTCTCTCCCGTATCAGGCAGCAAGGCCACCACCGTTTTGTCGGCAAATTCGGGACGCACCGCCAGCAGACGTGCCGCATAGACAGCCGCTCCGGAAGATATTCCCGCCAGCAATCCCTCGGTGGATGCCAGTTCACGTCCGGCGCGAATGGCTTCATCATCCGGCACGGGAATCACCTCGTCCACTACCGAAGCATCGTAAAGGGCCGGAATGAAGTTTGCCCCGATGCCCTGTATGCGGTGAGGAGCGTCCTCGCCCCCCTCAAGCACGGGAGACGATGCAGGCTCTACGGCCACAATGTAGACATTCGGATTATGCCTTTTCAAGGCGCGCGCCACACCGCAAATCGTGCCGCCCGTACCTACTCCTGCCACAAACACGTCCACTTGTCCGTCCGTATCCGTCCAGATTTCCTCGCCCGTAGTAAGTTCGTGTATCCGGGCGTTGGAAGGGTTCTCGAACTGTTGCAGAATCACGGCGCCGGGTATCTTGTTCCTCAGTTCCTGCGCCTTGGCAATAGAACCCGCCATGCCTGCCAGTCCGTCTGTCAGCACGATTTCCGCTCCGAGGGCTTTCAGCAGGTTGCGGCGTTCGATGCTCATGGTTTCGGGCATGGTCAGTATCAGATGATAGCCTTTAATGGTCGCCACCATTGCCAGCCCTACTCCCGTATTGCCGCTGGTAGGCTCTATAATGGTGGCGCCGGGCTTCAACGCTCCGCGTGCTTCGGCATCTTCGATCATCGCCAGCCCTACGCGGTCTTTTACGCTGCCTGCGGGGTTAAAGGACTCCAGTTTGGCAACCACCTCCCGTTGCAATCCGTACTTCCGGCTGTACCCCGCCAGTTTCATCAGCGGCGTACCGCCGATAAGTTCCGTCAAGTTATTCGCTATTTTCGCCATAATTCGTCCGAGTTTATACAGAATAAGACACAAATGAGGAGACACAGCAAAAGCAGGCTCGCTATTGCCGCACTCTTGACGCATCTCCTCGCAAAGGTAGGAAAAAAACGTTTCGCCCTTTCTTTCCTTAATAAAGATTAGTGTTTGATATAGTCCACAATCCACGCACCCACTTCTTTCGTGCCGTATTTGCCGCCGCCTTCCACCTGGATTTCCGGAGTACGGATATTGGCGTCGAGCGAAGCATCCACCGCCTTGCGGATAAGCGCGCCTTCTTCCTTCAGGTCGAAATACTCAAACAGCATGGCTACGGAAAGAATCTGTGCCAGCGGGTTGGCTATGTTCAGGCCCTTAGCCTGCGGCCATGAGCCGTGAATAGGCTCAAACACCGGCGTGCTTTCGCCCGTGGAAGCCGAAGGAAGCAAGCCCATAGAGCCGCTGATGCAGGAGCCTTCATCGGTCAGAATATCACCGAAGGTATTCTCGGTCACCATTACGTCGAAGAACTTCGGTTCCTGAATCATGCGCATGGCGGCGTTGTCCACGTACATATAGTCGGTGGTGACTTCCGGATAGTCCGGGGCCATTTCCTGCGCAATCTGTCTCCACAGGCGCGAAGAGGCAAGTACATTCGCCTTATCCACTACCGTAAGGTGCTTGTTGCGCTTCATGGCATACTCAAAGCCCACTTTCAGGATGCGTTCAATCTCCGGACGGGTGTACATATTAGTGTCGTAGGCCTTGTCGTTGTCCTGATACTTCTCGCCGAAATACATACCGCCCGTCAGTTCGCGGATGCAAATGAAGTCCGCACCGTCCACCAGTTCCGCACGGAGCGGCGACTTATGCAAGAGGCACTTGAAGGTCTGCACCGGGCGGATATTGGCAAACAGCCCCAACTTCTTGCGCATAGCCAGCAATCCTTGTTCGGGACGCACCTTGGCGGTGGGGTCATTGTCGAATTTCGGGTCGCCTACTGCCGAAAAGAGCACTGCATCGGCATTCTTACAAGCCTGATAGGTAGCTTCGGGGAAAGGGTCGCCCACTTTGTCGATGGCGTCCGCACCGCACACGGCATACTCATAACTTACTTTGTGACCGAATTTCTCGCAAACGGTGGTCATTACGTCCACACCTACGGCGGATATTTCGGGGCCGATACCGTCACCGGCCAATACTGCAATTTTAAAGTCTTTTTTCATCTTTATGATTATCTTTATCGGTTCTTTTTATTTTTACCTGATTGTTCATATACAACAAAAGATATGCTAACACATAGTAAGGAACGGCAACCGCTGCTCCTATCAGCAAAATTTCCTCCCAATCAACCGGTTTATCATTCCACAGACATAACACGACTTTTACTCCACAATAAACTGCAATCAGCATGCAATCTATCAAAAGCACCTTAATCCATCTTTTCATATTCGGTTTCTATTATATTCAACATCTTTACCGTAGCCTTAATGGCCGCTTCCGTCTGGTCGGCATCCAGCCCGCGGGTACGGAACACCTTGTCTTCAAAGCTCCAGGTAATAACCGTCTGCACAAAGGCATCGGTACGTCCGCCGGGCGGGATGGTCACCGCATAGTTCGTCAGCATCGGGAACTTGCGCCCCAGAGTCACCTTGTATATCTTGCGCAACGCACGCACAAAGGCATCGTACTGACCGTCGCCGCTGGAACTCTCCTCATACTCCTTGCCGTTGATTTCTATTTTCAACGTAGCCATCGGTTTCAGTCCGTAGGCAAGGTTCACGATGTAGCTTTTCAGGTTCACCCGCTCGTCCATCATGCCGTGTTTCAAAACATCGGAAACGATGTACGGCAAATCTTCCTGCGTCACCAGTTCCTTTTTATCGCCCAGCTCGATGATACGTTCGGTAACCTTGCGCATGGCATCCTCGTCCAGCTCCAGCCCCAGGTCTTCCAGATTCTTGCGGATATTCGCCTTGCCGCTGTTCTTGCCCAGCGCATACTCCCGCTTACGGCCAAAGCGTTCGGGCAAGAGGTCGTTGCAGTACAGGTTGCTTTTATTATCTCCGTCGGCATGCACGCCCGCCACCTGCGTAAACACATTCTCACCCACAATCGGTTTGTTGGCGGGAATTACGATGCCCGAATAAGACTCCACCACACGGCTCACATCATTGAGGCGGCTCTCGTCGATATTGGTGACAGCGCTGAAATGGTCTTTCAGGATGGCCTGCACGCTGGCAAGAGGCGCATTCCCGGCACGCTCGCCCAGACCGTTAATGGTGGTGTGCAACCCCTTGCAACCGCTCAACACGGCTGCCAGCACATTGCTCACCGCAAGGTCGTAATCATTGTGCGCATGGAAGTCGAAATGCGCGTGCGGATAGCGTTTCACCATTTTCCGCATGAATTCAATGACCTGCAACGGGTTCAGCACCCCCAACGTATCGGGCAGCATATACCGCTTTATGTTGGTCCGAATCAATGCGTCCATCAATTGGAACACATATTCGGGCGAATCTTTCATGCCGTTGCTCCAGTCTTCCAGGTAGACGTTCACCTCCATGTCCTGCACGTTTGCGTAGTCCACCACTGCCAGAATATCTTCGATATGTTCTTCGGGCAACTTCTTCAACTGGCAGGAGCAATGCTTCAGCGAGCCTTTGCACAGCAGGTTAATGACGCGGCAGCCGGTAGCGTGTATCCAGTCCACCGACGTATGCCCGTCTACGAAACCGAGCACTTCCACCCTCGGCAGCATATTGCGGCGGGCGGCCCAGTCGCATATCATTTTCACCGCATCGAACTCCCCATCAGACACCCGCGCGGAAGCCACTTCCACCCGGTCCGCCTTCAAGTCTTCAAGCAGCAAACGGGCTATCATCAGCTTCTCATGGGGCACGAAAGACACTCCGCTGGTCTGTTCGCCGTCGCGGAGCGTGGTGTCCATGATTTCTATCTTCGGATGATTATGCTTCATGTTTCTTCTCCCAGGATTCTATTTTGTCTTTATTCTCTACAAGGAAATCTATATCGTCCAATCCGTTCATCAGGCAGTGTTTCTTGTAGGCATTGATTTCAAAATGCTCGCTCTTGCCCGTGGCCTTGTTGGTAATGGTCTGTTCGGGCAGGTTCACTTCCACTTCCGTTTTGGGATTGGCGAAAACCGAGTCGAAAAGCTCCTTCAGGAACGGTTCGCTCACCACCACGGGAAGCACGAAATTATTCAGTTCGTTGTTCTTATGGATATCTGCAAAGAAGCTGCTCACCACCACGCGGAAACCATAGTCGGCAATGGCCCATGCCGCATGCTCGCGGCTGCTTCCCGAACCGAAGTTCTTGCCGGCCACGAGGATTTGTCCGCCGTAGGTAGGGTCGTTCAATACGAAAGATTCTATTTTGTTGCCTTGTTTGTCATACCGCCAGTCGCGAAACAAGTTCTCGCCAAAGCCTTCTTTCGTAGTGGCTTTCAGGAAACGTGCAGGGATTATCTGGTCGGTATCCACATTCTCCAACGGAAGAGGTACACAAGTGCTGTTGATGATATTGAATTTCTGTTTCATTGTTGCTGTTATTTGATTGTTCTTTCTTCACTGCAGAGAACATAGAGCCTCAGTTGCTCCACTTACATTTTTTTCGGACATAAGAACAAAAGAACATATGCTATGCAGAAAGATGCCGGTTATGCAGCGCAGCCAAATCTGTTCTTTTGTTCTTATGTCTGAAAAAAAAACGTGCCCCTCTCTTCCTCTGTAGTGAACCTTGATTTAGATAAACTCCCTCGGGTCTGTAATCACCCCCGTCACCGCCGCTGCCGCAGCCACCAGCGGACTGGCAAGCAATGTGCGTGCACCCGGTCCCTGACGTCCCTCAAAGTTACGGTTACTGGTGGACACTGCATACTTCCCGGCAGGCACTTTGTCATCATTCATCGCCAGACAAGCCGAACATCCCGGTTGGCGGATAGCGAATCCCGCCTCTTCCAGTACTTTGTCCAAGCCTTCCTCGCGTATCTGCGCATCTACCATCCACGAACCGGGAACCAGCCATGCCACTACATCCGCCGCTTTCTTACGGCCTTTCACGATAGAGGCAAATGCACGGAAATCCTCGATACGGCCGTTGGTGCAAGCACCCAGGAACACGTAATCAATCTTCTTGCCCAACAACGGTTCACCCGGCCGGAAGCCCATATACTCCATCGACTTCATAAAAGACGCCTTGGCGGCCTCGCCCATGCCCTCGGTAGCGGGGATGTGCTGCGTGATGCCCATGCCCATACCCGGATTGGTTCCGTAGGTAATCATCGGCTCGATGTCGGCGGCGTCGAAGCGTACTTCCTTATCGAACACGGCATCCTCATCGCTTTTCAATGTTTTCCAGTATGCCAGCGCTTTGTCCCACGCTTCGCCTTTCGGAGCATATTCGCGTCCCTTAATGTACTCGAAGGTCGTTTCGTCCGGAGCAACCATACCGCCGCGCGCACCCATTTCTATGCTGAGGTTGCACAGCGTAAGACGTCCTTCCATGGACAGGCTGCGCACCGCCTCTCCGGCATACTCCACAAAGTAGCCCGTAGCGCCGCTGGTAGTCATCTTGGACATCATATAGAGTGCCACATCTTTGGCGGTCACCCCTTTACCCAATTTGCCGTCTACGGTAATGCGCATCGTCTTGGGGCGGGTTTGCAGAATACACTGCGAAGCCATCACCATCTCCACTTCGCTCGTACCGATGCCGAAAGCCACCGCCCCCATTGCGCCGTGAGTGGACGTATGCGAGTCACCGCATACAATCGTCATGCCCGGCAAGGTCAGCCCCCGTTCCGGACCCACCACATGGATAATGCCGTTCTTCTTGTCCATCATACCGAAATGCTCTAGTCCGAAATCTTCCGCATTCTTGGCAAGCGTATCCACCTGCGTCTTTGACACGGGGTCTTCGATAGGTTTATCCTGGTCGTGCGTCGGCGTATTATGGTCGGGCATGCAGAATATCTTTTCCGGACGGAAACACTTGATTCCCCTGGCACGCAATCCGGCAAAAGCCTGCGGGCTGGTCACTTCATGGCAATAAAGCCTGTCTATGTAAAGTTGTGTAGGGCCGTCTTCCACCTTCTGTACAACGTGGGCATCCCAAATTTTATCAAATAATGTATTCATCAGAATAAGTATTAATTACAAATTATCAATCACTAATCGTTAATCACTAACCATTAAAATTTATTAATACAGTCTATATACGCTTCCACCGACGCAGCTATAATATCCGTATTGGCACCGAAGCCATAGTAGATACGGTTGTCATATTCCACCTGCATGTGCACCTTACCCATATCATCACTACCCTTGCTGATGGCCTGAATGGTAAACTCCTTCAACGTCATGTGGCGGTCTATTATCTTCTTCAGGGCTTTGATTGCGGCATCTACCGGACCGTTTCCGCTGGCGGCGGCTTCGAACTTCTCACCCGAAATGTTCAGCCCGATGCTGGCTACCGAACGGACACCTACGCCGCTCGTCACCTGCAAGTATTCCAGTTTGATACGATGATTCTGCGAGCGGTCCGCACCTGCCAATACCAGAATATCATCGTCGTTAATATCTTTCTTCTTATCGGCAAGTTTCAGGAAATCTTCGTAAATCTTATCCAGTTTCTGCTGATCCAGAGACACGCCCAACACCTGCAGGCGATTCTTCAAGGCAGCGCGTCCGCTACGGGCGGTCAGTACGATAGAGTTGTCATCGATGCCCACATCGTGTGGGTCGATAATCTCATAAGTCTGCACATTCTTCAATACGCCGTCCTGATGAATGCCCGACGAGTGCGCAAAGGCATTACGGCCTACGATTGCCTTGTTAGGCTGCACCGGCATATTCATCAGGCTGGATACCATACGGCTGGTAGGGTAAATCTTCTGCGTATTGATATTGGTTTCAATATCAATATCCTTATGGCATTTGATAATCATAGCCACCTCTTCGAGCGAAGTATTTCCGGCACGTTCGCCGATACCGTTGATAGTAACTTCCACCTGGCGGGCGCCGTTCAGCACACCTGCCATTGTATTGGCAGTAGCCATCCCCAGGTCGTTGTGGCAATGCGTGGAGATGACAGCGTTATGAATGCCGTCCACATGCTCCATCAGATATTTTATCTTCGCACCATACTCACCGGGAAGGCAGTAACCGGTGGTATCGGGAATATTCACCACCGTAGCGCCCGCTTTGATAACGGCTTCCACCACACGCGCCAGGTATTCGTTATCCGTGCGTCCGGCATCTTCGGCATAGAATTCGACATCCTCTACATAGCGGCGGG
>ENA-OZZS01000252-OZZS01000252.1-human-gut-metagenome-genome-assembly--contig:-NODE-252-length-10735-cov-10.300468_pt1 | contig 10735 bp, 15 predicted proteins | sample MGYA00244940_ERZ654152 | MGnify/ENA primary metagenome ERZ654152 (study PRJEB26926, sample SAMN06165029) | human gut metagenome | biome: ENVO:00009003; feature: ENVO:2100002; material: ENVO:00002003... | reverse complement strand
TGAAAGCTCAAAAAAAAAGTCGGCAGAAAGAAAAGGCCATCCCGGAAAGGGGTTTAAAAAAAGGTCTTTAAATCTAGCTGAAGCATAAGTTTAATTTTAATAGATAAAAGACTATGGCACATCAGAGTAAATATCCTAGTTTAGACAGACAATGGCATAAGATGATGTTTTCTTTCTTTGAGTATCTTCCTATGCAATATCGGCAGGCAACGGAAAGAGAATGGCAAATTCGTAAGATGATATGGAGTTTTAAGGATGGAAAAGCTTATTTGAATATAGCTTGGATGATAGCGAATAAGTTACATCAAGTTTTTGGTGATGATGTTAAGAATATTGTTTTTGCTTGTGTTCCGGCTTCTTCCGCTGATAAGAATGAACTTCGTTATAAGGGGTTTGCTTCGGCTGTGTGTAAGTTTTCAGGTGCTATCAATGCGTATGAACATATACGTGTCAGTGGAGATCGTTTGGCTATTCACGAGAAATTTGACAGCAAGTCGCTTCAAAAAGTACAAGTGATAGAATTTGACAAGGACTTTTTTCGGGGTAAGAAAATCTTGGTATTTGACGATATTTTAACAAAAGGGTTTTCGTATGCTCGTTTCGCATGTCAGTTGGAAAAAATAGGAGGTGAGGTTTTGGGAGGTTTCTTTTTAGGTAAAACAGTTGTCCGTATGTTATAAGATGAAAGAAAAAGAGAGTTATATAGAGAAGCAGAAGGATATCTTTGGAGATACTACTTGGTTCACTTATCGTTATGAGGTGAATGGAATGGTGTATGAAACTTCGGCAGGTTCGTTGGATATATGTAGAAAGGCACGTGATAAATGGATGAAAATGATGTCCGTTGCTTTTACCGGTCATAGAACGATACGAACAAATAAATATGCTTTGTCCGTATCGTTGAATGAAGAGGTACGTTTCTGCTATGAGAATGGAATCCGTTTTTTCTATATTGGTTGTGCGGTTGGATTTGACATGATGGCTGCTCATACCGTACTTGAACAAAGGAAACAATATCCCGATATGGTTTTGGTGGCGGTTGTTCCTTATGTCGGGCAAGATGTGTATTTCAACAAAGAGGACAAACAGAGGTATGCTGATATTTTGCGCCAAGCCGACAAGGTGGTAGTTCTATCCGAATATTATTATGCCCAATGCTATGCCCACCGTAATGATTACATGATTTCACACGCCTGTAGGCTGATTGCCTATTGGGATGGAAAATCTGCCGGAGGAACTTCTTATACGTTTAACAAGGCACAAAAAAAGAAATTGGTGATATACAATCTGTTTTGATTCAGATTGTATATCGTTGTTTTCCAGCGGTATGATCAAACGTGGCGATGTCATACTGTCTGGTTGCTGTAAGTGCTAATACTTCCGATGCAAAAGAGAAAGACACAATAAATATGAAAAGCAATGATAGATGAATTTTACTTAATTGTTTTACCTTTGTAAAACATTAGTGTCCCATTAAAATTGGGACGAATTAAAAATTAAATAAACTTGGCCCATTTGGTCCGAATCGTTCTTTGTCATTTTGAAATTTAGTTTTATCAAAGAGGTCTCTCAGATGAGTCTTATCAGTCAATGAGATGCTCAGTATTTGTAACACTTCATATGTACTTCTGTTCAGTTGCATATCGTGTTGAATGATTGCCACCAAACAGTAAGCGCATATAGCAGCATATATCTGTATTCGAACAGCATTCTCTGTAGTTCCCCAAAATCTTTTGATTTTAAGGTGCTGCTTGAGCCATTTGAAAAACAGCTCTACCTGCCAGCGATTTTTATAAAGTTCAGCAACTTGAAGCGCAGATATATGCATCGCATTGGTTATGAATGTAAATTCTCGTTCTTGTTCTTCATCCCAATATTTAACCAATCTAAGTGGCTCTGGATAATATTGTTTAGGATAGAATCCTGTCAGAAATACACTTGCGTCTGAAAGCACATTCTTAGGCAGCCTACGTTTCCATTGGATGGATTTGTACCCGAGATTCTTTTTTGCTCTGACAACAAAGTAGGCTTCAATTTGATGAATTTTATACAGTATTTTGAAGTTGTTATAACCGCGGTCAAAGATGTAATAAGAGCTTGGTTCATAAGGAATTTCAATCATAACTTTAGAATCGTGTACGGATGCTTCCGTGATATGAAAGAATGCAGGAATCTGTGTTTCCACATCATATAATGTATGCACTTTGATACCACCTTTCTTTTTGCGGAATTTTGCCCACCAAAAGACTGAAAGGCACAGGTCAATAGTAGTCGAATCGAAAGCATAAACGTTACCGCCAAGTTTGAAAATATGATTAGCACACTTTTGTCGTGCTTCGCTAACCAGGTAGTAAGCATATTCTTCAAAGATGTGATAGTCTCTATCTTGATTTGCTCTTGCCAGCGATGACTTTGATACATTTTTACCCATTCCTAAATGATAACATTTGGAATGATGAGCTTCAAGAGCAACTATCAAATCTCGCAGACTTTCACGATTAGAAAGTTGACCAAACATCAAAGCAAGTAGTTGATTCCAGCAGGTGAAGTGCTTCACATATTTATCACCATCATACTTGGTGACTATGCGGTTAAACTTACTTCGATTCAGAAATGAAGCCAATTGAGCGAAAACGTATTTGTCTTGGAACATATGCCATCGGATTAATCTGATGCAAAGCTACAAATTCAAGTCCGTTCGCTCGGAAAATCGCTGTAACTAACTAAATTTCAAATATTTCAAAGAACTCTTTTAGATTTTAATGGGACAACAATGTTTGTAAAAGGTAAAACAATATGCGTTTTTCAGATACAGAGAACAATATGACCTTTTGCATAGGTGTGTGTTGGTTAGGAACTCCAAATATGGAGTCGTTGCAGAAAATAATGATGAACTTGAATATTATTGATAAGGATGGAAACAATGGAAGCTAATGAACTGATGCGATATGCCTATGAATTACTGCAAGGGCATTCGAATGAAGAATGTGCCCGAATATTAAGAGAAGTGGTGGCCGAGTGTCAGGTGTGTATAAAGAACTGTGAAGAAGGTGTTTTCGAAAATATGCTAAAGTAATAACAACAAGAATATGGAAATTACTCATAAAAATCAAGGAGAACTTGACTCAACCATGCTCCCATTCGTGATGAGAGAGCTGGTAGAACTGGTCATGAAGAAAAAGGCATTGCCTTTAGGCGATGCACTGTATTATATATATTCTTCCAAGTTGTATAAATCTTTGCTGGATAAGAGTACCAAGTTATGGTATTCAAGTACATTGTCGCTTTATGAAACATTGGAGAAGGAAAAAACAGAAGAAAAACGACGGTATAACGGTGACACGAAGATCCTGCTTTTCAAGATGTTCTGCATTGAGAATTATAGGGAGGAAAAGAAACAAAGTGCGGAAGAAACCTTGTTGTTGTTTTCGGACTATGGGGTTTTTGATTTTTTGGATGAGACTTTTGAAATGCTTCATACCCAAGACCCCGAATATATATTAGATACTATAACGACTTATATCAATAAAAGAAAATGAGACTATTTCATGGATCTACAGTTACCGTGAAACGCCCTAATATACAGAAAGGACGGAAGGCTACGGACTTTGGGAAGGGATTTTATACGACAACCAACTTTGAACAAGCAAAAAAATGGGCTTTGTTGAAGAAGAACAGGGAACAGAGCGAAAAAGCAATCGTCTCTGTTTATGAAGTTCCCGATGATATTCTTGATAGGGAATATCCGGTTCTTCGGTTTATGGGTGCAACAAAAGAATGGCTGGAGTTTGTTGTCAACAACCGCAGAGGAAGAGAAAACGGTGACTATGACCTAATAATGGGGCCTGTCGCAAATGACCAGTTATATGCGACAATTCGGCTTTATGAACAGAGAGTTGTTACGGCTGAAGCCGCTATTGAGATGCTGAAAGCGCATAAGTTGTTCAATCAGCTTTCATTTCATACGGTAACAGTCGCTTTGTTGTTGAAGTTTGTTGAATCAATTGAAGTGGGGTAAAGAATATGTGAAGTGAAAATAGGGGGAAGTTTATCCCCCAATGGTAAGGTTGTTTTTTGCGTCCACTTAGTTTTTTCCCACCCACCCTTTCAGCGGAGTGACTGCCCGGCAGTCTGTTGCTTACCCATATGTCCTAGCCTTTTAGGGCTGTAGATAGGTAGTTGGATATTTCGCTGCCAAATCGGCAGTCCGCTTCAATCGTTTGCTTGCTTTTCTCCGAGTGGAGCCTTTCTGCTTTTCCGGTGGTGTAATCTTCTTTTATTGGAAACAGGTGTAGTGGCTGTATGCCTGTGTGGTTATGTTCTCCCGCAGAATCCGCAAGTCAGTTCTTCCGTTGCAGCTTTTCATTTTATCGTGCAGTCACTTTTTTCGATACGTGGAATATGATATGCTTCATTCTTCGGCTTCATTTTTTTAAAAGGAATTGCAGATGTTTCTTCCGGTGTGTCGATAGGCGGCTGACCATCTTTTCGGGATGTGCCATGCTTGCTGTCTAACCGGTTGTTTTTTGCATCCTTTCCAAACCTGTTACTGATTTTCAAGTTTTGTCTTTTTCATATCATTTTTTAGGGAAGTCAAATCATTTTCCGTTGCAAATATAGATTGTTGCTAACCCCTTTTACGGGGATAAGGGGACGATTCACAAACACCACGTTGTTATTCGTCTGAAATCTTCCTTTTTTTGCCTTGCACAAAAAGCGTATTTAACCCGAATTATTCGTTGCCATCTTCACCAATAAAAAAGTTACAAATCTTCCTTTTTCCGGCCAGCATAAAAAGAGTATTTATATCTTTTTTCATGGTGTCCCCCAAAGCCAACAATCAGTTATTGCACTGTAAAATTGATTAATTAACTTCTAAAAAATCAGAGATATGAAAAAGATTGAAAATTCATTCGCAGTAACAGGTTTTATCGGTAAGGATGCAGAAATCCGTAGTTTTGAAACAGCAAGCGTAGCACGCTTTTCTATCGCGGTCAGCCGTGCAGACAAGACAGGTGAAGAAACCTCTTATGTTTCCGCTTTCATGGGGATTGAAGCCTGGAGAAAGAATGAAGCACTGGATTCCTTCGATGTATTGAAAAGTAAGCATTCGATAAACTCCCCCTTTCATTCTAAAAATGTGATATTACTTTTGTAATCAAAGTAAAAAAGCTCAATTGTTATGTCACATCAATGGACCATGGAAGATTTTGAATCTATTTATTCCCGTTTCAAGTCGAGCGGACTGTCAGTTATGGATTTTTGTTCGAATGAATGTATTCGTCCCAAACGTTTCTACGAGTGGCGTTCCAAGCTGTTGCGCAAAGGCGGCTTTATCCCGGTAAAGGTAAACAGTAAGGGCCAGGTCAGTCTTCCCCATAAGGAGAAATCCCTGCTGTCTGCCCCTCCGGTCAGCCCGTCGCCAATTCCCCAGCCGCTATGTGAGATCTCCTATCCCAATGGCGTCACAGTCCGCTTGAACAGCCCTTTGTCACCGGAGGTATTGCAAACCCTGATATTTTTGAATTCAAACCGTTAGCCTATGTTTTCTTTGAATGAATCCAACAGATATTATCTTTACCCGTATCCGACAGACATGCGTAAGAGTTTTTATACGCTTAGCGGCATCGTGACCAACCAGATGGGAAAGAATGTACGGGACGGTGACGCTTTCATTTTTATCAATGCGAATTGTACCTGTATGAAAATCCTCCATATGGAATATGGTGGTCTGGTGATATACCATATGAGGCTGGAACATGGGCACTTCCATCTGCCGGTCATAAATACGGAGGAAGGTCGGATTAAAGCGATTGAAACCTTCTGGAATGACCTTGTGATGATGGTTCAAGGAATGGACGGCAGCAAGGTCAGGCGTTATAAAAGGAGTGGTTTCCATGGGTTGTAGTTGTAACAAATTATAACATATACAATGCCGTATTCCGGCTGTTTTTTAGTATCTTAGCATCATATTTAAACGATTATGCCAACCGATAAGGAATTACTGATAAAGGATCTCATGCACAAATGCGACTGTCTGTATAGAGAAAACAGCCGGTTGAAGGAGATGGTGTCCACGCAGCCCCTTAAAGCTGCGGACAAAGAGGTGTATGAGGCTTTATTGTCTGACAAGGATGCCATAATCGCCCAAAAGGAAGCAAAAATCAACAGTCTGGAGCAACGTGTATCCTATCTTGAACGGCAGTTGTACGGTAAGAAGGCGGAAAAGTTCATAAAGCCTGACGCCCAGGACCGCTGGCTGGATTTTGAAGGCTTTGACATGCTTCCCCAGGAGGCTGAAGCCGCAGAAGAAGCAGAAAAGGAGTTGAAGGCTACCAGAGAAGCGATCATCGCCCGTAAAAAAGCGGGGAAGCAGCATCCTGCGAGAAAATCCCTTCCGGAGAATCTTGAGCGTGAGGTGGTCCATATATATCCCGAAGGGTATAATCCGGAAGAGTGGACGCTCCTTCCCGGAGAGGAAGTGACCGAGATCCTTATGCACGAGCCCGAGAAGTTCTATATCCGCAGGATAGTGCGCCATACAGCCAAACGGAAGGGTACAAACGAGTTCAAGACCGGCCCGCTTCCCGTCATGCCAATAGCAAAGAGCTATGCCTCTGCCTCATTGCTGGCAGACATGATGATAGGGAAATATGTGGATCACATACCGTTCCACAGGCAACTGGAACAGTTCAAACGTGTGGGGGTACATCTCCCCGCGTCAACGGTCAACGACTGGTTCAAGGATGTGGCGGATTTGCTAAGGCCCCTTTACTTCCGATTATGGGAGCTGGTGATGCAGACTGACTACATACAGTCGGATGAAACGACAATCCCCGTGATGAATGACGAGAGACACAAGACGGTCAAAGGTTATATCTGGCTTGTGCGCAGTGTCATGACCGGACGTCAGTTCTTTTACTATGACAAGGGTTCCCGAAGTGGAAAGGTGGTGCTGAAACTCTTCGGCAAGTTCCGGGGAGCCATACAGACGGACGGATACGAAAGGTACGAGATGCTGGACGCCAAGAAAGGTATTATCCTTCTTGGCTGTTGGGCCCATGCACGCAGACATTTTTGGGAGGCAAGAAAGAATGACATGCAGCGTGCCGACTATGCGCTCGCACAGATACAGTTGCTTTATGACGTGGAGCGTAAGGCTGACGATGAACGCCTGACTTACGAACAGAGGGCTGAACTTAGGGCACGTCTTGCATATCCCATACTTGTGCGCTTCGAGAAATGGCTGGTCAATGAATATCCCAAAGTAATGAAAGACAGTCCGATCGGAAAAGCCATAAAATATACATACGGAAGGTTCGACAAACTCTCCAGGTACCATCTGGACGGTCGTTACAGACCGGATAATAACGAGATAGAAAATAAAGTGCGGCCTGTCGCGTGCGGCAGACGTAATTACCTGTTCTGTGGCAATAATGATGCCGCTGAAGATGCGGCGGTGCTCTACTCGTTCTTCGGCTGCTGCAAGGCTGCCGGGGCTGACTTCCGCACGTGGCTGATCTACTTCCTTGAACATATACATGATTATGACGATGACTACTCGATGGATCTGGCCGAATTGTTACCTGACAATCTGTTATCCAAGGGCAAGATATTATCCGTTACGTCACCGGAATCTCCCAAGAAAGACTCCTGATACCTTCGTAAATCTCGCCTAAACACGGGAAAACTACCGTTTTATGCCAATCAAGACGGGAAAATAGGGAATAAAGTGCCGTTTTTATCTTCATTATCCCCGATAAATAGGGAAAATAAGGGAAAGAATACCCTTTTATACCAATTATGGCGGGAAAGTAGGGATAAAAATATCGCTTTATCACATTTGTCACAGGAAAATAAGGGGCAAAGGGGAAAAACTTCCTTTTATCCGCTCCATTAGTAGGGATAATATCAATTACTATAGAACCCGCACATCTTTGGGTTGAATTGATGTAACAATAAATCATAGAACGATAAAATGAATAAACGACATTATGAACATACGTTACCCAATATACGAGGGAGTTTATCGAATACTTACATTGAAAAAAGGTGAGCTGATAACCGTTGAAGGCTACTTTAAGCCGGAAGAATGGACGGATTCTAAAAGTGGGGAGAAACGTAACCGCATTGTGATGGTAGCTACTAAGTTCTACCCGACTCCGGAAAAATAAGAACCCCCGGACTAAAAAGAAAAAGCAATCAAACGATTGAAGCGGCACAAGGTCGCTTCAATCGTTTGCTAATGCGGCAGAAGATTATAAAAAAAGTGTTTCTTAATTTGGTGATTTTCAGATTTATCGGTATTTTTGTATCAAAAATGATACCTAAATATGTTTTTCTATGAAAAGATTATATGATACATATACAATATACGAATTTTCAGATGAATGTATTGTAAAGGAAATCTGCAAGAGAGTTAAGTCTATAAGACTTAGCTGCTGTTTTTCCCAGCAAGAATTTGCGGATAAGGCAGGAGTATCTATCGTTACTATTAAGAGAATAGAATCTTGTAAAGTAAGTGATATTGCCCTAAGTACATTGCTTAAGATTTTGCGTATAAGTGGAACTCTTGAAGGCGTTGTCGGTTTGGTTCCGGAACTTCCAGACTCCCCTTTCCTAATCAATGAAAAAACAGGTAAAAGAATACAAAGAATTAACGGTAAACGTAAGATGGTATGAAGAAAGAGCCGATTATAGTGAATGTATATCTGTGGGGGACTTGCATTGGCAAATTGAATTGGGACTTTGAAAAGCATTGTTCTGTATTCCAATTTACGGATGAATATAGGAAACAAGATTATGATATATGCCCTTCCACACACCCTAAGAGAACCCCTTTGTTTGCGTCTTTCTATGGGAATAAAGATAAATTATATCAAGGGCTTCCGGAATTTCTTGCAGATGCGCTTCCTGACAAATGGGGGGCTTCCCTATTTGACCAATGGCTCACGGATAATAATATAAAGGTTACGGAATCATTGCCTCTATTGAAGCTCTCTTATATTGGCAAGAGGGCTATGGGAGCATTGGAATTTGAACCGGAATTTAATGATGATGCCATCCATGAGTCAGTAAATATGTCATCATTGGCAACTTTGGCTTCTAAAATATATAATGATCGAGATGCTGCTGTCATATCACCGGAGGATAGCCTCACGATGAAAAAGTTGATATATCTTGGAACTTCTGCCGGTGGCATGCGCCCGAAGGCAGTGATTGCCTATAATCTCGAAACGGAAGAGTTTCGTTCCGGCCAGGTGGATTTGCCTGAAAATTTTAAGCAGTATATCATCAAATTTAAAGAAGCAGATGACTCTCCTACCACAGAGATAGAAATGGTATATAGCGAAATGGCAAAGGCGGCGGGAATCAACATGATGCCATGCTTCCTGAAAGAAATTGATGGAAGAAATCATTTCGTAACGGAAAGATTTGATCGTAAGAATGGAGAAAAGCTCTTTAGTCAGACCCTTGCGGCCATTATGCCGGGTGCAGATGATTATATGAAGCTGTGTTGGATAGCAGAGACTCTGAAACTTCCCCAGGAAGACAAAGATCAGATATTTATCAGAATGGTATTTAATTATGTCGCAGGTATATCCGATGATCATAATAAGAACATATCGTTTATCATGGATAAGGCAGGGGTATGGCGTTTATCACCTGCATATGATGTAATGTTCACGGCAAATACATGGGAAAATTCTTCAGCACACATTCATTCGATGGGCGTGATGGGCAAAAGGTCTGCCTTGACTACAAGTGATTTCGTCAACTTTGCCGAGGATTTTGTAGAGGAGCCCGAAAAGAAGATATTACAGGTGTTCGATGCTGTAAGCAAATTTCAATCGTTATGCGCCACGTATGGCATAGATAAGGCTATATTTGATAAAATCCAACATGTATTGGATGGATTGGTCACTGATGATTTGGATTTGCTGCAATTAACTTAAAGAACAGTAGATGGTGATAGTTGCTCCAGTCTTTTCTGGAACGGCTTTCTTTTCTTTTGAGATCTTTATACCCCTATTTGTTATTTTGGAGAAAGTCACATGTTTCCCACCCACCCTTTCAGCGGAGTGACTGTCCCCGTTTCAGGATTTCTCATAGTCACTCGCAGGCTCCGTGATTGTGTGAAATCCAGGAATGGGGAAGGCAAAGGAGAGAGGCATATCCGGTCTGCTTTCGGAGCTTCGGCCACATCGAGACAACCTCTTTCCGGCGGCTATGCCACTCTCCTTTTATTTGCCCGGCAGTCTGTTGCTTACCCATATGCCCCAGCCTTTTAGGGCTGTATATAGGTAGTCGGATATTTCGCCGCTAAATCGGCAGTCCGCTTCAATCGTTTGCTTGCTTTTCTCCGAGTGGATGCCTTTCTGTTTTTCCGGTTGTATAATCTTCTTTTTCCGGAAACAGTTGTAGTGGCTGTATGCCTGTATGGTTATGTTCTCCCCGCAGAATCCGCAAGTCTGTTCTTCCGTTGCAGCCTTTCATTTTATCGTGCAGTCACTTTTTTCGATACGTGGAATATTGTATGCTTCATTCTTCGGCTTCATTTTTTTAAAAGGAATTGCAGAGGTTTCTTCCGGTGTGTCGATAGGCGGCTGACCATATTTTCGGAATGTGCCATGCTTGCTGTCTGACCGGTTGTTTTTTGCATCCTTTCCAAACCTGTTGCTGATTTTCAAGTTTTGTCTTTTTCATATCATTTTTTAGGGAAGTCAAATCATTT
>ENA-OZZS01000251-OZZS01000251.1-human-gut-metagenome-genome-assembly--contig:-NODE-251-length-10782-cov-5.481122_pt1 | contig 10782 bp, 9 predicted proteins | sample MGYA00244940_ERZ654152 | MGnify/ENA primary metagenome ERZ654152 (study PRJEB26926, sample SAMN06165029) | human gut metagenome | biome: ENVO:00009003; feature: ENVO:2100002; material: ENVO:00002003... | reverse complement strand
GCATGTCTCGTGGGCTCGGAGATGTGTATAAGAGACAGGCTCAAGGGCAAGCAGGGCCGCTTCCGTCAGAATTTGCTTGGCAAGCGTGTTGACTATTCCGGACGTTCCGTTATCGTCGTCGGCCCCGAACTCAAGCTGTATCAGTGTGGCGTGCCCAAGGAAATGGCCATCGAGCTGTTCCGCCCCTTCGTTATGAAGAAGCTGGTCTCCGACGGCCTTGCCAACAACATCAAGTCCGCCAAGAAGATGATCGACAAGGGCAAGACCGAGGTCTGGGACGCTCTGGACGAGATCATCAAGGACCGCCCGGTCATGCTGAACCGTGCGCCTACCCTGCACCGTCTGGGCATTCAGGCTTTCGAGCCGATTCTGGTGGAAGGCCGCGCATTGAAGCTGCATCCTCTGTGCTGCACCGCTTTCAACGCCGACTTCGACGGCGACCAGATGGCCATTCACGTACCCCTGTCTCCCGAGGCGCAGGCTGAGGCCAGAATGCTGATGCTCTCCGCCAACAACCTGCTGCGTCCTCAGGACGGCAAGCCCGTCACCGTGCCGACGCAGGATATGATTCTGGGCGCGTACTATCTGACCTACACCCGTCTGGGCAAGGCCGAGAAGGGCGCGGAGACCGTGTTCGTCACCGACCCCGGCGATACCGACTTCCCCGTCAATGAGATCGTGGACGCGGACGAGTTCGTCGCCGCCAACAAGGCCGCCAAGGCCGCGGGCAAGGCCATTGCCAAGTTCCACCCCATCCACAATTATTCCTCCGTCAACGAGGCCATTGCCGCCTACGCCGCCGGCACCGTGGGCCTGCACGCGCCGATCCGGGTGCGCTACGGCAAGAAGATCGACGGCGAGATGCGCTACCGCATCATCGACGCCACCGTCGGCCGTCTGATCTACAACGAGCCGATCCCGCAGGATCTGGGCTTTGTTGACCGCACCGTCCCCGGCCATGAGTTCGATCTGGAGGTCAGCTTCCTGGTTGGCAAGAAGCAGCTGGGCAAGATCATCGACAAGTGCATCCGCCGCCACGGCTTCACCATCGCCACCGAGATGCTGGACCGCATCAAGGCTCTGGGCTACAAGTATTCCACCAAGGGTGCTATCTCCGTGTCCATCGCGGACATGGTGGTTCCCAGCGTCAAGTACGAGATGGTGCATTCCGCGGAGAAGAAGGTCGTGGAGATCGAGCACTTCTACCGTCAGGGCTATATCACCAACGACGAGCGCTACCGTCTGGTGGTTCAGCAGTGGGAAAAGACCACCGCGGACGTCACCAACGCCCTGCAGGGCAGCATGGACGAGTTCAACCCCATCTACATGATGGCCGACTCCGGCGCCCGTGGTTCCATGGCACAGATCCGTCAGCTGGCCGGTATGCGCGGCCTGATGGCCGATACCGCAGGCCGTACCATCGAAATTCCCGTTAAGGCGAACTTCCGTGAAGGCCTGTCCGTTCTGGAATACTTCATCTCCTCCAGAGGCGCCCGTAAGGGCATGACCGATACCGCTCTGCGTACCGCTGACTCCGGTTACCTGACCCGTCGAATGGTGGACGTTTCTCAGGACGTCATCATCCGGGAGCACAACTGCGGCACTACCAACGGCATCTGGGTCGGCGCGGTGTACGACAAGAACGGCGACGTGATCGACACCTTCGGCAACCGCATCCGCGGCCGTTATCCCGTCCACGATGTGGTCGATCCCCAGACCGGCGAGCTGCTGCACTCCAAGGACGTCATGATGATGCCCGAGGACGCGGAGAAGTTCGAGCAGCACGGCATCAACAAGATCTATATCCGCACCATTCTGGGCTGCCGCGCCCGTGTGGGCGTGTGCGCCAAGTGCTACGGCATGAACCTTGCCACCTCCAAGGAGGTCGATCTGGGTGAGGCCGTCGGCATCATCGCCGCCCAGTCCATCGGCGAACCCGGTACCCAGCTGACCATGCGTACCTTCCACTCCGGCGGCGTCGCGGGTGACGATATCACTCAGGGTCTGCCTCGAGTCGAAGAACTGTTTGAGGCCCGCCGTCCCAAGAAGATGGCGCAGATCTCCGAAATCACCGGCGTAGTGAGCGTGGACGAGACCCACCGCACCGCCCTGCGTAACATCACCGTGACCGCCGACGACGGTGAGGTGAAGGTGTATCAGGTGCCTTACTCCGTGGGACTGAAGGTCGCCCACGGCAAGGTCGTGGAAAAGGGTCAGCCCATCACCGACGGCGCGCTGTATCCGCAGGATGTTCTGCGTATCTCCGGCGTGGAGGCTGTGCAGGATTATCTGGTGCAGTCCGTCCAGGCGGTGTACCGTCAGCAGGGCGTTGAGATCAACGACAAGCACATCGAGGTCATCATCCGTCAGATGATGCGCAAGGTGCGTGTGGAAGATCCCGGCGATACCGCGCTGCTCACCGGCAGCGCCATCGACAACTTCGAGTTCGAGGATGCCAACGCCGAAATTCAGCGCCGCATTGACGCCGGCGAGACCGAGCTGCGTCCCGCCACTGCCAGCGCCATGCTGCTGGGCATCACCAAGGCCGCTCTGGCCACCGACTCCTTCCTGTCCGCCGCCTCCTTCCAGGAGACGACCAAGGTGCTTACCGACGCCGCCATCAAGGGCAAGGTAGACCATCTGGTAGGTCTGAAGGAGAACGTGCTGATCGGCAAGCTGATCCCCGCCGGTTCGGGCCTGATGGCCTACCGGGACTATCAGCCCGGCGCGACCCCCGAAGCCAGAATCCCCGAGGAAATGATCGAGAACGCACTGAACTGATAATAAACAATCCGGCCGCTGCCCGAAAGGGCGGCGGCCGGATTTGCAATATTGAAAATGATAAAAATGACCCTCGCATCAGTTGGATGCGAGGGTGGTTTCGTCTATGACGCCGTGTTCGGCTTCAAATTCCGCAATGCGCTTCTTTATCAGCTGTTCAATTTCCTTATTTTTGGTTCGACCCTCGTATTCGGCAATATATCCCAGCTTGTCCAGCAGAATCTGGGGAATACGCAGCGTATACCTGGGGAAATCATCTTTCATATTGGCTCACCTCTGACGCAATTTTGATGCAATTGTAATAAGACGGTGGGGGAATTGCAAGCGGTGAACCGCAAATTGCGATAAAATGAGCGGATTCACCAATTTGCAGAAAAGGGACAACGAAAAAAATCTGGAAAATTTGTTGACAATCCTGAAAAAATGCGTATAATATCATCTTGTATGGATACAAAAAAGGAAAGTAGAATACCCGAGTGCGGCAATGTGCCAGACCTTACCGGCGTTAAGACGGTGGTCGGCGCGAAGCAGCTGAAAAAAGCTGTGGAGGCAGGCCGCGCCAGGTATGTTTTTCTGGCTGAAAATGCCGATCCTGCCGTCATAGAGCCCATCGTGCTGCTGTGCCGGTCGAAGGAAGTCCAGACTGCCTGGGTTCCCAGTATGGCCGTGCTTGGCCGTGCCTGCGGCATCGAGGTGGGCGCGGCGGCTGCCGCCGTCGTGGATTGATTCTGGTTCTATCGGACGACCGTCCGTAGAATATAAGACCCGCCAAAATGGCGAGAACAAAAGAAAGGAGAAAATAGATGCCTACTTTTAATCAGCTCGTAAGAAATGGCCGTCAGCAGGCTACCTACAAGTCCACCGCTCCTGCTCTGCAGAGAGGTCTGAACACTCTGGAGAACAAGGCGACGAATCTGCCTTCCCCCCAGAAGCGCGGCGTGTGCACTGCTGTTCGTACCACCACCCCCAGGAAGCCGAACTCCGCTCTGCGTAAGATCGCCCGTGTGCGTCTGACCAACGGTATGGAAGTTTCCGCTTACATTCCCGGTGTCGGCCATAACCTGCAGGAGCACTCCGTGGTGCTGATCCGCGGCGGCCGTGTCAAGGACCTGCCCGGCGTTCGTTACCACATCATCCGCGGCACTCTGGATACCCAGGGCGTGCAGAACCGGATGCAGTCCCGCTCCAAGTACGGCGCGAAGCGCCCCAAGGCCGGTAAGAAGAAGTAATTTTCTTTCCGCCGAACCAATCTGACTTTTCCAAGCCCGTTCGCAAGGCTTCGCCTTGCCAAGATGGTTTTATATAGATCGAAGCTCTGAGGGGAATCCCGTCGGGGCTTCCCATGAAACCTCTGGCCAGGCACAACGAGAGTCACACTTTCGAGTACCGATGAAATCATTATATTATGAAGGAGGGAAGCAAAGTGCCCAGAAGAGGTAATGTTCCCAAGAGAGAGGTCCTTCCGGATCCCAATTACAATTCCGTTCTGGTTACCAAGCTCATCAACAGCATCATGCTGGACGGCAAGAAGGGTGTTGCCCAGAAGGTCGTGTATGGTGCATTTGAAATTGTCGAGAACAAGACCGGCAAGAATGGCCTGGAAGTGTTCCAGCAGGCAATGGAAAACATTATGCCCGCCGTGGAGCTGAAGGCTCGCCGTGTCGGCGGCGCTACCTATCAGGTGCCTATCGAAGTTCGCCCTGACCGCCGTCAGACCTTGGGGCTGCGCTGGATCACCAACTACAGCCGCGCCCGCAGCGAGAACACCATGAAGGAGCGTCTGGCCGCCGAGATCATGGATGCTGCCAACAATACCGGCGCCTCCGTTAAGAAGCGTGAGGACGTCCACAAGATGGCTGAAGCCAACAAGGCCTTCGCCCATTTCCGCTGGTAATAAAGGAGAAAACCAATGCCTAGACAGTATTCTCTGGAGAATACAAGAAACTTCGGCATCATGGCACACATCGATGCCGGCAAAACCACTACCACCGAGCGTATCCTGTTCTACACCGGTAAGAACTACAAGATCGGTGAGACCCACGACGGCTCCGCCACCATGGACTGGATGGCACAGGAGCAGGAGCGCGGCATCACCATCACTTCCGCTGCAACTACCTGCTTCTGGAAGGGCTGCCGGCTGAACATCATCGACACCCCGGGTCACGTGGACTTCACCGTTGAGGTGGAGCGTTCCCTGCGTGTTCTGGACGGCGCCGTGACCGTTCTGTGCGCCAAGGGCGGTGTGGAACCCCAGACCGAGACCGTTTGGCGTCAGGCTGACGAGTACAAAGTTCCCCGCATGATCTACGTCAACAAGATGGATATCATGGGCGCCGACTTCTTCCGCGTTCTGGACATGATTCACGAGCGCCTGAAGTGCAACGCCGTGCCCATCCAGCTGCCCATCGGCAGCGAGACCTTCTTCAAGGGCAACGTAGATCTGCTCACCATGAAGGCCAACGTCTTCTACGATGAGCTGGGCAAGGACGTCCGCGTCGAGGATATCCCTGAAGACATGGTGGATATCTGCGAGGAGTACCACGAGAAGCTGATGGATGCGGTCACCGCGCTGGACGACGACCTGGCCATGATGTACCTGGAAGGCGAGGAAATCCCCGTCGAGAAGATCAAGGCCGTCATCCGCAAAGCCACCATCGACAACGAGATGGTGCCTATCGTCTGCGGTACGTCCTACAAGAACAAGGGCGTTCAGGAGCTGCTGGACGCAGTCGTGGACTATATGCCCAGCCCCCTGGACAAGAAGGGCATCCGGGGCATCAACCCCGAGACCGAGGAAGAGGATTTCCGTCCCGCTTCCGACGATGCACCCTTCTCCGCTCTGGCCTTCAAGATCGCTACCGACCCCTACGTGGGCAAGCTGTGCTACTTCCGCGTGTACTCCGGTACGCTGGAGAAGGGCACCACTGTGCTGAACTGTACCAAGGGCGTTAACGAGCGTATGGGTCGTATCCTGCAGATGCACGCCAACCACCGTGAGGACATTGAGAAGGTCTACGCCGGCGACATCGCCGCCGTGGTCGGCGTCAAGAACACCACCACCGGCGACACGCTCTGCGACGAGGATCACCCCATCATTCTGGAGTCCATGGTCTTCCCCGAGCCCGTTATCGAGGTCGCTATCGAGCCCAAGACCAAGGCCGGTCAGGAAAAGATGGGCATCGCCCTGAGTAAGCTGGCTGAAGAAGACCCCACCTTCCGCACCTACACCAACAAGGAGACCGGGCAGACCATCATCGCCGGCATGGGCGAGCTGCACCTGGAGATCATTGTTGACCGTCTGCTGCGGGAGTTCAAGGTCGAGGCGAACGTGGGCGCTCCTCAGGTTTCCTACAAGGAGACCATCCGCAAGGCTGTGGATCAGGAGACCAAGTACGCCCGTCAGTCCGGCGGTAAAGGCCAGTACGGTCACGTCAAGATCCATGTGGAGCCCAACGAGCCCGGCAAGGGCTACGAGTTCATCAACGCCGTTGTTGGCGGCGCCATCCCCAAGGAGTATATCCCCGCCGTCGATGCCGGTATTCAGGGTGCGATGGAGGCTGGCGTTCTGGCCGGCTACCCTGTTGTGGACGTGAAGGTCACCCTGTACGATGGCTCTTACCACGAGGTCGACTCCTCCGAAATGGCCTTTAAGATCGCCGGTTCCATGGCGTTCAAGGAAGCCTGCAAGAAGGCAGACCCCGTCATTCTGGAGCCCATCATGAAGGTTTCCGTCAATGTGCCCGACGAATATATGGGTACCGTTATCGGCGACATCACCGCCCGCCGCGGCAACATTCTGGGTCAGATCACCCGTACCGGTTCTGTCCAGATCGACGCCAACGTGCCTCTGGCGGAGATGTTCGGCTACGCCACCGACCTGCGCAGCAAGACGCAGGGACGCGGCAACTACTCCATGGAGCCCAGCCACAACGCCGAGCTGCCCAAGTCCAAGACCGAGGAGATTGTCAAGTCCCGGGGCAAGGACTGATTTCCAAAGGAAATTGACGTAAATTTTCAAAAATTTTTCTTGTGTTTCCCCGCAAAGTGTTGTATGATGTATACGATGTGCGGAAGCACCCAGACTAAAGTTGTTTATTAAATTCAATCAACAATTATAACAGGAGGAATATTTCAAATGGCAAAGCAGAAGTTTGAAAGAAATAAGCCCCATGTTAACATCGGCACTATCGGCCATGTTGACCACGGCAAGACCACTCTGACCGCCGCTATCACCAAGTATCTGGCTATGAAGGGTCAGGCTCAGTTCGAGGACTACGCTTCCATCGACAAGGCTCCCGAAGAGAAGGCTCGTGGTATCACGATCAACACCGCTCACGTTGAGTACGAGACCGACAAGCGTCACTACGCTCACGTTGACTGCCCGGGTCACGCTGACTATATCAAGAACATGATCACCGGTGCTGCTCAGATGGACGGCGCTATTCTGGTTATCGCTGCTACCGACGGCCCCATGGCTCAGACCCGTGAGCACCTGCTGCTGGCCCGTCAGGTCGGCGTTCGCTATATCGTTGTGTTCCTGAACAAGTGCGATCAGGTTGACGACGAGGAGCTGCTGGAGCTGGTCGAGATGGAAGTCCGCGAGACCCTGAACGAGTATGGCTTCCCCGGCGACGACACCCCCATCATCAAGGGTTCCGCTCTGAACGCTCTCGTTTCCGAGTCCAAGGATCCCGACGCTCCCGAGTATGCCTGCATCAAGGAGCTGATGGACGCTGTTGACGAGTATATCCCCACTCCCGAGCGTAACGACAACCTGCCCTTCCTGATGCCCGTTGAGGACGTCTTCACCATCTCCGGCCGCGGCACCGTTGCTACCGGTCGTGTGGAGCGTGGCGTTGTCAAGAAGAACGAGCCTGTCGAGATCGTCGGCCTGCGCGAGGACAAGCTGGCTACCGTCGTTACCGACATCGAGATGTTCCACAAGCTGCTGGACTACGCTGAAGCCGGCGACAACATCGGCGCTCTGCTGCGTGGTATCGACAAGAAGAACATCGAAAGAGGCCAGGTTCTGTGCAAGCCCGGCTCCATCCATCCCCACACCAAGTTCAAGGGTCAGGTTTACGTCCTGTCCAAGGAAGAAGGCGGCCGTCATACTCCCTTCTTCAACAACTATCGTCCTCAGTTCTACTTCCGTACCACCGACGTTACCGGCATCATCTCCCTGCCCGAAGGCGTTGAGATGTGCATGCCCGGCGACAACGTTGTTATGAGCGTTGAGCTGATCACCCCCATCGCTATCGAGAAGGGCCTGCGTTTCGCTATCCGTGAAGGCGGCCGTACCGTTGGTTCCGGCGTCGTTACCGAGATCGACGAGTAATTTCCCGTTAGACAATGAACTTGAAAAGGCGTGACCTTCGGGTCACGCCTTTTTTCTCTGCATCTCAGAAAAACTTTGTCCATAGGCCGCGGTTTTCCTACTATAGCGGTGTAAGGCCTTACACATCACAAGGAGGTGTCCTGATGGAAGATACCCAGATCATCGCGCTTTACCTGTCCCGGCAGGAAGCGGCCATCGGCGAGACGGCGAAGAAATACGGCGGCTACATAAATCGGATCGCCTACAATATCCTGCGCTGCCGGGAGGATACGGAGGAAATCGCGGCGGATACGTATCTGGCTGCGTGGAATGCCATTCCACCGGAAATTCCCAGAGTGCTGAAGCATTTCCTGTCCCGGATCGCCCGGAATCTGGCTTTTGACCGACTGGATTATATCACCGCCAAATGCAGAGATGTGCATATGATCACCCTGCTGTCGGAGTTGGACGCCTGTCTGCCAGACCCCCGCTCCGACGTGGAGGCCGCCGTGGATGCAAAGCTGGCTGCGGGGAGTGTGAACCGGTTCCTGTCCCAGCTGGACAAGAAGGACTGCGCCGTGTTCCTGAGCCGCTATTACTACAGCATGGCGATTAGCGAAATCGCGGACAAGCTCGGCCTGACGGAACGGAACGTGAAGTACCGCTTGAGCTGCCTGCGGCAAAAGCTGCGTAAGCAGCTGGAAAGGGAGGGAATCAACGTATGAACGGAAAAAACCTTTTCAGAGCGTTGGAGTATGTCGATGACAGGTATCTGGACATGGTGGACGCCGCCGCACAGGAGGCAACCGATATGAAACAAAAGCACTTTTCCGGGAGGAAAACCATCCTCTACATTCTGGCCGCGGCCATCTGCGTCAGCCTGCTCACCGTGACCGCCGCGGCAGCGGGGTGGATACCCAATATTTTTGCGGCCGCACAGCCCAAGGCGACGCCGCGGGATGAGCCGGTTCTGGAAGCGGCGCAGAGTGCGACCCAGTCCCAGACACCGGAAACCGTCGAATTTGCCGAAGCGGACTACACCAAGTTCACGCTGTTTCAGAGCTACTATGACGGGAATTCCATTGCGCTGGGCTACGACCTGTCCGGGGTCATGCCTGGGGAAACGGTGGTAGGGTTTAGGCCGGAGGATACGCTGAAGCAGGAAATCCTGCAAAGACCCGACAATCAGTTCTGGTGCGAGAGGTACGGTCTGACGGACGACACTGTCGACCAGTATCTGGAAGCGGGCGTCTGGACGCGGGAGGAGTATGACCAGCGTCTGGCGGGAAGAAGCGAGTGCGCAAAGAAATACGACCTGCGCAGGGATTCCCAGATCTACATGGACGACCAACTGCGCGCGCTTCTCACCGACGGGGAATACGAAGAATTCTGGGAAATTCTCGGGGAAACGGGCTCGTGCTGCGTGGTCATCCCGATGAAACCCTACGTCGGCGACCACATCCTTCTGAATGGCGCGGATGAACCCGCGGATCGGGGGGACTACACCACGGAGGAAGGGGAATGTCTGGTGCTGAACAACCTGCCTGCCGCCGCTCAGAATCAGCCGTCCATCACGGTGGGACTGAAATTCAAATCCGGCTGGAGCTATTACTATATGGAGCTGTCGGGAACCAGCTACCGCCTTTACGTCCCGAATCCGGACTACGTTACGACCATCACGCTGGAAAACGAAAGCAAACCATAATCTTGCGGGGCAGCTGCTTGCGTGGCTGCCCCGTTTTCGCCGCCGGAATACGCACGGTTTCGACCTCCCGGGCATAGATTGTGCCGGGAGGTTTTGCGTTATGAGAATCTTTATCATCACGTTCCGCTCGGTGACGTTTGCCCAGCGGGGCGAGCGGCTGCTGAACCGGAACAACCACCGGTGCGTCCTCCAGCGAACGCCCAAGTGGATGGAGCAGCAAGGCTGCGGCTACAGTCTGCGGATCAAAACGGAAGACATCATCCCAGTGGTGGAGCTTCTGCGGGAGAACGGCGTCCCCTTGCGCAAAATTTATGCCCAGCGCCCGGACGGAAATCTGGAGGAGCTGACGGTATGATCTATCTGGACAACGGCGCCACCTCCTTCCGCAAGCCGCCGGGGGTGTACCGGGCAGTGGAGCGGGCAATGTACACCTGCGCAAATCCGGGGCGGGGCGGGTATCCCGCAGCAATGGAAGCGTCGGAGACGGTGTATGCCTGCCGGGAAGCTGCGGCGGAGCTGTTCCACTGCCGACCGGAACAGGTCGCGCTGACCACCAGCTGCACCCATGGACTGAACATTGCCATCCGCTCCATCGTGAAGCCGGGGGGACGGGTGATCGTTTCCGGATTTGAGCACAACGCCGTGACCCGTCCCCTTCATGCGCTGGGGGCGGATATCCGGGTGGCGGGGCGGCGGCTGTTTGACTGGGAGGACACCCTTTCCCGCTTCGGGCGGGAACTGAAGCAGGGGGCGGACGCGGCGGTATTTACCCACGTTTCCAACGTGTTCGGCTATATTCTGCCCGTGGAGCAGCTGGCGGAGATGTGCCGGAAATGGCGGGTGCCGTTCATCATCGACGCCGCCCAGTCCGCCGGGGCGCTGCCCGTGGATCTTCAGGCGCTGGGGGCGGATTTTATCGCCATGCCGGGGCATAAGCTGTCTCTTATACACATCTCCGAGCCCACGAGACATGCGCAGA
>ENA-OZZS01000250-OZZS01000250.1-human-gut-metagenome-genome-assembly--contig:-NODE-250-length-10826-cov-6.736422_pt1 | contig 10826 bp, 9 predicted proteins | sample MGYA00244940_ERZ654152 | MGnify/ENA primary metagenome ERZ654152 (study PRJEB26926, sample SAMN06165029) | human gut metagenome | biome: ENVO:00009003; feature: ENVO:2100002; material: ENVO:00002003... | reverse complement strand
GAGTTAGTGATCCGGTGGTATGTGAGTGGAAATGCCATCGCTCAACGGATAAAAGCTACCCTGGGGATAACAGGCTGATCTCCCCCAAGCGTCCACAGCGACGGGGAGGTTTGGCACCTCGATGTCGGCTCGTCGCATCCTGGGGCTGAATTAGGTCCCAAGGGTTTGGCTGTTCGCCAATTAAAGCGGCACGCGAGCTGGGTTCAGAACGTCGTGAGACAGTTCGGTCCCTATCTGTTGCGGGCGTAGGAGATTTGAAGGGAGCTGACCTTAGTACGAGAGGACCGGGTTGGACGTACCTCTGGTGTACCAGTTGTTCTGCCAAGGGCATGGCTGGGTAGCTACGTACGGACGAGATAAACGCTGAAGGCATCTAAGCGTGAAACTCTCCCTGAGATAAGATCTCCACTGAGGCTCGACGTAGACTATGTCGTTGATAGGTCAGAGGTGGAAGTGCAGCAATGCATGCAGCTGACTGATACTAATAAGCCGAAAGCTTGACCAAAGCGCAGGCTCAGTGAGCTGGATTATGATTGCAATAAATAAGGAACAATGTTCAGTTTTCAGGGTGTATCTGAAAGTGCGGAAGAGGATATCTTCCAACTGTAAGAACTGCACCTTTAGCTCAGTTGGTAGAGCAACTGACTCTTAATCAGTGGGTCCCCGGTTCGAGTCCGTGAAGGTGCACCATGGCCCGTTGGTCAAGTGGTTAAGACAGAGGCCTCTCACGCCTTTAACATCGGTTCGAATCCGGTACGGGTCACCAGCAGTTCTGGTAAAAAGCAGTTGACAGGAAGCGCGGTATGTGCTAGGATAAAGCGGTTAGAAGCCGGAAGGCTTTTGACAATAAACGATGGTGAAGAGCCATCCATATGAGTTGGTATTGATTGCTGTGAGGGTCCACCTGTTCCCATCCCGAACACAGAAGTTAAGCTCACAAGCGCCGACAATACTTGGCGGGTGACTGCCCGGAAAGATAGGTAATGCCAACACAAACATTCCCCCTTAGCTCAGTCGGTAGAGCGACGGACTGTTAATCCGTGTGTCGTTGGTTCAAGTCCAACAGGGGGAGCCATAGTTAATACCCACTTTAGATATCAACTAAGAAATGTTGAATTTAAGGTGGGCGTTTTCTTATATTGGCACAAATTGTGAAACGGAAAGTTCGAAATTTAAGGGTAAAATGTGAACACGATTTTATTCGTTTTCATAGATATTTTCCGCAATGTAGAGTACCCACTATAGATATTGGCCTTTTTAGAGGGGGTCAAAGCCCCTTTTACGAGAAATCAAGCTGTACCCTTTTTGGTTTCCTCGGAAAATTCAAAAAGGGCGCTGAATATTTATAGAGTTTTCAGAAAATTATCATATGTGAATCAGCCGGGATTTTTGGGGCGCGGAAGCCTCAAGAATCCCGGCCTTTTTTGTTTTGAAAAAGGGCGCTGGCTGTCAGCCCCCGATTCCAGGCCGTTCTCCTGTTTCAGGGAGGACGGCTTTTTTCGTTTTCTCACACTATTATTCCGTGCCTGAAAAAGGGCGCCGGAGGAAATGGAGGTCAAAAGTGAAGAATCCAAACCAAGCAAATCCCAAGTCAAACAGAACCAGACCGGAATACCGTTCCCACACAGGGCCTCCCGCACAGACTGAGAAGCCTGTGTGTACAGCATCCCCACTGTGTGAGGGATGCCCCTTTCCCGGGCATGGTTTTCTATGCCAGGGTGAGGACGGAGAATGTATGCGCACGCGATTGATGAAGCTATCTGAAAAGGAGGAACCCAAATGAATATGCTATTTCCCAGCCGCGGTCAGGTGGAATTCACTCGGAGCTGTTATCCACCCGGCACACGAATTGTGTTGAACAGCATGAATGACCCATATGCCCCAGTAGAATCCGGAACGCGGGGTTCTGTTCGGTATGTGGACGATGCCGGGCAGGTCGGCGTTTCCTGGGACAACGGACGCAGCCTTCCGCTGATTCCCGGTGTGGACAGCTTCCGGAAACTGACCCAGCAGGAAATTACTCAGGAACAGTCTATGGCAATGGGGGAGATGAAGCTGTGAGTATTCAGAAGATTTCCAAAGAGCAGCTCCGCCGGATGGGCAATCAGGAGGGCCTCATCCTCCAAGGCTGCGGCGGCGATCCCCAGGAATGGCTGGATGGAATCAACCAGATTCTTACCGATGAAGGCATCCTCAAAAAGGGCACCAGATTCGAGGAAGCCTATACCTTCCAGCATGATGGGGTGACGTGTCTGGTGTTTCCCTTCAAGGAGGGGATGGCGATTGAGATGGGAAGACTTGCCATGTGGCGACTGCAAACCCATCCTCACTTTGGGGGCACCTGGCTGTCTGACTATGTTCCGAACCGGCTTGGGGGCTTTCTCCAAGAGCAAGAACAGAGAATAGTCAAACCGGACTGTCCTCTCATAGGGGGAGATGGCAATATCTATAACTTGCTGGGGATTGCCGGTCAGACCCTGCGGGAGCATGGCATGGAGCAGCAGGCTACGGAGATGTTCAACAGAATCACCCAGTGCCAGAGCTATGATTCTGCCCTGCGTATCATCGGTGATTATGTGAACATCACATCAGTTGAACAAACAGAAAATATGGATATGGAAATGCAGTGAGGCCATTATGGAACCCGAAATGGATAACCATAATGGCCTTTTTTGCGTTCTATGGAAAGTCTCAGTCCCACATATGCTTCAGCAGGTAGGATTCCAGATCGTAGTCATATTTGAACCGCACTCCGGTGATGGACTCACCGTTCAGAATGGCGGTGTATGCCTTTTGGTGAATTTCATTCTGTCCCGGTCACCGACAAAGAGGTTTCCGGCGATCATCAGGGCAAAAGCCGCATCCGGGTATTGTACTTCCAGTTCCGGGATGCTTTCGGGGGATGCGTGGCGAAGGATATTCATACCGGGGATGCTGTTAAGGACGGCGTCCTCTTGACGTTGAAGGTCCTGCCGGGTGTGGCAGACGGGAATGGCTGTAGTGCTCATTATGAATCTCTCCTTTTTCTGTACGCACTGGGTGAAATGATACCATGAAATAGGTGGAAGAACAAGTCTTGACTTTTTCGGAAACTTTGTTCCGCCAATGACTGAATCGATCTTACCATAGAATAAGTCCAATAAAATGGGACGAAATCAAACAAAAATTTGCTTATCTCTGAAGGGAGGTGATGCATTTGAAAAACCGACGTGCTTTTAAGGATAGGTGCCGCTCCATTTTTGTAATGAAAATGGCCGGAAAAAACCTGAATGGCCGATACAGCTGCCTGACCGCAGGCGCTGTACCGGCCGTTTCCATTATGAATGGAGGCGGATAACCTATTCGAACACCTTTTACCCGCATCGGCAATAAATCCAATCTGCTGCCGATCATTCTCTCCGTATTCCCTACGGAATACAACCGCTATATAGAAGTCTTTGGCGGCTCCGGAGCCGTGCTGCTGGGAAAGCCGAAGGACAAGTTTGAAGTCTACAATGACCTAGACGATGAACTGGTGAATCTGTTTCGCTGTGTGCGGGATCGGCCCGCGGAATTTCTGCTGGAGCTGGGATTGCTGCCCCTGAACTCCCGAACGGAGTTTGGGGAATGGCTCAAATTCCACACAGGCAGAAGGGATCCTGCCCTCTTTCTTCCCATGCAGGATGTGATCCTCGACAACCTGCTCCCCATGCAAGAGTGGGCAGAGCAGATGAAAAAGGCACTGCACGACCGGGCGGACTACAAAGAAGTCCTCCAGGCGGCAGCCTTTTTCAAGCGCATGCGCAACAGCTATGCCAGTTCCGGCAGGAGCTTTGCCTGTCAGCCTTTCAGTGTTCGGACAGCCTTCCGGAAGCTGGAAGATACCTCGGACCGCCTTTCCAATGTCATCGTGGAGAATCAGAGCTTTGAAACTCTCATTCCCCACTATGACCGGGAGGATTCTTTCTTCTACTTAGACCCGCCGTATTTTAAGAGCGAGTATGTCTACGAGGCGGAATTTGGGTGGCAGCAGCATGTTCTCCTGCGGGACACCCTGGCAAACTGCAAGGGCAAGTGGCTGGTTTCCCAATCGGACTTCCCGGAGGTTCGGGAGCTGTTCAAAGACTACTATATTCTGGAATTCAAGCGCATCCACTCCATGGCACAGCGCACCCACCCCGGAAGCCAGTTCGGAGAGCTGCTGATCGGCAACTACGATCTGCTGGAACGGGAGCGGGAGCAGCCGGAGCAGATGAGCATGACGGAGATGCTGGGTCAACCCATCGACAATGAACAAATCTTAAAGGAGCGAATAATACCATGAGAAAATGTCGTTTTCTGAACTCTACCGCCATACCGGATGCCAGTTCCAGCCTTTCAACACCATCTATCAGCTTTATCACGAGAAACTGAACGGCCGATTGGAGGGTGTTACCGATCTGCTGATGATCCCAGAATATCTCATGTGGAAACTTAGTGGCGTGAAAGCACGGGAATATACCAACGCCACCACCATGGGTATGGTAAATGCCGAATACGGCGAATTTGACAGGGAGATCATCGATACGCTGGGTTATCCCAGTCATCTGTTCCCTAAACTGAGCCAGCCCGGTACGGTATTGGGCAATCTGCGCCCGGAAATCGCGGAAGCGGTGGGCGGTAACTGCAAGGTTATACTCTGCGCCACCCACGACACCGGCTCTGCGGTAGAGGGCATTCCTATGGAGGTCAATCAGCCTTACATTTCCTCCGGCACCTGGTCCCTTCTGGGCGTGAAAACCCCGAAACCTATCACAGACAGGGCCAGCGAGGAAGCCAACTACTCCAACGAGGGCGGCGTGGGCTACAACCGCTACCAGAAAAACATCATGGGCATGTGGCTGGTCAACGAGCTGCGCCGGGACATCTGCCCGGAGCTACCATTCCCGGAGATCGTGAAAACGGCGGAGGAAAGCACCTGCGGCATTCTGGTGGATGCCAATGCCCAGGAGTTCCTGGCGCCCAAGAGCATGAAGGCAGCCTTTGATAAGGCGGCGGATGGAAAACTCCATACAGTTGGCGACTATTTCCGCTGTGCTTACCGGTCTTTGGCAGTCAGCTACCAGAAGGCTATTGTGATCTCGGTGTTTGTTTCGACGCTTTCCGCCTACGGCTTTGCCTGCATCCGTTTTCCCGGGTGCGACAAGCTGTTTGCGGTTTACCTGTTTACGCTGATGATGCCGGGTTTTTTGAATATCATCCCCCAGTTTCTGGTGCTTAAGCAGCTTACGCTTCCCGGCCTGCCCAACGGCCTGATCGGCACCCGGGCGGGACTGATTCTGATCTACGTTGCGACCAATGTCTGCGGGCACACCTTCTTCCTGCGCAACTTTTTCCGCAGCCTGCCAAGCTCGCTGGCGGAGTCGGTGCTGCTGGACGGCGGCGGTCACAAGGACATTTTCTTCCGGGTAATGCTGCCCCTCTCTGCCCCGGCGGTGGGCACCATGACCATTTTTGCCTTCCAGGGCTTCTGGGAGGAATACTTTACGGCGAAGGTTCTGGTGGGCGCGAATGAGAAAATGATCACCTTCCCGCTGCTGCTCCAGCGGCTGAACGGACAGTATGCGACACGGTGGGAGTGGGTGTTTGCTGCGTCGATCATGGCGCTGATCCCTGTGATCGTTCTGTTTGTGGTTTTCCAGCGGAAAACGGTCGTGGGCGGACTGACTCAGGGAGCAGTGAAAGGATAAGCCAATGCAGAAAATCACCTGTCATTTTGACAAAGCACAATATTTGCCCGGCGAGCCGGTTCGGCTGATCCTGCCGGCGCATTCGGCGCTTCTTTCAGCGACGTTCTTCCGTATGGAGCGTCCGGTCACGCTGCAAGCCGTCCGGGAGGGCGACGTGTTGGTATTGACGGATGTGCCGGTGGGCGGCTACGGTGTGCGCATCAGCACAGAAGACGGCGTCTGGGAAGGCGCGTTTGATGTGGTTTCCGACCGCAGAACCGAAATTCGCTACGGCTTCCTGTCGGATTTTTCCTCCGGCGACGGGGACAGGTTGGACGTGGAGTGGATGCGGGATCTGCATCTGAACGCGGTGCAGTTTTACGACTGGATGTACCGGCATGACCGGCTTCTGCCCCCCACTGAGCAATACGACGACCCAATGGGGCGTCAGACGGACTTAAGCGTCATCTCGAAGAAGATCGAACACTGCAAAGCCTGCGGCATCCGCCCGCTGGCCTACGGCGCGGTTTACGCGGCAACAAAGGACACCTTTGCAGCGCACCCAACGTGGGGAATGTACACGATGGACGGTCAGCCGATGACCTTTGCCGGGTGGCTGTACTATATGAATGTGGCGTCCTCCTGCGGCTGGGCGAAGCATATTGTGGAGGAATTCCGCAGTGCCGTGCGCTTCGGCTTTTCCGGCATCCACATGGATACCTATGGCTTTCCCAAGCGGGTCTGGGACGCGGAACACCGCCCCGTGGAGCTGGCGGACGAGTTCCCGCACCTGATCGATGCGGCGGCGCAGGCCGTCCGCGAGGAAGCGGCCGACGGCGGCGTGATCTTCAACGCCGTCAATAACTGGCCAACGGAAACCGTCGCCGCGGCGGCACAGGATGCAGTGTATATCGAGGTCTGGCCGCCCCACGATACCTATTTTGACCTTTACCGCCTGATTCGGGAGGCTCGGCTGCTGTCCTACCGGAACGTCATCCTTGCCGCCTATCTGAAGGCGTTTCAGGGGGAGGATATGGACGCGGCAGAGCGCTCATTCCGTCTTGCGTGGGCGGTGATCTCTGCCTCCGGCGGTACGCAGCTCGTTCTGGGCGAGAACCGCAGCCTGCTGCGGGACAGTTATTATGTCAACTACGCCCACCTGCGGGAAAGCTTTCTTCCAATCGTACAGCGCAATTGCGATTTTCTTGTCAGATACAAGGATTTGTTATATAATGATCCCGGTATGGATATTGGCAAGACGGCCTCTGGCGGCATTAACGAGGATGTCCGTTTCTTCTCCGATGCCTGCGCTTTCTCCACGGACGGACAGGCGGACACGGTCTGGACGCTCCTCCGCGAATCCCGTGACCGGCTGACCCTCCACCTGATCAACCTGACCGGCAACAACGCCATGTGGAATGAGGGAAAGCGGGAACCAACCCCGGCAGCGGGCATTTCGGCGGCCATCCGCCTCGACCGGCCGGTGCGCGGCATCTACTGTGCCTCGCCGGACAGCGAGTGTCTGGCGGCGCAAAAGCTTCCCTACACGGCGGAGCAAACGAAGAACGGCTGCATCTATACCGTAAAGCTGCCCGACGTGCGCTGCTGGACTGCCGTGTGGGTGCAACTGGAGGAATGACGATGCTTCTGTCTTACAATGCAGATCTGCTTCCCCGTGTACGGATGCTGGGGCGGATCAACTACACCGAGCCGTGGATTCACTTTTCCCGGACGATCGACGAGTATGTCCTGTATGTGATCCGTGACGGGAATATGTATCTGCAGGAGGACGGAATTTTCTATCACCTCAAGGCAGGGGACTTCTTCCTGCTTGAGCCGGGGCTGTGCCACGAGGGCTATCAGCGCGCGGCCTGCAATTATTACTATGCCCATTTCACCCACCCTGAAATGGCGCGGATGAAGGATGAGGACGCGGCCATGGCGCTGCTTGCGGAAAAGCGCAGGCTGAGCCTTGTGAGCTACAATCTGGACGAAGCCGACCCCACCGACCCCATCACCTATCTTCCGAAGCAGTTTCACCTGCCGGGCAGTGAGTTCAATACGATACTCCGCACCGCGCTGGACTGCTACAACGCCCGGGAGGAACATTACAAGCGCCGCACCGCCGCGCTGCTGCATTCGTTCTTTCTGGAAGTAGCACATGAGCACCTGCTGGCGCGGGGCGCTGCTCAGGGGAAGAAACTGAAAAAGTCGGAAGTCGTGGCCGAGCGGCTGCTCCATTACCTCAACGAAAATTATACGCGGCCGCTGTCGAGCCAGGAGATCGAAGACGTCTTCGAGATGAATTTCGACTACATGAACCGTGCCTTTTCCAAGCTGACCGACGCGCCGATCTTTACATATCTCAACACGCTGCGCATTTATAACGCCCAGCAGCTGATTGCGACCACGGATCTGCCGTTTCAGGAGATCGCGTACCTGGTGGGGATCGACGACCGGTATTATTTCTCAAAGCTGTTCCGGAAGAAAACGGGCATGAGTCCCTCGGAGTATTACAAGGAAGTGAGGAACCGCGGCGATGCAGAGAGACTATAGAACCGCCGGCTTCGTGCGGCTGTGCTTTGAAAAGCTGCTGCCGCTGATGGTGCTGAATCTGCTTTTTCTGCTGACCTGCCTGCCGGTGCTGACGGCTCCCGCAGGATGGACGGCACTGTGCCGCGCCTGCCAAAGTCTGCTGCTGGAGGAAAATCAGCCGTACCGCCGCTTTCTGAACAGCTTCCGTGCCAATTTTCTCCCGTCGCTCCCTCTCGGGCTGCTCTTTTTCGCCGGTCCGGCGGCAATTCTTTACGGCGGCTGGTTCTATTTCCGGCTTACAGAGGGGGCGGGAGTCGGGGCGGTGCTGGCCTGCTTCTGCCTGATTGGCAGCTATCTGCTGTGGTGCATCGGCGCTCTGGCCTTTCAGATGCAGGCGCGGGTGGAGCTGAAGCTCCCGGCGCTGCTGAAAAACGCGATTTGCCTGACCTTTCGCTGCCCCGCTCTGGTGCTTGGCTGGCTGCTGCTTGCCCTTGCGCTGACGGCGGTAATGGCGCTTCTGCTGCCCTACAGCCTGCCCTGGCTGGCGCTGCTGGGCGGGTCGCTGCCCTGCTTTACGGCGGCGCGGGGCACGCTGCCGGTTATTGACGATCTCATTGTGAAGGAGTGAACGATTCCATGAAAAACCCATGGTGGAAGGAACGTGTGTTCTATCAGATTTATCCCCGCAGCTTTCAGGATTCCAACGGCGACGGCATCGGGGACATCCCCGGTCTGATCTCCCGGCTGGATTACCTGCAATGGCTGGGCATCGGTGCGGTATGGCTCTGCCCGGTCTACGACTCGCCCAACGACGATATGGGCTACGACATCCGCGACTACCGGAAGATCATGTCCGAATTCGGCACGATGGAGGACTTCGACCGACTGCTGGAGGAAATGCACCGGCGGGATATTAAGCTGGTCATGGATCTGGTCGTCAACCATTCCTCGGACGAGAACGCATGGTTTGTCGAATCGAGAAAATCCAAAGACAATCCCTACCGCGACTACTACATCTGGCGCGACGGACGCGGCGGGAAGGAGCCGAACAACTGGTCATCCTTCTTCACGCCGTCGGCATGGAGCTATGATGCGGCGACAGAGCAGTGGTATCTGCATCTTTTCGGGGAGAAGCAGCCTGACCTCAACTGGGAAAATCCGAAGCTTCGGGAAGAGGTCTATGCCATGATCAACTGGTGGTTCGACAAGGGCGTGGACGGATTCCGCATGGATGTGATCAGCCTGATTGCCAAAGCCCCCGGCCTGCCCGACGCCAGCGGCTCAGGCTACACTTTCCCGGGCGAGCATACGGCCTTCCAGCCGGCGCTGCATTCCCATCTGCGCGAGATGCGCAAACGCTGCTTTGACGGTCGGGATTGCATGTGCGTGGGAGAAACGACCTGCGTCACTCTGGATAATGCGAACAGTGTCGTCGGGGACGGAAGGGAGCTGGATCTGCTGTTCCAGTTTGACATCATGGACATCGACGGCGAGAACGGAAAATGGAACGTGATCCCCTTTTCTCTGAAAAAGTTCAAGGCGCTGACCGCTGCGTGGCAAAGCACACTGGACTGGAACACGCTGTTCTGGAGCAACCATGACCAGCCCCGCATCGTATCCCGCTGGGGCTGCACTGCGTCGGAGACGCTCCGGCAGCGGAGCGCCAGAATGCTGGCGGTGGCCATGTATTTGCAGCGGGGAACGCCCTTCATTTATCAGGGTGAGGAGATCGGCATGACGAATTATCCCTTTGCCGATGCCTCGCAGCTGCGGGACATTGAAAGCCTGAACCTTCTGAAAGAGGCAAAGACGGACGCGCAAAAGGCGTGGGCGTGGAACGGCATCCGGCACAAGGGGCGCGACAACGCCAGAACGCCGATGCAGTGGGACAGCACGGCAAATGGAGGCTTCACCACAGGAACGCCCTGGATCGCCGTAAATCCCAACGCTGCCGAGATCAATGTACAGCGCGCCCGGGAGGACGAAAACTCCATCCTGCACTTTTACCGTCGCCTGATTGCCCTGCGCAAAGGAAGTGACATCCTCAAATGGGGCGATTTCCAGCTGCTCGTCCCCGATGACCCGCAGCTTTTTGCCTACCGCAGAAGCCTTGATGGGGCGGACATTACGGTCTGGTGCAATTTCAGCCCCAATCCCTGCCAGCTTCCCCAGCCGGTTACCGGAACGCCCCTGCTCTCGGAAGCCCTGACCCACACCACACTTGCCCCCTACGGCTTCGTGGTCATTTCCGGGCAATGACATTCCCGGCCTGATAACAGATTTGGGGTGAATTTCTCTGTTATAGGTCAATTCCGGCAGGAATTCGGGTAAAAAGTGAAGCAGATGTTTTTTGAAAAGAAAGAGCCGAAATTTTCTGTAACTTCAGCACAGAAAATCTCGGCTCTTTCTTTTTAAACTATAATATAACTCCATTCTGATATTTGGAGGACAATCAAATGCCAATGAAGTATCCCGAAGAATTCATTATCCAAACTGTAATACTAAAACCTAATTAAACGCTTTAATAATCCAATCGCGTCCGGTAATGCTGAAAATGGTATTAGGGGTAAGCGAGCAAATGGTATCGCAGAGACGATCAACGAC
>ENA-OZZS01000236-OZZS01000236.1-human-gut-metagenome-genome-assembly--contig:-NODE-236-length-11315-cov-4.099734_pt1 | contig 11315 bp, 8 predicted proteins | sample MGYA00244940_ERZ654152 | MGnify/ENA primary metagenome ERZ654152 (study PRJEB26926, sample SAMN06165029) | human gut metagenome | biome: ENVO:00009003; feature: ENVO:2100002; material: ENVO:00002003... | reverse complement strand
ACGAGATCTGCGCATGTCTCGTGGGCTCGGAGATGTGTATAAGAGACAGATATTAGAGTATTAGCCATAATATGTTTATCACTTATCTTTCTTGACCGGTTTTTCTGCCTGTTTCGGCTGACTTTCATCAAAATAGTCCTGGGTGGTTCGCTGCAGGAGCCTGAGGTCTGCCGTGCGGTATTCCACCTTACCGGGTCTTTTATAGGAGACCACCTTTCCCTGACGTTTCCACCTTTCTACATTCCTGCGGCCAAAAAGCTCGTATGCCTTCCTCTGGCTTATGAATTCAGGATCATCCTTGTCGGCTTTCAATTGCCTGACAATTCTGGAGGACAGATCATTCAGGAATGTTTCGTATGGTATAAGATGGTCCAGAAACTGTAATATCTTCATATAAACCTGATTGGGTTTTCTATACTGTTCGTTTGACCGTAATGGTATGGTTTTCCCTGTCAGTCCTGGTCTTGAACTGACGGTTGTAGATGGCACCAAGCTCTGAAGCCTGGGTACGGACGCTTTTCAAACGTGAGATGGGGAATGAAACGGATTCACCTACTTCAAGGGCAACAAGTGCCGGACGGATTTTTTCTAAGTTTTCAGACATAATTGTTGGATGTTTAATATTTAATGTTTAACTTTGTATTCACCAAATGAATAGGTTACACCACAAAGTAACATAAAATGGTTTATATAACCAAATATTTGTTTGATGATTTATTGTTTAAGATGTATTTATTGAAGGAATCGCATGGATAATGACATAAAACACGTGCATGTAGGTCAGGCTATCGACAAAAGACGAAACGAGCTTGGATTAAGCAAATCTGAGCTTGGGCGCAAAATAGGTGTACCGCAGCAGCACATAAACCGCATACTGGAAAGGGAGACAATGGAAACGAGCAGGCTTATTAAAGTCAGCGAAGCATTGGACTTCAATTTCTTTTCCCTTTTCTGTCCGAAACAGCATCATATCTCGGCACACCTTGCAGCCGTTTCATTGGATGGAAATGCAAATAACCTGATAGGTGATGCAGAACTGGCCGTGCAGCTATCCAGCGAAAAGAAAGAAACAGAGAACCTGAGGGAAACAATCAAGCTTCTGAAAGAGCAGATAGAGAGTCTGAACTCACAGATTTTACGACTTGATTCAAACCTGAAGGATAAGGACGTGATTATTGAGCTATTGAAAGATAGGAAATAAACAATACTGAAATTTAAATGAATGCGTCATCTCGTTACAGAGAGGTCAAATCATTCATCCTTAATATATATTGCAACTATTCCAATCATTGTATCAAGATGCATACAGATTACATACACAAATATTGCATCTTATTGAAATACAGATATGTATTGGAGAGGCACAAGCTGCGATAGAATAATAATGCTAAGAAAGTAGCAGCTTTAGAAAAAAGTCATACCAAAGCGCATACACTTCACATACACCGGTAATGTAATCTATTGGGAAATAATCGTATATGAAAGTGGCGCAGGCGGCAATCGAGGAATAAAGTTTGAATGCTGATAATTAGTGAAATACGAGGCAATGACTTGGAAATCAAGTTTTTGCCTCGGTTCTTTTTCTACATGCTCTGCTCATTCATAAAGCAGTATAAACGGCAGAAAATACCCTATTTGTTGCTTCAATTGATGAGGCAGAGGAAGAAGCGGAGAAACAACAGGTTGAAGGTCGTGTAACTGAGGCAAAGGTGCTCCGAAGACAACGAAATCGTGCCGCAAGAGAACGTTGCCTTATTGAATCAGGATATAAATGCTATATCTGTGACTTCGACTTTGAGAAAGTTTATGGTGAGATCATGTGCTTTGTTTTTTTATTTCCCAACGGTGTGGAGATTTCTTCATGAACCGTAGGTATGTCCTTGCATTGTCGCAAGAAGAATCATGTACCTTTGCAACATAATTTTATCAAGATCAAGAAGTAGATTTTGCTTCCAAAACTTTCCTATCAGTCAAAAGAAAGCTTAAATCGTCGCAAAAATTGCGTTATTTTATCTCTTCTTTAGTTATTCGACAAAAAATGCTTAATTTTGTCGCAGAATTTGCGACGTTAATCGCAGAATAATGTAGCATTAAAAGTTTTCATTATGTATATACACGAAAGAGATAATTGGACAGACTTCCGTTGGGACGCTTCGCAGGTGTCGCTCCTTCAGGAGTTGGTTTGCCGCAAGCAAGGGTTACTCTTTGGAAGGTTAAGTTCGTTGGGGTTTGATAGCAAGCTAAGAGCTATGGCAGAGAACTTGACCTATGACGTAGTTTATTCGTCAGAAATTGAGGGCATTCGCTTGAATGTAGATGATGTACGTTCTTCAATCGCCAGACGACTGGGGATAGAGAACGTAAAGTATACAGCTCTTTCGCATTATATAGATTCGATTGTAAACGTAATGCTCGAAGCGGTTCAGAACTACGACCAGCCTTTGAGCAAGGAAAAACTATGTGCTTGGCAAGCAGCGTTCTTTCCGTCTGGTTTCAGCGAAGGCAGTCAGATTGAGGTCGGCAAGTACCGCAGTAACGAGGAGCATATCATCAGTGGTATGTTTGGACGTGAGAAGATTCACTACATCGCCCCTTCACCAGACCGAGTAGAAGGCGAGATGGAACGTTTCCTTGCATGGTTTGACAGTGAAGAGCCGGTCAGCAGCGTCATTCGCTCTGCCGTAGCCCACTTTTGGTTTGTCAGCATCCACCCATTTGAAGATGGCAACGGAAGATTGGCTCGCATACTTTCTGATATGCAGCTGGCTCGTGGAGAGAAGAGCGACTATCGTTTCTATAATATCTCATCACAGATCAATAAAGACAAGAATCACTATTACGACATTCTGGAAAAAATGCAGCATGGTGATGGTGATCTAACAGAATGGTTGGTATGGTATCTTCAAAAGCTCATCGATGCACTTGATGAAGCTGAAGCTATTGTAACTTCTATACTGAACAAGAGTTTCTTCTGGCAGAAGGCTTCGTCAATTCCTATGACAGAGCGTCAAACAGAGATGCTGAATCTATTCCTCGATGGCTATGAGTCGAAGATAACTTCAAAGACATGGGCATCGTTGGCAAAATGCTCGAAGGACACAGCCATTCGTGATATTCAAGACTTGGTCGAAAAGAACATTCTGGTTATAGACATACCTGGAGCAAAGCGTCCAAGCTATTCCATCGTCTATGATGCCGAAGATCTGACTCAGTTCTTTGCCGATGTGACCATTACGGAAGAAAAAGGCATTCCATACCTTTGTGCTTTGTTCAAAGGAAAGAAGCAGGTTCGTGAAAGACTGCTCAAACTTGATGCAGAACGTTACCTGAAGGATGATCTGCCACTATCAAACCTGCTTGGCAAGTATTGTTCGTATCTAATGGCAGGAAAATAACGTTTCGAGAAAAGATATTGAACTCACACATAAAGAAGGGGAGGAGCAAGATAAACTTGCTTCTTCTTTTTTTCGGTTAAAAGAGAAAGTTGGGTAGAAAGTCCTGCGTAAACTTGTATGGCAAGATCGGTTTAAGGTTTACGTTAGCTTGATGCCCCAAAAATGGTTAGTATCTTAGCATAAAAGATTGTCTGATTAAATGCCCACGTGCAGAACGCGCATAACGTGTGAACACCTGCATATCGGATGTTGACCAGCCCTTAACGATTTCATTTGATAATCAGTATGTTAAACTTCGCATTCACCGCGGCGCAGGCTGCAATTGAGGAATAGCGCGATATAGCTGGTGCTCAATAAAATAGGTGGTATGCTTTTCATTTACAAAGGCTTACCGCCTATTGTATTTTTAAAAGGTACGTTCATTCCGCACGGAAAATGAGCGTAATAAACGCAAATGTTTAGAGAATGTTGTTGTGCTTTTCGTTGGGTGTTTAGAGCGTGTTTAGAGCCGTAATTGATGATATGACAGGAAGTTAAGACTTGTGGAAAAAGAAAACGCATCTGCCGCTTTTTACAGCTTGCAGATGCGCTTCAACAGGGGTTTATGAGGGGTTGCTTATTTCATCCGTTTACCTACCGCTTCCCAGTCTACTATGCTCCAGAGGGCATTGACGTGGTCGGCGCGTTTGTTCTGATAATCCAGGTAGTAGGCATGCTCCCAAACGTCGAAGCCCAGCAGCGGGGTCAGTCCTGCGCGTACGGGATTGCTTCCGTTTGCCTCTTTGGTGATGTGCAGCTTGCCGTTCTTATCAACAGACAGCCATGCCCAGCCCGAACCGAACAGTCCGACTGCTGCCGCGTTGAATTCCTTCTTGAAATTCTCGAAACTGCCGAAGTCGCGTTTGATGGCTTCCGCCAGTTTTCCGGTAGGTTCGCTTTGCGACGGTTTCGGTGCGAATTGCAGGAAGTACAACGTATGGTTCAGCACTTGTCCGGCATTGTTGAATACGGCGCCGTCGGGTGCGGTGGCTACGATAGTAACCAGGTCTTTGTTTTCATACTCCGTGCCTGGAACAAGGTTGTTCAGGTTGTTTACGTACGTTTGCAGGTGTTTACCGTAATGGTAATCTATTGTTTGCTGACTGATTACAGGTTCCAGCGCGTTGTGTGCGTAAGGAAGTTTAGGCATTTCATGTGTCATAATCATTATTGTTAAAGATATTAATAACGTATTCATAAGTTCAATGTATTTAGTTTTGAAACTTTACTATACTAACGCGATAACCTATGGAATTGTTCGCAGGTGTCCGAACCTTTCACTATCTTTTGATAAGATAGGATGCGGCCCGGCATAGTCAAGTTTGAAAACTGCGTTTTCACTTGCCTTTGCTCTCGCCTTTCACTATCTTTGTGCCCGAACTTTACTCGTTAGATTATTAGGAATATGTCCGATTACATACAAGAACTGAATGAGGGACAGCGTGCTGCGGTACTCTACAACGACGGTCCGTCACTGGTGATAGCCGGTGCCGGTTCGGGAAAAACCCGTGTGCTGACCTACAAAATAGCTTATCTGCTGGAGAACGGTTACCGCCCCTGGGATATTCTTGCGCTTACCTTTACCAATAAGGCGGCCCGTGAAATGAAAGAACGTATCGCCCGGCAGGTAGGTGCGGAACGTGCCCGTCACCTTTGGATGGGGACATTCCACTCCATATTCCTGCGCATCCTGCATGCGGAAGCCGCGCAGATCGGATTTACCCCGAAATTCACCGTCTATGATACGGCAGACAGCAAAAGCCTGTTGCGCTCAATCATCAAGGAGATGGGATTGGACGAGAAAGTGTATAAACCGGGTACGGTGCAGGCACGTATCTCCAATGCCAAGAACCACCTCGTGTCTCCTGCGGGCTATGCCAACAACAAAGAAGCCTACGAAAGCGATAGTGCGGCCAAGATGCCTGCCATACGCGATATTTACCGCCGCTACTGGGAGCGTTGCCGGCAGGCGGATGCCATGGATTTCGACGATTTGCTGTTCTATACCTTTCTGCTTTTCCGCGACCGTCCGGAGGTGCTTGCACGCTACCGGTCGCAGTTCCGCTATATCCTGGTGGACGAGTACCAGGACACTAACTTTGCCCAGCACAGCATTGTGCTTCAGTTGGCAAAAGAGCATCAGCACGTCTGTGTGGTGGGCGATGACGCGCAAAGCATCTACTCCTTCCGGGGAGCCGACATCGACAATATCCTGTATTTCACAAAGGTATATCCGGGTACGAAGGTCTTTAAGCTGGAACAGAACTACCGCTCCACCCAAACCATCGTTTCTGCCGCCAACAGCCTGATAGAGAAGAACCAACGGCAAATTCGCAAGGAGGTCTTTTCGGAGAAGGATAAGGGAGAGCCCATCGGAGTGTATCAGGCATACAGCGATGTGGAGGAGGGCGATATTGTAATCAACAAGATAGCCGAACTGCGCCGGCAGGGGAATTACGCCTATTCCGATTTTGCCATACTCTATCGCACCAACGCGCAGAGCCGTGTCTTTGAGGAAGCCATGCGCAAGCGCAGCATGCCGTATCGCATTTACGGCGGGCTGTCTTTCTATCAGCGCAAGGAAATAAAAGATGTAATCGCCTACTTCCGCCTCACGGTCAATCCGAATGATGAAGAAGCCTTCAAGCGTATCATCAACTACCCGGCACGCGGGATAGGCGACACTACCGTAAATAAAATCACGGCTGCCGCCACCAGCCACAATGTAAGCCTGTGGACCGTGCTCTGCGAACCGCTGACCTACGGGGTGAACATCAATAAAGGAACGGCGGGCAAGTTGCAGGATTTTCGCTGTTTGATAGCCGGATTTATCGAGAGCGTTGCCGAAAAGAACGCCTACGAGCTTGGTACGGAGATAATCCGTCAGTCGGGTATTATCGCTGATGTCTGCCAGGACAACTCGCCCGAGAACCTCAGCCGCAAGGAGAATATCGAAGAGCTTGCAAACGGTATGAGCGACTTCTGTGCACAACGGCTGGAGGAGGGGAATGCCAATACCACGCTGAGTGATTTCCTTTCGGAAGTGTCCCTGCTTACCGACCAGGATTCGGACAAGGACGGAGACGACGAAAAGATAACGTTGATGACCGTGCACTCCGCCAAGGGGCTGGAGTTTAAAAATGTCTTTGTGGTGGGCATGGAAGAAAACCTGTTTCCGAGCGGTATGGCGGGCGACTCTCCCAGGGCGTTGGAAGAGGAGCGCCGTTTGTTCTACGTAGCCATCACCCGTGCGGAAGACCATTGTTTCCTTACTTATGCCAAAAGCCGTTACCGTTACGGGAAGATGGAGTTTGGAAATCCCAGCCGCTTTTTGAAAGATATAGATGTGCGCTTCCTTAAGCTGCCGCAAGATGCCGGATTGGTGCGCAAGGTAGATGAGCATGCCGCATCTTTCCGCAGGGAGAACAGGGAGAACTTCGTTTCCGCCATGTATGGAAAACGTGATGGAGGAGCTCGTCCCCGGCAGGAAATCATTGCCCCGACCGTTCCCCGCAACTTAAAGCGGGTGACGCCTTCCATGGGAACAGCTTCTGCCGCTTCCCATTCGTCGGCAGGCGGGAACGCTGTGCTGCCGGGGCAGTTTATCGAACACGAACGTTTCGGCCTGGGCGAAGTGCTGAAAGTGGAAGGTGAGGGCGATAACGCAAAAGCCACCATCCACTTTAAAAATGCGGGCGACAAGCAACTTCTTCTGCGTTTTGCGCGTTTCAAAGTGATAGGATAGATCCGGTTTTTACTATAAAAGTTTATATAACAAGAAAAATGACAGACAAAGATTTCGACCTTTTCCCTTCTCCCTGTTATATCATGGAGGAAGAACTGTTGAGGAAGAACCTCACATTGATAAAGAGCGTTGCCGACCGGGCTGGTGTAGAGATTATCCTTGCTTTCAAGTCCTTTGCCATGTGGCGTTCGTTTCCCATATTCCGTGAGTATGTGGAGCATTCTACGGCAAGCTCCGTATACGAGGCACGCCTGGCGTTGGAGGAATTCGGCAGCAAGGCGCATACATACTCTCCGGCATATACGGAAGCCAACTTTCCGGAAATCATGCGATGCAGCAGTCACATCACATTCAATTCGCTGGCTCAGTTCCGGCGTTTTTATCCCATGATTCAGGCGGCCGGGCAGGATATATCCTGCGGCATACGCGTCAATCCGGAGTATTCGGAAGTGGAAACGGAACTGTATAACCCTTGTGCTCCCGGCACCCGTTTCGGTGTAATGGCCGAACAACTTCCCGATGTGCTGCCGCAAGGCATCGACGGGTTTCACTGCCACTGCCATTGCGAGTCGTCCTCGTACGAGCTGGAACGTACGCTGGAGCATCTGGAGGCGAAGTTCTCCCGCTGGTTTCCGCAAATAAAGTGGCTGAATCTGGGTGGCGGGCATTTGATGACCCGTAAGGACTACGATGTGGAGCATCTGATTCGCCTGCTCCGCGGATTGAAAGAGCGTTATCCCCATTTGCGCATTATCCTGGAACCCGGTTCGGCATTTACCTGGCAGACGGGAGTGTTGGCTTCCGAAGTTGTGGACATTGTGGAAAACCGCGGCATCCGTACCGCAATCCTGAATGTCAGCTTCACCTGTCACATGCCCGATTGCCTGGAAATGCCCTACCAGCCTGCCGTCCGGGGCGTCGAAATGGGTGACGGCGGTGCGTACGTCTACCGGTTGGGCGGCAACTCCTGCCTGAGCGGCGATTATATGGGGTTGTGGAGCTTCGGCCACGAACTGCAAATCGGTGAGAGAATCATCTTTGAAGACATGATACATTACACCATGGTGAAGACGAATATGTTCAACGGAATCCATCATCCTGCCATTGCCATGTGGACAAAGGAGGGAAAAGCTGAGATATTCAGAAAATTTTCTTACGAAGATTATCGCGACCGAATGAGTTGATAATCAAAACTATGCTTTCACTCCGGGCAGAATGTTTAATTTTATGTGTGAAAAAAATGCGTAGAATGTTTGCAGGTTAAAGGAAAATATCTACCTTTGCAACCGCAAACGCGGAAATAGCTCAGTTGGTAGAGCATAACCTTGCCAAGGTTAGGGTCGCGAGTTCGAGTCTCGTTTTCCGCTCTCCTTTTTTGAGGATGCTCGAATGGTGGAATGGTAGACACGAAGGACTTAAAATCCTTTGGCCAGTAATGGCTGTGCGGGTTCAAGTCCCGCTTCGAGTACTCATCTAAGGCTTTGTAAATCATTGATTTATGAAGCTTTTTTTATGCTCTTTATCTAAATCGGAAATCTTATTTTTTTTCGGACCGCCCTGTTTTTCAGCAAAAATAGAGTCGCATTTTACTTGAATTATGCCGCTCATGTAAACCAAGATGTAAACCGAAAAAGTATATACGTTAGCTGTTTCAGTTGGAATCCCCTGTAAGAAATATCGTTGTCCATAGTGTATTATGTCGTAAAGGAGCGTTGTAAATGCAGCTGTATATCAGCAAAAACCTCGTTTTGCAATTGCGGGCTCCACGGTTGCCAATTGCGGGCTGTACAGCCCGCAGATGGAAACGTATGGTTCGCAGTTGCAAAACGGAATTTTTCAAGAGCCATGATGACATAATATAGGGTGTAACGTTAGAAAAATAACAGGGAGAAAGTGTATTTTCCTTGTGCATTTTGGGGTGAAATGTAAGGGGTTGGGGTACTTTTTCCCCTTAATATGGGCAGAATGCCGCAAAATATGATGAGATGTGTATTATTGGGTAAAGTGACAGATAATTAAATAGTTATAGAAGATGAAATGCTGAAGAAGCGGATATTTTAGTGATGACCGATAGTTTCTCGTCACCGGTCGTCACACTTCTCGTCACCTCTGTATCGCCCTCTGGTAAAGGGATACGGGCAATAGGTGACGAGTGACGACCAAAAAACAGTTTTCTTTATTTCAATATCAGTTCATAGCCTGCTACATCCAGCCATTCTCCGGACTGCATTCCTACCACCTTTCCTAAAGTGGGAAACCGATGTGAAGTCGGGGACGCCTGTTATTAAACCGATACCCTATACCCAGCATCAGATAGTTGGGCTCGTGGAAATCCTTCAGGTTGTAGCCGACATGCAGGAATGTGTCGCGGGTCATATCTATTTTGAGCGCCAGGATTTGGTAGAATGATTGCAAGTCGCCCCCGCCATGCAGGATATTGGCTCCGAAACCTATGCCCACGGTAAAGTAGGGCATTACCCATTCTCCGCGTGCCGATACACCCAGAGAGAGTTGTTTGCGAAGCGGGGGAGTGCCGAATGCCTCTTCCTCGCTGGCATCGTCGAGCTGGGTAGCGTAATCCTTTGTATAAATGTTGGCGCTGGCATCATAGACACCGTCCAGGGATACTCCTGCACGGAATTTATATCCGAAGTTATACATCGGAGCGAAACAGAACCCGGCTACGCCGTATTTGCCGGGAGCGGGGACTTGTCCGCCGGGAACGTCAACGGCTTTCCGTCTCCACGAACCGAACAGCATAAGGTCATAGCTGACATGCCGGGGGAATGCCGGAACCGGAATTTGCTGCAACGGTTGCAAGGTCTTGTCAATGTCCTGGTTGAAATTATATGCCACTCCGATTTTAAAATCTATCGTGTTCAGTCCGGTGTTGGGGTACCGGGTATTACCGTTGGAGAAATGTACTGCCGTTGCGCCGATATTGAGGTCGAACCGCGGGGAAAGTATCCAGTTCAGGTGAATGCCTGCGCTGAGATAGGCGTTTACTTTGCTTCCCATTACAGTATTGTTGGGATTGCTGAGATAGTCATACGGCTTCCAGCCAAAAGATGCGCCGAACCCCCATTCGTAGTTAAGCGACAAGCGGGGAGTGATTCCGGCGATGCGGGCGCCTTGGAAGGCGTAGAGGGCAACGGGAGTTCCCATTTCCCTGCGGTTGCCGAAATCGAAATAGCCCAATCCTATTCCCTGATAGGAACTTCCGTATATCCGGTCGGCGGCAGTACCCGGTGGCAGCCGGAATGAGTACTTCAAGTGGGCGGAGCAAACGGACCTCATTATTTTGCGCATATCGTTTTCACCCCGCAGAAAGGAGCTGGTGGGGAAAATATATCCCGCCCGGCCTTCAATGCCGAGACGGTGGATATAAGCATCTTGTGCGCATATATTATCGGACAGGAACAGTATAATCATTAAGAGAATCATATCTCTTCCGGTCCGCATTTTACTATTCATGATGTCGTGGCGTTCTCTGAATCTTGTGCAAATATAATCCTTTTATCCTTTTATTTGCATGAAAATCTTATATTTGCAAGGTTAATAATTCATCATCTATGTTATTCAAGAAATTTATGACTGCAATCTTTGCAATCTCTGCGCTTGCGGGGCAGGCGCAGGAGAAACAGTTTGACATCATTCCCGAACCGGTGGAGATAACCGCTGCCGGAGAGGGTACGGTTCTGATTGAAAGAGACATGCTTGTCCGCGTGTCCGATTCTTCCCTAATCGCATCGGCTGATTTTCTTGCCGGTTATACAAACCGTTATTTAGGTATTCCCCTGCAGGTTGATGTGCCGAAGAAAGGCAAAAAACGCACGGCAGCCAATGCGGTAAACAGTATCGTGCTAGTCAATCGGAACAACGGTGAAATTTCCGGCGGCTATCGGTTGGAAGTTATTCCCGGTACGGGTATCCGCATCGAGGGGAATGATGCGGCAGGCGTATTCTATGGAGTGCAGACCTTGATTCAGATGCTGCCTGCCCGTGCCGGAGTATTGCCGGTTCTTGCGGCGGTAAAGGTAGTGGATTATCCCCGCTTTGCCTATCGGGGGATGCACTTGGATGTGGTACGCCATTTCTTCCCGGTAGAGTTTATCAAGAAATATATAGATTATCTT
>ENA-OZZS01000230-OZZS01000230.1-human-gut-metagenome-genome-assembly--contig:-NODE-230-length-11396-cov-4.510008_pt1 | contig 11396 bp, 9 predicted proteins | sample MGYA00244940_ERZ654152 | MGnify/ENA primary metagenome ERZ654152 (study PRJEB26926, sample SAMN06165029) | human gut metagenome | biome: ENVO:00009003; feature: ENVO:2100002; material: ENVO:00002003... | reverse complement strand
ACGCTTTTGTGCGCCCTTTTTCCTCTGGGCTGGCCCGGTACTCACTTTCACACTACGTTCCTCCCGCAATGCACACTGCGTGACAGACCCCGGGTATGGGAAGCCCCTGCTGGGTGGAGGTGGGGGAGAGCAGTGCACCCGTGCCGCAAAACAGTATTTTTTTCAGTTTTCCCCCGTTCAGCTGCCCCAGAAGGTAGCCGCACAGGGTAATGGCGCTGCACCCGCAGCCGGAGCCGCCGGCGTGGACGTCCTGCTTGTCGTTGTCGAAGACCATCGTTCCGCAGTCCGTCAGCTTCCCGCCCAGAGAGACGCCGTCCCGCCGGGCAAGCTCCAGAAGCATTTCTTTGCCCAGCTGCCCAAGGTCGCCGGTGACGATGAGGTCAAAATCCTCAGGGGCGGTCTTCATATCGTCAAAATGGGCTTTAATGGTGGCATAGGCGGCGGGAGCCATGGCCGCGCCCATGTTGTTTGCGTCCTTGATGCCAAGGTCGGTAACGGTGCCGACGGTGCAGCCGGTGATTCGGGGGCCATGGCCGTCACGGCGCACCAGTGCAGCCCCGGAACCGGTAACCGTCCATTGGGCGGTGGGAGTCCGCTGCCCGCCGTAGCCCAGAGGAAAGCGGTACTGCCGCTCGGAGGAGGCAAAGTGGGACGAGGTCATGGCCACCGCGTTGTCCGCAAAGCCGCCGCCCACAGCCATGGAGGACAGCAGCAGACTTTCCGCCATGGTGGAACAGGCGCCGTACAGCCCGAGGTGGGGAATTCCCAGATTGCGCAGGGTGAAGGACGAGCCGATGCACTGGTTTAATAGATCGCCAGAGAAAACAAGGTCGAAGTCCTCCAGCTTCATGTTTGCCTTTTCGGCCAGCTTCCCGAGAGCCAGCTTCTGCATCTGTTTTTCGCCCTGTTCCCATGTTTTCTGCCCGAAATAGGTATCCTGAGATTTGATGTCGAAGGTATGGGCAAGAGGGCCTTCGGACTCCTTTTTCCCGGCCACGCTTGCCCAGTGGGTAATGACCGGTGGGTCAGGTAGAAGGAAGCTCTGCCGTCCCCGCTTTTGATTTGCCATAAAAACACCTGCTTTTCGTTTTTCTGTGGAATCGAGGTGCTTCTAGTATGTGCCGGGCTTGCTTTTGTGATTCAATCTGATAAAAAACCCAGACGCCAAATTCGACGTCTGGGAAATTATTGCAGAAGATGTCACACCATTCGCCGGGCACCGTAGTAGTGCTGCGCCCAGTAACCGCTGGTGAGGTCAGAATAGGAGACCGTGGAGCGGGAATTGGGGGAATGGATGAACTGGCCGCCGCCAACGTAAATGCCTACATGGGAAATGCCGCTGGCATATGTACCGGCAAAGAAAACGATGTCGCCGGGCTGCAGGCTGCCCTTTTCAACGTAAGTACCCTGATTGTACTGGTCGGCGGGGGTGCGGTAGGGGGAGAAACCCAGCTGCTTGAGGACGTAGTACACGAAACCGGAGCAGTCAAAGCCGCTGGGAGAAGCGCCGCCGTAAACGTAGGGGGTGCCCAGATACTTCTGAGCTTCCGCCACGATGTCAGAACCGGCGGCAGAAGGAGCCGTGTCAGCGGCAGGTGCGGAACTGACGGAAGAAGAGTCCGAAGAAGAATCCGCAGAGGCGGAGCTTCCCACGGACACGGTGCCGTTCAGCGCGGCGGCGCTGGGGGCAACGCCGGTGGACTTGCCGAGACGATAGAATTTGGGGCTGTTGGGAGAAGCCTGATTTTCGTAGGGGATTTCCGTCAGGCTCAGGTAGTCGCTGCGGATGTAGCAGATGCTGCCATTGTAGATGACCTTGTACCAGCCGTTGTTCAGGCCGAGAATGTAGCATTTCTCGCCGCTGGAAGCGACGGCCACTTTCCCGTAGGTAGTGGAGGGGCCGGAACGCAGGTTGACGCCGCTTCCGGAAACCTCGCCGTAGCCAAGCTCGGCGTTTTCACGGGTAAGTACCTTCAGGTAGTCCTGATGCATGTAGCCAACTTGCAGATTGTAATTGACCTTGTACCACTCGCCGCTCTTGCTGATGACCGCTACGCAGTCATTGCGGGGGGCGTAGACAAGGGTTGCGGAATTTGCGTCGGGTTCGCTGCGGAGCCGCAGGGAGCTTGCATTGACAAAGCCGATGCCGTACATGGTTTCTTCTGCGGCGAACGCGGTGATGGACATGGCGCCGATAGACAGCACCAGCGCCAGCACCATGCTGAGGATTCTTTTGATCTTCATACTTTTGCCTCCGTCTTTGGTAGGCAGCCTAAAGTGAGACTGCGGGGAACTCCGATATCATTCGGATATCGGGGAAAGGGGTGAATTATTTACCGGCCAGCGCGCGTTCCAGCCAGACACAGCCAAAGTCAAGGGCGGTGTACAGGCCGTCTTTCTCGCTCTTTTTCACGATCCGGTCGCGGCTTCTGGCGGTGGGGTCGGTCAGCTGGAGCTGCACGGAAACCCGTGTGGCAACGTCCAGATCGTTCACCTTCTTGGTCTCGAGAACCTGAAGCATAACGATGTGACTGTCAGCCATGGAGCCATAGTAAATCAAGTTGTCCTTCCGCATCAGCGGATGTCCTTTATACATCAGAACTGCATTTTCATCAGCCATCAAAGGTACCTCCTATGCAAAATGTAATCAGATTGTAACACACTGTAATGAGAATGTCAAGCTTTTTGTTGGAAACGGTCGGGAAACGACCCTCGTTAACATAACTTTTCCTGAAAAAAGATTGAAAAACGGAAAGACGGAGGAAGAAAGTATGAGATTGTCAAGGTGCATGTCGGCCGCATTTGTTTGCATATTTCAGGGGAAGCTCTGATTAAATCGACGAGAGCTGGCGGCAGAAGATTTTGGCTCAGCCGAAAGTTCTGAAAGCGGCGAAATACTTTGTGTATTTCCCGCTTTCAGAACTGCGCGGATGGGGCAAAAGATTCGCCGCCAGCCGAAGGCGATTTATTCAGAGGTTCCCCAAGCTCACGGCCAAAAAGCAAGGGGCTTTTGCCTTGGCAAAAGCCCCTTGGCTGGGTCAGGTTATTGGGCTTCCTTCTCGAAGAGGTACTCGCGCACCAGCACCTGCATCAGCTCGTCCCGGTCGATCTTGCAGATCATACTCCGGGCGTTGTTGTAGTTGGTGATATAGGTGGGGTCTTCGGTCAGCAGGTAGCCGACGATCTGGTTGACGGGGTTGTAGCCTTTTTCGGTGAGGGCTTCATACACATTCCGGAGAATACGGCGCATATTCTCTTTGTCATCGCTGGGAACGGTGAATTTTACAGTGTCCTTATCCGTCATGGTTTCAGCCTCCTTTTATATTTGTACTGTTGTCATTATAACCGAATTCTTTCAGGCTGTAAAGCCCTGAAATCGGAAATTTTTGTGAATCTTTGCAGAATTTTTGCCGAAGTACCAAATTATCGCAGAGCAGCGTCCAGCTTTTCCTTCAGCGCGGCCAGAACCTTGGTCACGACGGCTTCGGAGTCCGTATCGGTGAGGGTACGGTCGTCCGCCCGCAGCTCCAGAGAGAAGGCCATGCTCTTCTTGCCCTCGGGAACGCCGGGGCCGCGGTAGATGTCGAACAGCTTCACATCCCGCAGCAGCTTTCCGGCAGCGGCGGTGATGACGGCTTCCGCCTGCGCGACGGTGACGTCCTCAGAGCAGACAAGGCTCAGGTCACGGGACACGGTGGGATACTTGGGCAGGGGGGTATAGGTGGCGTCGGGCAGCTGCATCTCAAACAGCTTGGTGAAGTCGATCTCGGCGCAGTAGACGTCGGTGTCGATGCCGTAGTTCGCGGCCGCCAGAGGATGCACCTGACCCATCACGCCCACGTCCACGCCGTCGATGCTCACCTTGGCGCAGCGGCCGGGATGGTAGCTGGGGTTGTCCTTCACGGCGGTGTATTCCGCCTTCTTCAGCCGCAGACCGGTGAAGATGGCTTCCAGCTCGCCCTTCAGGGTGAAGAAGGTCTCGCCTGCGCCGTAGGTGCCGAGAACCAGCATCTTCGGCTCCTCGGGCAGAGGCTGACCGGCTACGGGCAGATAGATCTTTGCCAGCTCGTAGAGCTTCACGGCCTTGTTGTGGTAGGCATTGTTCCGGGAGAGGATTTCCAGCATGGAGGGCAGGGCGATGGTGCGCATGATGGAGGTGTCCTCGCCCAGAGGATTCTGGATGCGCAGAGCGTTGCGCAGGGGAGAATCGGCGGGCAGCCGGATCTGGTCGAAAACGGTGGGGGAGACGAAGGAATAGGTGATGATCTCACTGTACCCCATGGCGCGGCACAGGGTTCCGGCCTTGGCTTCCAGCTTCATCACGGGAGAATAGCCGCCCTGCGTGGAGGTCTTGAAAGCGGTGGTGGGAATCTCGTTGTAGCCATAGGAACGGCCCACTTCCTCAGCGATATCCGCCATCAGGTTCAGGTCGGGACGGAAGGAGGGAACGAGAATGGTGTCGCCCTCCACGGGAATTTCCAGCCGGTTCAGGTACTTGACCATGTCTTCCTTGGAAATGTCGGTGCCCAGCAGCCGGTTGATCTTCTCCGGCTCCAGAGGCAGCGTTTTTTCCTCGGGAACATAGTTGATCACATCAATGGTGCCGTTCAGCACATCGCCGCAGCCCAGCATCTCCACAAGCTCGCAGGCACGCTGCACGGCAGGGACGGTCATCATGGGGTCAAGGCGCTTTTCAAATTTGCCGGAGGCTTCGGTGCGCATACCCAGCGCCAGAGCGGTCTGGCGGATGGAGGTGCCGTCGAAGTTGGCGGACTCGAAGACCACCATGGCGGTATCGTCCTTGATCTCGGAGTTTTCGCCGCCCATGATACCGGCAAGGCCGATGGGCTTATTTTCGTCGGCGATGACCAGCATACCGGCCTTCAGGTTGCGCACATTGCCGTCCAGCGTGGTCAGGGTCTCGCCGTCCTCGGCTTCCCGCACCACGATCTTGCCGGAAGAAACGTAGCGGTAATCAAAGGCGTGCATGGGCTGACCGTATTCCAGCATGACGTAGTTGGTGATGTCCACGATGTTGTTGATGGGACGCACGCCGTTGGCGCGCAGACGGCGGCGCAGCCACTTGGGGGAGGGGGCGATCTTTACGTTGGCAACCATCCGGGAGGTGTAGCGGTTGCACAGCTTCGTTGCGGGGACGTCCACGTCCAGATGGTCGTAAATATCCCCGGCGTCGGAGCCGTGAACCACAGGCTCGTGGTGACGCATGGGCTTGCCGAAGGCGGCGGCAGCTTCCCGGGCAAGGCCGATGATGCTGTAGCAGTCGGGGCGGTTGTTGGTGATCTCAAAGTCCACAACGGTGTCGTCGTTGCCGATGACGAGGTTGATGTCCTCGCCAACCGTGCAGTCCTCGTCGTTGAGAATCCAGATGCCGTCGGCGAACACGCCGGGCAGGTCGTTCTGGGTCAGACCCAGCTCGGCGAAGGAGCAGAGCATACCGCCCGACACTTCGCCCCGGAGCTTGCCCTTGGTGATGTGAACGCCGCCGGGGAGCCGTGAGTTATGCAGTGCCGCGGGTACCAGATCGCCCTCGTGGACGTTCTGTGCGCCGGTGACGATCTGCACGGGGGCGTCGCCGCCCACGTCCACCTGACAGATCCACATATGATCGGAGTTGGGATGGCGCACCATGGACAGAACCTTGCCCACGACCACGTTTTTGATCTCCGCGTCCAGCCGCTCCCAGGTTTCCACCTTCTGACCAAAAACGGTCAGGGTTTCCACGAATTCCTTATCGGAGACGTTAGACAGGTCTACGAATTCCTCGTTCAGCCATTTTCTGTTGAGTTTCATTGTTTTTCCCTCCTTAGAACTGGTTCAGGAACCGGATGTCGTTGTCGAAAATCAGTCTCAGGTCGTTGATCTTCATGCGGCCCATGGCCATACGCTCCAGACCCATGCCGAAGGCAAAGCCGGAATATTTTTCGGGGTCGATGCCGCAGTTCTCCAGAACCTTGGGGTGCACCATACCGGCGCCCAGCAGCTCGATCCAGCCCTCGCCGTGGCAGGTGGAGCAGACCTGACCGTCGATTTCGCCGGTGCCGTGGCACTTGTGGCACTGCATGTCCATTTCACAGCTCGGCTCGGTAAAGGGGAAGTGATGGGGACGGAACCGCATCACGGCATCCTCGCCGTAAATTTTCCGCATGATGGTGGTCAGTGCGCCCTTCAGGTCGCCCATGGTAATGTTCTCCGCCACTACCAGACCCTCGATCTGATGGAACATGGGGGAGTGGGTCGCGTCGGCCTCGTCCTTGCGGAACACGCGGCCGGGAGCCAGCATGCACAGCGGGGGCTTGTGCTTCTCCATGTAGCGGATCTGCATGGGGCTGGTCTGGGTGCGGAGCAGGACGCTGTCGTCATCGGTGAAATAGAAGGTATCGGAGCGGTCGCGGGAAGGATGGCCTTCCTCAATGTTCAGCCGGGTGAAGTTGTAGTCTGCCAGCTCCACCTCGGGGCCGTCCACCACCTGATAGCCCAGACCTACAAAGATGTCCTTGATGGTCTGCAGCACCTGATTCATGGGATGCTGATGGCCGATGGACACGGCCTTGCCGGGGATGGTCACGTCGATGGCTTCGGAAGCCAGCTTGGCTTCCAGCGCGGCGGCGTGGATGTCGGCCTTCCGCTTTTCCAGCTCCTGCTCGATGCTTGCCCGGACGGAATTCGCCAGCTGACCCATGACGGGGCGCTCCTCAGCGGAGAGCTTGCCCATCTGCTTTAAGACGGCGGTCAGCTCGCCCTTCTTGCCCAGCAGTTTGACGCGAAGCTCTTCCAGAGCCGCCGGGGTGGCGGCAGCTTCCAGCGCTGTCAGGGCATTGGCTTTGATTTGCTCTAACTGTTCTTTCATGTTCATTCCTCCTGAAAGGTAAACTACAAAAAAATAGACCCTCCATCCCGAAACCGGGACGAAAGGCATTCCTTCCGCGGTACCACCCGCAATTCGCCGAAACGGCGCGCTTTTCGGATGCAGACACATCCAAGACCGTTAACGCAGTCACGCGGCCAACTCTACTTTTCGTTCAAGCGGCAGCTCCCGGGAGAAAGCCCGGCATTGCACGCAAGCGGATCTCACCATCCCGCTCTCTCTGACAGCGCAAACCAACACAAGGCAGCCCATTCAACGCTTTTTCCGTATCGCCCTCATATTAGCATATACGGCTAAAATATGCAAGCATTTTTTTCACGGAACCCGCCCAAAACGGGAAATCTCTTGACGAAGGCGCGGGGGAGTGATATGGTTGGAGTATCGAAAAAACAAAGGAGTGCATTGCCATGAAATATGAATCCGTACAGCAGGCGCGAGAAGCCCTCAGGAAACTGGAACAGACCCAGGCGGCGTATAACCACGCCTTGGGCGTGCTGTATCTGGACGCCACCACCGCCGCGCCCAGCGACACATGGGAGGGGCGGGGCAAGACCATGGAGGTCATGTCTCAGATCACCTATGATCTGCTGGTGAACGATGAGAATAACGAGCTTCTTTCCTATCTGGAAGCCCACGCCGATGAGCTGGATGCCCAGACAAAGCGGGAGGTAGAGGTTCTGCGCAAAAGCTACGACCAGATTCACCGTATCCCGGCGGAGGAATACGTCGCCTATTCCGTGCTGATTAACGACGCCGAGAGCGTATGGCACAAGGCAAAGCCGGAGGACGATTTTGCCGCATTTGCCCCGTATCTGGAGAAGATCGTGGACTATAACCGGAAGTTTGCCGGGTATTACCATCCGGAAATGGCGCCCTACGACGCGCTGCTGAACGAATACGAGGAGGGGATGAACGTGGAGACGCTGGACGCCTTCTTCGCCCAGCTCCGGCAGACCATCGTCCCCCTCATCGAGAAGATCCGGGCGACGAAGCAGATCGACGACGCTTTCCTGTACCGCCATTATCCTGTGGAGATTCAGAGAAAGCTCTCCGATTATCTCATGGGGGTCATGGGCATTGACCGCACCCACTGCGGCATCGCCGAGACAGAGCATCCCTTCACCACCAATTTCAACAACAAGGATGTGCGCATTACCACCCATTATTTTGAGGACAATCTGGTTTCCTCCATGTTCTCCGTCATTCACGAAGGCGGCCACGCCCTGTATGAGCTGGGGGCGGACGACTGCTACAATTACACCGCCCTCGCCGGCGGCGTGTCCATGGGCATTCACGAGAGCCAGAGCCGGTTCTATGAGAACATCATCGGCAGAAGTCCCGCCTATGTCCACGCCGTTTTCCCAAAGCTGAAGGAGCTGTTCCCGGAGCAGCTGGCCGATGTGGACGAAACCATGTTCTACCGCGCCATCAACAAGGCAGAGCCGTCTCTCATTCGGACGGAAGCCGACGAACTGACCTACTGCCTGCACATCATGGTGCGCTACGAGATCGAAAAGCAGCTGATCGGTGGGACGCTGGCGGTCAAAGACGTTCCGGCGGAATGGAAGCGGCTGTATAAAAAGTATCTGGGCGTGGACGTTCCCAGCGACCGGGAGGGATGCCTCCAGGACAGCCATTGGAGCGGCGGCAGCATCGGCTACTTCCCCTCCTATGCCCTTGGCAGCGCCTACGGCGCACAGATGCTGCACAAAATGCAGGAGGAAATCGGCGACATCTGGGCGGACGTGGCAAAGGGTGACCTGAGCAAGGTCACGGACTGGCTGAGAAGCCATATCCACCGCTATGCCAGCTTCAAGAAGCCCGGCGAGCTGTTTGAATCCGTGTGCGGCAAGTTCGACGCAAAGTATTATACCGACTACCTGACGGAAAAGTACACGAAGCTGTACGGCCTGTAAGACCATGATAAGACGGCTGAATCACGAGTTGGTTTTGTCCCTCCTGCCTGACCGGAATCCATGGGGACACAAGGGGAATTTCGGCAAGCTCCTGCTGCTGTGCGGCAGCAGGGGCTATACGGGGGCGGCGTTTTTCGCCGCCATGGGTGCGCTGCGCGCAGGCGCGGGACTGGTGTTTCTTGGCGTGCCTGAGAGTATCTACGGCATTGAAGCGGTGAAACTCAATGAGCCGGTGATTTTTCCCCTGCCCGACGCGGGTGGCAGGCTCAGCGCCGATGCCGTGCCGGAAATTCTTACACGACTTCCCCAGATGGACGCCGTGCTGGTCGGCCCCGGTCTGGGGCAGTCCGAGGGAACGCTGGCGGTGGTCAGGGCGGTGCTGGAAAAAGCGGAATGCCCGGTGGTCGTGGATGCAGACGGCATAAATGTTTTGTCCGCGCATAGAGATTTACTGCGCGGAAGGAAATTGCCCACCATTCTGACGCCCCACGACGGGGAATTTGCCCGTCTGGGCGGCGTCATCGGGGAAGACCGCATGTCTGCGGCTGCTGCTCTTGCCGAAGAACTGGGATGCGTTGTCCTGCTGAAGGGTCACGAGACCTGCATCACCGACGGCACGGACGGCTATCTTAACCCCACCGGGAATCCCGGCATGGCCGTCGGGGGCAGCGGGGACGTGCTGGCCGGCATGACCAGCGCCCTGCTGGCCTGTAAGCTGCCCGCCTTTGAGGCCGCCGTCTGCGCGGTCTACCTCCACGGAGCCGCCGCGGACTGCGCCGCCGCGAAGCACGGCGAGGCCGGGATGCTCCCCCACGACCTCTTTGCCGAGCTGGGGGGGCTTTTCGCCGCCAACGGCCGCTGACCTTTTCCCAAACGATTCCTACCGAAACGCTTCCTTTCCGCCGGATTTGTGCTATACTGGACTTGGCACAAACTCGTTTGGAAAGGGGCGTTTTTGTTTATGGTTCCTGCACTGGAAAAAATCATTTCCGAAAGCGAGAACATGGTCTTTTTTGGCGGCGCGGGCGTTTCGACCGAGAGCGGCATCCCGGATTTTCGGAGCGTGGACGGGCTCTATCACCAGAAATATGACTACCCACCCGAAACCATCCTCAGCCATACCTTCTGGGAGCGCTGCCCGGAGGAATTCTATCGGTTTTATCGCGATAAGCTCATCGTCAAGGGGGCCAAGCCCAACGCGGCCCACCTGCGGCTGGCCAAGCTCGAACGGGAGGGCAGACTGAAAGCCGTCGTCACCCAGAACATCGACGGGCTGCATCAGGCCGCCGGTTCCAAAACGGTCTACGAGCTCCACGGCAGCACCCTGCGCAATTACTGCACCAAGTGCGGAAAGTTCTTCGATGCGGACTTTATTGCGAACAGCACCGGCGTGCCCCGCTGCCCGGACTGCGGCGGCATCGTCAAGCCCGATGTCGTCCTCTACGAGGAAGGGCTGGATGAGCAGGTGGTCTCCGGGGCGGTACAGGCCATCCGCAAGGCCGATACCCTCATCGTGGGCGGCACCAGCTTGGTGGTCTACCCGGCGGCGGGTCTGCTGCGGTACTTCCGGGGGCGGCACCTCGTGGTCATCAATATGCAGCCCACCCCCGCCGACGAAGAAGCCGACCTGTGCATCGCAAAGCCCATCGGGCAGGTGCTCAGCGAAGATGTGAAGTTGGAGGACGTGGGATGAAAGCAGTCATTCTCGAAAGCTATGTCATGGAGGAGGGCGACCTCGATTGGTCGGGCGTCAAGGCCCTCATCCCGGACACCACCAGCTATGTCCGTACGGCCTATGAGGAGATCGCGCCCCGCATCGGCGGCGCCGAGGTGGTCTTCCTCAACAAGTGCCGGATGGACGAAGCGATTCTGGCCCAGTGTCCGAACCTGAAGTTCGTGGGCATCATCGCCACCGGTACCGACAATCTCGACTTGGAGGCGTGCCGCCGCCACGGCGTCGCCGTCGCCAACGTGCCCGGTTACTCGACCTACAGCGTCGCCCAGATGACCTTCAGTCTGCTCCTCGCCATCTGCCAGTGCGCCGAGCGGTACAATCGCGCCGTCAAGGATGGCTGCTGGCAGTTGGATATCCCGGCAAGCTATGGGCTGCTGCCCCAAGTGGAGCTGTTCGGCAAGACCTTCGGCGTCTACGGCTACGGCAGCATCGGCCGCCAGACCGCCCGCATCGCCAAGGCCTTTGGAATGCGGGTCCTCGTCTGCACCCGCACCGTCCGGCCGGAGTATTCCGCCGACGGTGTGGAGTTCGTGGAGTTTGACACCCTGCTGCGGGAAAGCGACGTCCTCAGCCTCCACTGCCCGGCGACGCCAAAGACGCGGGGGCTCATCAGCGCGGATGCGCTGGCCCGGATGAAGCCGGGGGCCATCCTGCTGAACACGGCACGGGGTGCCTTGGTGGACGAAGAGGCCGTCGCCGCCGCCCTTCGCAGCGGTCTGCTGGGCTTCTATGGGGCCGATGCCTTCTGCACTGAGCCGCTCCCGCAGGAAAGCCCCCTGCGGAAGGAACCCCACGCCATCCTCACCCCGCACATTGCATGGACGACCAAGGAAGCGCTGCAGAACCTGATGGACATCAC
>ENA-OZZS01000219-OZZS01000219.1-human-gut-metagenome-genome-assembly--contig:-NODE-219-length-11662-cov-6.985095_pt1 | contig 11662 bp, 11 predicted proteins | sample MGYA00244940_ERZ654152 | MGnify/ENA primary metagenome ERZ654152 (study PRJEB26926, sample SAMN06165029) | human gut metagenome | biome: ENVO:00009003; feature: ENVO:2100002; material: ENVO:00002003... | reverse complement strand
TTCGCAGAACGCGCAGCCACAGAATGAAATTCTGTGTTCAAAGGGGCTTGGGGGCGCTGCCCTCAACAAGCAAGCGGAGAGGAAAATCACGGAGGGATTTTCTTCTCTGCGGGCCTGTGTGTATTAACACAGGCATTGCTTGCCTCTTTTCTCCGAAAATGAAAAGAACCAGTGAGAGAATCGTTAAATTTCACTCACTGGCTCAATTCGTTTCAAATTTTTTTGACAACTCTGTCAGTTCTTTCACCGTTTCCTGGGTGTGATGCAGCAGGGTGTCACGCATTTCTGGCGGACAGCTGGAATAAAGCATTTTCATCTGATTGACACCTTCATCCTCCAGAGAAACATCTGGATTTATAAGTGTATCTAAAGAGATATGCAGGACCTTGGCCAATGCTCTCAAAATCAAATAAGAAGGATTCATTTTCCCCTTTTCGATATTGGCGATTTGCTTTACAGAAACATGGCTCAAATCAGATAGCTCCTGTTGTGTTAGCTCTTTATTCTTTCGGGCTTCCCGCATTTTCTGCCCTAAAGCAGTTAAATCATCAATCGGCATAATCGTTCACCTCAATAACATTGTATCGTTCTGGTTTGTGCAAAGGAATAACCTAATTATGCCTGATGAACGGTAAGATTATGCTGATTTTTGTAGAGTAATAGGTAGGGATAAACTTGTATTCTTCGAGAAGACGAAATATAATATTTTAGGAGGTGCAAAATGGACTACATAACATTAAAAGAGGCAAGCCAAAAATGGAATGTTACGCCGCGCCAGATAAATTATTTGTGTACATCTGGGCGCATCCCCGGTGCTGTAAAAATGGCGACGATTTGGCTTATTCCTAAAAATGCAGAGAAGCCAGTAGACAGGCGGAGAAAAGAAAACAAATCTCAGTGAGGTTTCTGTGACATTTGGGTGATACACTGAAAATGAAGGAGTGTGATACCATGCGAATTTTAGTAGTCGAGGATGATCGACTTTTGAATAATACTTTATGCTATAACTTGAATACTGCGGGCTATGCGGTGGATTCTGCGCTGACAAAATCAGCGGCCGGTAGTTTCTTGACAGAGCAGGACTATGACCTAATTGTGCTGGATGTAAATTTGCCGGATGGGAACGGTTTTGACTTCTGCCGGGAGGTAAAAGAACGCCGTCCCGATACCGCTATTATCTTTCTGACCGCAAATGATATGGAAAGCGATATGCTCAAAGGGTATGAGCTGGGTGCAGAAGATTATGTGACAAAACCTTTCCCTATGAGTGTCTTTCAAAAGAAACTGGCGGTAGTGCTAGGGAGGCTGACAAAACAATATGGTGGTGATACTTATGAGGATGACATACTGACCATCAATTTTTCAGAAATGAGTGCTACTCTATCAGGAAAGCCACTTACATTCACACCACTGGAATATCGACTTTTGAAAATTCTGATGAAAAATCCACAGATTGTTTTGACCCGGCAAGTCTTGTTGGAAAAATTGTGGGACGCAGACGGAAATTTCGTGGATGAACACGCTCTGACTGCGGCTATCAGCCGGGTACGAAACAAAATTGAAACACCCGACCGTCAGTACATCAAAACGGTATATGGTATGGGTTATATGTGGATTGGAGGGGTGCTGAAATGAATGGGCGAAAACTCTCTGTCAACAAAGCCTGTCTCTTTTTAGCTGTTCTCCTGCTGGTGGCAATGGGGACGGTTTCAGCAGCTTTGTATGGGCTAACTCAGAATATAACCGCTGTCTGGTATGTAGTATTGTTCGGCATCTTTGTGCTGCTTTGCGCTGTTTGTTTTATGGTGCTGGTTCGGCGTAAACTGGCAATGTTCTCCGATAGCTTTTGTAGTCTGATAGATAATATGTTGTCCGGGAATATGCAGCCGAAACAGATTATTGAAGAAGAAAGTCTTTTCTATAAAATTGAATATCGGCTGAACCGTTTATATGAAGTCATGCAGGAAAACAAGAACAGCATTGCACAAGAACGGGCTGACCTGCAAGAACTGATTTCCGACATTTCTCATCAGGTCAAGACCCCGATTGCGAACTTGAAAATGATTAACAGCACCCTGCTTGAAAATGAAGTCCCTGTGCAAAAGCAAAAAGAGTTTCTTACAGCACAGGCCAGCCAACTTGATAAACTGGATTTTCTCATGCAGATGATGATTAAAACCTCTCGTCTGGAAGCAGGTGTCATTTCTCTGGAAAAGAAAAGCCAGCCGCTTTATGACACGCTTGCCGCCGCATTGGGCGGTATTCTTCTGAACGCCGAGAAAAAACAGATCAATGTTCAAGTGGACTGCCCGGAGAACTTGGTCGTTTCCCATGACAGAAAATGGACAGGTGAAGCATTGTTCAATATTTTGGACAATGCGGTGAAATATACGCCGGAGGGCGGTCAAATCCGTGTTTCGGTTGAAAGTTGGGAAATGTATGTGAAAATCGACATTGCAGATACAGGCATTGGCATTTCAGAACAGCATCAGGGAGCAATTTTCAAGCGTTTCTATCGAGAGGACATCGTACATGATGTAGATGGAATTGGTATTGGTCTATATCTGGCTCGTGAGATCGTAACCTTGCAAGGCGGTTATATCCGGGTAACATCCGAGGTTGGGAGGGGTTCAACTTTTTCCGTCTTTCTGCCTCGACAATAAAATAAGTACGCTAAAAAACAAAATGTCACAGACCTATGACATTTGAGATTTAATTAAACAGAGGTATTTTGTTTCCCGTGACATTTCTGTGAGGTTTACCTTTTATGATAGAGCCATCAAAAAGAAAGGGTGGTGTTCTATATGAACATATTACAAACGACAGATTTGAAGAAATATTACGGCACCGAACCGAACATTACAAAAGCATTGGATGGCGTGACCCTATCCATTGAGGAAGGTGAATTTGTTGCCATTGTTGGTACTTCCGGCAGCGGTAAGTCTACTTTGCTGAACATGATGGGCGGGTTAGATACGCCAACTTCCGGCAGTATTAAAGTAAAAGGGAAAGAATTATCGAAACTCAAGGATGAACAGCTTACCATCTTCCGCAGACGTAACATCGGGTTTATCTTTCAGAATTACAATCTTGTTCCTGTGCTGAATGTCTATGAAAATATTGTCCTGCCGGTGGAGCTGGATGGTGATACCGTGGACAAGCGGTTTATGGATGAAGTAGTGAAAATGCTGGCTCTCGATGGGAAGCTGAACAGTATGCCTAACAATCTGTCCGGCGGCCAGCAGCAGCGTGTAGCGATTGCCCGCGCCCTTGTTTCCAAACCAGCTATTATACTTGCAGATGAACCGACAGGCAATTTGGATAGCCGGACAAGTAGTGATGTTCTTGGTTTGCTGAAAGTTACAAGTCAGAAGTTCCATCAAACGCTTGTAATGATTACCCATAACAATGAAATTGCCCAGCTTGCCGACCGAATTATCCGTATTGAGGACGGAAAAATCGCACAGTGACAGGGGGTGACATTGATGGATGATATTTTATTTGGGAACAATAATCAGGCAACAATCAATCGTCTTGCCAAAAGAAGCTACCGCGCTAATAAGCAGAGAAATGTTTTCGTTACCATCGCATTATTCTTGACCGCCTTTATGATTACATCTGTATTTAGTTTGGGGTGCAGTTATTTTGAAACCTATCAAATGCAGCAAATTCGTGTGATGGGCACGACTGCGGATGTGGCAATTACAAGTCTCTCAGAAGAACAATATGAAGAATTGAGCCGATCCAGCTTGGTATCCGTAGTTGGTGTCAGTCAGAGATTGGGCAGCATTGATACATCTGGAATGGACGATGCCCTGCTGAGTATTACTTGGATAGACGAAACAGAATGGCAAGAACACCGTGTACCAACAATTTCGGATATACACGGAGATTATCCGCAAGCAAAAAATGAAATTATGCTCCCTACATGGGCTTTGCGTGCAATGGGGATTGATGATCCACAGATAGGGATGAATATTTCCCTTTCCTATCAACTCGGAACAGATTATCAATATATCTCCGATGAATTTGTTTTGTCGGGCTATTATACAGATTATTCGGCTTCACGTGCAGGCAACCGTGGTGCCGCTTATGTTTCGGAGCTTTTTGCAACACAAACAGGGCTTCCCTTTGATAGTGTGTCTACCGCAATGATTTCTTTTTCTGATGACAGTAATGCCCTGCGATCCTGTGAAAAACTAAAACGGAAGATTTCGTTTACAGAAAGTCAGTCCTTTGAAATTGTACCTATTGCTCAGAGCAATTCCACCACCATTGTTCTTCCACTGGCTGCTATTATCGTCTTTATCATTATCAGCGGCTATTTGCTGATTTATAACATTCTGTATATCTCAATTTCAAGAGATACACAATTCTATGGACAGCTTAAAACGATAGGCACGACAAAAAGACAAATCAAGCGGATCGTGCGTTCTCAAATATTCAGAACGGCGGTGATCGGTATTCCCAGCGGCCTGATTGTCGGTGGTATTGTTTCGCTTGGACTTGTTCCGTTTGCCATGAATATGATGTACTCAAGCGATACAGACCTTGGGGAGATAGTGTCCTTTTCCCCCATTATTTTTGCGGGTGCCGCAATCTTCACATTTTTTACTGCAATCATCGGCAGCATGAAACCAGCGAAAATAGCTGCAAGTATTTCTCCTGTTGCGGCTTCACGCTATACGGAGGCAAATACAAGGAGTTACCGAGATCATAAGAGCCATAGAACAAAATTATCTCGGATGGCACGAGATAATATTTTTAGAAACCCTAAAAGCGCTTTCCTTACTTTTGCGTCCTTATTTTTAGGCTTAATATTGTTTTTGGTTTCTGCTGGTCTACTATCAAGCCTAAGTCCCGACAATTTTGTAAATCAATGGGGAGAAAGTGATTTCGCATTGACTTACAGCATTTCCGAAGAAGGAAACCTGCTCTCTGATGAAATGTTGCAGCAAATTGAAACAATGCAGGGAATTGAAAATCTGCGCGTCACTTATTCTGCTTCACCGTGGCCCACTATGGATGTCATTTACGACGAAAATGTATTCGGGAAATATATTGATTCCTTGGATGGCGTATCAGGTCTTGATTTTTCAAATGCGGAAACACGAAAAAACTATACAGATAATTTTTGGAGCGGCGTTTACGGAATAGATTCCAGATATATCGAAGAACTTAATAAAACGCTTGATAAGCCTATTGACTTAACCGCCTTTGAAAAGGGAGAGTTGGTGGTTTTGTCCGCTATGACGGATGATGAGGGAAACCTATTGATTCAGCCAGGGCAAGCAATCACCGTTGTCGGTGAGTCCGGGGAACAGGTCTTTACAGTGGCAACTGGCTTTCTGGACGCTGATTTTCAGAGTGGTCGAGGAAATGAGAGAGGTACTGCCCCTGATTTGTATATCAGTAAGCAGGCAATGGAGAAGTTGTCTGGAGAAACCAAAATCTTTCGGATTGCTTTTGATACGATTGATAGCAGTTATGACAAAGGGATTATGGAGCAGCTTCAATCCATTACTGCTTCGTCACCGGGCATTACGATTCTGTCACGATATGAAAAGCAGCAAGAAATGGCCGGATATTTGCTGACCTCAAGGATTATAGCCGCAGGGTTGTCCGCTGTATTTTTGCTGATAGGAATTATGAATTTCATTAACACAATGGTTGTTAGTGTAAATACTCGGAAACATGAATTTGCAACACTTGAAAGTATAGGAATGACGAAAAAGCAAATTAGAAATGTATTGCTTTGGGAAGGCGTGTATTATTGGAGTATTTCTTTCCTACTGCTTGCCACACTGGGAACAGCGATATATATTCCAATATACTCAGCCTTTAGAAGAATGGTTCCTTATGCAGCTTTTCACTATCCTGTAATTTCTCTGTTGGTTGTCGCAGCTATTGTTTTGCTGGTCTGCTTGGCAACCCCCGTCATAACTTTCATGCAAAATGTTAAGCAAAGCGTTGTAGAGAGACTGCGGCAGAATTAAATATTTGCGATGAAAACCGGGAGATTATTCTCCCGGTTTTTCAAATCTCACAGGTTCGTGAGATTTCAGCCCATTATTCTGTCGAAACAGCGTGTGTCAGTGACATTTCTGTGAGGATTGCTTGTTAAGATAAGCGCAAAAGGAACAAGCTGCCGCACGACGGCAAAAGAAAAAAAGCCGTCGTACAGCAGCCTATCAACACGCCCATTTGAAACGGCGGCTTTGATTTTCAGAGCCGCCGTTTCTTTGCGATTGCACAAACCAATGACGACTTGCAGGGACACGGTAGCCGATTGGAGGTTAATTTACCGTGTCCCGTTTGCTTTTTCAAAGCTCACATGATCTACATCAGTTAAAAAAAGCATTGCTCCTCCTCCGGGCAAGTATAATATTGTATCGGCATTATCGTTCTATGTAATTCGGTATAATAATGGCTGTTCTTGGCGCGCCAGTTTTCCCCCACGGAAATCTGGCGTTTTTTGTTGCCATTTTTTCGGAGATGACCCGGTTGTCTGCCGGTGTCGGTCTCCACCTCCATTCGATTCACCCGTCAATCACCCGTGAATCGAAATGGAGGTACATAATGAAGAAAATTAACCTTCGGGAACTTTATCCTGATGTTTATACAACAGACTTTTTTGTAGATGTGACAGAGGAAGTAATGGAGACTATTCGAGCAGCTGAACGTGCGGAGGCTGCGTATGAGCGAAAGATGTATCGTTATAAAGCACAGTATTCTCTGGATTGCGAGAATGGCATTGAAAATGCGGTGTTGTTGAAGCCGCAGACACCGGAGATGGTTCTGGAGGAAAAACAGTTTCAGGAGCAGGTCTATGCCGCTGTGATGAAGCTGCCGGAGAAACAGGCAGAGAGGATTTATGCCAGATACTATCTGGGAATGACGGTAAATAAAATTGCCGAAGTAGAAGGTGTAGACCCAAGCCGTGTCCGAGACAGTATCCGCCGTGGATTAAAGCAGCTTGTAAAATATTTTTGATAAAATTTCATTTGATACGCCTGTTTTTTGCCTTTTTTGTCAGTGTTAATAAGAAGGACAAGTTTTCCTCCTTCATCAGTACATTGACAATCGAATAGACAGCACAACAGGTACATAACCCATGTACGAGCGAATATGAAACGCCGCGAAGATGGAGCAGTCAGGGAGGTGATGAAAGAACTGCTTCGGAGCGATCTACGATTTCATAAAACGGATTGTGGCAGATTCGGCGCGATGACTGCATGGGGGCTTAAAGATACTTCCTCACGGCCCGCCAAAGACTTGGGGGGAACCCTGCGGCGCACGAGTAAAACGACGCCGCGGAGTTATGACAACCGCGCCAGCGGAGACCTGTTATGTTCCCATCGTCAGGGTTGCGTGGCAAATGTGACGAGAATTGAGTCATATTAAAATAGGAAGCGACTGCTCTTTTGGGTGGCCGCTTTCTATTCAAAATCAGATACCATGCGCTGGCAGTTTCGGCTGCCAGCGTATTCATGTGATTTTGAAAGCACGATGATAACCTTGACAGATTGGAGGGAATATAGTCTATGGAAAAGCTCATTACACGAAAAGAAGCTGCTGAAATCTTAGGAATCAGCATAGCAACGCTGGATGCCGCCCGTAACAACGGCTTGATCTCTTATGTGCAGTATGTTCAGAATGGCTGTGTGTATTTTACTGCGGCAGGTCTCCAGGAGTATATCGCAAAATGCACCCACAGAGCAAAGCCAGCAGAAAAGAATGCAACATATCGTAAACCTCGCAGAGCTGGAGTGTGAGCCGGTCCGTATCCTTGTCGAAATCATAATGGTCTGATAAAACATAGATACAGCGCTGGAGTATATTCTTAGGAGGTGGAGGAATTGGCAAATAGGAAAATAATGCTTCCTCAATATGGCACAGTTATGAAAAGAGGTGTCCTATATTATAGGACCAGAATCAAAGACGCGAATGGTAAGCTCGTAGCTATCTACGCAAAAACACCTGAAGAACTATACAACAAAGAAACGCTTGCGTTGGAACAGATTGAGAATGCCACTTTTCATCGGAAAACGCCCACAGTTGCAGAGTATTGTGAAAAGTGGCTGCTGATGCAGTCGGTTCATGTACGAGCTACTACTTTGACGGATTACACCTCAAAGGTCAGGCGGCATATTATAGCGGAATTGGGAGATAAACGGATGGGTGAGGTTAGCTTGGATGATATTCAGCTTGCCCTTGTTCCGGTTTCCAAGAAATCTGCATCGGTTTATAAATCTGTGGTAATCCTTTACAAATCTATCTTTCGCGCAGCAATGGAAAGCAGGATCATTGACCATAACCCGACGATTTATCTCACGACAAAAGGTGGCGGTGTTCCACAAGAGGATCGTCAGGCTTTGACAGATGAACAGGCAGCACGCCTTTTGGATGCTATCCGAGATTTGCCGCCTTATGTCTTTGTCATGATTGGTTTATATGCAGGGCTGCGCCGGGAAGAAATTCTTGCTCTGCAATGGGATTCAGTATATCTGGATACGGATACTCCATATCTGACGGTAAGGCGGGCATGGCACACAGAACACAACAGACCGGTAATCTCAGACGAATTGAAAACCAAGGCTGCGGAGAGAAATATCCCTCTTCCTGTTTGCTTGGCTGAGTGTTTGAAAGCAGCAAAGGAAACATCGACTTCGGAGTATGTGGTTTCAAACCGGGACGGCGAACCGCTGTCCTACACGCAGTTTAAGCGACTTTGGCAGTATATTGTTACGAGGACGGTCAAGGAGCGGAGCTATTATCGGTATGAAGATGGAAAAAGAGTAAAGCATACTGTCACACCTGTCTTGGGAGAAAAGGCTGCTCATAACGGAAAAGTGGTTTACAGTCTGGACTTTGAAGTAACACCCCATCAGCTGCGGCATACTTACATTACCAATCTCATTCATGCATCGGTAGATCCCAAAACGGTTCAATACCTGGCAGGCCATGAAAGCAGCAAGATTACCATGGACATTTATGCAAAGGTTAAGTACAACAGACCAGATGAGCTGGTCAGATCAATGAGTTGCGCGTTTGCAAGCTGGGACGCAGCACAGTAATAATAAAATAGGAAGTAAAGCAGGAGCGAGGCAAGGATGTCTCGCTCTTTGTTTTACATCAGCCGTATCTTTGATTAAATCGAGGCTTTCTGATAAAAAGAGAGTGTAGATACGGAGACTACACATTATCAAGAAAGGACGATCAAAGATGGCAAAAAAGAAAACACAGATCCCGAAGTATGGGACCATTACATTGAAAGGAATCCAGTATTACAGAACCAGGATTACGGATGCAGATGGCAAAGAGTTGAGTTTGTATGCCGCTACTTGTGAAGAATTGTATGAGAAGCAGTTAGAGGCTCGGAAGCAGGTGGAAGAAATTATCTTTCACCGGCAGCACCCGACAGTAGCTGAGTATGGAGAGAAGTGGCTGCTGATGCAGTCGGCAAAGGTGTCTGCGTCTACACTCAGAGGTTATACGAGGGATATGACAAACTATATCATCAAACCTCTGGGAGAGATGTATATGGAAGAAGTGACTGCTGACGATATTCGGCTGGCTCTTGTTCCATTGTCAAAGAAATCGGAAGGCTTATACAATAAGGTCAATATGCTGCTCAAGTGCATTTTTTATGCGGCAGAGAGAAACCAAATTCTTGAGCACAATCCCTGTGCGGGAATATCCGGTAAAGGCGGAAAACCGACAAAAAAGAAGGAGGCATTGACAGATCAGCAGGTAGCCGTGCTTTTGGATACAGTCAAGGGGCTTCCTCCATATTTGTTTATTATGCTCGGTTTGTATTCCGGTCTGCGTCGGGAAGAAATTCTTGCTCTGAAATGGGATTGTGTATTTCTGGACGAGGATACACCTTATCTATCGGTGAGGCGGGCATGGCGTACAGAGCATAACAGACCCGTGGTTTCTACCGTGCTAAAGACTCCGGCGGCAAAAAGGGATATTCCGATACCGAAGTGTTTGGTGGATTGTCTGAGAGAAGCGAAAGAGAATTCCATATCAGATTATGTGATCGCTGACAGCAAAGGAGAGCCACTGGCTGCTTCGCAGTTTCAAAGAGTGTGGCAGTATGTCGTTGTCCGTTCCACTAAGCCCCGGAACTATTATAAGTATGTGAATGGGCAGAGCATCAAATACACGGTTACCCCAACGCTGGGCATGACCCAGAAAAATCAACCCAAAATCAGATATACGCTGGACTTTGATGTAACCCCGCATCAGCTGCGGCACACTTACATTACCAATCTTCTCTATGCTGGTGTTGATCCAAAGACCGTCCAATACCTTGCCGGACACGAAAACAGCAAAACAACTATGGACATCTATGCAAAAGTGAAGTACAATAAACCGGAGGAGCTGTTTGGGGTAGTAAATGGTGCGTTTCAGCAGGCTATTGCTGAATGAAAAAAGGCCGTTTTTTATGGTCCGCACACCGGATAACTGAGAGGCAGAAAGCCGGAAAAGTCCGGAGTATCAAGGGAAAACAGCTCAAAAACTCGCGCAATACGGCCTCAAAGCCGCCCGTCGCGCTCCGCAGTTCAGCAAGCGCTGATTGTCGAACTTTTTCTTCAAAGTTTCATGTCAAATCCCCGAGATCTTACGGTCTCGGGGATTTTTCATTCGATGGTTTTTAGAGTCCCCTGCAATATCCCATTTGCGCCGTTTCCGTTGACGTTGGTGATATTATATGGTATAATCGATATAAATGAACCGAATAGTCCCTGCACCTCCACGATACACCTGCTGTGAAGAATAAAAAGGAATGGATGCTTTTTGTTCCGTCAGAAGATCCCCCCGATTTTATTGCGGTTGACATCGTGCAAATCTGGAAACAATCCATGGGGCATTTCAATATCTTGCACATGCTGGATATACTTTGGCGTGCCCTTCTGTTTATGGGCAAGGCTTGCGTGTTCTGCATATTTTTTATCCGGGAGGAATTTTTTTATGAGCAGAAAAGTAACCGTTATTGGAGCCGGAAATGTGGGGGCAACCATCGCCTACACCTTATCCCTTGGGGACATCGCCTCCCAGATCGTTGTAGTCGATATCAACAGGGAGAAGGTGGAGGGCGAGGTCATGGACATCGTTCAGGGAACCAGCTTCCGCGAGCCGATCTCTGTCATTGCCGGTGATTACGCTGACGCGGCAGACTCCGACATCGTCATCATCACCTCCGGCATCGGGCGCAAAGCCGGTCAGAGCCGCATCGATCTGGCGCAGACCAACGTCAACATCATGAAGGATATTGCGCCAAAGATCGCGGCGGTCGCCCCCAACGCCCTGTATGTCATCGTCAGCAATCCTGTGGACATCATGACCTACGTGTTTACCAGAGTCTCCGGCATTCCGGAAAGCCAGATCATCGGCTCCGGCACCATTCTGGACACCGCCCGGCTCCGCTACGACCTGTCCCACCGCTATCACATCGCCCAGAAGAACATTCATGCCTACGTCTACGGTGAGCATGGGGATACCTCCTTCATTCCGTGGTCTCTGGCGCAGATCTCCGGCTGCCCCCTCAGCGAATACGAAGATATGATGGTCAAGCGGAATGTCACGAAGAACCGCCTAGACCCGGAGCAGACGCTGAAATACGTCCAGAAATCCGGCGGCGAGATCATTGCCA
>ENA-OZZS01000212-OZZS01000212.1-human-gut-metagenome-genome-assembly--contig:-NODE-212-length-11880-cov-4.708076_pt1 | contig 11880 bp, 9 predicted proteins | sample MGYA00244940_ERZ654152 | MGnify/ENA primary metagenome ERZ654152 (study PRJEB26926, sample SAMN06165029) | human gut metagenome | biome: ENVO:00009003; feature: ENVO:2100002; material: ENVO:00002003... | reverse complement strand
CGAGATCTGCGCATGTCTCGTGGGCTCGGAGATGTGTATAAGAGACAGGTATCTTCCAGCCCTTCTTCCGGGTGGACAAGTCTCGCAGCCGGGAATACGGTGGCGCAGGACTGGGGCTCTCACTGGTATGGGAGATCGCCGACCTCCACGGCGGCTCCGTTTGGGTAGAGAAAAGTTCGGAGAAGGGCACTACCATTGCGGTGGGGTTGCCAACGCAGCAATCAACGAAGCCCTAAAACCCTTTTATTCGTTTTTCGTCGCTTCGCTTGCCGCCCTGCGGCGTTCCTCTCTGTATGGGGCGGTCAGCCGGAAAGACAAGCGTCCCTTTTCAATCTCATACTGAACTCCGATTAAAATCTTTTTTAAAGATTTTAATCGGAGTTCAGTATGAGCGATTACTTGGTTTCCAAGTTCAAGGACATTTTGTAAGACAAACAAAAAATGCTCTGCCGAGTTCGTTTCAAAAACTCAGCAGAGCATTTTGCTCATTATCGGATTGGAAAGCAACCTGCAAGCCACCTGTCCCTTTTGATGGGAATGAACAATTGGCTGAAAAGAGCTGCTATCATTTTGCTATCAAACCAGCTGTGGCAAATCAAAAAGTTGTGATTTCCCTAGGGCTTTTTTGCCCCAAGTATCACGGATTTTTTATTCCCACTCGTTGCAGGAACTCATGACTTAACGAATTTTGCTTAGGAATTATTTGCTCCTGTTCTTCTGAGAATTTTGATTCTCCATATTATCGTAGCTGTACAATGGATGCTTATCAAAACCTTATCAGCGGTGATAAGCACTGGGATGCGTGCAAGACAGTTGTTTCGAGTGACTTGCACTTTTTATTATACTGGTCGATAGATTGAAAATCAAGTACCCGTTTGACAGATTGGCTCAATCACGCTCAAAAAGTATTCCGTGATAACTTCCGGCGTTTCTTTCATCCCACGGGAAAGCCACCAGTCAATCGTTTCCACAAAAGAGGACGCAATGTGGTTTACCAGATAGTCCTCCGGCAGCGCTGCGCTTTTCAGCAGTCCCTTTTCGGCGTACTGGGTCACGATCAGCGTCCGCAGGTTGGTTTTGAAGTATTTCATAAAAATCTCATTATTTTCTGAGGACAGCAGTTCCAGAATGTTTCTATCGTTTTCCTGCAAGTGCCGTACCAGATGCAGAAACACGGAGTCCGTCTTGCTGCCGCAGGAATAATGATAATGTCCGTGGGGCAAGCCCATAGCCGTGTCGATGATATGCCCGAACAATTCTTCACACAGGGATTTCAGCAGATAATCCTTCGTTTCAAAATGGGCATAAAAGGTCGTTCTTCCCACATTGGCTGCGTCAATGATTTCCTGCACGGAGATCTGATTGTAATGCTTCTGAGAAAGCAGCTCCGCAAACGCGGAGAAAATCGCATCTCTTGTTTTCTTCTGCCGTCTGTCCATATCTGCCTCCCGAACAATTCGCAAAATCTGTTCCGAACCGAATGTTCCGCAAACTCTGCTTCTTGTTTCCTTACTTCTTTCTCGATACAATAAGTTCAGAATAGAATAAAGTGTTCTGTATCGAATAAATGATACAGGAAAAGGCTTGCAGTGTCAAGAAGAAAGAGGTGTCCGAAATGTTAAAACGAATTAACGATGTTCTGGCAGGACTCCCGATGACCATCATCGGAGGCGTTCTGCTTGTATTCAGCTTTGTTTTGCCGAGGGTGGACGTCAGTCTTCCGATTGACCCGGCGTGGGGAACGGTTGTGATTTCCGGGATTCCGCTTTTGTATCTTGCGGTGTGGCGGATCATTTATAATCCCGGCATCAGCAAAATCTCATCTGCCCTTCTGATTACCATTGCCATGTTTGCCGCCATTGCCATTGGCGACCTGTTCGCCGCCGGTGAAGTCGCTTTCATCATGGCGATCGGTGCGCTTTTGGAGGATGCCACCACAAACCGGGCAAAGAAGGGACTGAAAAAGCTCATCAGTCTTGCTCCGACGCAGGGACGGCGTATTCGGAACGGGAAGGAAGAAATGATTTCTGCCGAGAAAATCATGAAGGGCGATATGCTCCGTATTTTGCCCGGAGAAACCGTTTCGGTGGACGGTGTCATCGTGAGTGGCGAAACCTCCGTTGACCAGTCGATTATGACCGGTGAATCTCTGCCGGTAGATAAGGTGGTTGGAGATACCGTGTTCTGCGGCACGATCAATCGTTTCGGCGCAATCGACATCCGTGCAACAAAGGTCGGCGAGGATAGCTCCTTGCAAAAGCTCATTCGCATGGTTCAGGAAGCGGAGGACAAAAAAGCGCCCATGGCACGAATTGCCGACCGGGTCGCAAGCTGGCTTGTCCCTGTGGCGATGCTGGTTGCTGTCATTGCCGGTATTGCAACGCAGGATATTGTCCGTGCGGTAACGGTACTCGTGGTATTCTGCCCCTGTGCGCTGGTGCTGGCAACACCCACGGCGATTATGGCTGCCATAGGGCAGGCTACCAAACACGGCGTAATTATCAAATCCGGTGAAGCGTTGGAGAAGATGGGCAAGGTCGATACCATCGCCTTTGATAAAACCGGCACACTGACCTATGGAAAGTTGGAAGTCAGCGATGTTCTGTCTTTTTCTCCTGAATTGAGCAAAGACAAGCTCCTGTATCTTGCGGCTTCTGCCGAGGCAAAGAGTGAGCATCCGTTGGGGAAAGCAATCGTGGCGTATGCAAAAAAGCTTGATTTACCTCTTAGCGAATCTGCGGCGTTCCAAATGACCTCCGGCAAAGGCATTTCTGCCGAGGTGGACGGCTATCAGCTCCTTTGCGGCAACGAAAAGTATCTGCACGAGTGCGGCGTTTCCGTGACGGCGAACGCTGATGCTGCACTGGAAAAGCTCCGGCTGCAAGGCAAGGCATCCATTCTCGTTGCGGTGAACGGTCAATGCGTCGGTGTGATTGCGCTGTCGGATGTTCTGCGCCCGGAAGCTGCCGCAATGGTGCAGAAGCTGACCGCCATGCAGACAAACACCGTGCTGCTGACCGGCGACAATCAAAAGACCGCCGACTATTTTGCCGCGCAGGTCGGTATTCGTGAGGTCTATGCCGATCTGCTGCCGGAGGACAAAGTCGGCAACATCGCCGCATTGCAGCAGCGGGACAGAAATGTGTGTATGATCGGGGACGGCGTCAATGATGCCCCCGCACTGAAAACGGCAAGCGTCGGTGTTGCCATGGGCAGTATGGGCAGCGATATTGCGGTGGAAGCCGCTGACATTGCGCTGATGAGCGATGATATTTCAAAAATTCCGTATCTGAAACGGCTTTCCAATGCAACGGTGAAAACCATCAAGCTCAGCATAACGCTTTCCATGTGCATCAACTTCCTTGCGGTCAGGCTCTCTGTTCTAGGGTTGCTGAACCCCACCACAGGGGCGCTGGTGCATAACGCCGGATCGTGCTTCGTCGTGCTGATTGCAGCACTGCTGTATGATCGGAAATTTGAATAAATAATAGCAATACCAAGCCGCTGCTTCATACCAAGAGAAAACTGCCCGGCCCGTTTCTTGCCGGTATTCGTGAGCTGGACAATTTGCAATACCTCGTTAATTCGTGCATCGTCCAGGCCGAGCAATGTAGTTCTGACTTTGAGATTTTCGTATGCAGTCAGATTTTCGTAAAGCGGGGGCATCTCAATCAAAGCACCGATATGCTCCAGATCATTCCGCTTCCACGGGTGGCCGTCAAACTCGATGCTTCCCGATGTGGGGCGCAAAATGCCGGTGAGCATTTTTAAGATCGTGGATTTGCCAGCCCCATTCGGCCCCAGCAGACCATAAACCGAGTTGCGCCGGATGTTCAGTGACACATTGTTTACCGCCATTTGCCCCTTGAAATTTTTGCAGAGGTCAGTCGTTTTCAAAATCATATCCATATAATCAAGTCCTTTTTTTGATTTTACGGATAGCATACCGGGCAATTTTGAAGATTTCATAAAGATTCCCGAAAACAGAATATGAACAATACACCGTAACCGTGGAGCATATCGCAACAAAGCACCAACCTACGCATTTAGGGCCTTAAAAAGCCCTATATTTCAAGGTTTTTCCCGCATAGTCGGCGGGGTATGTGAGTGTTTTATCCTATCCCCGCCATAGTGCCGCTCTAAATGCGTAGAATTTACCAGCAGAAAATCGCCGGTTTCTCTGGCTCCATACTCCCAGATATGGTATCATGGAAAAAATCAATCTGACGGGGGTATCAGGATGGACGGACAAGAAAAGCTGCTGGACTATGAAACAATCAAAGCCGCCGTTGCCGGTGAGAAGTGGGCCACAGAAAAGGTGCTGGCCCACTATGCGGACTTCATCGACGAGCTTTCCACGGTGGAGATCAGGCAGCCGGGCGGCAAAGTGAAATAAGTCATTGACGAGGATATGCGGCAGCACATTTCCTTATTTCGTGTCGGATACTTTCTGGCCGCCTTCCGATTTGCCCGGGCGGACACACCATGACTGTGATGTGCGACAGGTATTAAATTTCCGAACTTAACTACAAATGTTTAAGTTTACACTTGCCATTATACTAAGCATATTCCGTTATGTCAAGAGGCTTTCGAGAAAAATATTAAACTTTTTTATTTAGGCTGTATTGACACGAACTAAGCATATATGCTATAATCATCGCAACGATACCAAAGGAGTGTAGGTTTATGGCGATTGGTGAACGAATCCGTTTTATTCGTAATTTGCGTGGCATGACGCAGAAATGGCTTGGTCAAGCTGTTGGCTTTCCGCCTAAAACGGCTGATGTCCGCATGGCGCAGTACGAGTCCGGTTCCAGAACACCGAAAGAGAATCTGGTAAAAGCTATCGCCAATGTGTTGGAGGTTTCTCCCTTGGCATTGCAGATTCCCGACATTGACAGTGACCTTGGATTTATTCACACCCTTTTTGCCATCGAGGACATTCACGGTATCCGTGCTGAAAAGCAGGGGGATGAGGTGCATCTCATCTTTGACGGCAGCAAACGTACCATGGATGAATCGATCTTTGCCATGCTTTCCGCATGGGCAGAGCAGTCGGAAAAGCTGCGCTGTGGCAAGCTAAGCAAAGAGCAGTACGACCACTGGCGCTACACCTTCCCGGAAGAGGACACCACCCAGCGTTGGGCAAAAGTACCGTCGCAGGGACTGAGCGATCTGCTTGTGGAAGCGTTCAAGGATCAGCAGAAAGGAAAATGAGTATAGAAAAAGCCCGTACTGACATCCAATCAGTACGGGCTTCAATCATATGGAGAAGTTTGTGAGCTTGGAGAAATTACTCTTTACTCACAAGCCACTGGCAACGCAGAATAATCGCGTCTCCGTGGAATCTTATCAAAATCTTATCAGAAGGAAGGGACAAAATCCAAAAGCCGTTGGGATTCCTGCACTTTTGGGCTTTTGTGATTTATTCCCACTCAATCGTCCCAGTGGGCTTGGGGGTCAGGTCAAGCACTACGCGGTTGATGCCGTCAACCTCATGCGTGATGCGGGCGGTGATGTGGTGGAGGAGGGGATAGGGAATCTCTTCGATGGTGGCCGTCATGGCGTCGGTGGTGTTGACCGCGCGGATGATGGCGGGCCAGCCCTCGTAGCGCTTGCCGTCCTTTACGCCGACACTCTTCATGTCCGGCACGGCAATGAAGTACTGCCAGACCTTGCCGGCAAGACCATTTTTGTCAAATTCTTCCCGCAGGATCGCGTCGGCTTCCCGCAAAGCTTCCAGACGGTCACGGGTGATGGCACCGAGGCAGCGCACGCCCAGACCGGGGCCGGGGAAGGGCTGGCGGTAGACCATGCCGTGGGGCAGGCCCAGCGCTTCGCCTACGACACGCACCTCATCCTTGAACAACAGCTTGACCGGCTCCACCAGTTCGAAGGTCATGCCCTCGGGCAGACCGCCAACATTGTGGTGGGCCTTGACGCCGTGGGACTCCAGAATGTCGGGATAGATGGTTCCCTGCGCCAAAAAATCAATGCCTTCCAGCTTCTTCGCTTCGTCGTTGAATACCTCGATGAATTCCTTGCCGATGATCTTCCGCTTGGTCTCGGGGTCGGAGACGCCCGCCAGCTTGTCGAGAAAACGATCGACGGCATCCACATAGATGAGATTCGCGTCCATTTCGTCCCGGAAGACCTTGACGACCTGCTCCGGCTCGCCCTTGCGCAGAAGACCGTGGTTGACGTGGACGCAGACCAGCTGCTTGCCGATGGCCTTGATCAGCAGCGCGGCGACCACGCTGGAATCCACGCCGCCGGACAGCGCCAGAAGGACCTTTTTGCTGCCTACCTGCGCCCGGATCTCCTCGATCTGCTGGGCGATAAAGGCGTTGGCGAGGGTGGGGGTGGTGATGCGTTCCATGGATTCGGGACGTACATTGCTTGACATTTTGGTTTCCTCCATTTTCTGCCTACCGGCGCGGCGGCCGGGTAGATAATGGCTTCATTATACCGGATAAAATGACTTTTTGCAATCTTTTTCCGGAAAAAGAAAAGGCGCTTTGTTGCAAAATGGAAATGCTATGGTATAATAAACGCAAAATCCGGAGAAAAATGGAGGGCTTATCATGGGAATGGTTGTCATCGGCGCGGTGTTTGTGGATATCAAGGGGTATCCCACGTCGGCGTTTATCCCCACTGGGCGGAACGCTGGGCGCGTGGAGCAGATTCACGGCGGCGTCGGGCGGAATGTGGCGGAGGACATCGCAAACTGCGAGCTTCGCCCCACCTTTGTCAGCCTTGTGGACGACAGCGGAACCGGCGTGGATGTTGTGCGCAAGCTGAAAAGCCACAGGGTGAACACCGACTATATCCGCAAGACCAGAAACGGCATGGGAACATGGCTGGCGGTCTTCAACGACGACGGGGATGTGGCAGCGTCCATCTCCCAGCGGCCGAACCTGCTGCCCATTGCCCACACGCTGGAGCAGGACGGCGACGAGATTTTCCAAAACGCGGACAGCGTCGTCATCGAGATCGACATGGACAAGGAGATCGTCAAGCGCACCTTCCGGCTGGCGCAGAAGTATGGAAAGCCTGTCTATGCCGTGGTGGCGAATATGAGCATTGCGTTGGAAAGACGGGATTTTCTTCAGTCCACGGATTGCTTTGTCTGCAATCAGCAGGAGGCGGGAATCCTGTTTTCCGATGACTATTCCGGCAAGACCCCGGAGGAAATGATCCCCATTATTTCCGCGAAGGTGCAGGCCGCCCGCATTCCGGCCATGATCGTGACCATGGGCGCGGACGGTGCGGTGTATGCCAATCTTCACGGGGAGAGCGGCTACTGCCCCGCGAGAAAGCTGGAGGTGAAGGACACCACCGGCGCTGGGGATGCTTTCTGCGCCGGTGCGGCCATCGGCCTGACCTACGGCAAGGGTCTGAAGGAAGCCTGTGAGATCGGCGCCATGCTGGCGGCGTCCGTGATCGTGACCTCCGAAAGCGTTTGCCCCCGGTTCCGCCCGAGAGAGCTGGGGCTGGACATGGATGTAGAGGACTGAAGGAATGTACCGCCGTGTTTTGACCATGCAGGACATTTCCTGCGTCGGACAGTGCTCCACCACGGTGGCGCTGCCGATTTTGTCCGCCTGCGGTCTGGAAGCCTGCATTCTGCCCACCGCGCTGCTGTCCACCCACACCGGCGGCTTCGGCAAGCCCGCCGTGGTGCATTTCGACGGGGCGCTGACGGATATCTGGCACCACTGGCAGGAGAATGGCATTACGTTTGACGCGATCCTCGTGGGCTATCTTGGCAGTCTGGCGGCGGTGAAAGCGGCGGGAGAGATCATCGACCGGCTGCTTGCCCCCGGCGGCGTTGCCATCGTTGACCCGGCCATGGCGGATAACGGAAAGCTGTATTCCGGATTTGACGAGGATTATGTCCGGGCGATCGGTTCGCTGGCCGGGAAGGCGGACATCATTCTGCCCAATGTCACGGAAGCGGCGATTTTGTCAGGTTTACCATATCAGGAAAATATTGACAGAAATTATGTTAACCAACTACTGAATGAGCTGAATCACCCCTGCGCCGTGCTCACCGGCGTTGACTTCGATGAGGACAGCACCGGCATTGTCCTGCAAGAGGGAACGGTGCAGCACGAATACCGCCACAAACGGATAGGGACGGGCTGCCACGGAACCGGCGATATTTTTGCCGCTGCCTTCACCGGGGCGCTGATGCAGGGGAAAAATCGGCTGGATGCGGCGAAAATCGCCGCGGATTTCACCTGCCGGTGCATTAAGAATACGGTGAATGCCCCTGCCCATTGGTACGGCGTCAAATTTGAGCCGCTTCTGCCGGAGCTGATGGAAATGCCGGGGCGGTAAAAAGAACGTCAGCGCTCAAAAATTTTTTTGAAAAACCTCTTCCATTTTTGCATAGAATGGTGTAAGATTATGTAAACTAACGGCGTAATGGAAGAGGGGCGCATATGGAGGAACAGATTTACAGACAGCCTCGCAGAAGCGGGAAAAAGTGGATATTGATCATTGCTGCAGTGTTTGTCCTGCTGCTGAGCGCGGTGGCCTTTGTTCTCACCGCAAACCGGCTTTCTCTTTCCGTGGAGCTGGACGGCGAACCGGAAATGATGCTGGAATACGGCGGGCATTTTCAGGACCCGGGAGCACACCTCTGCGTCCGCGGCTCGCTGCTCTGGAAGGACGGCATGTCCCCGGAGGATGTTTCTGTCGGCATTCAGGGCAAGGTCGATGATGAAAAAACGGGGAAATATATCCTCACCTACGCGGCGGATTACCGGGGAATGCACGCCGAGGCACAGCGCATCGTGCGTGTCGTGGACACGGTATGCCCGGAAATCATCCTGGCGCCCGACACGGGCGGGACGCTGCTTCCCGGCACGCCCTATCAGGAGGCGGGCTACAGGGCCATCGACAATTATGACGGCGACATCACCGACCGGGTGGTTCGGTCGGAGGAATACGGAAAGATCATTTACGCGGTGACGGATTCCTCCGGAAATCCCGGCTACGCGGAGCGGGAGGTGCCCTATTATGACCCGATCCCGCCGGAGATCACGCTGGAGGGCGGCGCGGATATGGCCATCACCACCGGCACCTTTTATCAGGAGCCGGGGTACTCCGCGCTGGACAACGTGGACGGCGACCTGACCCAGCAGGTGCAGGTGGACGGCGAGGTGGACTGGCTGACGCCCGGAACCTACAGCGTGACCTACACCGTGACCGATGGCTATAAAAACACGACCACCGCCACCAGGACCGTGGAGGTAAAGGCGGTTCCCCGTCCCGAGGTCGTATGGCCGGAGGGAAAGGTCATTTACCTGACCTTTGACGACGGCCCCGGCCCCTATACGGAGCAGCTGCTGGACGTGCTGGACAGCTATGGCGTAAAGGCTACCTTCTTTGTCACCAACCGGGGCTACGGCGAAATGATGAAGGAAATCGTGGACAGGGGACACAGCATCGGCATTCACACCATGTCCCACGTTTATGAGCGCATTTATGCCAGTCCGGAGGCGTATTTTGCGGACCTGCTGGGGATGCAGGACGTTATTTACCAGAATACCGGCGTAAAGACGACCCTGATGCGCTTCCCCGGCGGCAGCTCCAACACCGTCAGCGCCCACAGCTACGTGGGGCTGATGAGTCTGCTGACCCGGGCGGTGCAGGACGCGGGCTTCCAGTATTTCGACTGGAATGTGGACAGCAACGACGCCGGCGGCGCGAAAAAGGCGCAGACAGTTTTCAACAATGTAACGGAAGGCGTCAGCCACAACCGTGTCTCTGTGGTTTTGCAGCATGATATTCACGATTTCAGCGTGGACGCGGTGGAGGACATCATCGTCTGGGGACTGAATAACGGCTATTCCTTTGAACGCCTGACGGAAACCAGCCCCGGCGTTCACCACGGAGTACAGAATTAAATCATAAAAACAGCCCGGTTCGGCGTATACCGAACCGGGCTATAATGCTTTTGGGGAAGCTTACTTTGCTTCTTTCGGATCGTTCTGCTTCCGGGCGTTGGTGCGGCCTTCGGGGCGAATCTCTCCCACGGCCAGCAGGGAGCGCTTCGTCAGCGTGGGGCCAACCAGCTCGTAAACCAGCACGGCGAACAGCACGACGTTTCTCGCCAGCGCGCCGTCGGAGAGGGAGGCGGCGGTGATGGCCATACCCAGCGCCACACCGGCCTGGGGCAGCAGCGTGATGCCCAGGTGATCCACAATGGACTTCGGCTCCTTGGTGATGCGACAGCTCAGGTTCGCGCCGCAATACTTGCCGGCGGAGCGGGCGATGATGTAGATGATGCCGACGATCAGGGTCACGGGCTGGGACAGCACGTTGAGGTCAAGCTCCGCGCCGGAAATGACGAAGAACAGAATGTTCAGGGGCATCGTCCAGCCGTCCACACGCTCCATCAGTTCCTCGGAGGTGGGGCAGACGTTGCAGAAAATGGTGCCGGTCATCATGCACACCAGCAGCAGGGAGAATCCGCAGTGGACCGGGCCGATCTGGAATTCCAGCATACTCAGACCCACCGTCAGCATGACGAAGGCGACGGACAGGGACATACGCTTGCTGCGGGAATGGAAGAACCGCTCCACCCAGTGGAGCAGCAGCCCCATAAAGCCGCCGAGACCAACGGACAGAAGAATTTCCACGATGGGTTCGACGACCACGGCCAGCACGCTGACCTGCCCGTTGGACAGCGCCGTAGCGATTCCAAAAGACACGGAGAACAGCAGCAGACCCACGGCGTCGTCCAGCGCGACCACCAGCATCAGCAGCCGGGTCATGGGGCCGTCCGCCTTGTACTGACGAACCACCATCAGCGTGGCGGCAGGGGCTGTCGCGGCGGCGATGGCACCCAGAGTGATGGCGCAGGGGACAGAAATGATGTGGGGGAAGAACAGATGCAGCAGCAGAAGTATGACATCCACGACAATGGTGGTGATCACGGCCTGCAAAATGCCGATGATGATTGCCCGGGAGCCGATGGTACGCAGCTGGCTCAGACGGAACTCGTTGCCCATAGCAAAGGCAATAAAGCCCAGAGCAGTCTGGCTGACGATGCTGAGGACGTTCACTTCCTCAAGGGTGTTGAAGCCGAGTCCGGGAACGTTCAGCCGTCCAAGGAAGAACGGCCCCAGGAGCAGTCCGGCCACCAGATAGGCGGTGACGGCGGGAAGATGCAGCAGACGGGTAAGGCGGGACATGAGCAGTCCGCCGACCAGCGCTACGGCTAGACCAATCAGATAAATTTCCATAATAATATTCCTCTTTTTCAAAATTCCAACCTCGGTATCATACCATTCTGCGCAGTTCGGCGCAAGTCGAAATCCCGCCAAAGATTTGCGTCTTTTCGGCAATGAATTGTGCAATATTATATATTGTATAGTTTGAAAAGGGAAAATGCCTCGCCCGTCGAAAAGGGAGAGGCAGGCCGATATGGATGGGGAGTCAGCGCTCGCTGGGGCCGCCGTCTCCTTTTTCAAAGATCAGATCGTCCAGATCGGCGTAGGGGTCGTCACAGCTGTACATGGTTTCACCTTCCTTCCGGGGCGGCAGTCTGCCCTCGCGCAATGCCGCCCGAAAACGCTACCTGACAGTATATGCTTCTCGAAGCAAAAAAAGTGACGTATTTTCTTGACAGACAAGAAAAATTTGGGTAGAATACAAAGGCGTATACACCAGTAGCTCAGTTGGATAGAGCACACGCCTCCTAAGGTTATCCTCGAACACCCGCCTCGGGCCTTAAGGTGTATGGTTCGAAGTACAAAAAAGAGGTCACAATTTCATACGCCCCAATAGCTCAGTTGGATAGCAGCGATCGCCTCCTAAGCGGCAGATTGTTCGATTCCTTCGAGCAGTGAAAATTGCATAAATCTT
>ENA-OZZS01000211-OZZS01000211.1-human-gut-metagenome-genome-assembly--contig:-NODE-211-length-11914-cov-23.746943_pt1 | contig 11914 bp, 8 predicted proteins | sample MGYA00244940_ERZ654152 | MGnify/ENA primary metagenome ERZ654152 (study PRJEB26926, sample SAMN06165029) | human gut metagenome | biome: ENVO:00009003; feature: ENVO:2100002; material: ENVO:00002003... | reverse complement strand
TACCATCCGTCAGTGGTGACACACCAAACCTATTATGAATTAATACAAAACAAGAAGAAAATATGAACAAGCAATTCATTATCACGAATTTCGCCGCATTTGCTCTCATGCTGTTCCTGCCGACCGGATGCAGGCAGGCGGACGGCAAGCAGGATGCGGTGCAGAGTTATCGGGTCATAAAGGTCGCGGCAAGTCCGGTGGAAATCTCCGAGTCCTATTCCGCCGCCATACGCGGACGGCAGGATGTGGACATCCTGCCGCAAATATCCGGGCGCATTATCCGTCTGAAAGTGAAAGAGGGTGAACGGGTGAAGACCGGTCAAGTATTGGCTGTAATTGACCAAGTGCCCTATCGGGCGGCATTACGCACGGCGCAGGCCAATGTCAGCGCGGCACAGGCAAAAGTGGAAACGGCAAGAATCGAGCTGCGGGGCAAGCAGGCATTGTTTGACGAGAAGGTCATATCCGACTACGAGCTTTCTCTCGCCCGGAACCAACTGGCAGTGGCGTGTGCTGAACTCGAACAGGCAAAGGCACAAGAATCGGATGCACGCAACAATCTCTCCTATACGGAAATCAAAAGCCCGAGCAACGGAGTAGTAGGCACATTGCCCTATCGCATCGGTGCGCTTGTCGGTCCCAATATGGCACAGCCTTTCACGGTCGTGTCCGACAATGCGGAGATGTATGCCTATTTCTCCATTTCGGAGAATATGCTACGGCGATATTTGGCTCGCTATGGCTCGATTGACAGCATGATAGCCGGGATGCCGGAAGTGGGCCTGCAACTCAACGACGGCAGCCTGTACAAGGCGAAAGGACGTATTGAAACCGTAAGCGGCGTGGTGGATCCTGTTACCGGAACGGTACAAATCAAAGCCCTGTTCCCCAATCCCGACCGCGAACTGTTGAGTGGCAGCATCGGCAATGTCATCCTTCAAAACCCGAAAACGGAGGCCGTAACCATTCCCATGACCGCCACCGTGGAACTGCAGGACAAGATTATCGCTTACCGTCTGAAAAACGGACAGGCGGAAGCCGCCTATCTCACGGTGGACCGCCTGAACGACGGCAACCGGTTTATCGTAAAAGAAGGTCTTTCGGTCGGTGACACCATTGTCGCCGAAGGCGTGGGACTGGTGAGAGAAGGCATGAGCATAACCCCTAAAAACGAAACGAAATGAACCTGCGATTTTTTATAGACCGCCCGGTGTTTTCGGGCGTTATCTCGGTGGTGATTGTACTGTTGGGCATGATTTCCATGTTTTCCTTGCCGGTGGAACAATACCCCGACATCGCACCTCCGACCATCAACGTATTCGCAACTTATCCGGGAGCAAACGCTGAAACCGTGCAGAAGGCAGTGATAACCCCTCTGGAAGAAGCCATCAACGGAGTGGAAGACATGACCTATATGACTTCCACGGCATCGAATACGGGAGATGCTTCCATCAACATCTATTTCAAACAGGGAACCAACGCGGACATGGCGGCGGTAAACGTGCAGAACCGCGTGAACGGCGCACTGAGCCAACTTCCGGCGGAAGCCACCAAGACCGGTGTCACCACTGAAAAGCAGCAGAATGCCGAACTGATGACTTTCGCGCTCTATTCGCCCGATGACCGCTTCGACCAGACCTTCCTGAACAATTACGTGAAAATCAATGTCGAGCCGAGGCTGAAACGTATCAGCGGCGTGGGAAAGGCACAGTTGTTCGGTTCCAACTACAGCATGCGACTTTGGCTGCGTCCCGACAAGATGGCGCAATACGGGCTTATCCCCGATGACATATCCACCGTACTCGCACGACAGAACATCGAGGCCGCCACCGGCTCCTTCGGTGCCAATCATCCTACCGCCAATGAATACACGATGAAATACCGCGGACGCTTGTCCGGCGCGGAAGAGTTCGGTGAGTTGGTCATCAAGTCACTGCCGGGCGGCAATGTGCTTCGGCTGAAGGAGGTTGCCGATGTGGAACTGGGCGATGAATACTACAACTATTCCTCCGAAGTGAACGGGCATCCGGCAGCCATGATGCTCATCAACCAGAAAGCCGGGTCCAATGCTTCAAGCACCATCAAGGAGATTCACGAAGTGCTTGACGACCTTAGCCGGGACTTGCCCGAAGGGACGGAATTCGTGGTGCTTACCGATACCAACAAGTTCCTGTATGCCTCCATCCACTCTGTCCTCCGCACCTTATTGGAAGCGATACTTCTGGTCATCGTGGTGGTGTATGTGTTCTTGCAGGACATCAAGTCAACGCTTATCCCTACCATATCCATCTTCGTTTCCATCATCGGCACATTTGCCGTGATGTCCATGATTGGATTCTCCATCAACCTGCTCACCCTGTTCGCGCTTGTGCTTGCCATCGGAACCGTGGTCGATGATGCCATTGTGGTGGTGGAAGCGGTGCAGGCGAAGTTCGATGAGGGCTATCAATCAGCAGTTCTCGCGGCTGATGATGCCATGAAAGGCGTTTCGTCGGCTATCCTGACCTCTACCATAATCTTTATGGCAGTGTTTTTCCCCGTAGCCATGATGGGCGGGACTTCGGGAGCGTTCTACACGCAGTTCGGTATCACGATGGCTGTTGCCGTGGGAATCTCGGCAGTCAATGCCTTCACACTCTCACCGGCACTTTGCGCGCTGCTGCTGAAACCCTATATCGATGAGCAGGGCAACACTAAGAACAATTTTGCAGCCCGTTTCCGTAAAGCGTTCAATGCCGTCTTCGACAGTCTGAGCCGACGCTATGTACGTGGAGTGATGTTCATTATCCATCGCCGATGGCTGTTGTGGAGCATCATAGGCATTTCTTTCGGGTTGCTGGTGCTGCTGGTCAATGTCACAAAGACGGGACTTATTCCCGAAGAGGACACCGGGACGGTCATGGTGAGCATGAACACGAAGCCCGGCACATCCATGGCTCAGACAAGTAAGGTGATGGAGCGTATCAACAGCCGTCTCGACAGCATCGGCGAGATTGAATACAGCGGTGCGGTCGCCGGTTTCTCTTTCAGCGGTTCCGGTCCCTCGCAGGCGATGTATTTCGTGACACTCAAAGACTGGGAGCAGCGTAAGGGAGAGGGGCAGTCGGTCAATGATGTCATCGGAAAGATTTATGCCGCCACTTCGGATATTCCCGATGCCACGGTGTTCGCCATGTCGCCTCCGATGATTGCCGGGTACGGCATGGGAAACGGTTTCGAGCTTTATTTGCAGGACAAGGCGGGCGGAAACATCGCCGCCTTCAAGGAAGAGGCAGACAAGTTTGTCGAAGCCTTGTCGCAGCGACCCGAAATCGGCGAAGTCTATTCCTCCTTTGCCACGGATTATCCGCAATACTGGGTGGATATCGATGCCGCCAAATGCGAACAGTCGGGTGTGTCGCCCGCAGATGTGCTTTCCACATTGTCGGGCTATTATACCGGACAATATGTTTCCGACTTCAACCGGTTCTCCAAGCTCTACCATGTGACCATGCAGGCTCCGGCGGAATATCGTGTGAATGCGGAATCCCTGCACCACATGTATGTGCGTGCCACCGATGGCGGCATGTCGCCTTTGAGCCGGTTCGTGCGCCTGACCAAGACCAACGGCCCGTCAGACCTCACCCGTTTCAACCTGTTCAACGCCATCTCGATTAGCGGGTCTCCGGCTCAGGGCTACAGTTCGGGGCAGGTGCTCGAAGCCATCGGCGAGACGGCACGTGAAGTGCTTCCGTCAAATTACACATACGAGTTTGGCGGCATTTCGCGTGAGGAAAGCAAGACGACCAACAATGCCACGCTTATATTCCTGCTCTGCATGGTTCTGGTCTATCTGATTCTGTGCGCCTTGTATGAGAGCGTGTTCATACCCTTCGCGGTTCTGTTGTCGGTGCCTTGCGGACTGATGGGCAGTTTCCTGTTTGCGTGGCTCTTCGGTCTGGAGAACAACATCTACATGCAGACCGGACTTATCATGATTATAGGCCTGCTTGCCAAGACAGCGATCCTGCTTACCGAATACGCCGGTAAACGGCGGTCGGAAGGCATGACGCTGGCACAGGCGGCATACAGTGCGGCAAAAGTCCGCCTGCGCCCCATATTGATGACTGTGTTGTCCATGGTGTTCGGTCTTGTCCCGCTGATGATGGCGCACGGAGTGGGTGCCAACGGCAGCCGTTCGCTTGCCACAGGTGTAATCGGTGGAATGATTGTAGGTACTTTGGCTCTGTTGTTCCTTGTGCCGTCATTGTTTATTGTATTCCAATATATCCAAGAACGTGTTAAGCATAATTAAATGAAGAAGACAGTAATATATATCATATTGTCGGGATGGATGCTTGCCGGCTGTGGCACATACAGCCGGTATCATCGCCCTGACCTCTCAACGGAGAATCTGTATCGGGACATGCCGGCGGACATTGATACAATGACCATCGCGTCCCTGTCGTGGCGGGAAATGTTTACCGACCCGAAACTCCAGTCCTTGATTGAAACCGGACTTGAACGGAACGCAGACCTCAATGTGGCACGGTTACGCGTGGAAGCGGCAGAAGCCGTCCTGATGACTGCCAGACTATCATATCTTCCATCACTGGGACTGACTGCCGAAGGTAATGCCAATAAACATGACGGAGCAACGGCAAAGACATATAATGTGGGAGCGTCGGCAAGCTGGGAACTGGACATCTTCGGCAAACTTACGGCGGCAAAGCGTGGCGCAGCCGCCGCATTACAAGGAAGCCGTGCCTACCGGCAGGCCGTACAGACACAGCTTGTCGCCACTATTGCAGACAGTTACTACACCCTTGCCATGCTTGACGCACAAATGACAATAAGTAACCGGACTTTGGAGAACTGGCGGACTACCGTACGCACTCTTGAAGCGTTGAAAAAAGTGGGGAAATCAAACGAGGCTGGCGTATTGCAGGCAAAGGCGAACGTGATGCGACTCGAAGCATCCCTGTTATCCATACGCAAGAGTATTTCCGAAACAGAAAACGCCCTGTCTGCGATACTTGCCATGCCGTCACACTCGATTGGACGAAGTGATCTGGCCGAGGCTGCTTTCCCCGATACTGTCTCGATCGGAGTCCCTTTGCAACTGCTTTCCAACCGTCCCGACGTGCGTCAGGCTGAAATGGAACTGGCGCAAGCATTCTACGCCACCAATGCGGCCCGTGCCGCCTTCTATCCCAATATTACCCTCTCGGGAATTCTTGGATGGACTAATAACGGCGGTGGCGTAATCGTAAATCCCGGACAATGGTTACTTAATGCCATCGGTTCCCTGACACAGCCGTTATTCAACCGGGGCGTAAACATCGCCAACTTGAAGATAGCCAAAAGCCGTCAGGAAGAAGCCAAACTGTTGTTCCGGCAATCATTACTGAACGCAGGAAAGGAAGTGAACGATGCTCTGACCGCATGGCAGACGGCAAAATCGCAAATTGAAATCAATGCTCGGCAGGTTGAAACATTATGCGACGCTGTGCGAAAGACAGAATCGCTGATGCGTCATTCCAATACCACCTATCTGGAAGTGCTGACCGCCAAACAGTCTCTTCTCGAAGCGGAAGTGCAACAGTTACAAACTCGTTTTGAACGCATACAAAGTATAATTAAACTTTACCATGCGTTGGGAGGAGGAATGTAACTTTACAAGAATTATAACCTAATACTGAACCATGTTGTGTAATTTTTATATTTCAGTCGTCATAAACTTATAAATAAGTAATTTAGTATGCAAAAACAAATTAAAAAGTCTTCTCTTTTTTTGAAGAGAAGCAACACCTGACCCACTTCGCTACCGAACAGGATGTAGCAGAAGAATTGTTTGAGTTACTCTTAGAAGCGAGAGAACTCTATCTTCAGGATGTGATTTTGAATGGCAAGCGGTATGACCGCTATGTGGATGACTTCATCAACAGTCATCGGTATATCAACTGCAACAGTGCAATTTGCCGAAACTGCCACGAGATGAACATCCACATCGTCAAGGGACTGCTGAATGTCTTGTTACGATTTACGCTTGTTTTGATTTGCAACACTAAGATAAGTGAAAAATCTGACATGGCAAAATCCTGAGCAACTTTTTGTTGCTCAGGAACTTATAAATAAAGTTAAATCAAAGTGTTGCGGAATTAAGGTTTAGGAGATAATATAAATGGAAAAATACAACAATTGGAAACTTAAGTTTTATACAATATGGGCAGGGCAGGCAGTATCATTAATCACTAGTGCCATCCTGCAAATGGCGATTATTTTTTACCTTACAGAAAAAACAGGATCTGCGATGGTCTTGTCTATGGCTTCACTTGTAGGTTTTTTACCCTATGCGGTCTTTGGACCAGCCATTGGTGTATTAGTGGATCGTCATGATAGGAAGAAGATAATGATTGGTGCTGATTTAATTATCGCAGCAGCTGGGGCCGTGCTAGCTATTGTTGCATTGTATATGGAGTTACCTATCTGGATGGTTATGGTAGTATTGTTCATCCGTAGCATTGGAACAGCTTTTCATACCCCGGCTCTCAATGCGGTTACTCCACTTTTAGTACCAGAAGAACAGCTTACGAAATGTGCAGGCTATAGTCAGTCTTTGCAGTCTATAAGCTATATTGTTAGTCCGGCGGTTGCAGCACTCTTATACTCCGTTTGGGAACTAAATGCTATTATTGCCATCGATGTATTGGGTGCTGTGATTGCATCTATTACGGTAGCAATTGTACGTATTCCTAAGCTAGGTGATCAAGTGCAAAGTTTGAAACCAAATTTCATAAGAGAAATGAAAGAAGGAATGGCTGTACTACGGCAAAATAAAGGATTATTTGCTTTATTACTCGTTGGAACATTATATATGTTTGTTTATATGCCCATAAATGCATTATATCCTTTAATCACTATGGAATATTTTAATGGTACACCGATGCATATTTCTATTACGGAGATTGCTTATGCCTCTGGTATGTTGATAGGGGGTCTATTATTAGGGTTATTTGGGAATTACCAAAAGCGAATCTTATTAATAACGGCATCAATTTTTATGATGGGGATAAGCTTAACCATTTCAGGATTACTTCCTCAAAGTGGATTTTTCATATTTGTAGTCTGCTGTGCAATAATGGGGCTTTCGGTTCCGTTTTACAGCGGTTTGCAAACAGCTCTTTTTCAGGAGAAAATTAAGCCTGAATATTTAGGACGTGTATTTTCTTTGACCGGAAGTATCATGTCACTTGCTATGCCAATTGGGTTAATTCTATCTGGGTTCTTTGCTGATAGAATCGGTGTAAATCATTGGTTTTTACTATCAGGTGTTTTAATTATTGGCATTGCCATAGCTTGCCCCATGATAACTGAGGTTAGAAAATTAGATTTAAAACAAAATTCATAGGAGGGACCATATTTATGTATTTAATTTTCATGTAATTCTTCCTGCTAAAATCGCAGGGTTTTCCCTGCGTACAAGCAAAAGAAAACATGCGATTATAGACAGGAGGAAATGTTATGGAATTGATATTAAAAGCAAAAGATATTCGTGTGGAATTCAAAGGACGCGATGTTTTAGATATAAATGAATTAGAAGTATATGATTATGACCGTATTGGTTTAGTAGGAGCAAATGGTGCTGGAAAAAGCACTTTACTCAGGGTACTTTTAGGAGAATTAACTCCCCCAGGATGTAAAATGAATCGTCTGGGTGAACTTGCCTATATTCCCCAGTTGGACGAAGTAACTTTGCAGGTGGAAAAAGATTTTGCACTTGTAGGCAAGCTCGGTGTTGAGCAATTAGATATACAGACCATGAGCGGTGGTGAAGAAACAAGGCTTAAAATAGCACAGGCCTTATCGGCACAGGTTCATGGTATTTTAGCGGATGAACCTACGAGCCATTTAGACCGTGAAGGAATTGATTTTCTAATTGGACAGCTAAAATATTTTACAGGTGCACTGTTAGTTATTAGCCATGACCGCTATTTTCTTGATGAAATAGTAGATAAAATATGGGAACTGAAAGATGGCAAAATCACTGAGTATTGGGGAAACTATTCTGATTATCTTCGTCAGAAAGAGGAAGAACGCAAGAGCCAAGCTGCAGAATACGAACAATTTATTGCGGAACGTGCCCGATTGGAAAGGGCTGCGGAGGAAAAGCGAAAACAGGCTCGTAAAATAGAACAGAAGGCGAAAGGTGCTTCAAAGAAAAAAAGTACTGAAGGCGGAGGGCGTTTAGCTCATCAAAAATCAATAGGAAGTAAGGAAAAAAAGATGCATAATGCCGCTAAATCCCTAGAGCACAGGATTGCAGCCTTAGGAAATGTAGAAGCTCCGGAAGACATTCGCAGAATTCGTTTCAGGCAAAGTAAAGCATTGGAGCTCCATAATCCATACCCTATAGTCGGTACGGAAATTAATAAAATATTTGGGGATAAGGCACTGTTTGAAAATGCATCTTTTCAAATTCCTCTAGGAGCAAAAGTGGCGTTAACTGGTGGTAATGGAACCGGAAAAACAACTTTAATCCAAATGATCTTAAACCATGAAGAAGGAATTTCTATTTCACCTAAGGCAAAAATAGGTTACTTTGCACAGAATGGTTACAAGTACAACAGTAATCAGAATGTCATGGAGTTTATGCAGGAGGATTGTGATTACAATATATCAGAAATTCGTTCAGTGCTAGCATCTATGGGGTTCAAACAGAACGATATTGGAAAAAGCTTATCTGTTTTAAGCGGTGGAGAAATTATAAAATTGTTGCTAGCTAAAATGCTCATGGGTAGATATAACATCCTACTAATGGATGAACCCAGTAACTTCCTTGACATACCAAGTTTAGAGGCTTTGGAAATACTAATGAAGGTAAGCAGTCATTTAGGGCCGTCTTGTGTACCTCAATATATATTAGCACCTTTGTCCCGAATTTAAATTTTGGACAAGATGAACATAAAAGAAGAAGGCAAGTACTATGCCTCAATGGTTCGTAAATTCCGAACCGAGTACAAGAGCAAGAACCTTCAAGGTTTCTGTAGAGACCAAAAAGTGAGCTATAACAAGATGCTTCATTGTTTACGTAACGACTCCTACCGCAAGCCTAAGGCCATAGAAGCGGAATCCGATATTGAACCAGGATTGCACCCTCTTGTTATAGATAGAGTTGAACCTCAGACATCGCATATCGCCGAAGAGCAACAAGCATCGACTCCCGTTGACATGATGCTGGATGATATCGACCTTTCATTTGGCTCGCAGGTGAGCCTCCATATCGGCAGCTGCTCAAAATCTGCACTAGTTTCACTGATAAAGGAAATGGAGGGTGCGTTATGTTAAGTATCTCAAGCGGTTTCAATTTTTACCTGTGTGGTGAGCCTGTTACGCTACGCTACCGCCATAGCGGTCTTCGGGGCTACATCAAGAGCCAACTGCACCGTGACCCGACCAACGGCGACATATACATCTTCCTCTCGAAGGACAGTCGTCGTGTCCGTATGTACTACTATCACCACAGCGGTGAGATTATGACTGAAAAAATACTTCATTCCGACCATTTTGTTGAACCGGTATTTGACAGAAAGAAAGGGTGCTACCACATCTCTTGGGAAAGCTTTGTATATCTTGTTGAAGGAATAGTGCCTAAGGACCGTAGGGTCGATTTTAACGACTTGGATGATGAAAATACTGATGAAACACCTTTGGAAGAATTGGGAAACAGAGGCGAAAAAACATCAGGAAATAAGCTTTCAAAGGATGTTGTGTAATATAGAATAATTAACATAAACCATTGACAATCAATGCATTGTAATTTGCATATATCAAATATTTTTATTAACTTTGCACCATGAAATCAGAAGAAAAGTCCATAAAAGCAATCAGTGCCCAAGCGCATGGCGAGGCAGCCGACAACAGGCTGCTCCGCAAGAAGCTTCGTGAGAAGGACGAGCTGATTTCAGATCTTCGCGCACAGATTGAGAACCTGAATAAGAACCTGAGCGAGAAGGTTAGCCAGATGGCCGACATGATGGACAAACTTGTAGCCTTCATGATGGGACGTGGCGATGTCACCCTTTCCGGCTCACTGCGCGATGCGGTGGTGTCAGGTGTAAGGGCTGAGTACGAGATGCGCGAGCGCAAACTTAAGGATGAGTTCTCCAGACAGCTTGGCAATCTGACCTCTGAGTTCGAGGCCAGGCTCGCCGCCAAGGATAATGAGATTAATTCCCTTAGAGGAGATAAAGGAGGTGAAGGCGGCAATACGCCTTCCACCTCCCTTCCCGAAGGCTCCATGCCTGTCACCCCGGAGGAAATGGCCGCTCGCAACAAGCAGCTTGAGCAGCAGAAGGCGAACCTGCAGGTTACGTCTTATGGCCAGCACACGGAATCGGCAAAGTACCACCACGGCGAACAGCAGGTTGAAAACGCCGATGACCTTGACCTTAACGGTGAGGATGTCCCGGACGAGAGGGTTGTCGAAATCGCCCGTGAGGTGAAAACCCACAAGGACATGAAGGGTGTGGAAAAGCCAAGGCGCAACCAACCGCTCGTTGGTGCTGCGAAAGGTGGAAAATACGACATTGTCCTTCTCCCCGACAACCTGCCTGATGACGCTGTTGAGATAGGCGAGGATATAACGGTGCGCTATTCCTATGTCAAAGGATACATACGCACCCATATCATACGACGCAAGAAATTCAAGGACTCGTCCGGCAAATACTACCATGTAAACCTCCCCGACAAATATAAGAACTGTATGGGACGGACGCAGGTCACAGAGTCCCTTATCGCCCAGATACTTACCATGCACTTCCATTATGGCATGACTCTCGGAGAGGTGGAAGAATGGCTAAAAGCCATGGGACTGAACTTTGCCCATTCCACCGTCATGAACTGGATAGAAAAGAGTGCTGACATACTTGAGCCTCTTGACAAGCCTCTGCAGAAGGAGATTACCACTAACAGCGATGTGCATGGCGACGAGACCACTGTCAAGGGCAAGGATAAAAGGCTGGCGGCCAAGGGAGAGAAAGAGGAGGACGTGGAGGATGAACTCCATTACTTCAAGCGGTGGATATTCTGTTACTACGCTCCTTTGGTTGGACTGACCCAGTTTGTGTTCCATGAACGTGGACGCCGGACTCAGGAAGCGGTCCAGAAATACTTTGAAGACGTGATAGAGAAACTTTATCTTCACAGTGATGGAGCTCCGATATACAAGTGTTACGACACGGGAGAACTGATAGTCCGAATCGCCTGCCTCGTTCATATGCGAAGGCCTTTCTACAAGTTGAAGGATGTATCCATAGATGCGATGAAGATGCTTAAGATCTTCGAGGACATCTTCAAGGAAGACAGGAACATCAAGGACAGTTTCACCAATCCTGATGAGATCACGAGGGAGCGCGTGCTTCGGATAGCCCCACTGCTGAACGACATGAAGTCATACCTTGACAAGTTGAAGGCAAGCCTCAGTGCAGAGGAAGAGCCAGAACTTCTCAAGGCGGTCAACTATGCCCTGACGGAATATCCATGTATGCTCCGTTGTCTTGAGGATGGAAGTCTTGACTTGTCGAACAATATCTGCGAGCGACAGATACGCAGGATAGCGAAGTACCGCAACAACAGTTTCTTTGTCGGCAGCCCTGAGGCCGGTGTGCGCTTTGCAAGGCTTATGTCCGTCTTCGCTAATATCCGCAATCACAAATTGGATCCAGTAAAGTATCTTTGTGATGTCTTCCGCAGGATAAAAAATACCGCTGATGACAAACTTGTTGAACTGCTTGCTCACAAGTGGCAGCCATCAACTGTGTCCGAATGGGTATAATCACATCCTATTTCTCTTAATAAAAAATAAAAATTTTATTTTATCTTGGCTAACGGTTCTTAAATGCTGTCTCTTATACACATCTCCGAGCCCACGAGA
>ENA-OZZS01000199-OZZS01000199.1-human-gut-metagenome-genome-assembly--contig:-NODE-199-length-12656-cov-6.436791_pt1 | contig 12656 bp, 11 predicted proteins | sample MGYA00244940_ERZ654152 | MGnify/ENA primary metagenome ERZ654152 (study PRJEB26926, sample SAMN06165029) | human gut metagenome | biome: ENVO:00009003; feature: ENVO:2100002; material: ENVO:00002003... | reverse complement strand
TACGAGATCTGCGCATGTCTCGTGGGCTCGGAGATGTGTATAAGAGACAGGAACACGCTGAGGATAATAACACTCAGCCGCCCTCCGAAACGTCCGTCACAGAAGAGAAAAGGACAGAAAATCCACCCCAGAATGTACCTGAACCGCTGCCTTCGGAAACGCCGTTCAAGCCTCCTGCTTTGGAGCAGCACGGCGTTTCTTCGCACACCGGCACGGTGATTGCCGAAACGGTTGTTACGCACAAGCTGCGCAAGACCTCAGCAGTGGAGGCAGTGGATGCGGATGCCGTTCTCTCTCAAGCGGCAGAGACTGCCTCTGCGAAGCCGGTCTCGGACGATGCCGTTCCGCCCACGAAGCGGATGCAGAAGCTCGAAAGAAAATCCGAGAAGGCGCATGATCGGCTGGATGCCGCCCGTGAAAAGCTGCCCACGCACAAGGTTCTCAAGAAAGAGCGTGTCTTTGATGAGGAAACCGGCAAGGGCAAAACCCGCCTTCATTTTGAGGATGAGCTGAAAAAGCCCAAGAGCAAAGGCAAGCTGCAATTTGAGGCAGATAAAACCGTCCGCAAGGTCGGTGACACCCTCGTCTCCGGCATTCACGGCAAAATTCATGAGGTCGAACAGGAAAACTCGGCGGTTGAGGCGGCGCACAAAACGGAGATTGCCGCTGAGACTGCCGCAAGGCATTTCAGTCATCACAGAGAAAAAAGCGTCAACAAGCCCTATGAGAAGGTTTCCAAGCTGGAACACAAGGCGGATGTAGCTGACGCCAAGCTCCAATATGAGAGAAATCAGCAGGAGCATCCTGAGATGAAGAAGCAGAACATGAACAAGCACTACCAGAAGCAGAACATCAAGAAGGAATATGCTGCCGCTCGAAATGCCGGTTCTCAGACTGCCGGGACTGCCACAAAGAATACCGGCAAGAAGCTCGGTGAGAAGGCGTCCGACAAGATCAAGGAGTTCTTTGAGAAGAACAAGAAGGTCTTCATCTGGATCGGCGTCGGAATTGCCCTTCTCGTTTTGCTCGGTGCCGGAATCAGCTCGTGTTCGATGCTTACTTCTACTGGCTCGACGGTAATCGCCTCCTCTTATCTTAGTGAGGATGACGCGATGCTTGGCGCGGAGGCGCAGTATTGCCGGATGGAGCAAGAGCTGCAAAGCTATCTGGATAACTATGAAGGCACTCATGACTATGACGAATATCACTTCGATCTGGATGATATTGAGCATGACCCCTATGTGCTGATCTCCATCCTCTCGGCTCTCCATGAGGGCGAGTTCACGCTGGATGAGGTGCAGGGTACGCTCCAAATGCTGTTTGAAAAGCAGTATATCCTCACAGAAGAGGTCATCGTCGAAACCAGATACCGCACGGAGACCGACACATGGACGGATGCAGACGGCAATACGCACACGGAAACCTACCGCGTCCCGTATGACTACTACATCTGCAACGTGAAGCTCGAAAACTTCAATCTCTCCCACGTCCCGGTCTACATCATGTCTCAGGAACAGCTCTCCATGTACGCAACGTATATGTCGGTGCTGGGCAACCGCGAGGATCTGTTCGGTGATTCTCCCTATGTGGACAAGTACATTACAAATCCTCCCGCCGACTACGATGTCAACCCGGAATACCTGAACGACGAGAAGTTTGCGACACTGATCACCGAGGCGGAAAAGTATCTCGGCTATCCGTATGTGTGGGGCGGCTCCAATCCCGACACGTCCTTCGACTGCTCCGGCTTCGTCAGCTACGTTCTCACAAACAGCGGACTTGTGAATACCGGGCGGTTGGGCGCACAGGGGCTTTACAACATCAGTACGCCGGTTTCAAAGGCGAATGCACAGCCCGGTGATCTCATCTTTTTCGTCGGGACGTATGACACCCCCGGTGTATCTCACGTCGGCATTTATGTCGGTGATGGGGTCATGATCCACTGCGGCGATCCCATTCAGTACACATCCATCAACTCTTCCTATTGGCAGCAGCATTTCTACGCCTTCGGAAGACCCGCCTATTAAAAGAAAGGAGTTTTGCATGAATCCCAAGTATCAGAAAATCCTCTCCGACATTGAGAAGGCTGAAAAGAAGAAGTCCGAAATCGAAGGACAGCTCAAGGAGCTGTACGACAAGAAGACAGAGCTGGAAAACCTTGAAATCATCAACACCGTGCGCTCTATGGTGATGGACAAGGATCAGATCATGGCGTTCCTGTCTTCCATGAAGGGCGGCACCAAGCCCGCTGAAAATACGGAGGTAATCGACAATGCGTAAGAAGTTTCGTTTTCTGACCGTCCTTGCGGTCTGCGTTATGGTTCTGTCCTGCTTCTCGGTCACGGCGTTTGCCTACGCCGATGATACCGAACAGAACCTTCCCGTCACGGAGGCAACTCAGCCCGAACAGCAGCCCGCAGTCACTCCCACGCCGGAAAAGCCGAAGGGTGAGCCGCTTGACGATGAGGGCAACGCCTACACCCGCGACTTGCTCTATGACAAGGCAACCAACAAGCAGTTCATCACTGTCCAGACGAAGAACGGCAACACCTTCTTCATTGTCATCGACTACGATGCGCCCATCAACGAGGATGAGGAACAGTATCAGACGTACTTCCTCAACATGGTCGATGAGAGCGATCTGCTTGCGCTGCTGGATGATGACACTGCGGCGGCTCTGACTACCTGTAACTGCAAGGAAAAGTGCGCTGCCGGTCAGGTCAACACCGACTGCCCGGTCTGCAAGAATAACATGAGCGAATGCACCGGCACAGCTCCCGTTATGCCTGAGCCGGATAAGGATGCAGAAACCGATGCTCCCGCCCCTAAACCCGAAAAGAAATCCAACATCGGCATGATCCTCGTCATCTTCGTTCTTGCCGGTGCTGCGGGTGCAGCTTATTACTACATCAAGTTCGTCAAGGGCAGAAAGCCCAAGGATGAAGATATGGACTTCTTTGATGATGAAGGCTACGAGGAAGAACCGTACATCAACGAGGATGAAGAGCCGCAGATTGCGGAGGATGCTGAAACGGATGGTGATGAAGATTGATCTTAGTCATTGCTGAAAAGCCCAGCGTTGCCCAGTCCATCGCAAAGGTGTTGGGCGCGACGTCCCGCAAGGACGGCTACATGGAGGGCGGCAATTACATCGTTTCGTGGTGCTTCGGTCATCTGGTGGAGCTGGCAGACGCCAGCTCCTACGATGAGCGGTATGCCAAGTGGCGGTATGACGATCTGCCCATTGTTCCGGAAAGCTGGATGTTCGAGGTCACAAAGGACAAAGCCCAGCAGTTCAAGGTGCTGTCCTCTCTTATGAAGGACAAGCGCGTCACCGAGCTGGTCTGCGCAACCGATGCAGGACGCGAGGGTGAGCTGATCTTCCGGCTGGTCTACGACAAAACCGGATGCACCAAGCCCTTCAAGCGTCTGTGGATCAGCTCGTTGGAGGACTCCGCCATCCGCGAAGGCTTCAATCATCTCCGGGACGGCAAGGATTATGACCGTCTCTATGAAGCAGCACTCAGCCGCTCGAAGGCGGACTGGATTGTCGGCATCAACGGCACCCGCCTGTTTACCACGCTCTATCACAAGAAGCTGGTGGTCGGGCGCGTCCAGACGCCGACCCTTGCAATGCTGGTGGAGCGTGACGGGAAAATCTCTACGTTCCAAAAGGAGAAGTATTTCAACGTCCACGTCGGCAAGGGCGATCTGACCGCCGATCTGGAAAAGGTCAAAACCGAAGAGGAAGCAAAAAGAATTGCGGCGGCTTGCGAGAAAAAGCAAGCCGTCGTTTCTTCTCTCAAGCGGGAGACGAAAACCGTCAATCCTCCGAAGCTCTATGATCTGACCACCTTGCAGCGCGAGGCAAACCGATACTACGGCTTCACCGCCCAGCAGACGCTCGATCTCGTTCAGACGCTCTACGAAAAAAAGCTCCTGACCTATCCGCGCACAGACAGCCAGTTCATCACGGACGATATGGAGAACACCGCCCGTCAGGTCATTTCCATCGTCTGCCGCCAGCTTCCGCTTTTCTCCGACGTTTCGGTTACTCCGGACATTGCCCGCGTAACCAACAACAGCAAGGTCACAGATCACCACGCTATTCTCCCGACCGTCCAGCTCGAAAAGCAGGATGTTTCGGCGCTTCCTCAGTCGGAGCAGAAAATCCTCAATCTTATCGGGATGCGCCTTCTGTGTGCGACCGGCGAGAAGCACACCTACGCAGAAACGCAAATCACGCTCTCCTGCGAGAGCTACGAGTTCAAAACCAAGGGGAAGACCGTCGTTCAAAACGGCTGGAAAGCCATTGAAGAGCTGTTCAAGGCTTCCCTCAAGACGAAGGAAAAGGATGATCCCATGAAGTCCCTGCCCGAAGTCCATGAGGGCGATGTTCTGGATGGTGTGTCCGCCAGCGTCACCGAACACTTTACGACACCCCCGAAGCAGTACACGGAAGACACGCTCCTGTCTGCGATGGAGACTGCCGGAAACGATCAGTTCGACGATGACACCGAGAAGAAAGGTCTCGGCACTCCCGCAACCCGCGCCGGTATCATTGAAAAGCTGGTAAAGTCCGGCTTTGCAGAGCGCAAAGGCAAATCCCTCATTCCCACAAAGGACGGCTGCAACCTCGTCTGCGTCCTGCCGGAACAGATCACGTCTCCCGCGATGACGGCGGAATGGGAAAACACGCTTATGGAGATTGAGCGCGGCAATGCGGATGCAGACGCTTTCCTAAGCGGCATTGTCCGGATGACCGGCGATCTCGTGAAAGCCTATCCCTTCCTCTCCGATGCCGAAGCCCAGCGTTTCGGCACGGGTAAGGAGGAAATCGGCAAATGTCCCCGCTGCGGCTCTCCGGTCTACGTCGGCAAGGGCAACTTCTACTGCTCGAATAAAGACTGCTCCTTCTGCCTGTGGGAAGACAATAAGTTCTTTTCCAGTAAGAAAAAGAAGCTGACCAAGAAGATTGCAAAGGAGCTGCTGGACAAGGGCTGGTGCCGCGTGACCGGGCTTTACACACCGAAGAAGCCTCAGCTCTACGACGCAGTGATCCGGCTGGATGACAGCGGCGGCAAATACGTCAGCTTCAAGATGGAGTTTGACCGATGAGTCGCCCGAAGTATGTTGCCTCTTGCAGCGGAGGCAAAGACAGCGTGGCAACGCTCCTGCTGGCTGCACAGCACAATGAGCCGCTGGACGAGGCGGTTTTCAGCGAGGTCATGTTTGATAAGAACACAAGCGGCGAAGTCCCGGAACACCGGGACTTCATCTATGACCGGCTCAAGCCCTTCTGTGAAAAGGAGCTGGGCATCAAGTTCACCATTCTCCATGCAGACAAGACCTACGATGACGTGTTCCATCATGTCATCACCCGCGGACCGCACAAGGGCGAGGTTCGCGGTTTTGCATGGGCTGGTATGTGTGCAGTCAATCGGGACTGCAAAATCCCGCCAGTCCGCAAGTACAATGCCGCACTCTCGCCGGACACTGTGAGCTATGTCGGCATTGCGGAGGATGAGCCAAAACGCCTTGCTCGTCTGGATGGAATAACGAAGGTCAGTCTGCTTGCCAAATACGGTATGACCGAAGCGGACGCCTACAAGCTCTGTCAGGAACACGGGCTGCTTTCCCCAATCTACGCTCACTGCCGAAGAAACGGCTGCTGGTTCTGTCCCAACGCCAGTGACTCGGAGCTGCTGCACATGGTCACAAAGCACCCGGATATGTTTGACCGGCTGATTGAATGGGAGAACGAGGATAACATCTTTCATCGTCGGATGACGCGCAGAGAAACCCCGTCTGAGGTAAAGGCTCGTTTACTGAGCAAATCCCAGACGGGGTTTTCTTCGCCCAAAAGCAAATAAGAAATGGAGGTTTGAGATGGCTGAAAACAAAAATGCACAGCAAGTCCGTGAAATCACGGACAAGCTGGAACAGGGCATCAAGGAGCTTTTTGAATCCGAGCGGTTCAAGGAATATCTCCGCACGATGTCCAAGTTCTACAACTATTCCTTCAATAACACGCTGCTCATTGCGATGCAGAAGCCGGAGGCAACCTATGTTGCCGGTTATACCTCGTGGCAGCGCAACTTTGACCGTCAGGTCATGAAGGGCGAAAAGGGAATCAAGATTCTTGCACCCGCACCGTACAAGGCGCAGGAAGAGCGCGAGAAGATTGACCCTATGACGCAGAAGCCTGTGATCGGCGCAGATGGAAAAACTGTCACGGAAACGGTCGAAGTCCTGCGTCCTGCCTTCAAGGTGGTAAGTGTCTTTGATGTTTCCCAGACGGACGGCAAGGAGCTTCCGGACATTATCGTCGATGAGCTGAAAGGCACCGTCGAAAACTACGAGGCGTTCTTCGACGCGCTCAGGCAGGAATCTCCCGTCCCTATCTCCTTTGAGGACATTCCGGGCGGTGCAAAGGGATTCTTCTCGCCGGTTGAAAGCCGCATTGCCATTCAGGAGGGCATGAGCGAAATCCAGACGGTCAAAACCGCCATTCACGAGATCGCCCACGCAAAGCTCCACGCCGTCAAGCCGGATGAGAAAGCCGCGCCAGAAGATAAGAAGGATCGGCACACCAAGGAGGTTGAAGCGGAAAGCGTTGCCTACACCGTCTGCCAACGGTACGGCATTGAAACCTCGGACTACTCCTTCGGTTACATCGCCGGTTGGTCATCCGGCAAGGAAACCAAGGAACTGAAAAGCTCTCTGGACACCATCCGCAAGACGGCGGCTGAGATGATCGAGGGCATTGACGCCAAGCTCAAGGTGCTGCTGGCAGAGAAAGCACAGTCCGAAGAGAAGGCAGCCGAGGCACCCGTGGAAGCGGTGCCGGAAGTCCCCATTTACCACGAGACAGCGAATTACGCCTATGAAGCCGGTGAGCTGGAGTCATATCGTGCTTCTCTCGCTGCAAACGTGGAATGCCGCCGTGCGATTGAAGCGGCAATCAGCTCCAACTACGGAGATAACCGGCTGGATGCGGATGCTGCCGTGAAGAGCGTCCTTGAGCAGTTCTCTTCGGAACGCATCCGATACGTTCTTGCAAACACCATTCAGCAGAAAGACTTTGACGGGCGCATTCCGCAGCCCCTCAAGGAATGGGCAAAGAGCGTTGAGGTCTGCCCGGAGAATGCCTCCCGCTTCCTTGTGGATAAACCCAATCCCGGACTGACGGCGCTTTTCGTCGATGCGTTCCGCCAGCAGACCGAAGCTCAAAAGGATGTCACTTCTGAGAAGGCAACGGAAAGAGACCCGGAGGTCGTTGCATGGGAGAACGATGAGATTACCTCTATCGAGGTAAAAACCGTGGAGGTCAAGTCTCCCTTTGCCTCCATGCCGGAGGAAGCACCGAAAGCACACCGTCTGACTGCCGAAGAGAAGGAGATCAAAGCCGCCGTCATGGACACGCTCAAGGGGCAGATCGCCTATAACAACGACGGAATGCGGGCGTCCTATCGCGCCTCTAACCACTCCTTCAATCTGCTGGCGCGGAACGGCGTCAGGATCGAGGGCAACACGGTCACGCAGAACGGTGAGCCGCTGTTCAAAATTCATCGCCGTCATGCGGCGCGGAAAACACAGGGCTGTTACCGTGAGCTGATGCCGACGCTGGAATATGTCAGGCAGGAGCAGAAGCAGGAAAAGCCCTCCATCCGCGATCAGCTCAGGACTGCCGCAAAACAGCAGCCGGAGAAGAAGCCTCCCGTCAAATCCAAAACACACGACATGGAGTTGTGAGAAAGGAGACGCATGAAGAAATACACAGACGTTGACATCTTTGCGGAGCTGCAGAAGCTCGTGGACAGTCATGTGGACAGCTACAAGGAAGACTTCGACATCGACAAGCGCATCATCCGCCGCGCTGCCGAAAGCCAGAATCCCGAAGACAAAACGCTGATGTGGTTCTGCCGTCCGCATGGAACGCACTGTCTCAACGAAAATCAGGTCTTTATTCAGGGGACGCGGGATCACAACACCTTCCGCTTTTATGCGGAACAGACCTACGACGAGTGCGTTGCCCGCGTCATTGTCCCGAAATCCGTCAAGCGCGGCAAGGTCTTCGGAGATGTCTTTGAGATCAACTACCGGGAACAGGCTGCAAATGTGGCGCAGAACGCGGTTGCGCCGGATCATGACCGGCTGACCTTCGCAGACGGCTTTGTGCTGGAAGCCCCCTGCCGCAGCAGCTTCGATGCAGCAATGGCTCTGGTCGGTGAGCATGGCGGCGTCAAAACCCACCAGACGCTCCCGAAGGACGCGGATGCTCTGGTGGAAGTGCTGTCTAAGCAGAAAAGCCGCCGTGACAGACTGCCGGAGACTGAGAGGACGGAGGCGCTTTCGCCTCTGCCCGTTGCAGAACTCCGCAAGTACGAGGCAGTCAAAAAGGCACATCCGGACGCGCTGGTCTGCTTTGCCCAGAACGGCTATTTCGAGCTGTACGGCAAGGACGCGGAAAAAGCCGCACCGCTTCTCGGCACAAAGCTCCTTGAAAAGAAGGTGCGCGGTAAGCCTTCCATGCCGGTCACTGGCTTCCGTGAAGCTGCATGGGTAGCCGGTTCTCACAAGCTCTGGAAGTCCGGTGCAGATGTCTTTCTCAGCAAGGACGGCGAGACCTTCAAGGAACTCAAAGGCGCAGATTACATTCCTGTCGGCGCGACGCTGAATATGGATGGCATCAAGTGCAGAATCGACGCGGTTGATTTTGCTGCCGATGAAGTCCAACTGACCAATATTGAGGACAAGAACAGACCGATCCGCTTTTCTGAAAGCATTCAGTATGTCCGCTCGTATGTGGAGGATGCCGGAACTGCCATCTACGACACCATCCCCAAGAAACCCGCTGCCCGTGAATCCATCCGCGACAAGCTGAAATCCGCACAGAAGGCACAGCCGACCCACACACCGAAACCGCAGAAATCGAAAGGAAAGGATATGGTACTCTGATATGAAAAACTTTACTGTGGAAGAAATCAACCTGATGTGCTGCTTCAACACGTCCAGCCGGAAGCGGCTGATCGACGATATGAAGGGCGTCACCCTGAACGACATGGACGGCGAGATCGCAGAGCTGATGTATAAGACCGTCCGGAAGCTCGAAGCCATGACCGACGCGGAGTTTGAGGAACTGTATATCATGCCGGACGGCATGGTGGATGACTGAAAGGAGGATGCCTATGCCCGTATTAGACGGTGATTTTGAAGCCTTCGTCACGAACCTCGGCAAGTACAACGAGGGTATGCTGGTCGGTGAGTGGGTGAAGTTCCCGACAACCGAAGAAGAGATGCAGAAGGTCTTTGAGCGCATCGGGATCGGCAAGCAGGATGAGTTCGGTCAGCCCTACGAAGAGTGGTTTATCACCGACTACGAATGCCCGATCTACGGCGTGCAGAAGATGCTTGGCGAGTACGAGAGCCTTGATAAGCTCAACTACCTTGCCGCTTTGATTGACGAGCTTTCCCTGAGCGATCAGGAAAAGCTCGTTGCCATTATGGAAGCCGGTTGCGATGAGGTCAGCGACATCGACGATCTCATCAACCTGACGTTCAATCTGGACTGCTACGACATCATGCCCGGTATCAACGACGAATCCGACCTCGGCTATTATTACGCCCACGAAGCCGGTATCTACTCCGAAAAGGATCTCGGTCCTCTGGCAAATTACATCGACTATGAACGCTATGGGCGTGACATTGCGATGGATGAGCAGGGACACTTCACCGATGAAGGCTATGTCCGCGTCGCAAGCGAGAGGTGGGACAGACAGTTCAACGGCGATCTTGATGATATTCCCGACGAATACCGGATTACCGGCTCAGGGGAAGCCGCCGAGCGTGACAGCACCATCGCCGTTCTCGTCGTTGAGCCGGGAAAGGAGCCTTATGTGAAGGAGATTGACTCCGGTCTGGAGTCCTTGCAGCATGAGGTCGGCGGCTGCATCGAGGCGATTTACCCCTACGAAGACCCGGTTGCCTTAGTCTGCAACGAGGAAGGCAAGCTGGAAGGTCTGCCCCTGAACCGCGCTCTGCGTGATGAGGACGGTGACATCTATGACGTTGTTGCCGGAACATTCATGGTAGTCGGCTTGACGGATGACAGCTTCGGTTCTCTGACCGTAGAGCAGATGCAGAAGTTCTCTGACCTCTTCAAAGTGCCGGAACAGTTTGTTAAGTTGGGCGATAAGATTGTTGCGATCCCCATGATCTCGAAGGAGCAGCAGAAGCAGGAAGTCGCCCAGCAGAAGGACTTTGAGATGAACGCCGATACCTCCGGTCTGACGGTTGCCGGTCACATCGGGACGTGGCACACCATTGACCAGCACGAAATCGGCGGTCACAGCTTTTACCTGATGGAGCATGACACCTACGGCGATGAGGCGGCTTGCATCATCGTCGATGAGCGCGGTAAGCTCGTCCTTGATGATGTCTACAACGGCTTTGACGATGACACGCTCCGCCTTCTCGACCTTGAGGTCAAGGAAGTGCCGGAAATGCCCGATCCCGCGCTCTCCGTTCAGGATATGAAGGACTACGGCTACGCATGGGCTGGCGTTCTTCCCGCCGGTCAGGAGGCGGCTGAGAAGGCTTTGGAGAAGGGGTGCGAGGTTTACCGTCTATATTCCGATAATACCGAGGGCTTGTGCGTGGATGCCAAGGAGATTGCCGATCATGCGGCAAAGGGCGGAATGCTCGGTATCAGCAAAGAAAGCTGGATGGCAGCTCTTGAGAAGGAAAACTACCTCAAGGCAGCGGAGATGTCGATGGAGGATGACTACGGCATGATTGACGGGATCATCAACAACGGTCCGAAGGAGGACAAGACCGCAGAGGTCAAAGCCCCCGAAAGGGGCGAAAAGTCCTCCATCATGGACAGGCTCAAGTCTGCAAAGGCTGAAAAGCAGAAGGACTGCTGCCCTCCCAAAAAGCACAAAGGAGAGATTGAGCTGTGAGCAGAAGTCAGAAGTGGCGGCAGGAGTGGTCGTTCTTCATCGGAGATAGCGGACGCCGGAAGTATAACCGCTTCTGCGTCCGCTGCGTCCATAGCTGCAAGCAGAGCTTCCGTGCGGATCTCATCGCCTGTCCGCACTTCTCCCGCAAGGCATCGCGGTGTAGACAGTTAGGGGTCGAAAAAGCCTGTGATTGCAAGCCTCAGAGCGGCGCAAATTGACCAACCTAAGTGATTGTATTCCCTGCGCGGTTTCTTCTTTAGCGCGGAAATAAGTGTCGATTTCGGCACTTGTTTGAATGCCCAGAAAACGAACCAAAAGCCTCTGTCGATGCCCGTTTTGGGTATCGGCAGAGGCTCTTTTTTTGTATCTTGTATGCAAATCCGCGCGATATTCGTTCGCTAATCCATAGTATCGCTGTTAGCGTTTCTGTATTACTGTGCCTCTAATCCATATAATTATCATGAGCGTTATAGAAAAGGTGTAGGTACGCGCTATGATTGACAAGCGAATAGGAAAACGAGTAAAGCAATGCAGAGAACGGCTCGGTCTTTCGCAGGAAGAGTTTGCGGAAAAGACTGGACTGACAGCAAATTATATTTCCACGGTTGAACGCGGTATGTCATTCCCTCGCTGCGAGAAGTTGATTATCCTTCTCAACGGACTTGAGGTTTCGGCTGACGCGATCTTTTGTGATGTTCTGGATCACTCAACGAGCTACAAGGCGTCTGAACTTTCCGAGAAACTTGACTCGCTGCCCCCACAAGCACAAAAACGTATCTTGCAGATGCTTGAGCTGATGATTCAGCAGGAAACCTCGGATAATGGCTAAGTTCGCCAATGACTGCGTGTTTTTGCACGCAGTCTTATTTTTTTGCCATTTTTCGACCGATTTCTGCATATCTCCATGCTATACTGTGTATTAGAGACATAGAGACAATCTTTAATACACAGAAGGAGATGGAGAACAACCATGAAAACTTGCGCCTTTACCGGACATCGCCCGCAGCACCTCCCGTTCGGAATGAACGAGAATGACGAACGCTGTATCAAGCTCAAGGAGGAACTGAAAGAACAAATTATCAATCTTATCGAGGCAGAAAATGTCACGCACTTTATAACCGGCATGGCTCTCGGTGTTGATCTTTACGCGGCTGAGATCGTGCTTGATTTGAAGGCTCGTTATCCCAGCATTACACTTGAGAGTGCCATTCCCTGCGAAACTCAGGCGGTCAAGTGGTCGGCAGCACAGCGAGAACGCTATTATGATATTGCCGCGCAGTGCGACAAAGAAACCATGCTCCAATGCCACTATTCGCCTGATTGCATGGACAAGAGAAATCGGTATATGGTAGATCACGCCGATTATATTCTCGCAGTATGGAATGGATGCCCCAGCGGTACCGGGAACACCGTGAGATATGCTCACAAAAAGGGCAAGTCCATCATCGTCATCAATCCGGATTCCCTTGATGTCACGCGGGAATAAGGCAAAAAAATCCCTTTTGAATCAAGCATTGTGAAAACCGTAAAGTATTTCCCGATAACGAATACACATTACACTACTCAACTTTTCCTAACTAATTTTGTTTAGAAATTATTCTCTGCCGAGTATGTAAATCCTTTGATTATTTGATATATCCATATTAATCAGCCATTCGGCCGCTTTGCGTCCGCACAAATAGGAATGAAAGT
>ENA-OZZS01000198-OZZS01000198.1-human-gut-metagenome-genome-assembly--contig:-NODE-198-length-12683-cov-5.505068_pt1 | contig 12683 bp, 8 predicted proteins | sample MGYA00244940_ERZ654152 | MGnify/ENA primary metagenome ERZ654152 (study PRJEB26926, sample SAMN06165029) | human gut metagenome | biome: ENVO:00009003; feature: ENVO:2100002; material: ENVO:00002003... | reverse complement strand
GTCGGCAGCGTCAGATGTGTATAAGAGACAGGAACAAAAGAGTCTGCTCCATTTTCAAGTAGAGATCTTAGTAATGTATTGCGAATCCTATTTCGTGAGGTTGTAACAGCACAATCATTATTATGATTAGCAGACCACAAGAAATAACATACTCCACCCGATAAGTCTATTCTAGGAAATACATCAGTTGCATCAAAATAATCAAATAAACTTGTGATATGCTTGTCTTTAAGTATTGAATCTCTAAATGAATCCAATTCTTTTCCACCAGCGTACCAACGAGAAAGCATAATCATAGACATATAACCTGGAGAGAGTGTACGAGCAATATTTACAAATTCATTATACACAGGTTTAGCACTGACTCCAGCACCTCCATCCATTATTTGATACGGCGGACTCCCCATTATCGCATTGATTTTCATATTCTTTATTCCTGTTTTATCCGTAATGAATTTATCTACTTGTTTGATAAAATATTCGGGGTTGTTTTTAATTTGATTGATTAAGTCCTCGAAGTATCGAGTGTTTACCTTTGCTTTACGGAAGCCGATGAGCGTGCGTTTGGTGATGCTCTTTGCCATCGGAGTTTTACAGATGACAAAGATGTTTTCAGTCACTACCTTGTCCCATATCCTCTGTTCGTCCTCAATACTTGACACCGAAAACAAAGAGTTCTTTACCTTTGCGCGGTAAATGCTGTATGCCATGTATAGAGGATATAATCCGGACTTTGAATTGATTTCAAGGATTCGTGAATCCGGGGCAAACACATTGGCAGTCACTTCACCACGGTCAATGAAACGAGGTTCTGACAAAGTGGTTTCATAATTCTTTTCAAAGAAGTTATATCCTCCCAAACAATCGCCAAGGTGCATATTAACTTTAATCTCATGTCCGAATCATTAGTATGCTATGTTGCAAAGTTCGTATTCATTATGAAAAAATCCGCTTACGAGAACAAGGTATTCGGGTAATTTGCCATCCTTTCCCCAAAGAAGTTCGATGTTAAAAAGTTCAGAAAGCGTTTTGGATATGTCAAATCCGAAGGCTTCGAGTGACGGACGCACTTTTTCCGGGTGTCGGCATGGTGTGCCGCAGTTACGCGTACACTCGTTATCTGAGCAGTGAAGACATTTACCTATATAGGCAAATGAACGCCCTCCATATTTCCGTTCCATATCCAATAATTCGCTCTCGATTCGTATCCGTTCCGGTAAAATGAGTTTTTGTGTATATTCAATCGGAATATCTTTGTCTTCAGGGATTATCTTCGTTGCCATAAGATGTGCATACTTGTATTGTCGGAGAAACGATTCCGTATCAAAATCAAATGGAGGACACCCCCAACTTTTACCGTAATTGGTACATTGTTTGCAAAGTTCAAGAAAATGTGGTTCGTCACGGAATTCGGCGATATATCCTTCAACAGTGATGTCTGAAGTAAAATTTTCTACAGCGTATGTACTCATTGTTTCAAAATCATTGTACCGCATAAGGAGTCGAAACGGATGTTTTCATTTTGGAAAAGTCTGTCAATGTATCCGCTTTTCTGCATTTCAGACGCGGTCAAGCAACTTAAATTCGGGGTATCTAACAATGCTATCGAATCGCACATGGACAACGCGATGTCAAGTTCATGTGTCGAGAACATGATACATTTTTTCTCGTCGTGGACAAGCCTACGAAGCAACGCCACAAGTTCGTAGCGATTAGGCATGTCAAGAAAGGAAGTCGGTTCATCAAGGAGAATGATAGGAGTATCCTGTGCCAATGCACGAGCAATCATCACACGCTGGCATTCGCCATCCGACATTTTATCCATCGTGCGGTTTGCATAAGCCTCCATTCCCACCGAAATGAGCGATTGCATGACTATCTCCTTATCTGTTTCTTGCATCCTACCTATCCAGTTGGTATAAGGAGCACGGCCTATGGCTACGACATCCTTGCACCGCAGGTTGGTGATGCGCGTGCGCTCGGTCGTGACGACAGCCAGCGTTTTTGCCATATCTTCGGTTCTCATGCAGGTGATGTCGTGCCCGTCGAGAATGATTTTTCCGGAATAACACCGGTTCAGACCGGCTATGGCGCGGAGCAACGTCGATTTTCCTGTCCCGTTTCTTCCGATAAGGGCTGTCAGTTGACCTTTTTTTATCGTGGCATTTACCTCGTGGAGCAACGAGTTCTCTTTGTAACCTATGGAAAAATGCTGTAATTCTATCATGCGGTGATGGATTTGTTGCGTAAAACCACCCATACGACGATTGGGATTCCCAATAGAGCTGTAATGGCGTTGATCGGCAAGGTGAATATTTTAGAAATGATGTCGCAAAGAAGCAATATCGATGCTCCCGAAAGAATTGTTCCGGGCAGAAGGACACGATGATCGCTATTTTGGAAAAGCATTCTTGTAACATGAGGCATAGCAAGACCTATGAAACCTATCGGACCACAAAAAGCGGTTATTGTTCCGGCGAGCAGCGTTGTCGAGAGAAATAACAGGCTGCGTGAACGCCGAATATTCAGTCCCATTGTTACGGCATATTCCTCTCCGAACAGCAGGAGATTAAGCGGTTTGATGGTCAGTACCGCCAACAGCAGTCCGGCAAACACCGATGGAACAAGAATCAGAAGTTGTCCGGAGGTGACGTCACCCAAAGCCCCCATCGTCCAAATGACAAAGGCTTTCAGCGATTCCTCTTTGCTGAGGTACTGCAATATCTGCACGACAGCACCTACGCCCGATGAGAACATCATGCCCAGAATCAGGATTACCATGATGTCTTTTATTCGCTGTCCGACGGCAGTTATCACGAGCAACACGACAGCCGCACCCACCCACGCTGCTCCGGCAATGCCTATTGATGAACCGTTTCCGGCAAGTACCACAAGTGCCACACCGAGACTTGCACCGGAACTGATGCCAAGGACATAGGGACCGGCAAGAGGATTACGGAAGAGGGTCTGCATCTGAAGACCGCTGACCGATAAGGCAGCCCCGGCCAACAGTGCCACTATAGCTTTTATGAGGCGTATGTTGAGTACGATTTTTTCCGTGGCACGGGAACAATTTCCCCCGGTCAGTGCTGCCCATACATCGCGGATCGGAATGTTGACAGCTCCTACGGCCAAGTCCAGTAAAAAAAGACCGACCGTGAGCGTAATCAATATGGAGAACAATATAGTCGAACGGGAACGCATCTATTTCAGTTGCTTGTAATACACACACTCTTCCTGCACCAGTTCAGGATGGAATATCTTCACGAGGTCGCGGAGCACGATGTCAGGATTCACAACGGCAGACTCGTAATAGTCGTTACCCCCGGCTGTGTTGGTACGGGCGTTGTTGTTATACACCTCTCCATTTTTGAAACATCGGGTATCAGTGAATTTCGGACATGATGCCTTCAATTCGTCAAGCGAGTTCGCCATTCCCACGTTCAGCCACATGTCCGCATCCGACGCGAGCAGGTATGCTTCTTCTAAGTCAATGGGGATAGAAGCGTTTCCCGTGTTCTTCTGGTAGATATAGCGGCCTCCCGCATCAGTAATCAAGCGGGCTACATAACTTTGGGTTGAAGGCATGAACCACGAGTCGCCATAGGGAACATTAAGCATAACCGAAGGAGTGCCGAGGGTACTGTCGGTCACTTTCTTTTTCAAGGCGTTGTATCTGACCGGGATTGTGGCAAAGGCTTTTTCACCCTTCTCACGTTTCCCGATGACTTCTGAAAGTGCCACCATCCATTCGGCCTTACCGAGAGGCGACTCTTCGAGATAATCGCCAACATACATGAACGGTATGTCGAGTTCTTCGAGTTTGCTTTCCATTGCGCTTGCGCCGTTCACCCCATAGAGCAGAACGAGGTCGGGATTGAGCGAGAGCAGCAACTCGTAGTTGATGTTCCCTTCATAGCCGACATCGCCAATACTGTCGCGGCGAGCTTGGATGTCGGGGTTGGAAATGTAGTCAATTCCCGAAACGCCGGTTATACGCCGGACTTCACCGATTGCATCAAGCATGGCGATATGGGTGGAAGACATCGCCACGATGCGTTTGGCATCTCCTTCGAGTACCTGTCCGGCAAATCCTTCGGGAACCTTTTCACCGCTACGGGCGATGAACAGCCATGTGGTTACGCTGTCTGCTCCCTGCCAGGGATTCCTGACGGTTATCAGTACGCTTTCCTTCCCGTCCGCCCCTTTGATGTCGAAGCCGGAAGCGTATTCGGGAGCATAAAGCAGCAAGTTGAAATCGTTGAGTTTTGAACTTTTGTTGTGGCAACCTGTAAATGCCAGAGAAAGCAACAAAATCAGGCTTAAATTCTTTAATGCGTTCATATTGATGCAGATTATCGTTTACTATTTTTGTTTTTTCCGAACTTGGGCGTTATGCCGATGAATATCTCGAAATTGATGCCCGGCATGGGACGGGACAATACGGAAAGGTATTCTTCATCGAACAGGTTGTTGATGCTGCCCTTTAGCGACAGATCGGCCCATCGGAAAGAGAGCTGTTTTTCCAGTGTCACGTTATTCATGAAATAAGGGGGCAGATACCCCGTCAGAGTATAGTCATTACTCGACATGGTATAACGCTGGCTGTAATAACACCATTTGTAGAGCAGGCTCCATGTCCGCCATGACAGACGCCCGGTCACCGCTGCGGAAAACTCCGGCACGTATGGCAACTGTTTGCCGACGGATTGGTCTGCCGGACTCATCGGTTCGCTCTCGTTGATCGAGGGAGTCCACGAGAAAGTTCCGTTCATATCCAGTTTCCAGTCCTTTCCGAGCATTACATCAAGGTGGGCGTTGGTCTCTGCCCCGTAAGCATGTACTTTCTTGAGGTTTCTGGGAGAGAAGAATCCCTTTGTTGTGGGTAGCCAGATGATCCAGTCGTTGATGTGCGAATCGAACCAGTTGATACCACCGCTCAAAGCATATACATTTTCTTTCCCCACTGAGAACGACACCCCCACGTCGTATGTAAAGCCGTGCTCGCTTTTCAGGTCGGGATTACCGCCCGGCAGAAAATAGAGGTCGTTCAGCGTGGGAAAACGGTAATTCCGGGAGATGGATGCTTTCGCCACGATATTGCCTTTTTTTGACACTACCCCGTCAATGAAGAAAGCCGGGATAACCGGGGCCCATTCCGTACCGAACATATCCTCTCGAAGAACAAGCGAGGCTGCAAAACGATCGACAGGCCGCCATTTCGCAGAAACGGAACCTGAAAACTCGACACGTCCCTTGTCATATCCGACAACAGCCTTGTTACCTTCCTGCGATATGATATTTTTGTCCGCACTTTCCACCAAATGCTGGTGTACGGAAACGCCGGCCGTGAACAGCCATTTCTCTGAAGGTGCATAATCCCCGTCCGCACTTCCGTAAAACGTGTTAATCTTACTGCGTGAGCGGGTCATCGAAGCCATTTCGCCGTTTCCCTTGTCCCGCTTGTAATCATAGGCCATCCATGTGTGTATATAGCCGCCTTTTACACCGATCTTCCATTTCTCCCGTACGCGATCCCACGAGAGGACACTGCGAAACGTCTGCTCTCTTTGGCGGTTCTCGAAGTCCATGTCGTTCCCGTAGTCCGTACTGAGCATCGCCAGTTCCCGGTTGGAATTGATATACCAGGCGTTTAGCCCGAACTTGTCACCTTCGCCCGTGTTATAATAAATTTCCTGCAAAACGTGCAGATCCTTATAAGCCCCGCTGCGGTTGCGCTCCGTCGGATAATAGGAACCGATGATGTTCTTGTCCTCGTCATAGATGTTTTCCTTCTTGTCCCGGTTTCGGTATTTGTAGTCGTTGGGGGAAGAGGAATATACCACACGGGTGGAGGACTGCCAGTGTTTGTCACCGTAGGTCAGGCGGAGAAACTCGTCGAACGTGCTGAACGACCCCACTCCCTGTACGTACTGCAACCCGAACCCTTCATGGTTGGCCGGAGAAGTGGAGAGCCTGACCAGACCACCCAAACCGCCGCCCGTTTCGTTTATCGACGAAGTTCCGTGTAGCAGCGAGGCATCATCGATAAAGTAGGAAGGGATGGTGGAAAAATCCGTCATACCAAGCATTGGATTGTTAATGCGCATACCATTCCACGTCACTTGGGTATGCGAGGGAGAGGTACCCCGGAAAGCCACGGTGGATAACGTGGCGCGTCCGTAGCTCTTGACAAAAACGGACGAGTTGAATGTCAGTACATCGGCCATAGACAAGGCGATGTTTTCTTTCATGGCGATGGAATCGAAACGGGTTCGTTGCACGCCTATATCCTTCATTGGTCGTTTGCCCACCACCGTAACCTCTGGAATCCGCAGCACCCTTTTGGTAATGCTGACGGAATTTTTCTGCTGGGCGGAAAGCAGAAAGGGCAGACTTGTCCCCATGAACAATAGAATAAGATGTCTTTTCATTTTTATCCTCCTTTTTCGTTATTTCCAGCAGAAAGCTCCCGGAATGATTCCCACATAAAATTCATCGATCAGCTTACCTTGTGGCGAATAACGGTACACGATACCTTGTTGCTGGTAATCAATAGCGTCGGCCACATAGACTTCCCCGTTGTTGGGATTGACCGTAAGGCCGTAGTATTTGGTGTCCCGAAACTCCAGAAAAGGCCGGACGGGAACACGGTCTGCTTCCACCGGCATCCGCCAAATATCGTTATTGATCCAGTAAAGCGTATCCCGTGTACCGTTGAGCTGGACTTCCGAAGGCCAGTCGCCCAGCTTAAACTTGAACTGTTTCTCTACGGTGAAAGTCTCGGCGTCTATACGATAGAGAGACGGTGCCTCGTAACCGTATGGGCTGCCCTCGTAACCGCCATCCGTGATGGTCCACATCTTGTTGTATTTGTCCATGACCAGCGAAGTAGGCTGTATGCCGATGGTCAGTTCGTCCACTACCTTGTCCGTTTCCGTGTCGATTTTCAGGATGCGGTTCTGGTACGACCAGCAGTTTACATAGACGTACTTGCCGTATTGTACCATTTGTTCAGTGGATCCCGATTCCATGTTCATGTCGGGACATTCGATATAGCCGGTAATCTCGTATGTCTTGGGGTTGATGATGAAGATACGGTAGTCCCATATCTGTGTCACATAGGCTTTCTCATCCGACAGGAAATGGATATACCGGGGTGAGGTGAAACCTGTGATACGGCCCACTTCCTTGAAAGTATTGATGTCAATGGCAAAAATTACATGCGAGTTGTTCACCACGATCCAGCCTATACCGTCCCGGATAACCATAGACTGGGCCACATCGCCCAACTTGAACCCGTTGGCACGGTAAAACACTTCATTCTCCACTTTGCACGTGGCGGGATCATAGTAGGAAAGCGTGGCATTGCTGTACTGGAAATTTCCCTCGTTGGTGATGAAAAGACCAGAGGTCGATACTGAGAAATCTTCCATCTCTCCGTAATCCCATTTCATGCAACTGCCGAGGGTTAGCAAGCAGAAAAGAAGAAAGCAAATCCGTTGTATTATTCTGTTCATTCTATCCAAATAAAAAAGAGTACCCGGTTTTCATCGGGTACTCTGGTTAAAAAACAAGATTACTCCTGCGTATATTTTTTATCTTTCATGTTTTGAAAGTCAGGATTATAGCCACACTTTGCCACACTCCAGTTTTCCTCCGTAATCATTCCGTTTTCAATGAACTTACCGAAGAAAGTGTAGTCGGTGAATTTTGTCAAACCGTTAAAAAAAACTCCATGTAAGGTCTCCAACGTCTCCATGGAAAGTGTTTCCTGAGAAAGAGACGTCGCATATTTTATCTGGAGCGTACCGTCTATTGTCTGTAATTTGTTACAAGTAATACCTGTTGCATCATCAACGAATAACCCTTCTCCTCCTACATGAAGCAATTCCGGAAGATCCAGTGACTTATTTTGTAAAGTTATTGCTAATGAGCCCTCTCCCTCTTCATAATATACAGGAGAGGCTGAGCAACAAACTTTGGATAACAAGGGTAAGTCGCACCCCTTAAAAAGGCCAGACATATAAAACTGACCTCCCACTTCTTTCAAAGCTGGCATTTCGACTGTTCCCCCCGTGATTATTTGGATGTATCCATATCCATCTACGATTTCCAAGTCGGGGAATTTGGCTTTGCAGTCTGTTGTTGTACTTGTCACATGCAGATTTCCATATACATGTTGAATTGTCGGGATGGTATAATCGGTATTGTTGGTGGTTGGAGTGCAAGTGAAATTATTGATACTCTTAAATGTAATTTCTGGAAATTTAAAATTTTGAATTTGTTTGACAACGAAGTCCACATTAGACAAATCTTCCGCTGTTTCAATCTTGTTTAAGAGCATTTTACTTATAATTTCAATCTGAGGTGCCGTTTCTCCAAAGGTTTCAAATCGGGCATTCGGCAACGTCAGTGTCCCGCTCAAATCTTCAAGATAATCTAGTGTGATACTTCCAAGTGTGGTGATTTTGCTCCAGTCAGGAAGTTGTTTGAGTGCCGTGAAATTTTTTATCTTTATTTGCCCCTTTACCGTTGTCAGTTTGTCCATTCCGCCGAAAGCCAAAAGCACGTCATTTCGTTGGGGAACAAAACTACCGGCAGGAGGAGCTTCCATATTGGCCTCCATAATAATACTTCCGTTTACTGTTTCGATTTCCGGCAGATTGATGGTTTCCAACATCACGGGGACGGTGTGGAAATCAAGACCACCTGTCTCTTTCAGTTTAAGGAGGTTTATGGAGGTCAGTTTGGCAAGATTGTTCACGGACAAGACACCTCCGACACTTGTCAGTTCCGATAACTCTAAAGAAGAGATTGTTCCAGCCGCCTTGTTTTCCCCATTAAGTCCTTGGATATTTAAGTCTTTGTCTACAGAGGTTAAAACCGGAAACTCGAAGCTCTGCAATGACGGCGCATTGAACATCACGCTTCCTCCAATAGTTGCCAGTTTCTCGAATAGGACATAAGTCACCTGATCATTATATACCGATATGTCTCCGGAGAGCGTTTCCAGAGCTTTCATGGAAATCATGTGAAGTTCCGTAGCTTTCGAGGCGACATCGGTCGAACCTACCTGTAAACCTCCGGCAGAAACGATATTATCCAACCCTGTCAAGTCTGCACCGTTGTAACTGTTACGAATGACAATGTTGCCAGTAACCTCTTTCAAAGATGCCAATGCAGATATGTCAGTGATTTTTTCTGCCTCTTCCGCATCAGAGCCGATAATCAGGTTCCCTTTGACAACGGTTGTTTTGGTTGCGGCAAAAGAAGCTACCTCCTCGGTGGTCTTCAACTCCACATCTCCGTCAGATTCTATCTCACTTTTCACCACCTTATAGGCATATTCGCGGGCATCCCCGTTATAGGATGTCACCCGAAAGGTCCGTTCGTTATCCCAGTCCGTTACCGTTTCTGGATCAGGTATGATTGTTGCAGAAGTTGTGTACTTGAATTCCACTTCGGCATTGTTCAACGATACCGTATAAGGAACGGTTATCATTACTGTATTATCCGTAATATCTGCCGTGTACGATTTTCCGTCCACAGTCATCACAACTGACGTGATGAAATTCTCATCTGCATCTTCAGGTATAATTTCATCGTTTTTGTCACACGCTCCCAAAAAGAACAAGGATAGGAGCATGGGAAGAAAATAATTTTTCATACTTGTAATTTTTATTATTTGGTTAGATCCTCAAAAGAAAATACTTCCGTTGAAACTTCGCCCAGCCAGCCACTTTTGGCCAGAACACCGCATTGTACTTTGATAAAGTCAATATATTGCAGATTGGCTTCCGTTCCATCGGCATGGATGGCATTGGAAATTTTGAAACCGTTCCTTTGACCGCTTCCATCCACGGTACTGCCACCTTCTATCTGGTCGTTTCCGAAGTTGTCCACATACCCCCAATCATAAGTCTGATTATCCCAGTAACCGGTTTGTGAATCTTGGGTGTTGCGGGAGGCCAAGCAAGTACCAGTCAGGGTATAACTGTTTTCTGAAATCCAAGCTGGATAATAATAGTCCTGCGTATGATAAGCGGACAGATAGTCTACCCAGCCGTTTCTACCGTCGGAACTGATCCATTGGACATCCATTTTTTTGCCTTCCGGACGGTAATAGGTCACTTCAAAATTCTGTATTGTTTCTTCCTTGCCTGCTTCAGATCCTTTCAGTTCGTACCACTCGTCATCCGGCAATCCGTTTCCGTTTATATCTTGCATGACCCATACGATACCCGGTTCGGAACTGCCGTCAAAGGCGTTCCCCTGAACACAAAAATCATACTGGTTGTCCGAATTGGGAATACTGTGATCGAAGCCTACGATAATATAACCGCCGAAAGTGCCTAAAGAAACATGCAGTTTGTCTTTCAAACGCTGTGTTGCCCATGCGACAGCTGCTTCAGGGGAGGTTTCGTTTCCGGTCATACCGCCTATCGTACTTGTCTCGTTGATAAATTGGCCGGGAGCAGGGGTATATTCATAAACTTTGTCCCAAAGCTTCGAACTTCCCGAAGCCCGGAATCCATCCTGCTCCTTTTTGTCTACACAGACGATTTTTACGGTGGCGGTAACAGCTGTCTTTCCTTTGTCAATATTCCTGCTTATTTTTTCCGTCAGTGCGTCTTCCGACACGGTACATGAGACGGTGTATTCTCCGGAGGCGGACGGCATGAACTTGAACATGCGTTCCACTTCTCCTTCCATGACCTGACCGTCCACACTCCACTCAAAACGGGGATTGTCGAAATACTCCAACAACGGGCGCAGGAAAACAGGACGGTCGGCAAAAGTGTACCTGTCCGTGGATGTTTGCTGGTAAGACGGGGTCGGGAATTTGACAACGTAGGGCATCGTTTCCACGACCTCTACGCTTACGTCTTTCGTTGTTGTCCCATCTATATTGGAAGCGTTGATTGTCACCGTATAAACACCGAGTTCTTTTTCATTGAAAGTATAAGTATTCTCGGTGGAAACGATTTTCCCTTCCCGTACCCATTCGATTTTGAACCCTTCGACATCCGAATGCTGAATATCGGGAGTAAATGTGTAATCGGTATTCCGGACGACTTTTAGCCCCTGCGAAGGTAGTGCCAGTGAGATGACCGGAGGGGTGAGTTCTTTCACTTCTACTTTCAGTTCCTCTTCGGCATAGCCTTCCGCATTGTCTACTCTTAGTTTGATATAAAAATCCCCGCATTCATTCCATGTACGTTGAAGAGACGGACCCGAAGAAACCAGCGTACCGTCTATCGTCCAAGCAAAAAGAGCATCTTCAACATTCTGGTATGTCGGGGCGATAGTCAATTCGTGATCGACCTTGACCGTGTAAATACCGGTCTCGCTGTCAAGTTCTATTATAGGTTGTCCTCCTACTTCTTCGGTAATGACTTCATCCTTGTTGCAGGAGGTGAACAGCATACAGGCAGAAATAATAAAATAGTAAAAACGATGCATGATGTGTGGATTTTAGAAAAATAACAGGGATACCCCCGACAGAAGGGATATCCCTATATTCTTTTTATTGTATGGTGATATCATCAATACAGATATAAGCCGGAGTATTCAAACCGTATGCTCCCGAATCCGAACCCTCGAAGTTGAATTTCACACTTTGCACCCCTTCGGCATTGATTTCCCAATAATCCCATGTCGTGATAGGATCAACCTGTTGTTGGCCGTTACGATAATCGGCTAAAAGACGTTTGTAAGTGCGGATCAGACCGCCATCCGCATCATAACACTCCAGATTCACTTGGAAATACCCTTTCATCTCTTTCAGAGGAGTCGCTACCCCCGTAGAACCGAACTGATTACCATAAGTAATGACACCATAAGTGTATGAGGTGTTGCAGATCCACAGGCCGACCAATTTCCGGGGAACATTGAAATAAAATTCCGGTTTAGCCATCCATGCCTGATTGTAAGCATCCACATATCCGTAAACTACACCGAAATTGGAACCGCTGTGCCCGGCTTCCTTATCTTGTCCTTCCGTCTCCACAGCAGTGTTATAGACAGAACACTGGTTTAGATAAGAATACCACCAGTCTCCGGTATTTCCCGACTGATTGGAACGGATGTTCCAATTGGAAAGTGCGATGCCGCCGCTGGAATACTCTGTACTTCCACCTACTGTATTAAACTTTGACCAGAAAAGAGATTTTTCCGGAGTATTGTCGTAAATGGTGGTTACTTGAGGATATCCTTGGTACGAATAAAGATTTTCTCCGGCCGAGGTAGGTCCTGCTAACATGCCGGGATCGAAATCATCGAAAGTGATGGTTAAAGTACCGTCCGGATTTGTCACAGCACGGGTTTGCGAAGTTCCGGAATCAACCGGTTCCATCAAAAAGTCATCGTCCGAGCTACAGCCGGAGAACAAGGCGGTTGCGGTAAATAGACAAGCACCTGCTAGAAAGCGTAATTTTCTTTTCATAGGTCACTCATTTTAATGTAAAACATATTATTAACAAACACAAAAAATTCCCGTTCGTGCGGACTTACACGAACGGGAATATGTCTGTCTTCAAATATTGAATGGCCGATGAGCTATTCCTTATTTGATTACGACCCGTATATCCCGCAGGTGTAAATCTCATTCCGGTCATGGCAGGTCTTCTGACTCGTCCCGGTCATCGTGCCTTCCCGGTATTACACCAGTGGCAAAAGTT
>ENA-OZZS01000196-OZZS01000196.1-human-gut-metagenome-genome-assembly--contig:-NODE-196-length-12782-cov-12.499254_pt1 | contig 12782 bp, 9 predicted proteins | sample MGYA00244940_ERZ654152 | MGnify/ENA primary metagenome ERZ654152 (study PRJEB26926, sample SAMN06165029) | human gut metagenome | biome: ENVO:00009003; feature: ENVO:2100002; material: ENVO:00002003... | reverse complement strand
ACCTATTAAGTCGTCGGCAGCGTCAGATGTGTATAAGAGACAGCTCCTATATCTCCCGCTCCCTCCCGGTCGCCTCAACAGCCTGTTCCGGCTCCCGCAAGGCCGCAGACCATTGTCGCACCACCTCCGGCCGCACCATCTCAGCCTGCGGGCGTGGTAATGCCCTCTAAGGGGCCTGAAATCGTCATGGCGAGAGCTGCGGCCCCGTCGCGCCCTGCCGGTCAGGGACGCCCGCTCATGGGCCGCGGACACATCAGTTTCGCCCGCGTGGTTTCCGGCACCGAATCCGCCCCTGCCCAGGCCGCTGCTCCGCGCCAGCTGCGCGAGGAGCCCTTCACCCACGGCCAGGTACTTCAGCAGTGGGACGCCTACATGATTCGTGACCCGAAGGCTCATCTGCTCAACAATACTCTCCGCATGCATAAGCCGGCTCTCCCCGAGGGCGCTTCGGCCCGCGTTTCAGGCCAGCGTGAGGCCGCCTCGTTTGTTGTCAGGGTGGTCAACAGCGCCCAGGTCGATGTTCTCAATCAGGAGAAGCCGCGTCTGCTCGAGGCCATCCGTTCGGCTATAGGCAACGACTTCTTCGATTTCAGCATCACCGTCGACGAGGCCGCCGTTCCTTCCACCGCATGGTCCGACCGCAAGGTGCTCGACCATCTGGTGGAGCGCTCCCCCTATATCGCCCGCTTCATTACCGACCTGAAATTCACGCTTTCCTGATTTCCCGCCGGTTGCATTCAGAATTATACATCCTGCTCTCCCGCATTTTCTCTCTTCCCCCCGATCCCTTCCCATGAACGATAAAAAGCTCTTCCTGCTCGATGCCTATGCCTTGATATACAGGGCATACTACGCTCTGATACGCGCGCCGCGAATCACCTCCAAGGGGTTCAATACCTCGGCCATCTTCGGCTTCTGCAACACGCTCGACGAGGTACTCCGCAAGGAGAACCCATCGCATATAGCCGTATGCTTCGATCCTCCCCACGGCGTAACCTTCCGTCACGACCTTTTCCCCGAATACAAGGCCAAGCGCGAGGCTCAGCCGGAGGATATCACACTCTCCGTACCCTATATCAAGGAGATTGTGGAGGCCTATCGCATCCCCGTGTTCGAAGTGAGCGGTTTCGAGGCCGACGACGTAATCGGTACGCTCAGCCGCCTGGCTTCGGAGCAGGGCTTCACCACCTATATGATGACGCCCGATAAGGACTACGGCCAGCTCGTCAGCGATTCAGTGCTGATGTTGCGGCCTTCGCTCCGCGGCGAGGGGGGCGAAATACGCGGCCCCAAGGAGGTATGCGCCAAATATGGTATCGAGCGCCCCGAGCAGGTAATCGACCTCCTCGCCCTCGAAGGGGATGCCATTGACAACATCCCCGGCTGTCCCGGAGTCGGCGAGAAGACCGCCGTGAAGCTCATAAGCCAGTATGGCAGCGTGGAGAACCTGCTTGAGCATGCCGACGAGATAAGCGGTGCCCTCGGCCGGAAAATCCGCGACAACGTGCGCCAGATCCGTCTTTCCTACGACCTTGCCACAATCCGCCGCGACGTCCCGATGGATGTGGATTTCGACCTGCTGCGCCGCGAACCCGAAGATGTCGGAAAACTCGCCGACATATATCGCCGTCTGGAATTCAAGTCGTTTCTGGCTCGTCTGGGATCTTCCGCCTCTACATCTGCCGTCTCCGGAAAAGGTTCTGCTTCAGCTGCTTCCGACGTTCCTGCGCAGCCGTCGCTGTTCGACTTTATCGAAGGGGAGGAGAGCGCGGAGTCGGCCGCCGGTGCGGCGCCTGCATCTATCCTCTCGGCCGACAACGACTACGCCGAGGCCCTTACCCCCGCCGAAGTCGGCGAGGCCGTAGAGGCCGCCGTCGCTTCGGGCAAATCGGGTGTGGCCCTCTATGCCGTCGGTGCCGAGGCCATGTCGGCACGTCTCGAGGCCGTGGCGATCTCGGGTGCCGAGGGGCGCGCCACCATGGTGCGCGTTCCGCTCGATCCCGCGCGCCGCAAGGAGCTGATGGCCATTCTCGAACCTCTCTTTACGTCGCCTGCGGCCACTGTGGTGAGCCACGATATAAAGCGCGACATGATTCTCCTACGCCGCGAGGGAATCGACCTGATTGCTCCATATTTCGATACATCGCTGGCCCACTACGTGCTCCAGCCGGAGATGCGCCACCGTCTGGCCGACGTAGCCATGCAGGTACTCCACTATCAGACAGCTGATTACTCCGACGCGCCTGCTTCGCGCAAGGCTGCGGTCTCTCTCCCCGACGAATTGCTCACGGCGCGCCTCTGCGAGCAGGCCGACATCTGCCGCCGCATGATGGAGCCGCTCGAACAGTTGCTTGCCGACAACGGTCAGCTTCAGCTGCTTCGCGATGTGGAGCTCCCCCTGGCGCGGGTGCTCGCCGAAATGGAGTGGACAGGCGTGCGAATCGACATTCCCGAGCTCCGGGAGCTTTCGGCGCAGCTCACGGCCCGCGAGCAGGCCGTGGAGGAGCGTTGCTTCGAGCTTGCGGGCGAACGCTTCAATATCGGCTCGCCCATGCAGGTGGGCGAAGTGCTCTTCGGCCGCCTGAAGCTCGACCCGAAGGCAAAACGCACTAAGACAGGGGCCTTCTCCACCACCGAGGAGGTGCTTGAGAAGCACCGCAACGACCATCCGGTTGTCGGCCTCATACTGGAGGCCCGCTCGCTGAAAAAGCTGCTCGCTACCTACGTCAACGCGCTCCCAGAGCTTGTAAATCCCGCCACGGGAAAGATTCATACCACCTATAATCAGACTGTTACGGCTACCGGGCGCCTCTCCAGCGCCAATCCCAACCTCCAGAACATCCCCATCCGCACCGACGACGGCCGCGAGGTGCGCAAGGCTTTTGTGGCCGACCCGGGATGCCTCCTGCTTAGCGCCGACTATTCGCAGATCGAGCTGCGCCTGCTGGCGGCTCTCAGCTCCGACCCTGAGCTTACGGAGTCGTTCCGCGAGGGGCTCGACATCCACCGCGCCACGGCGGCCAAAATTTTCCATGTTCCCTTCAAGGAGGTGACCGACGATCAGCGCCGCAAGGCAAAGACGGCCAATTTCGGCACGGTCTACGGCATCTCGGCCTTCGGTCTGGCCGAGCGGCTCGGCATTCCGCGCGCCGAGGCCCGCGAGCTGATCGACGGCTATTTCCGCACCTACCCCCACATCCGCGAATTCATCGCCGAATCCATCGAGCGCGCGCGTAAAGAGGGGTATGTCAGCACCATACTGGGCCGCAAGCGCTTCCTTCCCGACATCAGTTCGCGCAACGCCACGGTGCGCAGCTACGCCGAGCGCAACGCCGTAAACGCTCCGCTTCAGGGCTCGGCCGCCGACATCATCAAGGTGGCCATGATTCGCATTTTCAAGCGGATGAACGAGAGCAACATGCGTTCGCGCATGATTCTGCAGGTACACGACGAACTGGTGTTCAACGTCGTTCCCGACGAACTGCCTGCACTTCAGGCTCTCGTGGTCGAGGAGATGGAGGGCGCCTTCAAAGGCTCTGTGCCCCTGGAAGTTGCCGCCGGTACCGGCCAGAACTGGCTCGAAGCCCACTGACCGGAAGTCCATTGATGATCACCGATTGCCACACCCATACGCCCGCACACGGTGCCATCGCCTCTGGCTCGCCGGAGCAGGTGAGGCGCTGGCTCGCCGATGGCGCGCCCGGCGCTTTCAGCGTGGGGATTCACCCATGGGCCACCGCAGCACTCTCACCCGAAGCCCTGGCCGCGCAACTCTCGGAAATTGAGATGCTTGCACGTTGCGGGCGCGTGGTGGCCATAGGCGAGGCGGGGTTCGACCGCCTGCGCGGAGGTTCCCCGGCCGTTCAGCGCGAGGCGTTTATGGCTCAGGCGAAAATTGCGGAAGCGGTCGGCAAACCGCTTGTGCTCCACGTGGTTAAGGGGATTGACGACGTTCTTGTCGCGCGGCGAGAACTCCGCTCCGGAGTGCCATGGATATGGCACGGCTTCCGTGGCAACGCCCTTCAGGCCGCGCAGATAATGCGCTCTTACCCCGGCATTTACCTTTCATTCGGCGAAAAATTCAACGAGGCGTCTCCCGCTGCCGTACTGCCCGACCGTCTTCTTGTCGAAACCGATGAATCCGCATTGCCAGTCAGTGAGATAGCATCCCGGCTCGACAACGCCCGCGGCTCCATCCCGGGCTCCACGCTCAGCCTTGCGGGCGCGAATCTCCAGCGGCTGCTTGGCGGCTGCGGCGTTTTTCCAGAGCAATCCAGATAAAGGTTATCAGTCCGAGAATTATCAGAAGCACTGTCTGCGAGGCGATTATCACATTGCCGAAGGCAGCTCCTACCGTCATGAACTGCGAGTGGGCTACCCCTGCGGGCGCAAACAGCGTCAGACCGAAAATCAGCGTGGTCTGGTAGGGGCCGATGCCCCCGTTCGACGGGATTCCCATTGATATTGAAGTGAGTATGAAGCATACCAGCGGCAGCGTGAGCCCGTTGGCGTCGAGCATCTGGGTCGTCAGCGGGAAGGCGCGGAATGCCACCACAAGCTGTAGGAAATAGCATCCCCAGATGCAGGCCGTCAGTCCCAGCCAGCGCCATTTGTGCTCCATGCGCGCGAGCGCGGCGAACCCCTCCCACATACCGAGAACGAACTTCTTTATTTTCAGCACTATGGAGTTTTTCGAGCGTGCAAGCAGCCACCATGCCCCTCCGGCGAGCACAATCATCACACCCCAGAACCAGGGCGAGCCAAGAATATTTGCTATCGCCTGATAGGCAGCCGGATATGTGCGAACGAAATCCACAATCGGACCGCGGGCTATGATGAACGTAAGTAGCGTCAGCAGCCCCACCGTGAGCAGGTCGGCGAAGCGGTCGCCGATCATCGATCCGAACACCGCCGAAAAAGGAGCTTTCTGCCTGTAGGAGATATAGCCCGACCGCCATACCTCGCCCAGACGCGGGAATACGATGTTCACGCCGTAGGTGCCGAAAATACTGAGCACCAGCGCATGCGTCGGCACGTCGATACCCAGCGCCTTCAGCTGTATGCCCCAGCGCAGCCCGCGGAGCATCATCGGCGCGATGCTTATGGCGAGCATCAGCGCGATCCAGCGGAAATCGCAGTCCTGGCGTATCACAGCCATCATCTCGCCGAAATCAATATCGCGGAACATGGCCACACACAGCCCCACGGTCACCACAAGCGGGATGCCGAACTGTACCACCTTCCCTACAATCCCTTTTTTCCCGCCTTTAGGGCTTTCAACAGTATCTTTACTCTTTTCCATCACTCCAAAGTTACAAAACCCCCGCCAACCCGCCAAATCTCACATTGCCGTGTTGCGGTTTCCGAATTTTTTCGCCATATTTGCAGGCGGATACGCAATCCAACCCCAGAGGGATTATTCCTAATACCGAAAAGAGATTATTTTACGCAAATTTTTATGAAAAACTTTCTACGCCTTGCAGCGGCGCTGCTGCTGGTGGCCCTCTTCGGCCGCGTCGACGTCAGCGCCCAGGTTGTCACAACCCAGCCTGAGGTGATTACTCAGGATACCAAAAACGTCGTTATCACTTTCCATGCCGACTGGGGCAACCGCGGCATGGTCGGCCTCTCATCGTCGGCCGCCGTCTACGCCCATACCGGTGTGATTACCGACAAGTCCAAATCCAATCAGGACTGGCTCTACTGCACTTCAAACTGGAACACCCCCCAGGCCAAATTCAAGATGACCTACGCCGGCCCCAACCTCTGGACGCTCACCATCCCCGACATCCGCGAGTGGTACGGCGTTCCCGAAGGCGAGACCATCGAGAAGCTGACCTTCGTGTTCCATGCCACCTCCGGCACAAAGCCCGAAGGCAAGACCCTCATGGGCGGCGACATCTACCTCACGCTCTTCCCTGAAAATTTCCCCCAGCCCAAGGAGGAAGCATATCCCGGCGGCACGCCGAAGCTGGGCGTAACGCCCAACGCCGACGGCTCCGCCACATTCTGCTTCGTGGCTCCCGACAAAAAATCGGTCGTGCTCCGCGGCTCGTGGAACGACTACGCCCTCGTCGGCTCGCAGCAGATGAACTATACCGACTTTGGCGGCAACCGCTACTTCTGGTGCACCGTCCCCGGCGTGGCCAACGGCCAGAACCAGACCTACTACTACCTTGTCGACGGTCAGATTGAGGTAGGCGACCCCTATGCACACCTCGTGCTCGACTATGAGAACGACAAGACCATACCCGCCTCCGTATTCCCCGACATGCCCGCCTATCCGGCGCGCCTGGTGGCCACACCTACCATTCCCCTGGCCGTTTTCAACAGCACTGAGAGCGACTATGCATGGGAAGTCGCTGATTTCCAGGGTCCCGACCGCTCAGACCTGGTAATCTACGAGCTGCTCGTCCGCGACTTCACGGGCACGGAAAACGCTGCCCGCGGCGACGGCACCATCGAAAAGGCCATCGCCAAGCTCGACTATCTCAAGGCCCTCGGAGTCAACGCCGTGGAGCTCCTCCCCATCATGGAGTTCAGCGGCAACCAGAGCTGGGGCTACAACCCCAATTTCTATCTCGCACCCGACAAAGCCTACGGAACCCCCGACGCCTACCGCCGCTTCATCGACGAATGCCATAAACGCGGCATGGCCGTGATTCTCGACATCGTGTTCAACCACGTCGACGGCCGCCACCCGTGGTACAACATGTACCCCGGCATCTCCACCAAATTCTTCAACGCCGCCGGCTCGGCTCCCCACGCATGGTCCGTATTCAACGACTGGAAGCAGGAATGCGACCTGGTGGAGCAGCATTTCGAGGACGCCCTCAAATACTGGATTACCGAATTCAAGGCCGACGGCTTCCGCTTCGACCTCGTCAAGGGCATGGGCTACAACGATTCATACAACAACCCGACCTACAACGCCGCCACCAACCAGTGGGGCAACCCGTCCAACCTCGACGCCCTCACCGGCGCGTTCAACGCCTCGCGCGTGGCCCGCATGAAGGCACTCCACGACGCCGTGCGCACCGTAAAGCCCGACGCCTACATGATCAACGAAAACCTCGCCGGAGTGGAGGAGGAAAACGACATGGCCCGCGACCAGGAGCTCAACTGGGCCAACGTAAACTACGCCTCCTGCCAGTTTGCCATGGGCTTCGAATCCGGCGCCGGCCTCAGCCGCTTCTACGCTCCCAGCGACGGCGGCCGCCTCTGGGGCTCCACCGTAAGCTACGCCGAGAGCCACGACGAGGAGCGAATGGCATATAAGGTCAAGACCTACGGCGCCAAGGGCGTAAAAGGCAACGCTCCCATGATGATGCGTCGCCTCGGCTCCGTGGCCGCCCAGATGCTGCTTACCCCCGGTTCCCACATGATTTGGCAGTTCCAGGAACTTGGTGCCGACCAGACGACCAAAAACTCCACGGGCGGCAACGACACCGGCAATAAGCGCGTGGTCTGGAGCCTCCTCAACAATGCTAACAACAAGAGCCTCCACGAGAGCTACCGCCAGCTTATCCACCTGCGCACGCTCAATCCCACGCTCTTCGCTGAGTCGGCCGAAGCCACCGTTTCGCTCGACGCATGGAGCGGCGGACGCACACTGACGCTCACCGACGGCTCGCGCGAGCTCCTTCTCGTGGTCAACCCCAACGTAAGCGGCACGGCCGACATCTACATTCCGGCTACCGTCAACCCCCGCAACATGGTTGTTCTCGACCAGAGCCCGCTGCTCTCGGGTGAGTCGCAACCCACTATATCAGGCGCCTATATCAAGGGCGTGCCTGCCGGGGCCTATCTGGTCTACGCCTCCGAGAATACACTCGGCGTCGACGGCGTCCTCTCCGACAGCAACCCCGACGGCTGCGGCTTCACCATGAAGGTAGTCGGTTCAGACCTCCACGTCTATGCTCCCGACGGAAGCGAGCTTTCGCCCGCTGAATATCAGGTGTATACCGTCAGCGGTGCCCGCGTGGCCTCCACATCGCTCCATCGTGGCGTCTACCTCGTGAGCGCCCTCGGCTCCACCCGCAAGCTCGCCCTCTGATTGATTAAAATATAAAACGCGCAGGTGTCGGATTTCGCAATCCGGCACCTGCTTTTTCTTTGCCCGGTTCTCTTCGGGCAATCTACTAATTGCCTATCTTATTTGTATTTAATTGTATATATTGAATCTTCGATATGATAACGCTGAGATCCGCTCACTCTCATTATAACAATGAGGCCGCTCTCTCGTAGGAGATTGTTGCGGAACCACCGTTTTTCGACCATATTGTACGGACGAACCGCTCTTTTGCAATACCCTCCCATATCCATGGTTGTCGACCATCTTGTAGGGACGCACGGCTCGTGCGTCCGTATAAAATGGCCCTTGTATATCCGGACGCACGAACCGTGCGTCCCTACATTCATCCCTGCGGTTTCGGCATTATGATATGAATGCCACTTGCCGCAATGATGCGGGAATGGTTGATGCATGGGTCTTTAAGACTCGTGTATATCGTTTCATCTGGGATTGCGTGTGTGATAATGTGCGTAGTATGTCGAAAGACTGGTGTAAGTGCTGGTGTGTCGGTGCTTTTCGCGGGGGAGAGAGGGAATCCGTGCTTTTGTTAAGAACGGCCCGGATGTGTGTGTTCGACTGGCTGGGATACCTAAACAATCTTCTGACTGCAAAGCTACTGAATCGTATCCCCTTTCTGCAAATTAATTAAGCTAATTTCAGAAAAATTTTGTTAAAAAGCCGAAATCTCGGCTACATTTTGTAGCTGATGCCGCTACAGCGCTCAGCGTGGCAGCGAGGCGAGAATACGCTTCATGGCACGCTCCACGCGGCCGTAATGCTCCAGATGGTCAGCCACATAGATGAATGCCACCTGGAGGCGCGGCCCCTCGGAGCCGGCGATGTCGCCATGGTTCAGGCGATAGGCCTCGCGGATACGGCGGCGCATCTTCACGCGGTCTACGGCGTGGCGCAGCTTGCGCTTAGGCACGGAAATCAGAAATTCTACCCGCTCCTGCTGCGCGTACCCCTCGGGCGAATCGGCCCATACGGCGCGCAGAGGGTAGGCGAGCATCGAGCACCCCTCGCGCCGCGTGGCGAAAAGGGTCTCTATGGCCGTCTGGCTGCAGAGTTTGTGGGCTTTGCCGAGTGTATATCTGCGCTGCATCTGGATGGAACAGGATGGGGGTGGAGAGGGAGCGATCCCGGCTGCTCAGGCGTTCTTCTCCTTGAGGAAGAGGTCGAGCGCGGCAGTAATCGACGGGGCTTTGGGCGACGGAGCCGAGAGGTCGAGGCGAAGCCCTGCCTCTTCGATGGCCTTGGCGGTCGAGGCGCCGAAGCAGCCCACCTGGATGTCGCCCTGCTGGAATTCGGGGAAGTTCTTGAGCAGCGAGTCGATGCCGGCCGGCGAGAAGAACAGCAGCATATCGTAGTCGAAAGGCTCGTCGGGGGTGAAATCGTTGCTCACCGTGCGGTACATAACAGCCTTGGTGTAGTTGATTTTGGCCTTGTCGAGCATCTCGGCGTTGGTGTCGTTCTTATGCACGTCGCTCACCGCGTAGAGGAATGTCTCCTTGTTGTGCTTGGTCAGCGAGGGGAGCATGTCGGCGAGCTTGCCGGTCTCGCCGTGGAAAATCTTGCGCTTGCGGTATACGATGTATTTCTGCAGATAGAGCGCTATCGACTCCGTGGTGCAGAAATATTTCATGGTGTCGGGAATGGTAAGCCGCATCTCCTCGCAGAGACGGAAAAAATGGTCGATGGCCGTACGGGCTGTGAATATTACGGCCGAGAAGTCGGTGATGTTGATTTTCTGCTGGCGGAATTCGCGGGCACTCAGGCCTTCTACCTTGATAAAGGGGCGGAATACCATTTCCACGCCGTGGCGTGCTGCTATATCGAAATATGGAGATTTGTCGGAAGATGGTTTGGGCTGGGAAACGAGAATTTTCTTAATCTTCATTGCGCTTTTACACAAATTTCCGATGCCAGAAGGCAAGCGGCGATGACTGGGACTATTTCCAAGGTGCAAAGGTACAAAATAAAGTAAAGCAATGAGGGGATTTTGTCGTAAAAAATTCTAAATCCTTTATATATGTAGCATAAACGTGATAAAACGTAAAGTGCGGCACCTGCCAGCAGCATGTCGCTCCGGAAGGCCGGATAGAAGAGCGCCACCATGGCCGGGGCCGTCAGGGCGATGCCGAGAATGGCCGTCGAGGCGTTCAGCCCGCGGCGCCAGAGCGAGGCCGAGAGCCGGTCGGTGAATGTGAAGCCAACTGTGGCGCAGGCGGCCAGCTGGAAGAGGTAGAAAGCTACCATCAGCGCTATCAGGGCCGTGATGGTGGAGAATACGGTGGCCGCGGTGGTAAGCGGCCCGATGCGTCCCAGCCAGAGGAAAAGCAGAAGACCCTCCATTACGGCGGTACCGAGCAGCAGAAGGGCTATCACGCGGGTCTCGTTGGCCGTATGCTCGTCGAAGGCGTTGTTGCGCCGGCGCACCGACAGAAGGTCCTGTGGCAGCGACGAGAAGATGCGGCGCACGTGGCGCATGTTGAGCCCCACAAACACCAGCATGGCCACCAGTATGGCCAGAATCCCCGAGTCGGTGGCTGGCGTGAGCGGTCGTGGCTGCCCCGCGTGGCCGTGGGTCCATGCCGGAGCCTGCGAACTGTAGAGCTCGCGGTCGGCGGCCGACGCCGGGGCGTCGGCCTCGGTGGCGGTGTTGAAGGGGTTGGCCGAAAGGGTTGAGGCCATCGTGGCTCGGTAGGGTGGGTTAGGAGGTTCGGGGGAAGGCGGTTTACTTTTTGTTGCGGAATTCGTCGCGGATGGTGTCTACCACGTTGATTATGAAGTCGCCGGCCTTTTCGAGGGTCGAGATGATGTCCATGTAGTAGATGCCGCTCTGATATTCGTAGTGGCGGCCGTTGATGTTGGCCACGTTGGCCGTGCGGAGCTGGTTGCGCAGATTGTTGATTTCGCGCTCGCGGTTGTAGCAGGCTATTATGTCGTGCTCGTCGACGTTCTCCAGATTGCTGAGCACCTTGAGCATGCCGCCCACCGACTTCTCCACGTAGCCGAACATCAGGTCGATGTTCGAGTATATCTCATCGTTGAAGTGAACGCCGCTCTCCTGCTTGCGCAGCAGAATCTTGCCCACGCCGAGCATCGCGTCGGCTATGCTCTCGATTTCGCTGTCGATGCTGAGCATGGCCGTAAGCCGCCGCTTCGACTCGTTGGAGAGGCGCCCTTCGGCGCAGCGGTTCAGATAGTTGGCTATCTCAAGCTCCATGCGGTCGGAAATCTCCTCGTATTTCTCCAGCCGCGAGTAGGTGCGGTTGAAGTCGTCGCTTCCCGCCTTGGTGTGAACCAGGTCCCGGGCCATGGGGAGCATCCTCCCCACGCGCTCGGCAAATACGTGCATCTCCTTCTCGGCCTGCGAGATATTCAGCTCCGAGGCCGAAAGGATGCCCGCCGAGATGAATTTCAGCTGGAACTCGTCATCGCCCGAGTGCTTGGCCGGCACGAGTATCTCCACGATTTTCACGTAGACGTTGGTCAGCCAGATCATTATGCTCAGGTTTATCAGGTTGAAGACCGTATGGAATATCGACAGGCCGAACGATACGCTCACCTGCATCTGGGCTATTACCGAGCGGTGGTGGAGCACCACGCCGTCGTCGGTCGGAAGGCCCGCGGCCATCACCTGATTGTACATCCCCGGGTCGGTGGCCTGGAGATTGCTCACGTAGTTGTAGAGCCCTGCGGGGTCCCCCTGGCCGATCTCCTCGGTAATCCAGCTGTTGAGGTCCACGAAGGGGAAGAATACCGCAAGCGTCCAGAGCGTGCCCAAGAGGTTGAACAGCAGATGGCCCATGGCCGTTCGCTTGGCCGCCACGTTGCCGCTCATCGAGGCAAGCAGCGGAGTTACCGTCGTGCCGATGTTCGAGCCGAGCACAAGCGCACACGCCAGGTCGAACGTTATCCACCCCTTGCTGCACATTATCAGCGTGATGGCGAACATCGCCGCCGAGCTCTGGATAATCATCGTAACAACCACGCCTACCAGGCAGAATATCAGCACCGACCCGAAGCCCATCGAGGCGTAGCGCTGCAGGAAGGCGAACATCTCCGGATTGCTCTGCAGATCAGGCACATATTTGCTGATCATGTCCAGCCCCATAAACAGGAAAGCGAAACCGATGGTGAACTCGCCTATCGATTTCGTCTTGCTTTTCTTGGAGAACAGAAGCGGCACCGCCAGGCCGATCAGTGGCAGGGCGAAGGCCGAGATGTCGACCTTGAAGCCGAAAAGGGCTATGATCCAGGCCGTGAACGTGGTGCCCACGTTGGCGCCCATGATTACGGCCATCGACTGTGCCAGCGTCATCAGACCGGCGTTCACGAAGCTCACCACCATCACCGTCGATGCCGAGGAGCTCTGTATCAGAGCCGTGATAAAGAAACCCGTCACCGTGCCGGTGAAGCGGTTGCGGGTCATCGCACTGAGGATATTGCGCAGGCGGTCGCCCGCCGCTTTCTGCAATCCCTCGCTCATCACCTTCATTCCGTAGAGGAAGAGGCCTACGGCTCCGAGAAGCCCTAAAAAGTCCAGTATCGAATAATTCATCGTTGCTGTGGGTGGAAAGCCCGGCGGGGATATTGTTAGTGAATGGATTGAGAGAGCGCTTCGGGCCGCTGGCGACCCTGGCGTTTCCGGAACCTGTCTCTTATACACATCTCCGAGCCCACGAGACATGCGCAGATCTCG
>ENA-OZZS01000190-OZZS01000190.1-human-gut-metagenome-genome-assembly--contig:-NODE-190-length-13009-cov-3.477227_pt1 | contig 13009 bp, 7 predicted proteins | sample MGYA00244940_ERZ654152 | MGnify/ENA primary metagenome ERZ654152 (study PRJEB26926, sample SAMN06165029) | human gut metagenome | biome: ENVO:00009003; feature: ENVO:2100002; material: ENVO:00002003... | reverse complement strand
GAGATCTGCGCATGTCTCGTGGGCTCGGAGATGTGTATAAGAGACAGTTACAGGCAGGACAACGGTTGACGCACTCCTTTCGAATACGGTAAATGCTGAGAAGATATTGGGGATAATCAGAGGGGTAGCTTCTGGTATAGTTAATTTACGTGATCTTGGAATACCGGCATCATATGTGGTTCTTCACAAGGAGTTTACATATGTTAATCCGGTTACATACGATGTTGGAATGTTATGTGTTCCAGTTGAGTCAGAAGCCAATATCAATGCCGAATTCAGGATGTTCGCAAAGGACTTGCTGACGAGCGTTATTTATGATGACAGTGAGGATTGCAACTATGTGGCAAAGCTTCTCAATCTGTTGAATGCGGATAAGTTCACAGTGAGAAACTTCTATGCACAGCTCACAGAGCTTATGGAGTCTGCAGGAATGCAGGTGGAGGAGAACTTCGTTGATATAGGCTCAGATATGTCGGTTTCACAGTCTTCAGTTGACACGGCGGCATCTGATACAAGTATGGATGATCTGCCTGAGTTTGAGGACGTGTCATTTGGCGATGATGAGGAAGACGAGCTTGATGAGGTAGAGGAGATCAGTGACGAGGCGGCCGCAGCGAATGCGATATTCAAGGATCTTGATCTTGATTCGGATGAGACGAAGAAAGAGAATGTATCAAGCGAGATAGATATGTCGGTATTTGATGACAGCGTTCTTGAGGAGCTCGAGTTAGATGAGAGCCTTGATGAGGAAGAAGAGGATGACGAGGAGGGCATGACAGAGGCTCTCACATCAGATATGGCAGTACATGAGCCATCAGGACTTACAGAGGTTGCAAAGGCTGCCGATGGAGTTACGGAGGTTGAGCTTGACAAGAAGGATGAGCAGAAGCCGGTTCTGATATCTACGGACGAGCTTATGGATAATCCACCTGTTGTTAAGAATATCAAGATCAACCGTGCGAAGATCATACAGAAGGCGGTTGCTGAGACAGAGGAAGCTCAGATAGATAACCCTACAGAACAGATAGTTGCACCACAGTTCATGGACGGTGACCAGCCGGAGCCTGAGACGAATATGGATCCGGTGAAGGAGAAGGCAGAGGAGCCTGAGCAGAAGGGCACAGGAAGCACTGTTGAGCTGACCGGAGGAATGAACGTAGTTAAGGATACCGAACCTGAGAAGGCAGCGGTTAACAGGAACGCTCCAAAGGCTATGCCATATATAGTCCGTGTCAACACAGGCGAGCGAGTTATGGTCAACAAGGCTGTGTTCAAGATAGGAAAGGCGGCAAGAGGTGTTGATTACCATGTCGGTGGTAATGGGGCCATCAGCAAGGTACATGTCATCATCTACCAGAGAGAGGATGGATGTTATCTGAAGGATAACAAGGCGACAAATGGCACATATCTCAACGGAGCGCGCCTGGATGAGAATGCAGAGCAGAAGCTTTCAAACGATGCCATGATAAGCATCGGTGGAGAGGACTTTATCTTCAAATTAAGTTAATATACACCACCCACGATGTGGGACAAGAGCAGGTAGCAATACCTGCTTTTGGTGTTTGAATGAAGAAATAATTTTTGACGGAAAATATGCGGATTTAGACGAAAGGGATTGAAAAAATGAACAGAGAAAAGGTTGTTGTAGTTCCGGCGGGGGAAACTTACAGAGTGAGTTACAGTCTGGATATCAGTGATGTGATAGATGCTAAAGTGTATGATATGAGCAGAAGCGGATCTATGCCTGAGATGGCACCGTGTGACATGCAGGAGAATGCCGGAGTCAGGGTGTTCAATTATCAGATCGATGACAAGAAGCCTCTTGCGGAGATACTGAGACAGGAGATGAACAAGAAGGAGATACTCACACTTCTGTACAACATTCTGCATGCACTGGAGATGTTTGGTAAGAATATGGTTTCGCTCAGCTATGTTGCAAGGGACGAGCAGTGTGTGTTTGTATCGCCTGAGACATACGATGTCTGCTTTATTGTCGCTCCGGTACAGAAGGAAGTGACAGATCTCAACGATGTCAGAGCATTTGTGAAGTCGGTGATAGTTGATGCGAGATACTCAGAGAATGACAATGACAATTACGTAGCACGCCTTATAAACTGTGCGAATATGAGAGGTACATTTTCAAACTCGGACATGAAGAACGAGGTTAAGGCGATGCTTGCAGAAGCAGGCATAGACGCTGCTGAGATAGACAGGATGAAGGAGCTTTCCACAAATGCTCCAAAGGGTGGCAACAGCCACATACTTCGAGGTGAGTCACCTAAGGTGAGCAGACTCGAGGTTATGAGAAATAATGCGAGAATGAATGGATATGCACAGCCGATGGGACCAAACGGCCAGATGCCAAACGGAATGCCACCGATGGGCATGCCACCGATGGGACCGAACGGCCCGATGGGATCAAATGGTCAGATGCCGAATGGCAAGGTTCCGAACGGAATGCCGCCAATGGGCATGATGCCGATGGAACCAAACGGTCCGATGCCAAACGGCTCAATGGGACCAAATGGCCAGGTGCCAAACGGAATGCCACCGATGGGCATGCCGCCAATGGGACCGAATGGCCAGGCACCAAACGGAATGCCACCGATGGGCATGCCGCCAATGGGACCGAATGGCCCAATACCAAACGGTCCAATGGGACCAAATGGAATGCCACCGGTAGGCGTGCCACCGATGGAGGAGCCAATTAAGCCTGAGGTGGCTGGAGCACAGCCGCAGGGTGATAAAACGGAGAATGATGAGGCGGTTGAAGCAGAAGCACAGGATGCCAAGCCGGAGGTTGTAGAGGAGTCGCAGGATGTCAAGCCTGAGCCAGCAGAGCCGGTTGAAACACAGCCACAGGAGATAAAGCCAATACCTCTAATGCAGGGCAACCCATTTGGAGGAAGACCGATTCCGCCAATGCCACCAATGCCACAGGCACACCAGATGCCAGAGATGCCGCAGAACCCACAGGGACAGCCGGTACCGCCAATGCCACAGATGCAGCCGGTGCCACCAATGCCACAGATGCAGCCGGTGCCACAGGCACAGCCAGTGCAGGGCAATCCATTTGATGGAGCACCGGCACCATATTTCCTTAGGGTGAAGACGGGCGAGAGAATAAGCTTGGACAAGGCAGAGTTCAAGATCGGACATAAGGCAAGACTTGTGGACTATGCGATTACTGACAATTCAGCTATAAGCAGAGTTCATTGTGTCATCACCAAGAGAAATGGCGTGTGCTTCATCAGCGATAACAAGTCTACAAATGGTACATTTGTGAACGGAGAGGAATTGAAGGCGGGCGAAGAAAAGTTCCTGACGAACAATGCGATCGTTATACTCGGGGACGAGGAGCTTGTCTATCACATTAGATAGAATATCCGCAACGAGAGTTGAGACATAAATATTGGGAGGAATGTATATGGGGTTTAGCGCAGTATACAATACAGACGTAGGAATAAAGAAAAAGACAAATCAGGATTCGCTGGCGATCAAGATAGCGGATACTCCAAATGGACAGGTCGTGTTCTCCCTCGTATGTGATGGCATGGGAGGTCTGGCAAAGGGAGAGGTTGCCAGCAAGGAAGTCATAACAGCTTTCTGCAACTGGTTTGACACACAGTTTGTTGAGATGGTTGACAACAACAGCTTTAGTGAAGAGCTGCTGAGATACCAGTGGATAAGACTTGCCGTGGAGCAGAATGAGAAGATCAAGGCGTATGGCGAGCAGAATGGATTTATGCTTGGTACGACCATTTCTGCGATCCTCATATACAGAGAAATGTACTACATTCTCCATGTTGGAGACAGCCGAGTGTATGAGATCACTTCAGGGATAAGGCAGCTCACCGCAGATCAGACGCTTGTTGCAAGGGAGATCGCAGCGGGAAGACTTACACCGGAGCAGGCGGAGACGGACAGCAGACGAAGCGTGCTTCTCCAGTGTATCGGAGCTTCACCTGTGGTGGAACCGGATTTCGTAGTTGGGCAGGCAGCTCCCGGAGCGCATTACATGCTGTGTTCTGATGGATTCAGACATAAGATAACGCCTCAGGAGATGATAGAGAGACTTGGCCCGGGAACATGCGTCGACGAGGCGAAGATGAAGGAGGGCTGTGAGTTCCTCACAGAGCTTGTGAAGTACAGAAAAGAAACGGATAATGTAACAGTAGTGCTTATTAAATCGGAGTAATGGGGATCGATATATGACAGAGTTAGGAACGGTATTAGACGGAAAATACGAAATACTTAAAAAAGTCGGTCAGGGTGGTATGTCAATAGTTTATCTTGCCATGGATAACCGACTTAATAAACAGTGGGCTGTAAAGGAGATCAAGAATGATGGCTCCAAGAGTACAGCCACACTCTTAAAGGGATTGGAGCGAGAAGCAAATATCCTCAAGGATGTGGATCATCCGGTACTGCCACGAATCGTTGATATCATCAATGAGAATGGCACGATCTACGTTGTCATGGACTTCGTAGAAGGACGTCCACTCAGCGATGTGCTCAAGGCGGAGGGAGCACAGCCACAGGAAAAGGTAATCGAATGGGGCAGGGCGCTTGCCAGTGCACTTGACTACCTGCATTCCATGAATCCGCCGATCATATACAGAGATATGAAGCCTTCAAATGTCATGCTGAAGCCGGATGGCTCGGTAAAGCTTATCGACTTTGGAACGGCTAAGGAATACATAGTGGAGAACAATGCGGATACCACGGCTCTTGGAACAAGAGGCTATGCGGCACCGGAGCAGTTCGGTGATGCGCAGGGACATGGAATCTACAACACGGATGCAAGAACAGATATTTACAATCTGGGAGCAACGCTCTATCACCTTGTTACCGGCAAGAATCCATGTGAGCCTCCTTACGAGATAAAGCCTATCAGACAGTGGAATCCGATGCTCTCATCAGGATTTGAGAGAATTATACAGACGTGCTGTCAGCCGAGTCCTGAGGACAGATATCAGTCTTGTTCAGAACTGCTGTATGCGCTGGATCACTACAACGAGCTCGACGATGCATACAAGGCAAAGGCAAAGCATAAGATAGCAGCGTTCTCAGTGGTTGCGGGATTATCGATACTCTCAGCGTGCTGTGCTGTGATAGGCGGAGTAAAGAAAGGCCAGCTCAAGGATCTTGATTACAACAACAAGGTCAACGAGGCGAGGGATGCAGTCGACGAGGGCGATTACAACAAGGCATTTGAGTGCTATAAGGCGGCTGTCGACATAGACCCAACCGCATCGGATGCCTATATAGGCTACATGGAGACATATGCTTACTATTATACAGAGGACGATGGAAACACTTCGGCCAACACCGAGACGGCGGCAGAAAAGGGAATAAGACTTGCGCTTAAGAACAAGGACGAGATAAAGGACGACGTAAAGTTCAAGATAGCCATGTTGTATTACGACGAGGTCAAGGACTACAGTGCGGCCAAGAAATATTTCAATATGGTTGATGAGAGCAAGGACTTCCCGGATCAGGCAAAGCAGGCAAAGTATTACGCTGCGATATGTGACAGCAAGATAAACAAGTCTGCAAGCTTTGATACGAACAAGGAAAATATATTTGCATTCCAGGATTACAACAGTGACAACATAGATGACACCAATCCTGACAAATACACCAATTACCTCAACATAGCTTACATATATCTTGGCGAGATATCCAATGATCCGGAGCTTGCGAACAGAATAGAGGTGCTGATGGATGAGGCGATGAAGAACCTGGACGACAACGCAGAGGTGCTGAACAGCCAGTTCCCGGCGGACAGAGGCGTAAAATACTACAATGGCCAGTATTCAGGAGTTATGTACTCGGTATATACAGAACTTGCCGAGAATGCGGATGATGCGGGCCAGCAGTTACATTATTACAACTCTGCGGCGAACAGTGCAGCGCTTTATCTGAACAGCCTGGATATAGAGGGCGAGAATGCGACAGAGACATCCAAGAAAGCATATTCAGAATACTCGGTGAACGAGGCTGAGACTTATATCAAGATGGCAGAGAACAGCGGCGATGACAGCTACTATGATGAGGCAGAGAGAATATATGGCAACGCTGAGACTACACTTGGAACCGATGACAACGCAGCGGTCGTGTACGTAAGCCATCTGAGTTATCTGGTCGATAGATATTCGAATAAATTTGGAAGCGATTCGGCAGCATGGAATGCCAGTGCCACAAGGGCTGTGAGGAAAGTGTACGAGAACGGTAACAAAGTTCCGGCACTTGCAAATGGTCTTAAGCAGGGATGGCAGTCGTTATCCAATGACCTGACAGTTAAGAGCATAGTAAATGGCAGTTCAAGGTCAACGAGCGAGTAAGGGAGGAGTGAAAGGTTATGGCAACAGTTTATAATGTAATGTTATATGGCGGCCTGGCACTTGCGATCGTATTCGCTATTGTGGCGGTGGTACTGTTCTTCGTGTTAAAGATACCGAAGGCGGTGGGAATTGCCACAGGCTCAACAGCCCGTAAGAAGATCGATGAGATCAAGGAGAAGGGCTATGAGAGTGTACAGGGAGGCGGTGCCTCCAAACAGGAGGCGATCAAGAACCATACATCCAGAATTTCGGTAAGGGATGTAAAGTCAACTGCAGCCGAAAAACATTCTGAGAAGGGAATGGCAAATTACGAGAAAGCGATAGCTGATCTCGGGAAAAAGAGACTGGAGGATGAAGGCGAGACTGCAACTGATATTCTCCGCGATGATGCCGAGGAGGCAACAGATATTCTGAGGGAAGACGAAGAGAATCTTGACATCAATGGCAGCAGCTTTGAGGAGGCGACAGACATCCTCAGAGAAGATGCGGATGAGGAAGCAACGGATGTACTCAGAAATGACGAGGCAGACGAGGAAGCAACGGACATACTCAGAAGTGATGAGGCGGACGAGGAAGCAACGGACATACTCAGAAGCGATGACGCAGATGAGGAAGCAACGGACGTACTTAGAAGCGATGACGCAGATGATTCCACAGCCGTTCTTCAGGGAGGACGCGCAGCGAGCTCGGTAAGAATGATAAAGAATGTAATTATAGTACATTCCGATGAAGAGATATAGGAGGAGAGGGACATGAAAAAGGTTATGCAGAATAAATCACTTTTGCATCGACTGATCGCGCTTACGATGGCGGTAGTTATGACACTCACTCTTGTGGCGATCGATTCACATTTTCATTTGTTTGCGGAGGAGGAAGATACACAGACCATAGATGTAACGGCCATTGTAAAGGGCGATAAGGCGGATATGGTGTATGGCTTCAAGGATTTTGACAAGGCAATAAAGTTCAAGATCAAGTCCGACAAAGTTGACGGAATCGACAGCAGCAAGTTGGGAGTGGCTGTTTACAAAGGAGCTACAGCGGACGATAAGATCGCTACAGCCACAGATGCAGCAGGAAAGCTTGTCACATTTGATAATGTGTATGAGCTGAAGAATGACACAGCAGTACAGAAGATAGCTATTTACTATTATACAGGTACTGATGAGAGCGGTGATTTCGAGCTGCTTGGAACCATAAAGGTTGCCGTGGATAAGCAGGCACCTACAATATCGGTTGAGGCTGATGATAACTACAATCTTCACAACAAGGTGAGCGATGGCTATTATCTCCTGAACCTCACAAGCAGTGATGCCGACAGAACATTTGTGATAGACGCCAAGGATACCACAGATGCAGCAGAGGAAAATGCCACAGGAATAGACTATGTGGAGTATTCATCAGACAATGGAAAGACCTGGAGCAAGACTGAGAGCACATCCCAGTTTGTTGCACCTGATAAGAGTGGAACATACAAGTTCAGAGCGGTCGATGTTGCAGGAAACAAGTCAGAGGAGACCAGTGTTATCGTCAAGAAGCTCAACGAAGCTCCTGTCATAACAAGTGTTACCCCTGAGATCATACAGAAGAACGGAGTGGATTACAGATTCCCTCAGCTCAAGGTAGATGATGCTTATAAGTTCACTGTACAGGTGAAGAAGGTTACAGCCGGCAGTGATAACACTGAGATAGATGACGTGAGCCTGTACTACAAGCTTACGGGTGCAGCTTCAGCAGTGGAGTGCACAGGCAAAAAGGCTGTGTCCGGCGGATATGAATATGAATTCGAGATAAGTGCACAGTGGTTCAAGAAGGACAATGCAGACAATGCAAAGAAGCTTGTCATTTACGCCAAGGAGAACGAGTTTGGCAATAACTCAGTCGGCGCAGATGAGGATGGCGACATTGTATTTGTAAAGGAAGGAAAGCCTGAACTCACAGTTACAGGCGGTTCCACAAGCTATGTGAAATCCACAAAGCTGACAGTGAAGGCAACTGGAGAGTATTCTTACATAGACACCGTGTCATACAGCGTGGATGGCAAGAAGGAAACGATCCTTGAAAAAGGAAACAAGTTCACATACAGCAGCGATGTCCGTGTGAGCGGTGGAGATGTACAGGATTCAACAAAGTCAGACATATATCTGGCTGATGGAGAGCATACCATCACATTTGCGGCAAAGGACTTCGCCGGAATAGATGGCAGGATAGAGACTGTAGTCAAGGTGGATAATACAGCACCTGTTGTAAAGGTTACGGACAACGCCGGAACAGACAGGACAAACAATGATCAGCAGTACACGGTCACAGACGCAAAGGAAGCTGTTCTTAATATAAAGTACAGCGATGCCACATCAGGTGTTGCATCGGCGGTCGCTTCACTCAAGAAGGCAGATGCAAATGGATCATATACATCAGTCAAGAACTGGTATTCAACATCTACAGGTGACAATGGCCTGCAGAGCGGAAAAGAGATAAGCATAGATGGTTCAGGAAGTTATGTCCTGACAGTTGTGGTAACTGACGAGGCTGGAAATAAGACAGAGACGAACACATATGTGTATGTCAATGTGGATGGCCTTTCAGGAGAGAAGTTATCTGCGAACGGTACAGATGCTGACAACGGCGCTATATTCTGGAGGAATGATGATACTCTGACTGTAGAGGGTGCAGTATCAGGCTTCCAGCTTGCAGCAGATGACGCAAAGCTGGTGATCACCAGAACATCATTTGCAGGAAAGAAGGATAAGGCAGTTGAGGTAAAGGGTACAGTTGCCGCTGCATATGACAAGAATACGGTCAACATATCCTACGAGCTTCCAGATGAGGGTGTGTACGAGATCTCACTCATGGCGAGAATACACGATCCGAACAATGCTGACACGAAGTTCAAAGAAGTACAGAGCATAAAGGTTTACTATGATAAGACTGCACCGGCAAATGTGAAGCTGGAGTGTGCAAACCAGAAATACAAATCAGGATCGACATTCTATTACAGATCAAAGAGTGACGTGAAGATCAAGGTCTCTGGTTCCGATAACGATGACAGCAATGGCAAGGTTACATATACAGTAGGCAGAAGCAGCACAGCCGGATCACAGGACATTACAGGAAGCATTAATGTATCAGGAAATGATATAGAAAAGACACTGGATGCAAAGGCCCTTGGCATAACAGATGAAAATACAGAGTACACGATGACTGTTAAGCTGAAGGACAGAGCAGGAAACGAGAGCAAGGCCAGTCAGGAGATACACCTGATAGTTGATACCGTCAAGCCATCAGTGTCAATAGATGGAACTGCCGGCGGAAAGCTGATAAATTACTGGAATAACAGCAATGTGACCATAACAGCAAGGGGAACTGACAATTACTTCGTGGAGAAGTTCGTTGTGACAGGAACACGCGATGGCAAGAGCATAAGCAAGTATGAGCTGGATGAGGATTACACTGCAAATGCAGCAAAGTCCACAACATTCAGAGAGCCTGGACTTTATAATATCACGATCGTTGCTGTCGATGAGGTTGGCAATGAGTCGGGTAAGGCAACAACTTCATTTGTAATAGATAAGAAGAGCCCTGAGATATCAGTTGTGTCCGGTGGAAGCAGCAGATTCCTTAACAGGAGCAGAACTATTACATTTGGCATAGAAGACGATTATGGAATGGATACACAGAATGCGACGCTTAAGGTGTACTACAAGACCTACAGTGATTCAAACTGGTCAGAGACCACAGTTCCGTTCCAGACAGCAGATGGCAAGACCACTGCAGCATATAAGATGACAGCCAAGGGCGGCAAGGCAACTGTATATTATTTCACAGTTGAGGGAGCCGATAATTCCGGCAATGCACTGAAGCCGGCAGCAGACGAGGCGTTCGGTGTTCAGGAGGGCACAAGTGCTCTCAAGACAAAGAATTATTACGTCGACACCACAGAGCCACTTGTGTATGTGGACGATGATCCTGAGTACAGACTGGATAATAACAATTACTTCAAGACTTCAATATCATTCAGAGTTGGTGTGGAGGAACAGTTCAAGTCGCTTCAGAACACTATTATCACAGAGAATGATGGAAAAGTAGCAGTGGATGAGAATCCGCAATACTTCTATATAAAGAGTAACGGCGGAACATGGGGCAAGAAGTACACATATGATAGGGAAGGTGAGTATGATCTCACCATGACCGTTACCGACAAGTGTGGAAATGAAGGAACAACAGGAACCCATTTCTACATAGACAAGCACAAGCCTGAGATACAGCTTGGAAATGTCAACACTATAAACAACAGAGATGTGACAGTCCCTGTAACACTTACAGATAACATGAGAGGTGGAAAGTACACCATTCATGTAGTCAGAACAAATGAGGGTGGATCTGTTGTAGAGAACAGAGATATCAGAAAGAATGTTACCTGGGGAACAAAGGGCGATGGAGTCAGCACAGTCAGAGAGGTACTCAGCGGTGTGACATTTGACGCCCAGGGCGATTACACAGTCACCGTGTCCGCAGAGGATAAGGCGGGCAACAAGGCTGTGACCAGAATAGTGAAGTTCAGAATCGATAAGACTGCACCGGTTATATCGATTTCAGGAATGAACGACAGACAGACAACGGCGGTAAATGCAACCATCAGCATAGATGAGGCATTCTCATTTGCATATGAGAACAACAATCTTGCCGCAGATGCATTTAACGTGACAATAACTAGAAAGACGGACGGAACAGCGGCATCGAATATCGCTACGCTGGGAACAAGCAGCTTCTCAGGAAGCAATCCACATACCGCAACTTACAACTTTACAGAGGATGGCGAGTACACGATCACAGCAAATGCAAGAGATCTTGCAGGAAATGTGGCAGCCAGCCAGACCAAGACCTTCAAGGTTGACTCAAAGGCACCTGTTGTAAAGGTGAGCGCAGTGGATAAGAACAACAAGGAAGTAAAGAATTACGACCCAATAGGAAGTATGGATTCTTCCGCACCGAACTATGTTGATATGTCACTGAGCGTTCAGGAGTCATTCTTCTCGACAGATGATGTGAAGATAACCGTGAAGAAGGACAGCAAGGATGTGTCATCATCATACTTTACAAATTACAGCAATTCTTCAGAGCTCAGCACAGGAAGCCAGAGATTCTCTGAGGATGGTGTATACGAGGTGTCAATAACAGCGCAGGATGAACTGGGAAATAAGGCTGATGATTACAGCCTGGTATTCACAGTCGATAACACACCACCTGAGCTCAAGGCTACATCGACACTTGCCGGATTCATGAGCAAGAGCATTGCAAGCGATGACGGAACACTGCTTCTCAATGCATCAGATTTTGCTGATATACGAGACAAGGGCTACGAAGCACTGTGGGATGTAAGTGATACTTCAGACTTCTCGGTTGACGCCAAGATAGACGGAGTAAATCTTATCGATTTCTCAGATATGACAGACGGATATCACAAGATAACACTTACAGTAACTGACAAGGTTGGACACACGGCAACACAGGAATTTGATTATACGTATGATGGTACTGCACCACGAATCATCATAACAGGTGTTGAGGATGGAGAGACTCTCAGAGAGCCATTCAACATGACGATAGGTCTTGAGAATGAGGAAGACGAGATCACATCCATCGTTATAAATGGCAATACCATAGATCCTGCAAGCTATCAGGCAGATAACAAGTATGAGATGCAGGTAGATCAGTATGATACATACACGGTTGAGGTAACAGCCCAGGATAAGGCCGGTAATATAGCGACAACATATGACAGAGAGACCGGAGAGGTATTCACCTTCAAGCTCAGCGAAAAGATGTCACCGGTTGTGCTGATCATAATAATAATCGCAGCGATCCTGCTTCTTGCATTGCTTGCATTCATCATCATAGCTGGCAGAAGAAGAAAGAAAAACGCCGCTGCTTAATGTAGGAGAAAGTGCTATGTACAGGGCAGTTGTATTTGATATGGACGGCGTGTTGGTAGACACGGAGAAGATATACAGGAAGTGCTGGAAGGAAAACGGCATGAGCATAGGGATTCCTGAGGCACAGATGGAAAATGTATGTGACCGGGTGGCTGGAGGCAACAAGACCTCCAACGCCCGGGTATTTAAGGAAATAATGGGCGAAGATTTTGATTATCTTGCGTTCAGACAGAGAACAATGGATCTGTTCGATGATCATGTGGAAAAGTATGGAATAGACATAAAGCCACATGTCGAGGACACGCTGAGATTCTTAAAAGAACACGGCGTGAAGATGGCACTTGCAACCTCCACTGCGAGGACGAGGGCGCAGCAGAGACTTGATAGCGTTGGAATAGCCGGATACTTCGATGAAAAGGTATGCGGAGACGAGATCACCCACGGAAAGCCGGAGCCTGATATATATCTGAAGGCCTGCGGGAAGCTGGGCGTAAACTCGGACGAAGCGGTGGCCGTTGAGGACTCTGTGAATGGTATCATATCTGCCAGCCGGGCAGGGCTATGTACGGTCATGGTGGTGGATCTGATAAAACCAAATGGTATCACGCGCGAGCGTGCATACAAAACCTTTTATGATATAGAAGATATATGCAGCCTGTTTGAGTAAACAGGCTGTATTTTTACTGTCTCTTATACACATCTTCGAGCCCACGAGACATGCGCAGATCT
>ENA-OZZS01000186-OZZS01000186.1-human-gut-metagenome-genome-assembly--contig:-NODE-186-length-13431-cov-5.451555_pt1 | contig 13431 bp, 9 predicted proteins | sample MGYA00244940_ERZ654152 | MGnify/ENA primary metagenome ERZ654152 (study PRJEB26926, sample SAMN06165029) | human gut metagenome | biome: ENVO:00009003; feature: ENVO:2100002; material: ENVO:00002003... | reverse complement strand
ACCCTCTCCGTCCTCGCTGCGCTCGGCCACCTCTCCCATAGGGAGAGGCAAGGGGCGCTTGCGCGGGTTTTGGATATTATTTCAGCTTTTTGCCTTCCTGGAATGCGTCGCCCAGCTTTTCGCCAAGGGGATAGTAGCCGTTGCCGCAGGGGTCGAAGGTGATGGGGTGGAACTTATTCAGGTCGATCTTGCCGTCGGTGAGAATGGATTCCTCGGCGCTGACGTTTCCGATCCGGCCAATGAGCAGTCCGGTGCCCTCGTCGTAGCTGACGAAGGAACATTCCAGCGTCATGGGCAGTTCGTCGATGATGGGAGCGTCCACGAGATGGCTCTTGCTGGTGTGCCAGCCTGCACGGGCGACCTTATCGGGAACCTTATCGCCGGACACGATGCCCACGTAGTCCGCAGCCACCATGTTTTCCGCGTCCGCCATGGAGACGGTGAAGGCTTTCCGGGCGAAGATGTTCCGGGTGGTCTTGTGGTCCGCAAGACAGATGCCGATGAGATTCGTGTCCACGATGCCGCCCCATGCTGCGTTCATGGCGTTGGGCGTTCCGTCCTCGCCGTAGGTGCCGATGATCAGCACCGGCATGGGGTACAGCATGGGCTTGGAACCAAAATCTTTACGCATATCATTTCCTCCTTATATATCGGGGATGGTTCCCCGGTCGATACGTTATCCGGCGGCACACTCCAACAGCAGGCTCAGGCCATAGATGGCGACCAGATGGGCGGGGTAATACCAGTAAAACAGCGGGCCGATGTTCCCCTTGCCTTTTTTGCCGTTGTACAGCGCCAGAAGGGGAACGCTTAGAAGCCCCCACCACTGCGTCCCGCCGTAATGCAGACCCAGCAGGCTGACACCGACGGCGAACAGCGCCAGTTTTCCCCATTTTCCCCTGCCAAAATACACCAAAACCGGCAGCATTACGCCCCAAAGGCCGTAATCCACGTCGAAATCCGTGTGAATCAGAATCCGGGGCAAGCCCTCGGTGACGAAAACCACGGCGGCAACAGCGGCAGCAGCCGACAACACCGACACGGTAGTCCGGCGGCGGACGGCGTTATCCAGTGTGTATATCAGACAGACGGAGAGGGAAAAGGTCACGAAAATGCACTGGTAGAGTGAGCGCATGGCGGCAAAATAGGCGATCTGGCACAGTGCGGCCATGCCCAGAAGTCTCCCCAGATACCGTCCCCGGTTGTGGGTATAGCGGCAGCCCTCGGCGATCATATAGGCGAAAAGCGGCGCGGCCAGCCGTCCGATGATCCGCAGAATGATGAATTGGGGCAGCAGCTGCAATCCCACATGGTCGCAGGTCATGGCGAACAGGGCCAGAAGCTTCAGTTGATTCCCGGTCAGCCCGGCAAATTTCTTCGTTTGTATCTGCATAGGCACTCCTGTGTGACATTCCGGATAAAAATATGATACCACGTTTTCGCCGGAATTGTCAATCCGGGCGGCAAAAAAGCGCCCCGGCCGGGCGCGGAAAGAAATGAAATGACCCTTGACTGCCATGCCTTGTGATCAGCACGTTTTTTTGCAGCCAAGGGTCATTTCTGTTCGCTCTTATTATCTAACATCTGTTGGTTAACCTCTCTTTCTGCGGATTGACGGGCGTATGCGATCCGTTTTTCTGTTCCGATACCTTATCCATTCTCTGTCTGTCTCTTCCGCGAGACGCGCTTATAAGTCGGAATCGCCGGGGACCTCCCTGCCCGCCTGCATTGGCTCCGTTCTGATTCAGAGCCTTCAAGGGTTTACCTGTACATCGGTATCACCTCTTTGTATTTATAAGATAGCATAAATATATCTGCTGTTCAAGACGGAAAATTAGACAATATTACCAATTCACCGTTGTGGAAAACACAGAATTCCCTTCGACACGGGCGGCCGCGGATTGACAAAGGGAGGGAAGGCTGTTATAATAATTCTGTTCGGCGGCTGTGCGGCCGCTGTTTTTCGTGGTATTTTTGCAGCCGGTATTCCCGGCTGAGCAAGCGCATACAAAGGAGAAACACAATGAAATACGACTTTACTTCCATTCTGGACCGCCGGGGAAAGGACGCCGTCGCCATTGACGCCGTGGGCGCGCCCGGTTCTCCCTATCCCGCCCCCCGGGAGGGCTTTGACGTGATTCCCATGTGGGTCGCGGACATGAATTTCCCCGTGGTTCCCACCGTTCAGCAGGCCATGATCGAACGGGTGGAGCATCCGGCCTTCGGCTATTTTGACCCCCCTGCGGAATATTACGATTCCATTATCCGCTGGCAGGAGCGCCATAACGGCGTTACCGGCCTGAAGCCGGAACACATCGGCTACGAAAACGGCGTATTGGGCGGCGTGATCTCCGCACTGAACGTGCTTTGCTCCAAAGGGGACAACGTGCTGCTCCACAGCCCGACCTACATCGGCTTTACCCACTGCCTGACGGACAATGGCTATCACATTGTCCACTCCCCGCTGACAAAGGACGAGCAGGGCGTCTGGCGGATGGATTTTGCCGACATGGAAAAGAAGATCGTGGAAAATCACATCCACGCCGCCATTTTCTGTTCCCCACACAACCCCTGCGGCCGGGTCTGGGAGCGTTGGGAGATCGAGCAGGCCATGGCGCTGTACAAAAAGCACGACGTCATGGTGGTTTCCGACGAGATCTGGAGCGACATTCTGCTGACCGGATATTGCCACATCCCCACCCAGTCCGTCAGCGAGGACGCGAAAATGCGCACCGTGGCGCTGTACGCTCCCTCCAAAACCTTCAATCTGGCGGGACTGGTGGGCAGCTACCATATCATCTACAACAGCTGGCTCCGCGATCGCTGCGATAAGGAAGGGTCTCTCAGCCACTACAACGCCATGAACGTCATGAGTATGCACGCCCTGCTGGGCGCTTACAGGCCCGAGGGCTACGAGTGGGTGGAGGAGCTGCGGCAGGTCATCACCGGCAACGTGGATTTTGCCTGTGATTACATCGCGAATCACTTTAACGGCGTGGATGTCAGCCGCCCTCAGGGAACGTACATGCTGTTCCTTGACTGCGGAGAATGGCTGACGGCTCATGGCAAGACCATGGACGAGCTGCTTGCCGCCGGATGGGACGTGGGCGTGATCTGGCAGGACGGACGGGCGTTCCACGGTCAGACCCACATCCGCATGAACCTCGCGCTGCCCCTGAGCCGGGTGCAGGAGGCTTTCCGGCGGCTGGATACCTACGTTTTTAACGCTTGACACGATACTCCGGGGCGGATTACCGCCCCGGAGCCTTTGTTTTACGGGACAAAATTCGCCGCTTTACATAGATTTTACAAAGTGCCTATTGTAATTCTTACGGTTTTATCGTACCATCAACAGTGAGATAGAATAAGTATTGGGGGAATCCGAGTGATTTATTGCGTAGAGGACGACGACAGCATCCGGGAACTGATGCTGTATGCCCTGCGGGCGTCCGGCTTCGAGGCGGAGGGCTTCCGGGACAGTGTGGGACTGTTCGACGCGCTGAGCCACGCCCAGCCCCAGCTCATTATGCTGGATATCATGCTGCCCGGAATGGACGGCATTGAAATTCTCAAAGCCCTTCGGGGCAATCCCACCACCGCCCGCATCCCGGTCATCATTGCTTCCGCCCGTGGGACGGAGTATGACAAGGTGGTGGGGCTGGATCTGGGGGCTGACGATTACCTTGCCAAGCCCTTCGGCATGATGGAGATGGTGTCCCGCATCCGGGCGGTTCTGCGCCGGGTCGCTCCCGCGGCTGCTCCCGGACTGCTGCAAATGGGGAATCTGCGGATGGATTCCGCGTCCCATACAGTCTACGCCGGGGATACCCGGGTGGAGCTGACGCTGAAGGAATTTGAGTTACTGAAGCTCTTTCTGGAGCATCCCGGCCGGGCCTTTACCCGGGATCAGCTGCTGGAACGGATCTGGAGCACGGACTACGTGGGCGAGACCCGGACGGTGGACGTACACATCGGCACCCTGCGCACGAAGCTGGGGCAGTGCGGCGAATACATTCGCACTGTCCGTGGCGTTGGCTACCGGATGGAGGCGTAGGCCATGACGAAGCGGGTTTTTCGCTCGATTTTTCTGGCGTCGCTGGCGGTGCTGCTGGCAGCGGTGGTGCTGATCCTGGGGGCGTTGTACACCTACTTTTCCGACGTTCAGGCGGAGCAGCTGCGATTGCAGACGGCGCTGGTCGCCCACGCGCTGGAAACGGAAGGGGTTTCCTATTTTGACGATCTCGATACCTCAGACCGCCGCATCACATGGATCGCCGCCGACGGCACGGTGCTTTATGACAGCCGCTCCGATTCCGGCGTGATGGAGAATCATCTGGAGCGGGAAGAGGTAAAGGCCGCGCTGGCCACCGGTTCCGGCACCAGCTTCCGCTATTCCGACACGCTGATGGAGCGGTATATTTACACGGCGCAGCGCCTGAGCGACGGCACGGTGCTTCGCCTTTCCGCGGCGCAGAACACGGTGCCCCATCTGGTGCTGGGGGTGGTGAAGCCGATCATTCTGGTCATCGGTATTGCCGTCGCCCTGTCGGCGCTTCTTGCCGGGCAGCTGACGAAAAACATTGTCGCGCCGCTGAACGAGCTGAATCTGGACGACCCCATGTCCAACCGGGAGTACGTCGAAATTCAGCCCCTTCTGCGTCGGCTGGACTCCCAGCAGGTTCAGCTTCGGGCGCAGTCGCAGGAACTGCGGCAGAAGCAGAAGGAATTCAACACCGTCACCCGTTCCTTAAGCGAGGGACTGGTGCTGATGAACAGCAGCGGCACGGTGCTGAGCATCAACCCCGCTGCCACACGGCTGCTGGAAATCACCCCCAACTGCTTAGGGGCGGATTTTGGCGTCGCCAACCGGAACGCGGCCATTTCCGCGCTGGTGGAAAAAGCCCTCACCGGGGAAAAGGCGGAGGAAAATGTCGCCCTGACCGGCGGGGAATATCTCGCCGCCGCAAGTCCGGTCAGATCCGACGGGGCGGTTTTCGGCGTGGTGCTGCTGCTGTTTGACGTGACCCAGAAGCAGAAGGCGGAAGCCCTTCGCCGGGAATTCACCGCCAACGTTTCCCATGAGCTGAAAACCCCGCTCCATGCCATTTCCGGCTACGCCGAGCTGATGAAGGACGGGCTGGTTCCTCCGGAGGACACCCGGCACTTTGCGGAGAAAATCTACAGCGAAGCCCAGCGCATGATCGATCTGGTGGAGGATACCCTGCGCCTGTCCCGGCTGGACGAGGGTGCGGCGGACATGCAGTGGGCGCCCATCGACCTGTACGAAACGGCGAAATCCGCCATGCAGGAGCTGACCGCCCCGGCGGAGCTGAAAAACGTCAGCATCCAGCTGGAAGGGACGAAAACCGTGATTCAGGGGATTCCCCAGCTGGTTTCCGGGATCGTGTTCAACCTCATGGACAACGCTGTCAAGTACAACAAAGACGGCGGGCTGGTCATCGTGCGGCTTGGGGAAGAAAAGGGGCAGGCCGTTCTGACGGTGACAGACACCGGCATCGGCATCAGCCCGGAGCATCAGGAGCGGGTGTTCGAGCGGTTTTACCGGGTGGACAAGAGCCACTCCAAGGAGATCGGCGGCACCGGTCTGGGACTGTCCATCGTCAAGCACGCGGCGCTGATTCTGGGCGCGGCCATCGAGCTGGACAGCACCGTCGGCAAGGGGACGATTGTCACGGTGCGGTTTTCTATAGAGAAGAAGTAGAATGAATGGGAGGGGCGGCGCCCCTCCCATATTTTCTGCCGGATTTACGCAGATTTTACATTTTTCTGATAATGGATTTGACCTTGCGCTGATAAAATTGAAATATGAAATAATTTAAGATGTGAGAGGTCGAAATCCATGGATATTTTCAACGTTCTGACCATGATCGGCGGGTTGTGCCTGTTCCTGTTCGGCATGAACCTGATGGGGGACGCGCTGGAACGGCGGGCGGGTTCCTCCCTGCGGGTGCTTCTGGGGAAGCTCACCACCAACCGGATGCTGGGCTTCCTGACGGGTCTGGCCGTCACGGGCGTCATTCAGTCCTCCTCTGCTACCACGGTCATGGTGGTCGGCTTTGTCAACTCCGGGCTTTTGACCCTGGGGCAGGCCATCAACGTCATCATGGGCGCGAACGTTGGAACCACCGTCACCGCCTGGATTCTGAGCCTCAGCGGCATTGAAAGCGGGAACGTCTTCGTCCGGCTTCTGAAGCCCAGCTCTTTTACCCCCATTCTTGCGCTGGTGGGCATTGTGTACTACATGTTCATGAAGGACGGCAAGAAAAAGGACACCGGCATGATCTTCCTGGGCTTTGCCACATTGATGTTCGGCATGGAGACCATGTCCGGCGCGGTCAGCAGCCTGAAAAATGTGCCGGAATTCCAGCAGATGTTCCTGATGTTCACGAACCCTGTTCTGGGCGTTCTCGTGGGCGCGGTGCTCACCGGAATCATTCAGTCCTCGTCGGCGTCCGTGGGCATTTTGCAGGCGCTGTCCTCCACCGGCTCTGTGACCTACGCCGCCGCCATCCCCATTATCATGGGTCAGAACATCGGCACCTGCGTCACCGCGCTGCTGTCCAGCGTGGGCACCACCAAAAACGCCCGGCGGGCGGCGGTGGTGCATCTGATGTTCAACATCATCGGCACCATTGTGTGCCTGACCCTCTTTGTACTGGCGGACGCCCTGTTCTCCCCTGCCATTCTGGGAGAAAGCGCTTCTTATCTGGGCATTGCCATCTGCCACACGGTCTTCAACGTCATCTGCACAACCCTGATGCTGCCCGCCGCCGGGCTGCTGGAAAAGCTGGTGTGCAAGATCGTTCCCGACGGGAAGCAGCCGGAAGCGGTCTGTGAGCTGGACGAACGCCTGCTGACCACCCCCTCCATCGCGCTGGAGCGCTGCCGTGTGGTCACCAATGAAATGGCGGATGTGGCCGCCGCGACCCTGCGGGATGCCGCCGCAGCCCTCCAGAACTACACGCCGGAGCTTGCCCAGGCTGTGCGGGAGGGGGAGAGCAAAACCGACCATTATGAGGATATCCTTGGCACCTATCTTGTCAAGCTCAGCGCCCTGAAGATCAGCGAAAACGACAGCAGCGAAGCCGCCATGCTTCTGAAAGCCCTCAGCGATTTTGAGCGCATCAGCGACCACGCCCTGAATCTGGTAGAGTCCGCCGAAGAACTGAAAAGCAAGAATCTGGCGCTGTCCGACGCCGCCCGCCATGAGCTGAACGTTCTGCTGCGGGCTGTGGACGAGATCGTGGACATGACCTTCCGGGCGTTCCGGGACGACGATCTGGAAAAAGCCTACCGGGTGGAGCCGCTGGAACAGGTCATTGACGATCTGAAGGAGAAAATGCGCATCCATCACATTCTGCGGATGCAGCAGGGCAGCTGCAGCATTGAGTCCGGATTTGTCTGGTCGGATCTGCTGACCGCGCTGGAACGGGTGGGCGACCACTGCTCCAACATCGCCGGGTGCATCATCGACCTGCACCACCACAACATGAACACCCACGAGGCCATCCGCTCCGCCCGGATGGAGAACGAGAATTTTGACGACGAATACAAGGCGTATGCCGTGAAATACAGCCTGAAGTAAGGGGAAACGCGCAAAAAAGCGCCCGGTAGGAATCCATTTCCTGCCGGGCGCTGCATTATTTCTTCCACTTTTCGATCAGACTGATGATCTGCCCCGTGAGCTTGGCGTTGTCTTTGTTGGTGTTCCCGCGGCGGGTCTTGACCAGCGCGAGAAGCGCTTCCGCCGCCGCGACCATGTCCTCGTAAATCTGCTTCGCCCGCTGGGTGCCCTTGAAGACGGCCGCCCGGTCGATCTTCACGCCCTCGGTGTAGGTCGTGAGCTTGCCGGTGATCAGGTCGTATTCCGTGCCGCTGTAGGGGGCGTCGGCGCGGTAGCCCATGGATTTCAGGGTCGCGCAGAAGGCTTTGCAGCTGCCGTCGTCGCCGTGGTTCACGAACACCATCTTCGGCTTCTCCCGGAAGCCTGCCAGCCAGTTCAGCAGCCCCTCTTTGTCCGCGTGGCCGGAGGTGCCGTGGAGCATGGCGATCTCCGCGTTCACCGCGATGTCCTCGCCGAAGAGCTTCACGGACTTCGCGCCGTTTTCCAGCTTCCAGCCGAGAGACCCCTCCGCCTGATAGCCGACAAACAGAATGACGCATTCCTTGCGCCACAGGTTGTGTTTCAGATGGTGGCGGATTCTGCCCGCCTCGCACATGCCGCTGGCGGAGAGAATGACCTTGGGCTGGGGGTCGGTATTGATGAGCTTGGATTCGTCGGAGGAAACGGCCAGCTTCAATCCGTCAAACCAGATGGGGTTGACGCCCTGTTTCAGAATGGCCCGGGTCTCGTCGTCAAAGTCCGTGGGGTCGCATTGCAGGAAAATTCCCGTCGCTTCCACGGCCAGGGGGGAGTCCACGTACACCGGGAAATGGTCGTGTCCCGTCACCAGACCCCGCTGCTTGATCTCCCGGATGGCATAGAGCATTTCCTGCGTCCGCCCCACGGCAAAGGCAGGGATGACCAGATTGCCGCCCCGGTCCAGCGCCCGCTGGATGCAGGCGGCCAGCTCGCCCACCACGTCGCCCCGCTCCTTGGGGTGCAGGCGGTCGCCGTAGGTGGATTCGATGACCAGATATTCCGTCTCCGCAACAGGCTGGGGGTCGCGGAGCAGGGGCTGATTGACGTTGCCCACGTCGCCGCTGAACACGATCTTCCGGGTCTGCTGCCCCTCTGTCAGCCACATTTCGATGGCGGCGGAACCCAGCAGATGGCCGATGTCCGTCATGCGGATGATAATGCCCTCCGCAGCCTGAACGGCGGCGTTATACTGGCAGGGGCGCAGAAGGCGCAGCGCCGCCGCCGCGTCGTTGGTGTCGTATACCGGCTCCACGGCCCGTTCCCCGGCGCGCTCGGCCTTGCGGGTGCGCCACTGGGCTTCCGATTCCTGAATGTGCGCCGAGTCCATCAGCATGATGCGGCATAGATTGCAGGTGGCCTCCGTGGCGTAGATCTGCCCCCGGAACCCGTCCTTGCACAGCTTGGGGAGCATACCGGAATGGTCGATATGGGCGTGGGTCAGGAACACCGCTTCGATGGCATTCGCCGGAACGGGCAGCGGGACATTCTGGAAAATGTCCTCCCCCTGCTCCATACCGCAGTCCACCAGATAGTACCGGCCGTTCACTTCCAGCAGCGTACAGCTGCCGGTGACCTCATGGGTCGCGCCGATGAATTGAACTTTCATGTCTGCACCTCCAGGATTCACGTCTGAACATACTATACCACAATTCGCCGCGCAGTGCAAGGTTTTGACTTTTTTGAATACGAAAACGCGCCCGGTTCTTTGCAGAATCGGGCGTGTTTTGGGGCTTAATACTCGGTGGGCTTGATGTGCCAGATCTCCTCGGCGTACTGACGGATGGTGCGGTCGGAGGAGAACTTGGCGGCGGAGGCCACGTTCATCAGGCACTTGCGGCCGAAGGCAATGCGGTCGGCATAGTCCCGGTTGGCCTGGAGCTTGGTGTCGAAGTAGGAAGCGTAGTCCAGCAGCAGGAAGTAATGGTCGGCCTGATGCCAGTCGGTGCCGTCCAGCAGAGAATGGAACAGCTCCTTCTGGGCGTCGTCCGTGGGGACGGTGCCGTCCACCAGGGTGTTGATGGCGCGGCGCAGGTCGGCGTTGGAGTCGTAAATGCTCCGGGCGTGGTAGGTGGGCTTGGCGGCGTTGATCTCATCCACGGTGTGGCCGAAGATATACTCGTTCTCCCGGCCGGCCTCCTGCGCGATCTCCACATTGGCGCCGTCCAGCGTACCCAGGGTTACGGCGCCGTTGAGCATCAGCTTCATGTTGCCGGTGCCGGAGGCTTCCGTACCGGCAGGGGAGATCTGCTCGGAAATGTCGGCAGCGGGGATGATATGCTCGGCGTAGGAGCAGTTGTAGTTCTGAACGAATACCACTTTCAGCTTGTCGGCCACGGCGGGGTCGTTGTTGATCATCTTCGCGACCCGGTTGATATAGCGGATGATGGCCTTGGCACGGGCGTAGCCGGGGGCGGACTTGGCGCCGAAGAGGTAAACCGTGGGATGGAAGTCCGGCAGACGGCCCTCCTTCAGGCGGAAGTAGATGTCCACAATGGACAGAATGTTCATCAGCTGGCGCTTGTACTCGTGCAGACGCTTGACCTGCACGTCGAAGATGAAGTCGGGGTTCAGCGTCACGCCCTCGTGCTTGGCGATGACGGCGCACAGCTGCTCCTTCTTCAGGTGCTTGATGGCGTTGAATTCCACGATAGTCTCGTCGTAGATCTGATTTTTCAGCTCGCCGATGAGGTCGAGGTTCTTCAGGAAGTCGCCGCCCACCTTTTCCCGCAGCATGGCGGTCAGTTCGGGGTTGCACAGACCCAGCCAGCGGCGGGGGGTGATGCCGTTGGTCTTATTCTGGAACCGCTCGGGGAAGGCGTAGTACCAGTCCTTGAAGCAGTCGTTCTTCAGAATCTGGGTGTGGATCTCCGCCACGCCGTTGATATAGGAGCCGACGTAAATGGACAGGTTCGCCATGTGGGCGGTGTTGTCTTTCACGATGAACAGATCCGGATGCTCCCACTTGAGCTTCTGGTCAATGCGGCAGATGATGTCCACGATCTCGGGAACCACGCTGCGCATCAGATCCAGCGGCCACTTTTCCAGTGCCTCGCCCATGACGGTGTGGTTGGTGTAGGAGAAGGTCTTCTGAGCGACATTGAAGGCGTCGTCAAAGCTCATGCCCTCCGCCATCAGCAGGCGGATCAGCTCGGGGATGGACATGGCGGGATGGGTGTCGTTGAGCTGCACCGCGTAGAACTCGGCAAAGCGGCTCAGATCATCGCCATGGGCAATTTTGAAGGTGCGCAGCATATCCTGCAGGGACGCAGAGGACAGCACATACTGCTGCTTGATGCGCAGGCGCTTACCCTCCCAGGTGGAGTCGTTGGGGTACAGGACGCGGGTGATGTCCTCGGCCTTGTTCTTGGCTTCCAGCGCCCGCAGGTAGTCCTGATTGTTGAAGGCGTTGAAGTCCAGCTCCTCCTCGGCCTCGCACTGCCACAGGCGCAGCGTGCCCACGTTCTCGGTGCCGTAGCCGATGACGGGAACGTCGTAGGGAACGGCCAGAACGGTATGATCGGGGAATTTGACCTTCACGGTGTGGTTATAGCGGCGGAAGGACCAGGGGTCGCCGAACTTTGTCCAGTCGTCGGCGTTCTCCACCTGACTGCCGTCGGCGTCAAAGCTCTGCTTGAACAGACCGAACTTGTAGCGCAGGCCGTAGCCGGACAGGGGAATGTCCGTGGAAGCGGCGCTGTCCAGGAAGCAGGCCGCCAGACGGCCAAGACCGCCGTTGCCCAGAGCGTCGTCCTCGATGTCCTCGAGAACCGCCAGATCGACCCCGTGCTCGGCAAACAGCTCCTTCATCTCGTCCAGAATTCCCAGATTAAACAGGTTGGAATACACCAGACGGCCGATCAGGTACTCGGCAGAGATGTAATACGCCTTGCGATTGGGCATACGGGTCTTCTTGGAATGGCTCCAATCGTCGGAAATGGCCATCATAACAGCCTGACCCAGCGCTTCATGCAGCTCCTGAGGGGTGGCCTCCTGCAAAGAAACGTCGTAGGTGTACTTGAGCTGTGCCTCCGTCCATTTCAGGATGTTCAGACAGTTGTTGTTCATGTTAGCTCTCCATTCTTAAAGCGGGTGCGCCGCCATGGCTTATTGATACGGTTCCTTCCAGACAGACTTTTGATAGTATATCATATTCCGATCAGCATGTCCAGTTGAAACCGCCCCGAAAACGGCAAACAGGAAACTTTTTGCCGGTATCCGTCTGAGCGTGGGTTCTCCGGAGGAACTCCGGGGGAAGGCGCCCCTGCGACGGCGGAAAACGGCAGTTTCGGAAATTTGAAACGTTTCCAATTCTTGCAGATTCCCTTTTAGAATAATACCATTTTCCCATTTTGTCAAGTAAAACCGGATGAAAACCGGATGAATATTTTTCCTGGGTTCTATGGATTCTGCCCGTTTTACTGCGCCGCTATCCCCTGCCCACCCCCGGCAGACGGAAATGCCCCGGACAATGTTAAAGGCACGTTCACATTTCGTCTATTTACTTTTCCCCGGAAGGATGGTATAATGAAAAACCATAGCGGAAAGGAGGCGGTTGCTTGAGCCGGTTTTTGGATGAATTAAAGGACTTCTGGAAAAAAGGCGACATATTTCTGCTGGTTTTGTGCCTGATTGTATCCGGCTTTGGCTGCGTTTTCATTGCCAGCGCCACTTCCGCCGACAAGTTTGGCGGCAATATCAAATATATTATCATTCAGCTGGCGGCTACCGGTCTGGGCGTCATGATGTACGCGCTGGTGTCCTCCATTGATCTGGACTTTCTCTCGGAACACCGGATGGTGATGGTGGCTTTCAACTGTGCGCTGCTTCTCATGCTGATAAGCCCCCTGGGAACCGACCACGGCTCCGGTAACCGAAGCTGGATCAACCTGGGCTTTATCAGCGTTCAGCCCGCCGAGGTCTGCAAGATCACCTATGTCGTTATTATGGCCTCGGTCATGTCGGCGCACCAGAACCGAATATCCAGCCTGCCGTCTATTATGCACATGTGCCTTCATCTGGGACTGCTGGTGGGACTGAACATGGTGCTGTCCGGCGACGCGGGCGTTTCCCTGATCTTCGTGTTTATCTTCATCGGTATGGCCTTCGGCGGCGGCGTCAGCCTGTGGTGGTTTGCTTTGGCCATCGGTCTGATCGCGGCGGCGTTCCCGATCCTGTGGCAGTTCCTCGGCGAGTACCAGCAGAACCGGTTCCTGATCCTGTTTGACGACACCATCGACCCCACGGGCATCAACGAGCGCTACCACTCCATGATGAACCTGCGCTCCCTCACCGGCGGCGGCCTGACGGGACAGGGACTGTTCAACGGCAACCGTACCCAGAGCGGCAGCCTGTTCGCCCAGCACACGGACTATATTTTCTCGTCCATGGGCGAGGAGCTGGGCTTCGTGGGGTGCCTTGCGATCATGATTATGGAAATGGCCATCATCGCCCGGTGCATCTATGTGGGCATGCACTGTCAGGATTATATGCGCCGGCTGGTATGCTACGGCGCCGCGTCGGCGCTGATGTTCCAGGTGATGATCAACACCGGCATGTGCATCGGCGTCATGCCCGTTATCGGTCTGACCCTGCCGTTGATCAGCTACGGCGGTTCTTCGGTGGTTACGATCTACGCCATGCTCGGCCTTGTCTCCGGTGCCCACGCGCGACCACAAAGTCTGAGCCATGAACGATACGTGCAGCCATACAGGTAAACAACTGTCTCTTATACACATCTCCGAGCCCACGAGACATGCGCAGATCTCGTA
>ENA-OZZS01000170-OZZS01000170.1-human-gut-metagenome-genome-assembly--contig:-NODE-170-length-14447-cov-7.963521_pt1 | contig 14447 bp, 5 predicted proteins | sample MGYA00244940_ERZ654152 | MGnify/ENA primary metagenome ERZ654152 (study PRJEB26926, sample SAMN06165029) | human gut metagenome | biome: ENVO:00009003; feature: ENVO:2100002; material: ENVO:00002003... | reverse complement strand
GTTCCAGTTCTTCTGCGGACACCCAAAACAGAACCGGCACATCCCGCTTGCGCTTTGCCATGGTTATCGCTCCAGCTCCCGTTTTTTCGGGGCGGCAGACTTATTGGCGGGCAGCTCCTGTTTGAGCTTATCCCGTACTGAGGGACGGGACGGTTCCAGTTTTTCTCTCTGGGTACGGCTGCGCTGCTGTTCTTCACGCACCAGATCAATAAAACCATCCAGCACAGCAGGGTGGCTGTTTAAGGCATAACCACAACGGACGGTTTCGGGATTATCATTAGGAATGGTCTTGGCCCATTCTTTGTTGCGTCGGGAGTAGCGCCCATCCCAGTCCTGAAGCTGGATCGTGTTAGACAGAACCATAGATACACGCTCCATGCCATAGGTCTCGATCACACCCTTTGCCGCATCGTGGCTGAGATACATTCCGTCGAAGTGTTCCCGCACCGCCGCTTCAATGGACTCCTTGCATTGGAGATTTACATTGTTGGAAGCTCGGTACTGCTCCAGCTCCCCATGTTCTCTCGCATAGGCAGCTGAATGGGGATAGATTGGTGTTGTTCGCAGTTCCTCTTTAGCTCTGCACACATCGTCGGCACGGTTCTCAATGCTGTCCCGGATCATATCCATATAGCCGGTCTCCAGCTTTTCAAAATAACGGTACACATCCGCCAGCGGCGAGGGAGATTCCAAAAGCGCCTGGGCCTGTGCGTCGGTCAGCTCCAGCTCCTCCATCGCCATCACAATATCCTCACGGACAGTATATTCATAGGTGTGGTGCAGGATTTCTTCCGGGGGCTGGCTTTTCAGCCAGTCCCTATATTTTTCCTGCTCAGTGGCCATCTTTTCATAAAGGGCTGTATTCAGATTATTGGTATTCATGTTATCGCACCTCCTCATGCTGTTTTGGTTTCTTGTCTGTACTGCGGGGCGTCGCCGGACGTTTCAGATGATCCAGCACCGAAGGCCGTGCGCTTTTGGCAACAACAGCCTCGGCGTGTGCCTGTCCCTTTCCGTCGATGTTGAGCAGGGTATCCAACTCCACCAGACGGGCGTTTTTGCTTCTCAGTTCTTCTTCATAAAGGAATGGCTTTCCGACTTCCTCCTTTGCGGCAGCCTGCTGCTGATAGAGGTTATCCAGCTGGGCCTTTGCCGCCTCCAGACGCTGGGGCATCTGGGCGAGGGCATTGTCGATACGGGTAAGATTTCCGCGAGGGTCTGTACCAAGGGTTGCCCGGTGGGTCATCTGTCCTTTCAGCAGGAGCGTATACTCCTGTTTCCAAGCGGAAAATTCCACGGATATGGCATAGCCCCGGTAGCTGCCGATCTGCACCGGATCGGAGGTTTTGACCTCCTTGCAGGCATCCAAAAGGGCTGCGCCGGCGTTCTCCTTATCGGTCAGCAGATCGCCACGGATTTCCATACCAGCAAAACCGTCCTCCGGGTGCGGGTGCGCTGCCAAAACCTCCAGATCGGATTCAAAGCCCTTGATAAAGCCTTTGTGCTTTTCAATCTCCTCCGGGAAGTATTTGAGCAGCTGGTCCTCCAGACGATATTGCTTGCTCTGGTGGTCGGCTTTCATCAGCTTCAGGCGGGATACCTCCACATCCAAATCCATGCGCTCTTTGATACGTGGGTCTCCGGCACACAAAGCCTTGATCTCTGCAAAACTGAGGGCGGTTTCATCCACATCATCGCAGGAGCGTACCGGCGATTTAGAAGTCATGATCTGACTAATGAATTTTTGCTTATTCTCCACCGTCTGCCAGAGGTATGCGTCAAAGGTTCCTTCGGTCACATAGCGGTACACATGGACAAGAGGATTCTGGTTACCCTGGCGCTCGATACGGCCCTTGCGCTGGGCAAGGTCTCCCGGTCTCCACGGACAGTCCAGGTCATGAAGTGCCACCAGACGGTCCTGCACATTGGTGCCTGCGCCCATCTTGGCGGTGCTGCCCAAAAGGACACGCACCTGACCGGTACGGACTTTAGAGAACAGCTCCTTTTTCCGCACTTCGGTGTTGGCTTCATGGATAAAAGCGATCTGGTCGGCAGGCATCCCCTGAGCAATGAGTTTCTGACGAATATCGTCATATACCGTAAAGGTCGGTTCCTGCTCCGGCAGAGGCACAGCGCCTTCCAATGCGTGAAGCAGTGGATTATCCAGCGTTTTCGCCGCCTTGCTTGCAGTAGCTTTTGCCTGCGGTGTAGAAATGTCGCAGAACACCAGCTGGGTCAGCTTGTCAGCTTCGCCATCCCGCCAGATCTGCATGATGTTGTCCACGCACTGATTGACCTTTGTGCCAGGTTCATCCGGCAGCATCTGGTTGACGATCCTCTGGTCCAGCCCCAGCTTGCGGCCATCCGAGGTAATCTTGAGCATATTGTCCTGGGACGGGTCAACGGTTCCGCTGTGTACCAGCGATGCGCGCTCCGAAAGGGCCTTGACCATTTCCTGCTGATGTTCGGTAGGCTGCGCCACGATGTTGTGGTATTCCACCTCCGGGGTGGGCAGGTTCAGTTGGTCGGCGGTCTTGATGTCCGCCACTTCTTTGAACAGGTTCATCAGCTCTGGCAGATTAAAGAACTTGCTGAATCTCGTTCTTGCCCGGTAGCCGGTGCCTTCCGGTGCCAGCTCCAATGCTGTGACGGTCTCCCCAAATCTGGAAGCCCAGCAGTCGAAGTGGGTCATGTTCAGTTCTTGCAGGCGTTCATACTGAAGGTAACGCTGCATGGTGTAAAGCTCGGTCATGGAGTTGCTGACCGGGGTGCCGGTGGCAAAAATCACGCCACGGTTTCCGGTGATCTCATCCATATAGCGGCACTTGGCAAACATATCGGAGGATTTCTGCGCGTCCGATGTGGAAAGACCAGCCACATTCCGCATTTTTGTGTATAGAAACAGGTTTTTATAGTTGTGGGCCTCGTCCACAAACAAACGGTCCACACCCAGCTGCTCGAAGGTTACCACATCGTCTTTTCGCCCCTCGGCTTGCAGCTTTTCCAGTCTGGCTTCCAGAGACTTTCTGGTACGCTCCAGCTGTTTGACGGTAAAACGCTCGCCGCCACTGGCCTGTACCTCTGCAATCCCCTCAGTGATCTCGTCGATCTGTTCATAGAGAAGCCGTTCCTGACGCTCCCGGCTGATGGGGATACGCTCAAACTGGCTGTGTCCCATGATGATGGCATCATAATCACCCGTCGCAATACGTGCGCAGAACTTCTTTCGGTTATGGGTCTCAAAGTCCTTTTTGGTGGTGACTAAGATATTGGCGGAAGGATAGAGACGCAGAAACTCCGACGCCCACTGCTCTGTCAGATGGTTTGGAACCACAAAGAGAGATTTCTGGCACAGTCCCAGGCGTTTGGCTTCCATCGAAGCAGCTACCATTTCAAAAGATAGCGATAGGTAATCCTTTGGGCGGGATATGCAGCCGCAGGCTGCATATCCGTTCCTCCGGATTTTCCCCCGCTCCAAACCGTGCGTGACAGTTTCCCATCACACGGCTTTCCATCGTCAGCACTTTTTATGACAATCTATACATCAAACAGATTTGCCCTTTAGAAAACGAGTTCCAGCATTTCTGCCATCACACGAAGTTTATTGAGCTTTGCCAACTGCTTTTTATCCGGGTTCAGCACTTTTAGGTATTTTCGGATGGTGCGCTCATTACTGGAATGAATGATAATGTGAACCACATCGGAGACAATAATCAGGTTTTGGTAGCTGTCATTGCCCCCAAGCACCAACGGCTTTTTGTGGTGACAGTCCACTTGATTTGCTTCCAGTTCCACACCGGAGACGGCACATTTTCCTTTCTGTGCAACATAGAGCGCAATGCGGTTATCGTTGTATTCCACACTTTGCTTACCGCATGGATTGTTCATCAGATGATAGAGTACTGCCATATTGATACCGGCAAGATTCTTATGAATCTCAACCCGTCCTTCTGGCGTGTACTTGTTTACCCGACTTTTCTTATCCATAGGTACTCTATGCTGAACATAGGCAATCGGGACGATGGCATGACCATTCAGATAACGCACCTCCCGGCTTGTGCCGTATTTCTCCTTGATATACCTGTTTGTGATTTGACCTTTCTTTTGCAGTCTGTGCTTCAATCTGTTGTAAAGGCTCTTTTTGACATCGAAAGCGATTTTGTGAAAGTCAATATTCACATGGGTTGCAATGCTGTAATAGTTATGAACGCCCATGACATAGGAGTTGTATTTCTGTATCAGACGATATTCCATTCCTGGGTCATAGGTCTGCCGTATCTGCCCAATAATTTCCTTGCTTTTCTCCCGGATTTTCTGCAATGCTTTATCCTTGATATGCGCTTCTACTACATACCTTGGTTGTCCATCTGGCTTCTTTCCTTTTGTTCGAACTTTCAGCTTAAAGCCAAGAAATTCAGAATAATGGCGTTTCAGATTTACGATTTTCGATTTCTCCGGGCTGGTTTCCAGTCCCAGACGTTCCAAAAGCCATTGTTTCGTTGCCTCGAACAGCTTGACTGCATCTGACCGCTTTTTACAGAAGATTTTGAAATCATCTGCATAGCGGACAACATAGCACTCTTTCAGATTCGTGTAGTTGCGCAGGGTTCGGATGGTACTGCTTTTATCAGGGGTTCCATTCGCATAGATTCTGTGTACATAGTTCCTTTGGGTAGGCATTTCTTCCCACTGGCTGACAATCCACCAATCCAGTTCATTCAGGACGATGTTTGACAACAGTGGGGAAATGATACCGCCCTGTGGCGTACCCTTTTCGGGAAAACCGATTCCAGCCACTTCTGCCTTTAGCATGGCAGAAATGATAGACAGCAGCTTTTTATCCCTAATTCCGAGTGTCCACATCTGCTTCAGCAGTTTTCCGTGGTTCACATTGTCAAAGAAAGACTTAATGTCTATATCAATGACATAGTGGCAACCGACGTTCTGTATCATTCTCTCCGCTTGGGCAATGGCATTTTCTGCACTGTGGTTTGGTCTGAAACCATTGCTTCGCTTGAAGAATTTTGCTTCACAGATAGGTTCTAATACTTGCAGAATACATTGCTGAATGAGCCTGTCCATAATCGTGGGTATTCCGAGGGGACGGGTTTTCCCGTTATCCTTTGGTATTTCCACTCTGCGGACAGCATTAGGAATATACCAGTCCAGCTTGCGCTGAACATGGGCAACTAAGGCATTTTCGTTCCACTTGTTCAAATCGCTTATTGTTTTATTATCCACACCCGCCGTCCGACTGCCGCTGTTCTTTCGGATATTTCTGTAGGCCAGCTTGATGTTTTCGGGGCGTTTTATTAGTTCCACCAGATTGCAGAACCGTTGCCCCTTGACACTTGCGGCATACAGTTCGTCAAGAACGAGCTGCATATCGTAGTATTCGGAGTTGCGGATTTTTTGTTTCTTCAAGGGTTTCTTCTTGTTTGCCAAAGTCAGGTACTTTCCTCCTTGTATGGGGAATTTCGCTTTTCTTAGTCATACTCGAACCTTTGTGTCTGTATAGTTTTCAATTTATTGATTGCTGACGACTAATGGCCATCCCTCCACCGTGTTTCCACGGCTTCAACGGTACTGTGCCATCTCTCTCAGCTGGATAAAGGATTGTTATACGCAATGTGCTTTCCAATCCAACACCTCATAGCCTGTAACCGGCTCCGTGTTCCAGCCTTTCCACGTTCCAATATTCCTATCTGTACATATCTGCCCTTAGGTGTCCCTCTGAGCCTGTATGCTGGGCGGTGCCTGTAACACCGCAAGGACTTTCATAGTAAAAATTCTTACTCATCCTCACATACTTCCGTAATCGGAAAGGAACATTTCTGCTCCTGCGCCTTTTAGACCCGTACATTCGGGATTTCGTCAGTCATCCATGACATTCTGACCATAGGCAGTTTATAGACCTCCGGCGTATCATGCACATATCCCACCTCTGGGACACTTTCCACGGCATAACCGTTTGGGTGCATTTCCGCCGACTTTAGCGAGCGTTATACCGCAATCCTTGTTACAGAGGACTGCCGCATATCGCAGTTTATAAGGTAGGCGTTTCAGGGCGTTACCCCTTCATTCCACCTATCGGAATATTAGTTCTCCAAGTCTTTTCAGGGACTCCTTTCAAATCCCGATTCTATTGTTAGCTGACTTGTGCGTAACCTTTTCAGTTACGAACGTGTCGCACTTTTGCCTGCGCCTACTTCATGTGCCAACAGGGTATTTCCTCCATACAGCACATGGGCAATGGCGCTTTTCTGGTGTTCCCGCAGGGTAATGGCCGGGTTCATGCCTCCAAAAGTGATGTGGCTGCCATCATATTCACGGGGACGGGTAGAGTTCATTTCCTCGTTGTACTGGCTCACCAAAGTCTGGCGGCGCTCCGGGTCTCTCCAGATCCAGTCCCTAAAGGCTTCCCGGATCGCCTGCTGTTTTTGAGCCGCCAGGGTGGTCTCCTTGGCATTCAGCACGCGGCGCTCTTTTCCGTCTGCGTCCTCTATGGTGTCATAGATGCGGACATCCCGCAGGTTCAGGCTGTCCTCTAAAATCTTGTAGGCATTGGCACGACTGGTCCCATAGGTGGTATAAGCTGCCACATCGTTGTAGGATACAGAAGATTTCCCCTTGATCTGCCATTCAGCGGTAAAGGACGAATAGTTGACCCCGATACTGCGCTGGAGATAAAACGGGGTATTAAAGGTCTCATACATAAACTGCTGGATATATTCCTTGTCAATCCAGGTAGCGCCCAGACGCACCTCAATCTCCGACGCATCCAGGTCTTTGGGCTGGGCGGCGGTAAGAGCTTCCACATTGACTGCAAAAGAAGGGTCCTGCTGTGCGGCCCGTTGCGCCTGACGCAGTTTTCGGCGTACATTGCCAGAGAGGTATTCATCAGCAGTCACATAATGGGGCGTTCCGTCCTGCTCCAACTGTCCCGGTACACGGAAGATTACGCCTTGCAGCTCTCCGGCCAGTTCTTCTTTTGTTTTTCCGGTAAGCTGGCTCATATAGTCCATATCCACGCAGGCTTTTTCCGAGATGGACACCGCCAGTGCTTCACTTGCCGTATCCACCACAGCCACCGCCTGATGGGGCTTGATGGTCCGCTTGGTGAACATATCTGCCTTGCGTTCCAGCTTTCCGTCCTCGTCGATGACTTCCAGCGCACAAAGCAGGTAATAGGAAGAATCGTCTGCATAGGCCAGACGGTTTGCACGGTCATTGATGAGACCGTATTTGGAAGAAAAGCTGTCATAGAGACTGTTCAGTTCCGCCTGCTTCTCCCGAATGGTGCTGTCCGGAACCGCTGCATCCATCTGAAGGTCGATCAGTTCCTGCACACAATCACGCAGTCCCACAAGACCTTTTACACGGGCTTCGGCGGTGGCGTTGAGGTCAGGGCGCACCATACGGCTGTTTTCCCGGTAGTACACCTGCCCGTCTACAATGGCATAGGAATAGTTCTTCACATTGGGGTCGGCAGGAATGGAGGTGTCAATAGCTTCGCCTTCGCCCAGCTCCGGCAGCTCTGCCTCCTGATAAGTGCCATGAATGTACTTCACAGCATCATGCAGCTGGTCGGAAAGCTCCAGTCCCTCGATAGGGTTCACGGTGTAGTCCATACCATGAGCAGTGCTTACCGGCTCCTGTCTGCCCAGCACCATTTCTGGGTGGTCGATAAAATACCGGTTGATGGCAAACCCGTCCTCCGTCTGTCCGGTCTGGGTCCATTCCGGCACGATGTCCAACGGGCGGTCCCGCTTTTGGAGGAAGATGATGTCCGATACCACCTCGGCACCGGCATTCTTTTTGAACGCGTCATTAGGCAGACGGATAGCTCCCAGCAGCTCGGCACGCTGGGCAAGATAGCGGCGCACGGTGGAATCCTTGGCGTCCATGGTATATCGAGAGGTCACAAAAGCTACCACACCGCCGGGACGCACCTGATCCAGTGCTTTGGCAAAAAAATAGTTATGAATACTGAAATTCAGCTTGTTGTAGGCTTTGTCGTTGACCTGATACTGACCGAAAGGTACATTGCCGATGGCAAGGTCAAAGAAGTCACGCCTATCGGTGGTCTCAAAGCCGCCTACTGTGATGTCCGCCTTGGGATAGAGCTGCTTTGCGATGCGCCCGGAAACAGGGTCCAGCTCCACGCCGTACAGACGGCTGTTTCGCATTTTCTCCGGCAGCATACCAAAGAAATTGCCCACACCCATAGACGGCTCCAGAATATTTCCGGTCTCAAATCCCATACGGTCCACCGCTTCATAGATGGCCTGAATGACCGTAGGGCTGGTGTAATGGGCGTTGAGGGTAGAGCTTCTGGCGGCGGCATATTCCTCCGGGGTCAGCAGTTCTTTTAGCTGGGCATACTCTAAAGCCCATACCGGTTTCTCCGGTTCAAACGCATCAGAGAGACCTCCCCAGCCCACATATCGAGAAAGAACCTCCTGCTGTTCGGGGCTTGCCTGTTGTCCGGCAGCTTCCAGCTCTTTCAGCAAACGAATCGCATTGACATTTGCCTGGAACTTGGCTTTCAGACCGCCTTCGCCCAAATGCTCATCGGTAATGCGGAAGTTTTTTGCATTGCGGCGCAGGTTAGCCTTGTATTCCTCATAAGATGCTTCCTCGGCAGCTTTGGCATTGGGAAAGGTCTGCCACTGGCCATTGACCTGAATGGAAACCGGGTGTTCATCCAACACTTCCTCAAAGGTTTTCTCCGGCTCTGTTACAGGTGCTGGCGGCTCCGGCTCCTCGATATGCAGTCGTTCCACCACCACATCATAAGGCAGATTGTTCTTATCGCCCGGATGGACGGCCATGGTCTCGGAATGGAAGGTCGGGGATTCGGCAGTCGGTTGGGGCTGTTCCTGTCCAAAACCGTCCTGCTGACGGGCATACATCCCGCGCAGCAAAGGTGCAACCTCATCCCAGCGGAAATACAGCATAGCCAGACGCTTTTCCTCTGCATCCATGACTTCCAGTTCTATGCCCTGTGCCGTGGTACGGTAATCGGCAATATCGCCGGTCTCCAGATTCAGTGTCTCGATCTCACCGGAATAGGCTCTGCTCAGCCAGTAGGCGATCTCGCTGTTGCTCCTGCCGGATTGCAGCAGCGTGGAAATCTGCTTTTTATCCGCTTCATCCATCAGTCCATGAGCCAATACATCCCGCAAGTCCTGATCCGCCTTGTCCGGGTCAATAGGAAGAAACTCGGTATAGTAAGCATTGCGGCGGTCTGCCCGAAGCAGCTGCTCGAACTGTTCTTTGCGCTCTGCCCGGTAGATGGGATATACCATCCCGGTGGGCAGAAGCTGTACGGTGTCCTCCCGCAGCTCGGTGATCTGATAGGCGTCATCCTCGATATACACGGTATCGCCCACGGCATAGACCGGGGCGGCTGGGTCATAGGAGGTTCTTTGCGGAATTGGGCGGCGAACTGCGTCATATTCCTCATCGGAAATGGAAACTTCGGAAGTCTGCTCTGTCTCGGCATCTGCGATCTGCTCTGCATCTGACATCACCTGTTGGATAAACGGATCATTGTCCAGTTTTTCCGGGTCTGCCACCTGGCCGTTGACGATCCCTCTTTCTTCCAGAGCTTCCCGGATGGCGATTGGGTCGATGTCGTCAAAACGGTTCTGTTCTTCTTCGGTATAGAACCGGTCCTCCTGAATGAGCTGGGCAATCCGGCGCTGTACCTTCGGCCAGGGCAGCTGCGTTTCCTCCGGGCTGCCGGCACGGACAACGAACAGGCTGTTGCTGTTACTGCCGCCGTATTCCTGAGCCAGCCATGCGGCGGTATCTTTTTCTCTTGCATGGTCTTTCATATAGCGGACAACAGCGTGTTTACTCTCGATATTGCCGTTCCATGCACAAAGGGCAGTATCAATATCTTCCTGAGAAAGAGGGCGCAGAAGCTCATGGAGCTTTGGATAGGTCTCGTCGATCACTTCCCGGTGCAGACGCTGGCGGAACTCCGGCACATCCGAATAGAGTCGGATCAGCTCCATATCCTTAGAACCAAGGACCGCACGGCGCACAGCGGCATTACCCTCGATGACAGCATTTTCACGGTCAGAATGACCGCAGGCATTGCGATATGCAGTATCCTCGGAAATGTTGGCAGTCACCACAGACTTATACTGCTCAAACTGCTCCCCAAGGGTAGGCTTTGGTGTTTCTTCCTCCATCTCCGGCTGCTGGGCTTGAATGGCATCTTCTTTGGCCTGTTCCTGTTCAGCCTGGATTTTGTCATACTGCGCCTGTTCCTGTTCGGTAAGATAGCGGTCTTTCTGGACAAGTGAGGTAATGCGCTTGGCAACCTTTTCCCAGTTCAAGTGAACATCCGGGCAGTCCTGCTTTTTATAGTGCAGTCCTTTCCCATCGTGATCTTCGCCGCTGTGTGTTGCACCGGACAAGGCATGAGAGCGTCCGCCAATGCCATACTCGTCTTTGAGGAATCTCACTTTCTCCTTATCCGTATGGTTTGCCATGAAGAACGCATAGATACGGCCTTTTCCTCCGGCGAAACTGCTTCCGCCGGTCATGGCGGCGTCGATCTCATCCTCGGTAATAAAGTGCTGGACGGTTGGCACTTTGGAAAGATCCGAAGCAAAGGTTCTGCGTGGCAGGTCAAGATCCTTCAGGTTCTCCCAGATCTCCCTTGGTCTATGGTAATGAAAGCGCAACAGGTCACGGTCCTGCTGATAGGCAGTCCAGAAGGCGGCGTATTCTTCCTTGAGCGTCTGGCGGAAAGCCGGGTCACTCAACTGCTCCGTCAGGCGGCGGGTCTCCTCTGGAAAGCCGTTGCCTTTAATCTCTGACAGACAGGACAAATATCCGGCTTTTCTGGCATCCTCACTGAGATCGTGATACAGATACCAGAGCTTTTCTGCAAGGAGGGAGCGTTCATAGCCTGCCGCTTCTGCAAGCTCCACATTGGAGGCAAACTGGCCGCTCTCCAAAAGCTCCCCGATACGCTCTGCGGCGCTCTCCCAGGAAATGACCTGGGCAGACCTGTCATAACGGACAGACTTCCCGTGGGAAAGATGGATACCATCCTCGGCATACCATGCACTCACACTGCCAAGGCCGTTGCCGCCGTGGTACAGCGTTTTCAGTATCTCGGCAATCTCAGCGGTGGTTTTCTGCTTTTCAAAGGCTGCAACCACACGCTCCCTTTGACGGTCTGTATTGCCGCCCAAACGCAGCACATGGTCGATGTCATTTTGGGCAAAAGAAAAAGCAGAGGATGTATGCGCTACATTCTCTGCTTCATCTATGGATTGGATCTGTTCCGCTTCGGAGAGGAACAGGTTTAGGGTCAGCTGTTGATAAGCTCCGCCATCAGGATTTCCTCGGCCTGGGCTTTGCAGGTGTTCATCAGCCCCACCCACTTCATGGGATCGCTGGCTTTCAGTTCCTCGGTGGCTCCCGCTTCCTTCGCCAGCTGGGGCATCATCTGCTCCAGTCTGCTCTGGGCGGTCTCGTCGATCTCCAGAAGGTGCGGGTACAGCTTCTCGCTCAGCAACATCTGGTTGTAGAGGATGGGACGGTGTTCCTTCAGGTAGGTTTTCCTCATCCTGCCGTACTTGCCCAGGGGTTTCTCCGGCTGCTGGCTCAGCTTCAGGTCGGGAATCAGATAGTCTCCGTTCTGGATATAGGTCATGGGATTGTTCATCTTGTTTGCTCCTTTCTTGGTTGGCTTCGCGCTCTGCATTTCGGACGGTAACGCCGATCTGCCGCAGCACCTGCTGGTTGATCTGGCTGACCGCTGTTCCCAGCGCCCCGATGGTGGACGGGGTGTTGAAATCAAAGATTGCCATGAAATCTTCGTGGTCGAAGTAGCGTTCCGGCTCCAATCCACAGCGGGACATCAAAGCGTAAGTGATACTGACGGTGGCTGCTGCCTTGAACTGTACTCCGATGTTAAACTCATCATATTCCTCCAAAAAGGAACCGTCAACGATATAGAAGAAGTCCTGCTGATGCTCCGTCCAGTATTCCTCAGCCAGTTTTCCGGCTACCTCGGTGAGCTGTCCGGCAAGGTCATCACCGGAAACATCATAGGTGCGCTCAAGCATGGCCTGCACCGAATCCAAATGGCGCTCCTCCAGCTGCCACAGCCAGGGAGTGCGGGAATGTTCACGGGTTCCGGTGTCGGAAATATCAAAAACATAGCGCAGGCGGGGCCTGTCCCCGGAATCGTCCACCAGAGCGATTCCCTTGGAACCGCGCCTTACATACCGGCCCATCTTTTCATTCCACAAATCGTACTCTGCACAGGCGGTGGCGTCCGGACGCTGGGCGTAGATCATCAACTGCTCATGGAACGGGTACTTGTAAAGGCGGGAAGCAGTGGTGAGAAACCCTGCCCATTCCTGCCAGCTCCCCGTGAGCTGCGTTGTTACCTTCTCCGCCATCTGTGCATATAGTTCAGCTTTGGTTGGCATAGTGTTCTGTCCTCCTTTCAGTTTTGGGGTAAAAAGGTGGGGTGGCATATTGCCACCCCATCCCTGCGATTATGGTGTTTACTGGTCAAAATCCGGATACAACTCCAGCTCGGCAAACTCGGCATCACTCATGGCCTGGAGCTTGCCCAGTGCGCTGTCTGTCAACTCCCGCAGCTCGGTTTCCTCCGGGGCCAGCTCGCCGCGCATCTCACGCAGGCTGTCGATCAGTCCGGTGCGGCTGCCGGTATTGTAAATGCACATCAGGTTCATTTCCTCAAAAGTAAAGTTTCCCATATCAAATCTCCCTTTCCGCACTCTTTTTTGGCGCTATCTTTTTGTGTTCTGCCTTGGGCTGGCTTTTCAGCTGCTCCATGACGGACTTTTTCTTTTCCCGTTCCTCCCGATGGGCAGCGGCAGCCAAATCCATGAGGAAAATGGGCTGACCGTTGCGGGCCTGCTGTTCCAGCTCTGCCACCGTAGGCTCTTTTGCGCCATTGTTGATGATACCGTCGATCATGCCGTAATCGTCCTCCACGGCCATCTCCGCATTTTTCAGCGGATTTTCCGGCAGGAATCCGGGGATCTGGGTAAAACCAACACTGTCACAGTAATGACAGGATACCTTACCGTCCTGCTTGATCGCAACGATGTCACTGACACTCATAGAAGGACTGTGAAAATCCGCCGGCTTTTGCAGATTAAACTGCTCATATAGTTTTTCCAGCTGCTCCGGTACCGTGCCAGACTCCCTCAGCGGAGCTGTGTAAATGAGGTCATAATTGCTGCGGTCTATGGAAATGTCATGGGACTTTAACCAATCCAGATTCATAAAGCGCACATTCTGCGGATCGTCACGGCTCACCTGATAGATAGCAAAGCAATCTCTGTTCTGGGATAGAAATGCCTGTTCGCGTTCCTGCTGATGTTCCTGACGCTCCATGACCTTTTCGTGGAACTGAGGGCTTTTCTCCCATTCCTCACGGTCCACGCCAAAAAGACCGCCATGATCCATGATTTCCTGCGGGTCAAACACCATGCTCTCCGTATTGTCCTCATGCAGCACATAGACGGTCAAACCAGCGGCATCCAGTTCCAGCGCCCGTTCTCTGGTGACAGGGAGCATCCCATCATAGAAGTAGCCGTATTCCTGCATATCCGGTGTGGATACCTGCTCATCAGGCATAGGGTATTCATCCAGCGCCTGCTCTTGTGCTTCCGGCAGCTGAGAAGAAGCAGCCATCTGACTGGCCTCTGCCTGCATCTGCTGGTAGGCAGCTTCCTGCAAGGTCTCAATCATGGACAACGGTGCGTATTTTACCGAGTCTCTGCCCAAATCGTTGTCATCACAAATCTGGAGAACTGCCTTCATGCGGGAAATCTCCGGCATATCCAGCTGACCACCATCCAGCTCTTTCATGGACGCGGCATCGTAAAGGGTATAGTCCCAGCCGCTGTCACAGGACTGGATATGAAGATAGGTGGCATCGTCAATCAGAAACAAAGCCTCCTGCTGGTTGGCATCCGCCCCCAGCACTTCCATTTCCGGCATTGCCGCAGCCAGTTCCTTTACCGCTTTTTGCACCAGAGGATTATCACGGTAATAGTCGATTGCCTGGATGGTGTCCAGGTCAATGGTCTGGCCGGTCAAAATCGGAAAAGGTCCTTCATAGTCGCTTCCGTCTTTCAGCTCAAAACCAATGCCCTTTATCCCGTTCATTCGCTCTGCTGGAATCTCCTGATAAATGCGGACAGCTTCCTCCAAAGACAGGTTATCGTGGTATTCTCCGAGGTTTGGAAATTCCATGCACTCTGCTACATAGTAGGTCAGATCGCCGGTCGGCAGCCTATCAGATACCTTAATGGCATCTGCTGGCTGCTCTATCGGGGCGGTTTCCGGCTCTACCTTTGCATGAGGGTCGATTCCGCGCTCTTTGCAGATTTCCTTATAGTGGCGCTCAATGTCGGAGATCAAAGTGCCGG
>ENA-OZZS01000108-OZZS01000108.1-human-gut-metagenome-genome-assembly--contig:-NODE-108-length-18034-cov-5.935091_pt1 | contig 18034 bp, 19 predicted proteins | sample MGYA00244940_ERZ654152 | MGnify/ENA primary metagenome ERZ654152 (study PRJEB26926, sample SAMN06165029) | human gut metagenome | biome: ENVO:00009003; feature: ENVO:2100002; material: ENVO:00002003... | reverse complement strand
TACGAGATCTGCGCATGTCTCGTGGGCTCGGAGATGTGTATAAGAGACAGGCGCTATATCCGTCTCACCCACCTTATTGAGCCTCTGCTTGACCTGGTGGATTCCGGGAAAATCGCTTTCCGGCCTGCGGTGGAGCTTTCGTATCTGACAGAAGAAGAACAGAACAGTCTGCTGGATTCCATCAATTCCGAGCAATCCACCCCGTCTCTGGCCCAAGCCTTGAAAATGAAAGAGTTCTCCCAAAACGGCAGGCTCAACGCCGATGTCATTCTCTCCATCATGTGTGAGCAGAAGCCCAACCAAAAGGAGGAAATCAGCTTTCAGTCCGAGCGGCTGAAACCCTTCATCCCGAAAAACTTCACCGCCAAGCAGACGGAGGATTACGTTATTAAGGCTCTGGAGTATTACCACCGGTATCAGCTCCGGCAGAAGGAGCGTGACAGATAATGGCCTCAACCTGTCGTTCCCCTCCCCCTCACACTCCCCCTTATATTGTATTACCAGCTGTACCAGCTGAAAAGAAGCGTAGCCACCTGCCAAAATCGGCGGGTGATTTTTTATGGAAAGGAAAATGCAATGCGAAAAATCATGAAACGCGGGTTCTGCCTGTTTCTGGTGGCCGTCCTGCTGGCAGGGCTGGTGCCTTATGCCTTTGCGGATGAAGCAAAGCCAACGGATGTATCCGAGGCCGCAGCGGAGCCAACGGAGGAAACGACGGTTCCCGCAAAATCCACAGAACCGCCGTCAGAAGTAACGGAGGATGACCCAGTGGAAGATGCCGGTGTAACCGTTGCGTTTTTCACCGATGCCGCCTGCACCGATAAAGTTGCCACATGGAGTCAGGATTCCGGCAAGTTCACCGTCACCTACAGCGAAGATGGCCGCCATATGACCGTGGACATTACCAAGGCCGGTCTGGATGAAATCAACGGCAGCACAGCCAACAAAAACGGCAAGCTCTACACCGGCTACTCCAACTACACCGCCCGTGTGACCTACAGTGCCGTTATCAACTCCGACAATTCCTTTGCCTACGGCGAAAAGGGCAATGAGAACACCGTCATTCTGACATGGAAGCGCACTTCCGGCGACTACTATGACACCCTCATTGACGACTGTCATGTGTTCTCTTTCGGTCTGGATCTGACCAAGCTGTTCTCGGATGTGGACGCGGAAACCGCCGCCGAAACCAAGCTTTACGACAGCGTGAAGTTCAAGATTCAGAACAAGACCGACGGCACATGGATCATTGCCAAGCGCAATGACGCGGAAGGGGTCTACTATGTCACCGGCCATACCGATAAGGAAACCGACGCCACTGTCTTTACCCCCGTCACCATGGGCAAGTCCTACGGCCACATCATGGTCAAAGGTCTGGAGGAAGACACCTACACCATCATCGAAACCCAGACCGCCAATGGGTATACCCTGCTGAAAAACGCGATTACCGTCACCATTACCGTCAAGGAAAACACTTCCAACACCTGCAATGTCTACGCCAAGGATGTGCTGGGCGTTCTCCAGAATGACCCCCACTATGCCTTTGACGGCGGCGAAGACCTGAAGCTGGCCAACATCCCCCAGCGGGCGCTGTCCCACAACTATCCCACCGCTTCCGCAACCGTGGACAAGAATGATGTCACCATGCTGGAGGACAACGGTTCTGCCAACGCCGAAGTTCCCCTGACCGTGAAGAATACCAAGGGCTTTGACCTGCCCAAGACCGGCGACCACGGCACATGGATGTACAGCCTTGTGGGCATTCTCATGATGTCCGCCGCGGCCGGTGTCATTGTTCTGACTGCCAGAAAGAAGAATGGCCGGTAAGTATCTGGTACCCCGGACGGACACGCCGGGGTGCTGTCCGAAGGGAGGAGATTCTATCCGAGACAAACGTAGAAAGATCATCACCATTTCTCTTGCGGTTCTCTTTTTCCTGCTGGCACTGGGGCTGACCATCTACCCGGTATTCAGCAGCCGCTACAATGAAGCCCACCAATCCCAGATTCATACGGAGTATCAGGAAGCGGTGAATGCGCTGCCTGACACCGCCATCCCGGAAGCCAGAGCCGCCGCCCAAAGCTACAATGAGGAACTTTGGAGCAGCATCGTCCAATATGGCAGTTACTCCAAGGATTCCGTGACTTCCGCCATGGAGGAATACGCCGGTCTCTTAGACCTCACCGGCACCGGAACGATGGGTTATGTCCATATCCCCAAGCTGGCAGTATCCCTGCCCATTTACCACGGTACGGAGGAAGAAACGCTCGACCGGGGTGTCGGCCACCTCATTGGCAGTTCCCTGCCCATTGGCGGCGGCAGCACCCATGCCATTCTCACCGGTCATTCCGGCCTTGCCAGCCAGAAGATGTTTTCTGATCTGGACAAGCTGGAGATTGGAGACACCTTTTATCTGGAAGTGCTGAATGAATTCCTTGCCTATGAGGTTGACCAGATCAACACCGTTCTGCCCCATGACACCGCCTATCTGGGGCTGGAGAAAGGGAAGGACTTATGTACCCTCGTCACCTGTACGCCCTTCGGGGTCAACACCCACCGGCTCCTGATTCGTGGCCACCGGATCGCCTACACCCCGGAGGATGAAGAAAGCCCCACAATAGAACCGGCTGAAACAAGCGAACCCGTGGATTCCACATGGGAACAGGAATACGAGAAGGGTGTGTATTTTGCCATAGGTGTCGTAGTGGTCATCTGCCTGATTCTGTTTCTGGGCTGGCTGATGCAGCGAGGTGAGAGCCGTGCGTCGTAAAAGAGGCCATAAAGGGAAGCTGCTCCCCCTCCTGCTGGTTTTCCTCGTAGGGTTGGCAATTTTCCTGTATCCCACTCTGAACAGCTACTTTACCGGCAAGCGGATGGGAAGCTCCGTAGAATCCTTCTTTGGAACGGCTCCCACGGATACCGCGCCGGATGATCTGCTTCCCACGGAGACGATTGCCGAAACCGAACCGCCCACGCCTTACCCGGAGGTTCTGGAGCTGCTGGAACAATACAACCGGGATATCTACGAGGACGGGCAGGTCAAGCTGAACAGTCTGGCCGCTACCGAACAGGCCGGTGTCCTGTTCTGCGTCAGCGGCCAGCAGGGGGACATGTTCGGGGTCATTTCCATTCCCGGAATCGAGCTGGAAATGCCCCTGTATCTGGGAGCCACGGAAGCCCATATGGCAGAAGGTGCCGCCCAGCTGGGGCAGACCAGCATCCCCATCGGCGGCGAGAATACCAACGCCGTCATTGCCGGACACCGGGGATACAACGGCGCGCCCTATTTCCGGTATGTCCCGGAATTGCAGATCGGTGATTCTGTGAACATCACCAATCTCTGGGGAACGCTGCACTACCGCGTGGTGGAAACGAAGATCATCCAGCCCAACGATATTGATGCCATCAAGATTCAGCCCGGGCGGGATTTGATTACCCTTCTGACCTGCCACCCCTACGCCAGCGGTGGTAAACAGCGGTTTCTCGTGATTTGCGAAAGAATGGAGGAAGAAAATGGAAGATAAGAAAAGAATGGCCGGAGGCTATGAGATCATTCAGGCGTTTCACATCGGAGACCGGGAAATCGTTCTTGGGGAGGACATGAACGCCAATCCGGAAGAACGTTATATGTGTGCTTACTGCCAACAGAGCGAAATCGCGGCGCTCTACAATGAGGTCATAGTCAGTGACGACTACTGCGAAGCTGTCAAGCTCTTTGCGAGCAGGCTGTCCAAACAGGCCGAGAAAACCCGTGTGGAGGTATTCAGCCCAAAATTTCAGGGCATTGACATGACACCCCTGACCAGCACAGACTGCACCCCCATTTCCTATGACGATGATCTGCATGGAAAAATCGTTGTCATCCGTCCGGATGTACTGCGGAGGGAGTATCAGTTGGCAACCCGTCAGCTGAAGCTCTGTATCGGCGGCTTTGGAGCCAGTCCCCACAGCCGGGGTTCTGCCTGTTTCTGTATAGATTTATGCTCCGGAAAAAGTTCCCGGTTTGAACGGCGGGACATTCTCGGGACGCTGGAGCCTGAACAGCTCCCCCAATGGGCAAAGCTGGGGCTGGAACAGTATCAGCAGGAACAGCGTCATAAGTCAGGGAAGGAGGAGCGTTAATGTTTCCACCCGAATATTCCCCATGGGGCGAAGTCCAGCATCTGGAGGAGCTATACTCCGGCGTTTTCGCCGTGGCCACCGCCAGCCATGGCGGCATTATGGTTCACAGGAGTATTGCCAGAACGGTATTGTCCCCGGCTGCAAGAAAACATGGCTTTCCGGATGGCAGCTACTATTGCTTCGAGGAGGACTGCGACGCCCCGGTTGCCATCCGGGAGCTGCTGGACAAAGGTCTCTATGCCTCCCGCCTCTCCTGCATACATTCGTCGTAATGGGACTGGTACAACTGTTCTTTCAGCCATCGCTTTTCCTCCGGGGAAATAGGGGTAGTCCTTGGCTTGCCGCAGCCACAGGACGCTGTGGATTTTGTGTTCAAATGGGCATCACCTCCTGTAATTTGGGTATAGAAAAGCACCACCCTTTCGGGCGGTGCGGTGGCAGCAATTTCAGAAAATGGCACTTTTCTGAAATTACGCATGTGAAATTGTTCCTGATATTTCATTTTAATATAGAAGCCGCTGCCCCAGCTATGCAAACATGCCGGGACAGCAGCTCCTAATTCAATGGGCAGCCTATTTCTCAAGGCTTTTGGGGTCAAGCAGAAAATCATAGATGTTCAGTGTCAGGATTCCATATTCATCATAATACGGCGGCACCACATCTTTTGTGACGATGATTTTCTTGAAGGAATCGTCGATCTTGCGAAAAGGCCGGATCTCCTGTGTCCGCTTGGCTTCATCCGGGAGAGAGTAGGCCGACTGAATGTAATAGCGGGAGGAACCGAGGTTGCACACGAAGTCTACCTCCAGCTGTTTCCGGGTGACTTTTCCTTCGGCATCTTTTTCCGCAATCGGTACAACGCCGACATCCACATGGTAGCCCCGCATACGCAGTTCATTGTAAATCACATTTTCCATAGAATGGGTCTGCTCAAACTGGCGGAAGTTAATACGGGCATTGCGAAGACCAAGGTCAGAAAAATAGTATTTCTTAGGGGTTTCGATGTATGCTTTCCCACGAATGTCATAACGCTGCGCAGACTCGATCAGAAAAGAATCCTCGAAAAAGGTAAGGTATTTCTGAATGGTTGCCGAAGTGATTCTTGACTTCTTTGCGGTTTTGAAAGTGTTCTTCAGCTTCTCGGGATTTGTCAGGGAACCGATGGCAGAAGAAAGAATGTTCAGTAGATCCTCTAATTCTCCGACATTTCGCACACGGTTGCGGCGACAGATGTCCCGGATATAGATTTCACTGAACAGGTTTTCCAGAGCGGCAGCCTTATCGTTGGCATTATCCCGAAGGACTACCAGCGGAATCCCGCCGTAAAGCATATACTCTGAAAGCCCTGCGTACTTATCTCCATGGTAAACAGACATGAACTCCGAAAAGCTCAGCGGATACATATGGATTTCGTCTCCGCGGCCGGCAAATTCTGTGGCAATGTCTTTTGAAAGGAGTTTTGCGTTGCTCCCGGTCACAAAAATGTCCATATTCTCTTTGCGCAAATATCCGTTCAGTACCGCCTCAAAGCAATCCAACATCTGGATTTCATCCAGCAGCAGATAGTACATTCCGTCATCTGCTACTTTGGCGCGGATATATGCGGTAAATTTCTCTGGGTCAGCACCTCGTTTTTCCCTGTTCATCTGAATCAGGCTTTCGCCAATCAGGTGAAGATCATCTGCCGAATCAAAAGCGAAGCGGATGATATGGTCTGTATCCACGCCGGATTCCAGCAGGTGATGGTAAAACAGATTGTTCAGTAGAAAGGATTTGCCGCATCTTCGGATACCGGTGACGACCTTAATGAGACCGTTGTGCTTCCGTTTGATCAGTTTTTCCAAATAGAAATCTCTGCGAATTTCCATATAGGCTCTCCTTTACAATAGATTTTTGCAACCTGATACAATTTTCTGCTTTATTATAGCAGGCAGCAGCCACGAAATCAATCGTATTGGCGCTAATAAAGAAAAGGTTTTTGCAACCTTTCGCATTTTTCTATTCTAAATAGGCTTCGCAGAAATTCTCGGATTATCCCAAATGGAATTACCGGTCACGGTCTTTGGGCTTATATGGCACGGCTTCAATGCCGTCTCTTGTGCGGAAGAACCGTTCCGGGAGACGGTATTTTTCCAGATACCGCTTCTGCTGTTCCTCGGAAAGACTGCCGAAGGATTCTTTGCGGCAATCGCAGATGAAGAACGTACCGGCAATGATGTCCACTATCTCATTGGTATCCTCGTCCCGGATGGCGCGGTTCAGGGGCAGGCCGTTGATTTTCCCCTCGTCATTACAGACAATGCAGGCCTGCTCCTCGAAGGGGTAATAGGCTTCAATATCGCCGCCTACGGTCTGCTGCATGGCGTCCAGAGAAGTGCCGACTTCCGCGATCCGTGCCGTCTTTCCGGGTTCCACCAAAACCACTTGGATGGTAGGACCCCGGACGGCGCCGGCGGCAAGCTCCGGCTGAAAAGGAATTTCCTTGAATCCAAAGCTGTCACAGAAGTAGAAGCCCGGTGTGATGCCGACGGCATCCTCCACCTCCACAACATCCGAGACGGAGAGGCTGTGTCCCCGGAAGCCCTCTGGCCTGCCGGAATGAAAGAGGGTAAATACATCCTCCAGATTCCGGCATTTCACATCGCCGGAGTAGACCTTATCGTAGGCGGCACTGTCCGGCTCCGCAGAATGCAGAATCCGACGAGCGGTGTCCAGACACAGGAATTTAAGCTGCTTCGGGTCCCGGTCTGTGTTGATCTGATAAATATTGATTTTCAACGGCAAAAATCCTCCTTTCGCTTCAATCCAATCCTGATTTTGAGCTGATCATTAACATCCTTGCCGCACTTGGGCGGCTCGTCCCAAATCTCGTACCTGTCACGCAGACCACCGACAATTCCGGCCACCGCGCCCCGGCCAACGACATCGTTGTCCAGATGGAGCCGAAGTGTCCGAATCTCCGGGTGATCCGCCAGATACCGGGACAGAGCAACCGGCACTACATCTTCCCGTTTGGTGACAAATACCCCGGCAAGGGACAGCAGATGATCCTCATGCCAGTTCTTTCCCTCGAACAGCTCCATGGTGGCGTAGCTCAAAGCGTCAATGGCCGACTCGAAGACATGAACGGTCCGGCTTTTGCTGGGAATGGAGAAGGAGTAGCGCTTGTCGCTGCCGGACAGCTCCCCTTTGTAGTCCCCAACGGTGCCACGGACATTGCCGTAGCGGGCAGTGCCGTCCTTGTCATAACCCAGAAACACAGCACTGTGGTATTTCCGGGATTCAAAAAGCAGGTTGTTTTCCAGACAGTGGCGGATGATAACATCATGGATGCCGCGGCTTTTCAGATAGCGGATCACGGCGTCCGCGTTGCCGTTCCGCTCAGGGAGCAGCAGCTTTTTTGATTCTGCTTTGGGGGCCGGTGCAGGGATTGTCTTAGGCAAGGGTGCGCCATGAATGATCTCCATTGCCTCCATAAAAGAACAGCCCTTGACTTTCACGAGATAGTCAAGGGCTGTTTTGCCGCCTGTTTGCCGGGAAAACCAGTGCCATTTCCCGTTGCTGATTTTGAGGGAATCATGCTCTCTGGTGCAGTAGGTATCGCCGGATACCTTTACCAGCTGATTCGGCTCATAGATTTGAAGATATGTCAGCAAATCCAGCTGTTTTGCCTGCTGAATATCCTCCGGGGTGAAGTATGCCATGGGCTACCGCTCCTCCCGGTGGGGTTTGGCTTTTTCCGCCTGAATGACCGTATTGGCGCGATTCTCGACAACAGACCAAAGCTCCTCCATATGCGAGCTTTCATATTTCTCCCATGCCCGAAAAACATCGCTCAGGGGACATGGGGATTTCAGGAGCGCCTGACACTGTTTATCCGTCAGGTCATTGTACTCCAGAGACAGCAGAATATCTTCTCTGGTGGTGTACTCATAGGCACTGTTCAGAATTTCCTCCGGAGGCAGCGACAGAAGATGCTGCCGGTAATGCTCCTGCTCGTCAAACATCTTTTGGTAGAGACGTGTGTTTAATTCCTGATTCGTAATGAGAACCAGCCTCCTTTCATTTTTAGATATAGAAACGCACCCGCTGTGCGAAGCAGGTGTGTTTCATATGTCCACCTTGGGGTTCTCATTACCCTGTCGGATAATACGTCCCTCCCGCTGCTGTAAGTCAGAAGGCCGCCAGGGACAATCCATATGGTGCAAGGCAATGAGTTTTCGCTGAGCATTGGTTCCGGCTCCCATTTTCTGGGTGGAGCCAATCAGCACCCGCACCTCACCGGCGCGCACCTTTCCAAACAGCTCTTTCTTGGCAGCCTCCGTTTTGGCGTCGTGGATGTAGGCAATTTCGGATTCCGGGATGCCTCTGTCCAACAGTTTCTTTTTCAGATCATCATACACATTGAACTGCCCGTCGTTGTGCGGGGTGGAGAGGTCAACGAAAACCATCTGCGTGGACTTTTTCTCGGCTGTCCGCTCCCAGATGTTATACACATTTTCGGCGCAGACGGCGACTTTCCCCGTATCGCTGTCCGGCAGCATGGGGTTAATAAGCCGTTGATCCAATGCCAGCTTGCAGGCCATTGGATATGCCCTGCTGGTGCTGTTCTTCGTGATCGGCGTCATGAAAACCTGTGGCTCTCTGACAGAGGTGAAACGCCCGGAACACGCATTGCGTCTGTTCGTGCGGTTTGCTCTGGCCAAAGGCGTTATTACCTATGGTATGGATTTAATGCTGGCGCTGCTGGACATTGTGCAGGGTGTGATCTCCACCATCATGCAGGCGGCGGGCTTTGGGCAGCCACAATCCGCAGTGCTGCCATCTGAAATTGTCTCGGCCATTGAGGACTGCGGATTCTTTGAATCCATCCCGTTGTGGGCGGTAACGCTGATAGGTGGGCTGTTTATCTGGGTACTGTCCTTTCAGATGATCCTAAGCGTCTACGGACGCTTCTTCAAAATGTTCATGTACACAGCCATTGCTCCCATTCCGCTGTCCACCTTTGCCGGAGAACCCACCCAGAGCATCGGCAAGAGCTTTCTCAAAAGCTACGCTTCCGTCTGTCTGGAAGGAGCTGTCATTGTGCTGGCCTGTGTAATTTTCTCTGCCTTTGCGTCCTCGCCCCTGTGGTGGATGCAGGGGCGGCAGCGGCCAGCATGGTGTGGAGCTACATTGGAGAACTGATTTTCAATATGCTGATCCTCGTTGGGTCCGTGAAGATGGCAGACCGGGTCGTGCGGGAGATGATGGGACTATAGTCAGGTCGAAAACTGTCATTTCCAGAATAGTTTTCGACTTACAAGTTCAAAACTATTGACATTGTGTTGTTCCAGAGTATAATAAAAGAAAAGCCATGGAGGTATGCAGCAATGGCGGAACTCGTCAATCGCCCGGAATATCTGAGACAGCTCATTCAAAACCGAGATGTGGACTTGGTAAAAATCGTCACCGGCATCCGCAGATGCGGCAAATCGTCCCTGCTGGAACTGTACCATCAGTATCTTCTGGAGCAGGACGTCGCGGAATCCCACATTATTCATATGAATCTGGAGTCCCTGCGCTACCGGACGCTTTCCGATTATCTTGCTTTCTATGACTATGTCAGCCAGAGAATTCCGGATAGCGGAAAAACCTATCTGATTTTCGACGAACTGCAAGCGGTGAGCCATTGGGAAAAGGCCATTGAATCCTTCCGGCTGGATTACGATGTGGATATTTACATCACCGGCTCCAATGCCTATCTGCTGTCCACAGAGTTCTCCACCCTGCTTTCCGGACGATATGTGGAAATCCGGATGCTGCCCCTGTCTTTCAAGGAGTTCCTGACCTTCTACAGCTTTGACCAATCTGTCACACTGGAAGAAAAATTCCAGAAGTATTTGCAGTTCGGCGGTATGCCCATTCTGCGGGAGTATCAGTTCAACGAAGCCCGGAGCAATCAGGCATTGGAGGGTATCTATTCCACCGTCGTCCTGCGTGATATTTTACAGCGCAATGAAGGTGCCGATCAGGCTATGCTTCAGAAGATTATGCTGTTTCTCTGCTCCAATATTGGCAGTATCAATTCCCCCAGCAGCATTGGAAATGTCCTGTACAATGAGGGGGATATTAAAGGACGGAATGTTGCAGGGAAAACCGTTGAGAAGTATATCTCTATGCTTCGCAGCGCCTATATTTTCTTCTCCGTCGGCCGCTATGATGTGAAGGGAAAGCAGCTACTGAAAACGCTGGGCAAAAACTATATCATCGACATGGGCTTCCGGAATATGCTGCTGGGCTACCGGGACACGGATCGGGGGCATATTCTGGAAAACATTGTCTATCTGGAGCTGCTTCGCCGGGACTATCGGGTCTGCATCGGAAAAGTGGGCGAAACGGAGGTAGACTTCGTAGCAGAAAAGCCGGACGATAAGCTATACATTCAGGTAACGGAGAGTATGCTTTCCCCAGAAACCCGGGAACGGGAACTGCGTCCCCTGCAAATGATTCCGGACAATTACGAGAAAATCGTTTTGTCCATGGATTGGGACTTCATCAAATCCTACGATGGGATCAAATCCCTGAATCTGCTGGATTGGCTGTTGGGTGAAAAGTAAGCACCCTACCGGGTCATTGGCAGATCAAAAACCGGTTTGTCCGTATTTTGTCATTCTCATTGGCTCCATGAAGATAGCAGGCCGGGGCGTACGGGAGATATGGGGCTATAACAAAAAATCGTTCGATTTCTCTTGATAATTTCGTTCGATTCGTATATAATGGGAATACACTGAAAGGAGGTTTGACCCATGTCCATTACCGCAACAGAGCTGAAGCTGAACCTTGGGAAGTATCTTCTGCTGGCAGCCACTCAAGACATCTATATCACCCGCAACGGGAAAACCATCGCCAAGCTGGTATCTCCATATCAGGATCGTGTGGACACCGTTGACGCATTGTTTGGTAGCGTCCCGGACACCATGACCATGGAGGAAGCACGGGAGGAGCGGTTGAATTCCCTATGAAGGCACTCTTAGATACCTGCATCGTCATTGACTTTCTTCAAAAAAGAGAGCCTTTCGCGGATATCGCACTCCAGATTTTCCGAGCTGCTGCCGGCGAGCAGTTTACCGGGTGCATTACCGCCAAGTCCGCTACGGATATTTACTATCTGACCCACCGCTGCACACACAGCGATGAAAAAGCCCGGAGCATTCTGAATAGTCTGCTTAGTATCGTCAGTATGCTGGACAGCACAGCTGTAGATGTATTTCATGCTCTATCCTCGGAAACCACCGATTTTGAGGATGCTGTGATGATTGAAACCGCAATCCGTTCCAAGGTGGACTGCATCATCACCCGGAATACGAAAGACTACAGGAAGTCTCCCGTACCCGTGTACACCCCGGATGATTTTATGAAGGCTCTGGAAGACGAATTTGTATAGGCATTTACCGTCCGGTATTTCCGGGCGGTTTTGCTTTTCATCCCGCAGAAACAAATCAACGCCGAAACAATATATCTTCCCTCATTTCTCACACCACAAAAACTAGGGAACTTTTTCGCCAATATTTGATTAAAAAGTTCCCTAGTCGCAATTCAACGCCTTCCGGATTGGGAGGCGTTTTTCTTTTACACAAAACAAGGAGGAAACCATTGGAAGTAAAAATCAACAAAGAAATCCAGTCCTACAGCGAATCCATGTTCTTAGGGCTATCCATGCGGCAATGCGGCTTCTCTCTGGCTGCCATTCTGGTGGCCGTGGGGCTGTACTTTCTGCTGAAGCCCTATGTGGGTACGGAAGCCGTCAGCTGGATGTGCATTCTGGGTGCCGCGCCCTTTGCGGCCATGGGCTTTGTCAATTACCACGGCATGACCGCCGAGCAACTGGTCCGGATCTGGATTCGTTCGGAGCTGCTGGAACCAAAGCGGCTTATTTCTGAGCCGGATGATCTCTACTACAAATTGTTAGAGGACACCATCTCCAACCACGAAAAGGAGGCATATAAAAAATGATGAAATCCATTCGTACTTTGGTGCGACAGGACCGGGAGAAATATGTCATTCCCCGCCGTGTCCAGGACGTGATCCCCATTCAGAAAATCTGGGAGGACGGGATTTTCCTCACCGGTGGGCGGTATGCGAAAACCTTCCGCTTTACGGACATCAATTATCAGGTGGCCTCGGAGCCGGACAAAGAAAAGATGTTCCGGGGCTACTCTGCCCTTATCAACAGTCTGGATTGCGGAGCTACCACTAAAATCACCATCTTCAACCATAAGATGAGCCAGATCAACTTTGAAAAGTCCATCCTCATGCCCATGCAGTGGGACGGCCTGGACGACTACCGGGAGGAATACAACCAGATGCTTCTGGACAAGGCCACCAATGGCAACGGCATTGTCCAGGAGAAATTTTTGACAGTTTCTGTCCGCAAAAAGGATGTGGATGCCGCCCGGAGCTTCTTCGCCCGTGTGGAAGCAGACCTGTCCTCTCACTTCGCTGCCCTTGGCTCCACCTGTGGTCCCATGAACGCCATGGAACGGCTGCAAATTCTCCACCGCTTCTACCGCAGCGGAGAGGAAAATGAGTTCCGCTTCTCTCTGCGGGACTCTGCCCGGAAGGGTCACAGCTTCCGGGACTACATCTGCCCGGATTCCATGGAACGGCACAGCGACTATCTCCAGATCGGGGAACGGTACGCCAGGGTACTGTACCTCAAGGACTACGCCAGCTACATTCAGGATGATTTCGTATCCGAGTTGACGGACTTGAACCGGGACATGATGCTCTCCATTGATATGGTACCCATCCCCACAGACGAAGCTGTGCGAGAGGTGGAAAACCGGCTTCTCGGTGTGGAGACAAACATCACCAACTGGCAGCGCCGCCAGAACAGCAACAACAATTTCTCCGCTGTTGTCCCCTATGACATGGAATTGCAGCGAAAGGAAAGCAAGGAGTTTTTGGATGATCTGACCACCCGTGACCAGCGGATGATCTTCGGTATCCTGACCATGGTCATTACCGCAGATACCAAGGAACAGCTGGATATGGATACGGATGCCGTTCTCTCTACCGCCCGGAAGCGCATGTGCCAGATGGCGGTTCTCAAGTATCAGCAGATGGATGGTCTGAACACAGTCCTGCCCATTGGCACCCGGAAGCTCAACGCCTTCCGCACCCTGACCACGGAAAGCCTTGCGGTGTTCATGCCCTTTAAGGTCCAGGAGATCATGGACAAGGGCGGTATCTACTTTGGAGAAAACGCCATCTCCCACAACCTCATCATGTGCAACAAGGAGAATCTGCTGAACCAGTCCGCATTTCTGCTGGGTGTCCCCGGCTCCGGCAAGTCCTTCTCTGCCAAGGAGCTGATGACCTTCCTGATGCTGAACACCGAGGACGATATTCTTGTCTGCGATCCCGAAGGGGAGTACGCCCCTCTGGTGGAGGCCATGGGGGATATGGGTTCCGTGATCCATGTTTCCGCAGGCGGGCGGGATCGGCTCAACGCTATGTACATGGTGGACGGCTATGGGGAGAACAACCCCATTGTGGTCAAGTCCGAGTTCATCATGTCCCTGATCGAGCAGATCGACAAAAAAGGTGTCGGCCCCCAGCACAAGTCCATCATTGACCGGTGCATTACCATGGTTTACCGTAATGCCGCTTTCTCCGGCACCGTTCCCACCCTCTGCACCCTGCGGGACACCCTGCTGGAGCAGCCGGAGCCGGAGGCAAAACAGATCGCCCTTTCTCTGGAACTGTACACCACCGGCTCTCTGGACATCTTCGGCAAGCAGAGCAATGTGGATTTGGACAAGCGGGTGGTGGTATTCGACATTCACGGTCTGGGCGCGCAGCTGAAGCCCACCGGCCTGCTGGTCATCACGGATACCATGCTGAACCGTGTGACCCAGAACTGGAAGAAGGGCAAGCGAACCCATGTATTCATCGATGAGTTCCACGTTGTTTTTGAAAACGAGTTCCCCGCTGCCTTTTTCAACTCCGCATGGCGGCAGTTCCGAAAGCGCAACGCCTTCCCCACTGCCATTACCCAGAACGTGGAATATCTGCTGGATTCTGTGCAGGCCAGCACCATGCTTTCCAACTCCGAGTTCATCGTCATGCTGAACCAGGCAGCATCTGACCGGGAGAAGCTGGGCAGGCTCTTGAATATCTCCAATGAGCAGATGAACTACATCACCAATGTGGAGGCTGGTTCCGGCCTCATTAAATACGGCAGTGCTCTCGTGCCTTTCATTAACCGCTTCCCCAAGGACACGAAACTCTACCAGCTCATGACAACGCGCCCCGGTGAGGGGCGGTTTGCCGGTCAGTCCTGACAGGAGGGCAAACCATGCCGGAAATCAAGACGAAACATAAAAGTCAGTCGGTATTGAACACTGCCCAACAGCAAATGCAGCGCAGTTTTCTCCGCGCCAAGCAGGAACAAGCAGCGCACCGGCAGTCGGAGCAATCGGAATCCCCCAGCAATTATGCAGAGGAAAAAGTCTCCCGGACGGCAGAGAATGCCGTTCGGGATGTGGGGACATTTGCAAGGGAAAGTGTTCGGATGCTTCAGCAACAAGGCGACGATCCTTCAAGTATGGACAGCACACCGTTCTCTGCATCCTCCCCGGCTGCGGAGTATTCCGGCAATCCTGCTGCCCGCCATCAAGCTGCGGAAAACGCCGGTCAGCAGGAAACCGTGCGAAAGGTTCTCCGAAATCGTCGGGAAGTACGCGGCAGGGCTGTGCGAGATGCTGCCCCCATTCGCACACGGGAGTATGCAGCAGACAGTTCCGCAGCCGAATCCGGCATCTCTCCCGCACAACAGGCGGCGCGAAAAGCTGCTGCGCAGGACATTACCGGTCGAAAGAAGCAACAGAAAGAGGAAGAATTGGGCTTCGAGCACACCCACTTTTCCCAACAGGTGGAAACCACTCAAGCAAGCCCCTGTACTTCAAAAGCGTCTGACACCGCCGTAACTGAATCTGCGCAAGTCTCAAGTGGTTTCCATAACACTTCTTTTTCTCCGGGTGATACCCCCACGAAAAAGGGAATCCCGATCAAGAAGAAATCCGACCTGCCTATTCGTACCAGAAATTCTTCCGTTCCAATCAAGACCTCCGAGAGAACTGCAAAGAAAGTGTCCGACACGACCGCAAAGCAGGCTGCCCAGAAAGCCCAAAAGGCTGCCACCGCTGCTGCACAAAAAAGCGTCCATGCCGCAGCCACCGCTGGACGCCGGGCCGCACTGGCTGAAAAAAAGGCCGCAGAGCTGACGGCCAAGCTGGCACGCTCTGCGGCAGAAGCGGTAAAGGCACTTTACGCCGCCATTGGCGCAGGCGGTGTTGCGGCTGTTCTTGTGATTGTAATTGTCGTTCTGATTGGCTGCAGTGCTGCTATCTTTGGCAGTCAGGATGATCCCACGGAAACGCTGCCTCTCAGTGCGGAAGTGGAAGCCTATGAGCCGGTCATCCGCAAATACGCCAAGCAGTATGGCATTCCGGATTATGTTCTGCTGATTCAGGCCGTCATGATGCAGGAATCCGGCGGCAGAGGAAATGACCCCATGCAAGCCTCCGAATGCGGGTACAATACCCAGTACCCCAGAACGCCCGGAGGTATCACTGACCCGGAGTATTCCATTGCAGTAGGCATCCAGAATCTGGCGGACTGTTTACAGACGGCAGGAGCCGAAAGCCCCATTGATCTGGAACATATTCAGCTGGCGCTCCAAGGCTATAACTTTGGCAGCGGTTACATCACATGGGCCTTGCAGAAATATGGCGAATACTCCCGTGCCAACGCCGTTGAATTTTCCATGAAGATGGCAGAACAGATGGGGTGGAACAGCTATGGAGACAAGCAGTATGTCCCCCGTGTGCTGCGGTACTACCCAATCGGCAAGGTGTTCTATACCCCGGAGGATGGGGACGCCATTGTGGACGTGGCACTGACTCAGGTAGGCAATGTAGGCGGCGAACCCTATTGGAGCTGGTACGGCTTTACCAGTCGTGTGGAATGGTGTGCCTGCTTTGTCAGCTGGTGTGCCGACCAGTGCGGCTATCTGGACAGCGGTGCCTATCCTAAATTCTCCGGCTGCGTTTTTGGAATGCAGTGGTTCCAACAGCGCGGCCTCTGGCTGGACGGCTCTGCGGAACCAGTGCCGGGAATGCTCATTTTCTTCGACTGGGCAACTCAGGACGGTGTGCCGGATCATGTTGGGATTGTGGAGCGAGTAGAAAATAACGTAGTCTATACGGTAGAGGGCAATTCCATGGACATGTGTCGGCAGAAACAGTATTCTCTGGGAAGCAGCGTCATTCTAGGGTATGGGATGCCCACGAGCTGAAAATTCCATAAATATTTATTATAATTTCAGCGATAGCGTATGTATAAGACTAGTCGGCAGATACGCCCCAAGGGATTTGATCTTTCCCCTTCCCATTAGGCTTGTCCTGCCATGTACTGAACAGGAACTTGTCAAAATCGAAAAAAAACGTTTCATTGTAGGGATATTGCCTATCATATGTGCCTATATTTGTGATAAAACCTGTCCGAATGGAGCGCAACGTGTAATCCTTATATGTCTGTGATGGCATTAGATGCCGATATAGCCCGTAGTTAAATGGGTCATCCATTTTGATATGCTTGATTGTATCTGAATACTCGCCCTTATAGTCAACAAAAAGTGCCAGATTAATTGCGCACAGTGCAAAAACTTCGTCACTAACCCGTTTGGAGTAATATGCCACGCCATCATATCCCAAACGTTTACAAGCCATCATTATGGATTGTGAAATAATATATTCGGATTGGAATGTTCTCCCCGGTTCCTTTATTCTATAGGAAGTAGCAATTACCAACATCCATAACTTCAGCCAGCAGTAAACACGGCTTTGCTCAAACTCGTTTAATCCGTGAAAGTCCCTTATGGAAACTGCCAAGTTGAAGATTCTCTGTGTTCCATCCAGAAGCACTGGCGACACATTAAATTCATTATCGGAAGGAAACCCGCTTTCGATCCAGCACCCGTATGAAGAATTTGCTAAATAGAGGCTGGGATTTCCCGGAATACTAAACCGGTAGTTGCCCGACTTTGCGCGAAGACTTTTGGGCAGATGCAGTAAATCCTTTGCGGTAAATGCCTTGGAAGGATCCCCTTTTCGGCAGCGGAAGAACTGTATTTCCGTACCGTGATCACCGGGAAAAGCATAGCTTCCATACAATGGACTGACCGCGAAAGGATTCGATTCAACGTCCTTTATAAGGTTCCGAATGATAGTATTGCATTTTGCTATATCCGCATGGTAATAACAGTTTAGCGCCTCTAGAATTTTATTTTTATACTTATTCAGTATCCAAAGGCTTTGCACATCTGCCCCAGCTCTCGTCGCCTGACGAATTATGATTTCGTATTTCTTCTTCAGATCGGGCAGGTACTCGGAGTCTTTGTCTAAGACAAATGGCGCGTACAGCTCCTTACAAATGAATCCGTTATCTAACCAAGACAATTTCACAGGAAAGCCTCCTCTTTATGGTATGAGCTTAGTATAGAAAAATGTCACCTTTCTACGGGAACAGAGCAGCCGCCAAGCCCAATAGCGCTGCACCTTACGGTTCAAATCTCCAACACCTAAACCAATGAGACCAGAGTCCCCAGCACTTATCACGGTAATCGAGTAAAAGTTTAGTTACCTAGCCGACTTCTCGCACTACTGGGCAGATTGAGGCCTTCCATCCTAAAGGACGTTCGCAACCGAACGTAGCGCAAAAGCCGGGCATTTCCGATTTGGTGGAAATGTCTGGTTTTGTGCCCTTGTGTATACTAAGGCATAGTGAATTACCTCTCACGCCTTAATATACCGTGCTGCCCGCCCCGCACCGATCCGCTTTACTGATCCAGTTTTGACCATGGCAC
>ENA-OZZS01000101-OZZS01000101.1-human-gut-metagenome-genome-assembly--contig:-NODE-101-length-18910-cov-5.500133_pt1 | contig 18910 bp, 9 predicted proteins | sample MGYA00244940_ERZ654152 | MGnify/ENA primary metagenome ERZ654152 (study PRJEB26926, sample SAMN06165029) | human gut metagenome | biome: ENVO:00009003; feature: ENVO:2100002; material: ENVO:00002003... | reverse complement strand
ACGAGATCTGCGCATGTCTCGTGGGCTCGGAGATGTGTATAAGAGACAGACATAGAAGACGGTAGTACCCATACCACCGGTGGAGGGCAGGGTCGTGCCGGTTTTGTTTTCGACCTCAGCGGTAACAGAAAGCTTCGTGGTATCCGTGCTGCTGCCCGCTACCTTAACTTCAACAGGCGCAGTCAGCGGATTGTAGCCGGCGGGAGCCTCGGTTTCTACCAAGTGGTAGGTGCCGTCGGCAAGGCCGCCGAAGGTGGCTTCGCCCTGAGCGTTGGTTGTCATGACAGTGGCAGCATTCTTGTCTGCAACCCATTCGACCTTCTTATCGGTATTCCACTTGTAGTACACGAGAGAGGTTCCAGCATCAGTGGTTACTTCCTTGTACAGGACAAACTTCGCGTTAGGCAGCTTGGTGGTTTTGCTGCCGGACTCAAACTTGTCGATAACGATCTTGGAGCTGTAGACCTCTTGCTTCTGCGCGGGCGTGGTGGTCGTATGGGTCGAATCGGTAGGATCGTTGCTGTAGGTCAATTTTGCCTCGTTCTTCGAGACCACCGCAATTGCCTTTTCATTGACGGTAGCCGTATAAGTAACTGTGATGGCATCGCCAACAGTGCAATTCTTGACAAGAATGGTCACCTTGAACGTATTAGGAGCGGTTTCAGCATCATAGGCGATCGTGCACTTGTCGGTGTCAGCGGTCACATCAGCACTTCCAACCTTTACCGCAAGGCTGTTCCGGTTAAAGGTCAATCCCTCGCTCATGGTATCGGCGATTTCGTAAGTATAGGTTTCAAATCCCATGGTATCGGGTACCTTGCCGGTAATGGTGTAGTTGACCGTCTCGCCCACATCGGCGCTAACCTTATTATCGGTCTTCTCAAAGGGCATGTCGTTCTTATCGTGGATGGTGACAGTCGGGTTGGTGGTGGTCAGGTTGCACAGTGCGCCGGTGGAACTGGCGACGAAGTAGTAGCCCAGGTCGAGGTTGGAAACAGAGACAGAGTTAGCGTCTCCGGACAGTTGCAGTCCGGTCATACCATCGACAGCCGCCTTCAACGCCACGGCAAAGTCGGGCGCGCTGAAGCCGTTGCCGGTAGTAACGACATAAGTATCACCACCGTTGACCTGGGTCAGCGTCAGGCCATGCGCCCCTGTAGCATAGGCACTGACAGTGTTGAACCATTCGCTGGTGCTGTCAATGGTGTAAGAATAGTGTTCCTTAGCCGCATCATAGACCACATCAAAAATCTTGTAGGCTTTGTACTCCTGATTTGCAACGGGATTCGCAACGGTAATGGTGCCGGTGGTGGGGGGGGTTACTGTTTCAGAGGCAAAGGCTGTGGTGGCCAGGGCGAAGACCATGACCAGTGCCAGCAGGAGACTGGCGAGTTTTCTTGTGCATTTCATTTTTTGTGCTCCTTCTTTCATCGTAATTTTGAATTGGAATGGTGGCTTTCCGCGTATCAGGAAGATGCCTCATCCTCCTTTCGACGCCTGCAATGGCTATACAACAGGGTCGCCGCGCCGAAGACCAGCGCCAGGCCGCCTGCGGTATAAGAGGTTGTTCCGGCTCCGCCGGTGTCGGGAAGCTTGTAGCCCCAAAGGGTGTCCTGAATGGGAAGCTCCAACACCTTGGAGTCGGTGCCGGTGGTAACGGTCAAAGCCGTTCCGGTGTCGCTGGCCTTTTCCAACGTTCCGTCCGGGTTCTCCGTGGCCGGGTAAAGCGTCGCGTCTTCGTCCCTGACCTCCAGAATCCAGGGTCCTGCCGTCATGTAATTTGACGGCGCCTGTGTCTCACGCAGATCGTAGGTGGTATTGCGCCGGATGCCTTCAAAGAGCGCGATGCCGTCTTTATCGGTGGTGACCTCCATAGAGTTCTCTGTCCCCTGTTCTTTCAGGGTGAACTTTGCGCCTTCCAGCAGCTTCGAAGCGTCCGCGCTGTCCGTCTTCGTGATTTGCAGATTCAGCTGGGTTGTCATGGTGTTGGTAAAGGCGTCTCCCGGGATGGTCAGGGTGTAAGACCCGTCCGAGTTGCTCCCTTGCCCAACCGCGTCGCCCGACCCCGAAGAGCCGCCAGCGGTGTTTGATACTACCTTACCAACAACTTTTCCCGGTGCGTAAGGGATATTATCAATATCCGGTGTTTGCGTATTCCCATTATTGCTGAAGATGTAGTTGTATTTACCCGTTCCGTTAACAGAAAGGTCGTAATAGTACGTGCCATCCGTATCCTTTGTCATGGGTTGACCGGGCCACTCGCCAACTATCTTGTTTCTATCAGCATCCCAAACGTACACGTTCACGATGTCCCAGTTATTCCCGTTCTGATAGCGAACCCTGAAGGTACCCGTCTGGGAATCCCCTCCGGAGCCGGAGGAACCGCCGCTTTCGCTGCCGTCCAGCGTAACGGAGGACACATAGTAGCTTTTGAAGTCCACACCCAAAAGGGAAACGGTTTTCTCCGAAACTGTCACCTGAATCGTATGTACATTCGTATCATAGGTGACACCGGCTCGATCGCCCTTGACCTCGCTGAGCGTGTAGGTATGGGTTCCGGTCTGGGAATACTGCACGTCGGGCGAAATCGAAAATTGTCCGGTAGCAGCATCGGATGTTGCCGTTCCGACTTCCTTCCCCTCACTGTCCGTTAACTTAAACTGGAAGTTCAGTCCCTCGTTCTGCTTTACGCCGTCCTTGAGCAGAGCCTTGGTACCGATAATGTCCAGTTCCGGCGTGGCCGTTACAACCTTTCCACCCGGGTCACCCAGAATCAGACCGCCGTTGGTCATAATACCGCCGCCATGGATATTGGAATGGTTGCCGGTGATAATGACCTTCGCGGCACTGACTGCCTGGCTCTTGGCGGTGTCATCAGGCCTTGCATTTAATCCGAACAGATACTTTGCAGCTGCATAGCCGGTCTTGCCGATGGTAACAGGCTGTTCGTCACAGCTTCCTTTCCAGTTCGCCGCGCCGCCGCCCGCCATCAGACCGGTGACAAGGGAAATCGGGCCGTTTGCGCCGTCTCTTGCGCGGACACAGAAGTAATCCGCATAGCCGTTTCGCGTAAAGACCTCGCTCGTTTGCGCCAAAGTGGAATCATAGGTTTTGTTGTTGCCGCCGCCGGACATATTTGTGCCGGAAGCCGTGTTCCCGTAAATGGCCGCTCCGTCTTGATTGACAATCAGGGTTTCACCCGTAGGACAGGCGCCCACGCCGCCGCCAAAGCCGCCCGCGGTGTTTCCGGTGATCAGCGCATTCATGATCGACAGGTTGCCTTTTTCCTGAACGAAAATGCCGCCGCCGCCCCAGTCATTGTTGGAATTCGTTATGTTATTGGTAATGTATACCTTGTTCGCTGCCTGAATCACGCCGTTGGTGCCGCCGGCGATACGAAGACCGCCGCCCTCGCCCAGTTCGGCGCAGTTGCCGGCAATGGTTCCGCCGCTCATGGTAAAGCGGACATTGTGGCCAAAGAAGCCCGCGTAAATGCCGCCGCCTGCCAGACCGGAATAGTTGCCGGTGACATAGCCGCCGGTCATGTTCATAACGGAACTGTTCGCCAGGGCGATGCCGCCGCCGCCGTGGGTGTTGTTGACATCGTTCCGGCAGTCGTTGCAGTCGCATGCCTTATAGTTGTTGGTCACATAGCCGCCGGACAGGTTCAGCGTTCCGCTGTTGACGTAGATGCCGCCGCCGTTGTCCGAATGTCCGTTGATGACCTCGTTGCCCGCCACCGCACCGCCGGAGATGTTCAGCGTTCCGTTTTGAAAGAAGATACCGCCGCCGGAACTGCCACGGTTGGCCGCAATGACACCGCCCTGGATATTCACCGTTCCGTTGTCAACGTAAATACCGCCGCCGGGCGTGCCGTCACTGCCGCCGCCCACAATATAGCCGCCATTTATGTCCAGCGTTCCGCGGTCCACGGTGAATATATGTTTGCCGCCGGTGTTTTGGAGTACACCGCTCTGTAGTTCCAATGCACCCTTGACCAGAATCACCTGCTCAGAAGCCGCCTGACCCAGAATCTTTCCTGCGCCGGTGAGGGGGACGGTATGCTTTACCAGTGTTTCCGTGGTGCCGGTGCCATTGGCCGTGGATTCTGTGATGTAATACGTCAGGGTATCATTTTCCAGTGTCGCCTTATTGCCGTAAAGGCTGCCGCCGCCCGTGGTCACAGTCTCCGAAGGTGCTTGCGAGTCCATAATGGTGAGCTTCGCACCGTCGTGCACATCAAAGTACTGATTGGCCTTGCTGATCGTCAGGGTATGCCCGTTCAAATCGATGGTAGTGTTCTGCGTAATGCTCAAATTCGCGCTACTGCCGTTGTCCGCCGTCCAGGCATCGCCGGTCAGCTTAAAGTTGCCGCCCTCGGAGAACTTATCCCCGACATAGCCGGACAGATCTTGGAAGGTCAGAAGCCGTAAATCATAGAGAGAGAAGTGATCCGTGTCTACCGTCACGTCGCCGTTTTCTCCGGTTTTCGTTTCCATGTCCGTGGCGGTCTGGGCATTCGTGTCAATGTGGTAGACCTTGGGGTAAAGCCCCTCCGTGTCAATGCCGCTGAAGGTCACGGTCACGGAGCCGGTTGGCTCGATCTCTTCCTCTCCGTGCCACAGGGTGATGTCCAGCAGGTAGCTCCGCTCCGGTTCGGCTTGTTCTTCACCCAAAATCTGATCGCGAATCGCCCGACGCTCCCCGTCCGTCACCTCGGTCACCGTTACCGTGATTTCCCTTGCCGGATAGGGCAGGGAGGCACTCTCGCCGGTGATGGTCACGGTGATGCCGTTTTCGGTCTGCGCCGTCAGGGTGAATTCCTTCGGCCCCTCCGGCAGGTTGATATAGCCCAGAATCCCGGGGTCGTCCGCCCCATAGGTCAGCAGACGCACCGCGTCCTCCGCGTCGCCTTCCATGGCGGCGAAGCCGGAATCCGTGATCTGCGCCACCAGACCCGCCCGGTCGGCCGTGCCGTCCCCGTCCCGGTCAAAGAGCACCAGATCTCCAGCCGCCGGGGTGTGGGACTGTGCCGGTTCAAAGGCGTCCGCCCAGGACGTGACCCAGCCGCCGCAGTCTCTGTCGACGCCCTCCACCCCGGCGTAATGCAGGCAGAAGGTCAGGAACATGACGTTCCAGTCGCCGTAAGGCTCCCCGCACCACGCGCCATAGCGGGTGTAGCCCTTAACCGTTTTGCCGTCCTCCGCGACAACGTAGTTTTTCGTACTCTCGGCATAGTCCAGCTGGGTTTCGGCGATGGCAAGGGTATCCTGCCGCCAATTCCCGGTCAGCGTCACCCCCGCGAAGGTCTGCTCCCATAGCTCCGCCGTCTCCACGTCCGCGCCGGGATCCGCGTAACAGGCAAGACTGTGGGTGTGCTCCTCCGTCCCGCAGACCAGCTCCCCGTTTTCATTCCGACAGGCTTCCCCGTGGGTATGGGCGTCCTTGCCGCAGAATACCGTTTCTTCCTGCTCATTCTGAGTGCAAGCCTCGCTGTGGGTGTGTTCTTCCTGTCCGCAGACCAGCTCCCAGGTGCCGTAGCACCGTGCGGTATGCACGTGCGCCGTATCGGTGCAGGTCAGCGTCCCGGTGTCCACCGGCTCCGCCACCGTCTCAAAGCAGGCGTCGGAGTGCTGGTGCTCCAGAATCTGGGTCTGTCCGCATATCAGATTGCCGTCAGCGTCAAAGCAGTCGGGCGTGTGACGGTGGAGGACGATCTCCGGTTTCGTGCAGACCAGCATCGGCTGAGCGTCTTCCGCCGGCTCCGTGGGCAGGTCGCAGCTCAGAACCTGCTCCCATTCATAGCAGGCATCGGTATGACTATGGTCGCTGTCGATGCCGCAGGTCAGTTCCCGGGACGTCTCATAGCAGTTCTCGTCATGCTGGTGTTCCTCGGATTCTTCCAGGCCGCAGGCAAGCACGGCGGTCTCGGTGTAGCAGGCATCCGTATGGACATGCTCCCCGCAGACCAGATCGCCCCGCACCGACGTATAGCAGCCCTCCGCGTGGGTATGTTCTTCCGGCAGGGCATAGCAGTCGGCAGTGTGCCGGTGTGCCTCAATCTCGGGAAGCGGACACCAGAGATTCCCGGTTTCGTCATAGCAGCGGGAATCATGGCTGTGAACCACAAAATCGGCATACCCGCACGTCGGATTTCCGTCGGCATCATAGCAGTCCGCCGTGTGCCGGTGAATTTCCAGCGTCTCCGCGCTGCACACGGGAACCCTTTTCTCAACCGACGTCACCTGCGCATAGCAGGCGTCCGTGTGGGTGTGCTCCGGGATGTCACATTGCTTTTCCAGTGTGATAGCCGGCAGAATCAGCGCATAGGTGGTACAGAATACCACCACACCGGCAAGCACGGTCACTACCCGATGCCGGAGGCGCTTCCTCTTATGCACCTTCGTGTATTTTTCCGCACCCCGCAGAACATCATACTTCATATATCCCTTCACCATCCTTCCTATCTCAACGCGCCGAAGTCCGGCAGAGGCCAGACCCGGAATACGATCCTTCCGACGATTTGCTCATCGGAAATGCAGCCGACCGCGGTACTGCGGGAATCCACCGAGGTGGAACGGTGATCGCCCACACAGAAGTAACGGTTATCCGGCACCTGATAAGGCAGCGTAATGTCACATTCTCCAAGCGCTTTTTCCGTCAGGTACGGTTCCTCCAGCAGCCTTCCGTCCACGGATACATTTCCGCTTTCGTCGATATCCACCCATTGGCCGGGGCCGGCAATACAGCGCTTCACCAGAATCTTGTTTCCCAGGTAGAACGCCACCAGGTCGCCGGGTTCAAAGCCCGAGCCCTTGACGGAGAGGACAATGTCCCCCTCATTCAGCGTGGGCGTCATGGAAGACCCGTAGATCTGCAGCACGGGCATCCAGATGGTAGCAACCAGCACGGCTACAGCCGCAACAACCACAAGCGTATAGACGGTGCTGCGAAGAACGCGTTTATACCGCCGTTTGTATTTTTCTCTGCCAAGCTCCGCCTCCAGCTGTTCCAGAGTCGGCGGCTCGGGAGATTTCCACGATTTCGACTTCATAACTCTCCGCTTCCCTTTTCCGACATAAGACGCACGTTTTCCAGATATTGCTGCGCGGCTTTGTCCGCGGCCTCAAATACACGGTTCAGCTGCAGCGCTGCCTCCGCAAGGGAACCGGCTTTTTCAACCGCTATTCTGCGATCCCGGAGCTGCGCCTCCGCACGCTCCAGCCTGATTTTCAATTGACGGTTTTCTTCCGTCTGCGCAATCAGCATTTCCAGCAGCTCGCTCCGGCTTAACCGTCTCAGTTCCTTATCCGTCATCCGACTTCCCTCCAATCTGCGCTTACGGCTGAAAGCAGAAAAAAGCAGCGGTCATTTTCCTGCCCATCCTTCCCACAATGTAGCTAAAAGACCTGATTCCCGGTGATATACGGGAATTGGAATCGTTTCCAACCTCTTAATACAAATGATATCACGTTTAACACGTAAATGCAACCATTGACCGTCGAATATTGTGTGTCAGAATTAACGAATTTTCAGCTTTATTTTTGTTAATTATTTCCCCACTCCGGAAATAAGACGAAGCATTCCCGCCATCCGTGCGCTTCTGCGCAGGAGATTCTGGAGGACGTATCGGAAATGCCCGAATTTAGAGAAGAGAAAAAGCTCACCCGCAGTGTCAGCTACTGAAAACTGCGAAAGGGAAAGCCGGGAATGAGCAGTTTTACCAAAGCGGTGATATCTTTTAAGACTAGTATAGTGTATTTTACCGGATTCGTCAATACCCTGTAACAAGCAATATTCCCCACCCTTTCACACAAGGCGCCTCAATTTCTCTGTAATTTGACAGTATTTTCTTCGCGAGAGGATATGTCACAATCCGGAAGCTCGGTTCCTTTCCGCAAGTAAGGGAACCGTGTCCCCATTGCGGCGTTGCCCTAAGCGTGTCGGAGTTCTGCAAGCTATGTACAATAAATAAAGCAGCACGCCCTGCCAATCAAGGCGGGGCGTGCTGCTATTTTGGAGCAGGATACGGGAGTCGAACCCGCCTTCACAGCTTGGGAAGCTGTTGTACTACCGATGTACGAATCCTGCGTACAGGTGCATTATAGCAGAGCCGCATGAAAAAAGCAACCATTTTTTGTCGGAAAAGGGAATCCCGGTTGAGGAAAAGCATCAGATGTGCTATATTAGGGAAAAAGGACAGCCCGGCAAAATGCCGGGCAGAGCCGTGATTTGTAAGGAGAAGCGCTTATGGCAGAATACGAGCTGGTTTACGAGATCAAGAACCTTTGCCGCAACAACCAGATGCGGGACGTGTTCTTTGAGGAGGTGGAATGCGACGACCCGGAGGAATATCTGCGGGGCCGCCTGAAGGGGAAAAACGTGGAATTTTCCACGGAAAAAGGCGCGGGCGGCAGCGTGACCATCCACGCGGTGGTGGACGGGCTGATCCAGAAGTACGTGTTCACGCCGGTGTAACAAAAATATCCACTTGCAGCCGTCGGATAAATGAGAGTTGGGCAAGTTTTCTGAAAAAATTTCGCAAATTATGGGTTGAATTTAGATGGCATATGTGATACGATAAGTTAGTACCGATATGGGCGAAGTGCGCCCGTAGGGCAAAGTCACCATCCGCAGTCAAAAACGGCTCCCGAGCCATGAGTGCGCGTGGTGACGCGGCCTGTATGGACGAAATTCCGACCTGTCGGCCGCTCCTTTTCCGCTTTCGCCGGAAGGGAGAAAACGCGGGAGGGGCTGCGCTCCGAACCAGCGTTACGCAAAATCACTTTTAAGGAGAACCAGACTATGGCACCTCATACCATTGCCGTTGCCGGAAAGGGTGGTGTGGGCAAAACCACTACCTGCGGCATGATCATCGACTACCTGTGCGCAAAGAAGCGCGGCCCCGTCCTTGTGGTGGATGCCGACGCCAATTCCAACCTGAACGAAGTTCTGGGCGTGGAGGTGGAGACCTCTCTCGGCCAGATCCGGGAGGAAATGGCACAGGCAGAGCTGAAAGGCACCATTCCCAAGGGCATGACCAAGGCGGACTACGCGGAAATGAAGTTCGGCGACGCCTTGATCGAGGACGACGATTTCGACATGCTGGTCATGGGACGCACCCAGGGCAAGGGCTGCTACTGCTATGTCAACGGCGTGCTGCAATCTCAGCTTGGCAAGTATCTGCCCAACTATTCCTACGTGGTCATGGACAACGAGGCGGGGCTGGAGCATATCGCCCGGGGGACGCTTCCCCACGTGGACACCATGCTTCTGATCTCCGACTGCTCCCGCCGGGGCGTTCAGGCCGTGGCGAGAATCGCCGAAATGATCGACGAGATGGGCTTAAACCCCGGACAGATGGGCCTGATCATCAACCGCGCGCCGGACGGAAAGCTGGACGACGGCGTCCGCGCCGAGATCGAAAAGCACGGTCTCAAGCTCTTCGGCGTCCTGCCTCACGACGAGGCGGTTTACCGCTGCGACTGCGACGGCAATCCGTCCGCGAAGCTCCCGGACAGCGACCCCATGAAGGTCGCGCTGCGGGGAATTATGCAGTCTATCGGCCTGTGAGCCGATAAACCCGCAGGATGCCGGGCGGCATTCCGCGGCAGAAACACATCCATAATTGCGCCGGGCGGTTTCCGCCCCGCGTGTGGAAAATATATCAAGGGGGATTACAAATTATGGCTTTCACTCCTAAAACGGCACCCTTCAGCGGCAAGATCAATGCCGTGACGCTGGGCACCGGTGACAAGGCAATCGTCATCGGCGGTCAGAACGTGATGCCGTTTTACACCTTCGATGCTGCCATCGAACACGCGCCCAAGATCGGTATTGAAATTTCCGATCTGGCAACACAGTGGGATGCTCCTGCTCTGAAGGAGTTCTACGCCGGCTGCACCACTATGGTCGATTTTGCGAAGAAGGCGGAGACCATGCCCGGCGCGGATTTCCTGTGCCTGCACTTCGAGTCCGCAGATCCCAACGGCGCCAACCGCTCCGTTGCCGACTGTGTGGCCGACGCCAAGGCTGTCGCCGAGGCGACCACCATGCCCATCGTGGTCATGGGCTGCAAGAACATCGAGAAGGACGGCGAGCTGTTCAGCAAGATCGCTGAGGCGCTGCAGGGCAAGAACATTCTGGTTCTGTCCGCCCGGAACGAGGACTACAAGACCGTCGGTGCTTCCGTCGCTCTGGCTTACGGCCAGAAGGTGGGCGCTGAGACCGCTGACGACATCAACCTCGCCAAGCAGCTGAACATCATGCTCAAGGGCCTCTCCATCAACCCTGAGAACATCGTCATGAACATCGGCACCGCCGCCGTGGGCTACGGCTTCGAGTACGTGGCCTCCACTCTGGACCGTGTCCGTCTGGCCGCTCTGGCGCAGTCCGATGCCGACCTGCAGATGCCCATCATGTCCCCCGTGTCTCCCGACGCCTGGGCCGTGAAGGAATCCACCGCTTCCGAAGAAGATGAGCCCGAATGGGGCAGCCGGGAAGAGCGCGCGATCGGGATGGAAGTCTCCACCGCCGCTGCCAACCTGACCGGCGGCGCTGACGCTGTCATCATGCGTCATCCCGCAGCCGTTGCCACCATCAAGAAGTTCATCACGGATCTCGTGTAATCGGAAGGAGGATACATACAATGGCTTTGAAAGGTCTTGACATTTTTAAGCTGTCTCCTAAGAAGAACTGTAAGGAGTGCGGCAGCCCCACCTGTATGGCATTCTGCATGAAGGTGGCGCAGGGCGCTGTGTCCATCGACAAGTGCCCCTACTTCTCTGACGATGCGAAGGCGATGCTCAACGAGCAGACCGCGCCTCCCATGAAGACCATCACCGTCGGCGATCACAAGCTGGGCGGCGAGACTGTCCTCTTCCGTCACGAGAAGACTCTGGTCAACAAGAACCTGTACGCAGTTTCCGTCTGCACCTGCATGTCCGCTGAGGAAGCCGACAAGAAGCTGGCCGACCTGCAGAAGGTTGACTACGAGCGTATCGGCGAGAGAATGTACGTTGAGTTCGTTTTTGTCGCCAACAAGCAGTCCGATCCCGCTGTCTACGCGGAGCTGGTCAAGAAGGCCGCTGCTACCGGCCGTGACCTGATCCTGGAGTGCTGGGATGTGGAGTGCGCCAAGGCTGCTCTGGCAGTCGCGGGCAAGAACGTCATTCTCGACGGCGCTACCCCTGACAACTACGAGGCTATGAACGCTGTCGCCAAGGAGGCCGGTGTTGTTCTGGGCGTTCACGCCGACACCATCTCCGACCTGTACGACACCGTGAAGAAGCTGGAAGCCGCCGGCAACAAGAACCTGGTGCTGGACGTCACCGGCAAGACCGCCAAGGAGACGCTGGCCAACGCCGTTCTGGTGCGCCGCACCGCCATCAAGGATGGCGACCGCAGCTTCGGCTATCCCTCCATCGTCAACGTAGGCCGCATTGCCAGCGGCGATGACCATCTGCAGACCGCCTACGCTTCCATGTTCACCGAGAAGTACGGCTCCATCATCGTCATGGAGCACATGACCTATGCGCAGGCGCTGCCTCTGTACGGTCTGCGTCAGAACATCTTCACCGATCCTCAGAAGCCCATGAAGGTGGAGAGCAAGATCTATCCGCTGAACGGCGCCGACGAGAACAGCCCCTGCGCCCTGACCGTGGACTTCGCTCTGACCTACTTCCTGGTTTCCGGCGAACTGGAGCGTTCCAACCAGCCCGTGAACCTGATCATCACCGACGCTTCCGGCATGTCCGTTCTGACCGCGTGGGCCGCCGGTAAGTTCTCCTCCTCCACCGTCAAGAAGACCTTCGAGACGCTGGACATCGAGAACAAGATCAAGAACCGCACCCTGATTATCCCCGGCAAGGTCGCCGTTATGAAGGGCGAGATTCAGGAGAAGCTGCCCGGCTGGAACGTCGTTGTCGGCCCCACCGAAGCGGTTCAGCTGCCCAAGTACATGAAGGACAAGGAATACGAGGCCGCCGCCAAGGCTGCCGCCGCCGAAAACGCCGCCAAGGCTGCCACCACCGTGGAAGTCAAGGAGCTGTCCTTCGACGAGCTGCTGGCGACCAAGGTTCCCGAGATCAAGGTCGTGGACATGGGCGTCAAGTACAAGGGCTACAACCCCGAATCCCAGACCTTCGTCACCATCGGCGAGCGTATCCACTGCATCGCGCCCTCTGTCCGCAAGGCTATGGACGAGCGTGACCCCGAGCCTATCCTGAAGCGTGCTGCCGAGCAGATCGCTGCCGGCGCCACCTATCTGGACGTCAACATCGGACCTGCTGAGAAGGACGGTCCCGAGCGCATGATGTGGGCTGTCAAGCTGCTGCAGGAGAACTTCAACAATGTTCCTCTGGCACTGGACACCGCCAACAAGCGGGCTATCGAGGCCGGTATCAAGGTTTACAACCGCACCAACGGCAAGCCCATCGTCAACTCTGCCGATGCCGGTTCCCGTATTTCCAACATCGATCTGGCTGCTGCCAACGACGCCATCTGTATTGCCCTCTGCTCTGCCGACGGTATCGCTAAGGACAACGAAGAGCGCATGAAGCACTGCCACAACATGCTGGAGCGCGGCATGAGTCTGGGCATGGATGCCACCGACCTGTGGTTCGACCCCCTGTTCCTGGTCGTCAAGGGTATGCAGGACAAGCAGATGGAAGTTCTGGAAGCCATCAAGATGTTCGCATCGGAAGGCCTGAAGTCCACCGGCGGCCTGTCCAACAACTCTAACGGCGCGCCCAAGACGCTGCGTCCCATCATGGACTCCGCTCTGGTCGCCATGGCGATGATGCAGGGTCTGACCTCCGCCATCGTCAACCCCTGCGACCTGCGTCTGATGGAGACCATCAAGTCCTGCGACATCTTCAAGAACCACGTCCTCTACTCCGACTCCTACCTCGACCTCTAATGCCCGTAGGACGGGCGGCCAATGACGTTACGGACTCTGGGTGGTGGTTTGAACATCCTTTGGGCCCCTCGACCGGTTGTGCGGCGGTTGTCCGTGCTGAGTGGGGGAGATGGAGGATGAATTTGGCACTGGGTGGTTGACGGACTGCTTTCAAGTCCGTTGACTGGGGTGCCGGATGACCATATGACCCATTGAAGGCCGGCATTTGGCTGGCCGGGTAATGTGACTGACAGTTTTCCCATGCACTACATGGCTGGGAGGGAACCTCCCTCCCAGCCAGTTTGCTTTTTCTGCTTTGGAAGAATTTGCTGCATTTGAAAGCCCCGGCGTGGTGCCGGAAAATAAATTGGTATATTCAGCCTTCGGGCTTAATATATATTATCTTCAGGATTCAAAAAATTGGGAGGAATTTACATGAGCGTATTAACCGATCTCATTTATGGCGGTTCCAATGCCGTTGCGGGACTGACCGAAGGTGCCGTAAACGACGCCATTGCCAAGTACGGCGCAGACAAGGAGATTGCCTTCCCCGATACCGCATACTTTTTCCCCACCATTTACGCTGCCACCGGCGTAAAGGTCAAGACTCTGGGCGACCTGCCCGCCTGCGTGGGCGTGCTGAAGAGCCTGATCACCAATCAGGAGGATCTGGGTCAGGCGCTGAACGCCGGCCTTGCTACCGCTGTCGGCGCGGAAATTCTTGAGGGACTGAAATACGTCGACGGTGCCAACCCCTACGAAAACGAGTCCGGCATCGGCTTCGTTCCCGACCCCATCATCCGTTCTCTGGGCGTGCCGCTGGTCACCGGCGATATCCCCGGCGTGGCCGTTGTGCTGGGCAAGGCGGACAATGCCGAGGACGTTGTTAAGGTGGTCAAGGACTACCAGAGCAAGGGCATCATGACCTTCATGGTGGGCGACGTCATCGAGCAGTGCGCCGAGGGCGGCGTCAAGATGGGTCTGGAGCTGCGTGTCATTCCTCTGGGACATGACGTGACCTCCGTCATCCATGTTGTTACCGTAGCCATCCGTGCCGCACTGATTTTCGGCAACGTTCAGCCCGGCAATCTGGCCGCTCTGCTGGACTACACCAAGAACCGTGTTCCCGCTTTCGTCAACACCTTCGGCGCCATTGACTCCGTGGTGGTTTCCGCCGGTGCGGGCGCCATCGCTCTGGGCTTCCCCGTGGTCGTGGACATCGATCTGGGCGAAAATCAGGTTCCCGGCGCTCTGGAGTCTGTATGCGACCACGCCGAGACCGTGAAGAAATCTCTGGAACTGCGGAACATCAAGATCAAGGTGAAGGAACTGCCCATCCCCGTGGCCTTCGCCGCCGCCTTCGAGGGCGAGATCATCCGTAAGGCCGACATGCACAACGAGATCTGGTCCGCCAAGAACCCCACTGCCGAGCTGGTGGTGATGCGGGAGCTGAATGAAATTGAGGATCACAAGATCACCATCGTCGGCCCCGACTTCGATCAGGCCAAGGATCTGGCTCTGGCGACCTACGTTGAGGTGGCCGGTAAGAAGATGCAGGTGGACTTTGAGTCCGTTATCGAGCGGAAGTTCCACGCATGGTTCAACTACATGGAAGGCGTCATGCACACCGGCCAGCGCAATCAGGTCCGTATCCGTGTCAGCAACGCGGCCTACGACGCCGGTCTGCGTCTGAAGGACTTCGCCGAAGTTCTGTACGTCATGATCATGGACGAGTTTGACGCCGTTGTGGACAAGTGCCAGATCACCCTGATCACCGACGCTGCCGAGGCGGAGAAGTTCCGTGACGAGGTGGCTATGCCCCGGTACAACCAGCGTGACGACCGTCTGGCGTCCATGACCGACGAGGCCGTTGACCGTTACTTCACCTGCATCATGTGCCAGTCCTTCGCCCCCGCCCACTGCTGCGTGGTCACCCCCGAGCGTCTGGGTCTGTGCGGCGCCGTGTCCTGGCTGGATGCCAAGGCCACTTACGAGCTGAACCCCAACGGCCCCTGCCAGCCCATTTTCAAGGAAGGCTGCGAGGACGAGCGCACCGGCCGCTTCCAGTCCGTCAACAAGGCGATCTCCGACGCGACCCACGGCGCTGTGGAAAATGTCACCCTGTACTCCATCCTGGAGGATCCCATGACCTCCTGCGGCTGCTTCGAGTGCATCTGCGGCATTGAGCCGATGTCCAACGGCTTCATCGTTGTGAACCGGGAATACAAGGGCATGACCCCTGCCGGTATGACCTTCGGCGAGCTGGCCTCCTGCACCGGCGGCGGCGTCCAGACCCCTGGCTACATGGGTCACGGCCGTCACTTCATCTCCTCCAAGAAGTTCATCGCTGCTGAGGGCGGCATCGAGCGCATTGTCTGGATGCCCAAGGAGCTGAAGGACGACGTTGCCGAGCGTCTGAACAAGACGGCCAAGGAACTGTACGGCATCGACAACTTCACCGACATGGTAGCTGACGAGACCGTTACTACCGACTGTGAGGAACTGCTGAACTGGCTGACCGAGAAGGGTCACCCGGTGCTGGGCATGGAGCCTCTGATGTAATGAAATTGAGATTGCGCCCGGGAAGGAAACTTCCCGGGCGTAGTTTTTTTGTGGCTTCCCCTACTGAACGAGAAGAGCCTTTGGGGAACGGATTGCTACACCAGTGCTGCGGCACTGGCTTGCAATGCCCCCCTATTGAGGAGCACATGCGTTCGGTCAGGTTATGACGCCGGGGTGATGAGCCATATCAAATTTAATATTGGTAAAAAAATACTGATTTCGCTGGACAATTGCGGGGAGCTATGTTATACTTGAAAGGAAAATAAAATTTCAGGCGGCGCTATCATTCCGTCCGGGAGTTTCGGCAATTTTTTGCCGGATGGCAGGGCCTCGCCCAAAAAGAAAGGTGTTATCCTTATGCCAAAAGTCGTATTTCAAATCGAAGGCGGCAAGCCCGTTACCGTCGATTGCAACGTCGGCGATAACCTTCTGGAGCTGGCTCGCCGTGCCAATGTAGCAATCGACGCTCCCTGCTCCGGCAACGGTTCCTGCGGCAAGTGCCGCATCAAGCTGGTGGAGGGAGAGTTGGAATCCTACCCCAGCCGCCATATTTCCGACGAAGAATATGCCGAAGGCTGGCGCCTGAGCTGCAGCTCGAAGGTCGTCGGCAACTGCACCGTGTTCGTTCCGGACATCGCCAGCGCCTACCAGTCCCGGATGAAGACCGCCGATTTGAGCAGCCCGCAGGAGGTCGCCATTTTTGACGCCTGCCAGAGCCAGCTGAAACAAAGCGGCATTCACTTTACCAATCAGTTCCGGGCGGTGGTCGTGACCATGGCCGAGCCGAGTCTGGACGACACCATGCCCGACAACGAGCGCCTGACATGGGCGCTTGAGGAAGCGCTGGGCGTAGAGAAGGTGGAGATTCCCTTCTGCGTCATGGTGAAGCTGGCCCACGTTCTGCGGGAAAACAGCTTCCACGTGTGCGTGAAGGGCGAACTTCTGGGCGATACCTTCCGCTGTATGGAAGTTTGCGCCCCGGAGGACACCGCGATTGTCGGCTGCGCCATCGACATCGGCACCACCACGGTCACCATGGTACTGACCGATCTGACCACAGGCAAGATTCTGGCGAAGGGCTCCTCCGGCAACGGCCAGATCCGCTACGGCGCGGACGTCATCAACCGTATCATCGAGCAGGGCAAGCCCGGCGGCAGGAAAAAGCTTCAGGACGCCATCCTGAAAGAGACTCTGAACCCCATCATTGCCAATCTGTGCAAGTCCGCGGGGGTCACATGCCCGTCCATTCTGCGCATGAGCGTGGGCGCGAATACCACCATGAACCACCTGCTGGTGGGCGTGGATGCCCAGAGCGTCCGCATGGATCCGTACATCCCCAGCTTCTTCCTCTGGAACGGACTGCTGGCGCAGGACTTGAAGATTCCCGCCAACCCCCTCGCGCCGGTACTCATCGCCCCCAACATCGGTTCCTACGTGGGCGGCGACATCACCGCCGGTACGCTGGCCTCCGGCATCTGGGACAGCGACGCGCTGAGCCTGTTCATCGACCTTGGCACCAACGGCGAGATCGTGTTCGGCAACCGGGATTTCCTTGTGAGCTGCGCCTGTTCTGCCGGCCCCGCCTTTGAGGGCGGCGACATTTCCTGCGGTATGCGCGCCACGGACGGCGCCATCGAAGCCTGCACCGTTGACAAAGTGACCATGGAACCCACCGTTTCCATCGTGGGCGACGAAGGACAGAAGGCCGTCGGCATCTGCGGCAGCGGCATCATCGACATCATTTCCGAGCTGTACCGCTGCGGCATCGTCAACGCCAAGGGCCTGTTCATCCGGGAGGGCGAGCGCGTCCGCCGGGATCATCATGGCATGGGCCGCTATGTTATTGCCTTTGAAAACGAAAGCGAGACCGGCCGGGAGGTGTCCATCAATGAAGTGGACATCGACAACTTCATTCGTGCCAAGGGCGCGATCTTCTCCGCCATCGCAACATTGCTGCAAAGCGTGGATATGCCCGTGGAAGCCATCGAGGACGTCTATGTCGCAGGCGGCATCGGCTCCGGTATCAACATGAAGAACGCGGTGAATATCGGCATGTTCCCGGATGTGGAGCTGGAAAAGTTTCACTACATCGGCAACTCCTCTCTGGCTGGCGCTTACGCCATGGTCATGAGTGACGAAGCCGCCGCAAAAACGGCGGAAGTGGCCGCAAACATGACCTATCTGGAGCTTTCCACATACCCCGGCTACATGGATTCCTTTGTAGCTGCCTGCTTCCTGCCCCATACGGACAAGCGGCTGTTCCCCCACTCCGTTCAGGAGGCGTAACATGCTGGAGGGAATGCACCATGTGGCGGTGATTGCTTCGGAGGAAGCCCGAACCCTGGATTTTTATGTCAACAAGCTGGGGTTCACTCTGGAGAGCCAAGTCTGGAGGCCGGAGCAGCGGGATTATCTGCGGATGCTGCGGCTGGGGAATTTGGTGCTGGAGCTGTTCATCAAGCCCGACGCTCCTGCCCGGCTGACTCTGCCAGAGGCTCTGGGTCTACGGCATTTGGCCTTCCGGGTAACGAACATTCAGGCGGCTCGGGACTGGCTGAACGCACAGGGCATCGAGACGGAACCGATTCACGAGGACAAGGCAAACGGAGGGCACTATGTATTCTTCCGGGATCCCGACGGTCTGCCTCTGGAACTACACGATTAAGGAATAAGGAATATGCAAGTAGAAAACCACAAAGAAGAAGCCCCCTTTGCCCATTATGCGGAGCTGTTCCGCGATCTGAATCCCGCCGCCGTGACGGCGAGACTGTCGGACGTCCGCTGGGACGGGAAGGAATTCACCCTCAGTCTTCTGGGCAGGGCGTTTGCCATTGTCCACCCGGACTATGCCATCCGTGCGCTGGACGGCGGGGCGCTGCCGCCGCTGCCCTCCCAGACGTTTCTGCTGCGCTATCTGCTGGAAAGCAAAGATGTGGTCTGGCAGGGGCAGTGGAAGACCTTCCGGGAGATGCCCTGGGGGGAGATGTACATCAAGCCCTACACCGGCCGTGTGCTGACCCGTGCGGCCTTCACCTTCGGCACCCGGCTGCCGGCGTTCAAGGCTGCCTGCGAAAAAATGCAGGCGCTGCCCATGAAGCACGGAGACGCGGGCTATCAGTTCGACCTGATCGGCGGCTATCGGATGCAGATTCTCGTCTGGGAAGGGGATGATGAATTCCCCCCCAACGCGCAGGTGCTCTATTCCGACAATTTTGCGGAAGGCTTTGCCGCGGAAGATCGGGTCGTGGCGGGAGATATTCTGATCTCCACGATCAAAAGCCAGATGTAATACTGAACTCCAATTAAAATCTTAAAAAAGATTTTAATTGCCTGAAGGGCGTGGAGTTCATATGAGACTTGTTTTGTGATTTCTTTCCTTATAAATCATAAAACAGGCAGCGCCTGTCTCTTATACACATCTCCGAGCCCACGAGACATGCGCAGATCTCG
>ENA-OZZS01000085-OZZS01000085.1-human-gut-metagenome-genome-assembly--contig:-NODE-85-length-21039-cov-4.859750_pt1 | contig 21039 bp, 19 predicted proteins | sample MGYA00244940_ERZ654152 | MGnify/ENA primary metagenome ERZ654152 (study PRJEB26926, sample SAMN06165029) | human gut metagenome | biome: ENVO:00009003; feature: ENVO:2100002; material: ENVO:00002003... | reverse complement strand
GCCCGGGAGCGCTGCATGGCGCGGCCCGGCATCATCCTCTACGGCTACGACCCCAGCGACGAGGTGCGCTTTGGGCAGTTCCGGCCGGTGATGACCCTCAAGACCGTGGTGAGCATGATCAAGGAAATGCAGCCCGGTCAGAGCGCCAGCTATGGCCGCCGCTTCACCGCCGAAAAGCCCACGCTGGTGGCCACCCTGTGCACCGGTTATGCGGACGGTTATCCCCGCCAGCTGAGCTGCGGCAAGGGCATCGTGGAGATCCACGGCACCCCCTGCCCCGTGCTGGGCCGGGTCTGCATGGATCAGCTCATGGTGGACGTCACCGCCCTGCCGGATGTGCAGGAGGGAGACGAGGCGATCCTCTGGGGCGGCGAAGTCAGCGACAGCGCCGAGGACATCGCCCGCAAGACCGATACCATTTCCTACGAGGTGCTCTGCGGTGTTTCCCGCCGGGTGCCCCGCGTTTACCTTGAACAGGGCCGGATCACGGCCGTCGAGGACTGGATCTTACAATAACCCACCCACTATTTTCCGTTGGAGGAACAGATGGCAAGAGACAACATCCGCAATTTTTGCATCATCGCACACATCGACCACGGCAAGTCCACCCTGTCGGACCGCATTCTGGAACTGACCAAGAGCGTGGACGAGCGCACTATGGAGGATCAGATCCTCGACAACATGGACATCGAGCGGGAACGCGGCATCACCATCAAGGCTCGCGCCGTTACCATGAACTACACCGCCAAGGACGGCAAGACCTACGAGTTCAACCTCATCGACACGCCGGGCCATGTGGACTTCGCCTACGAGGTCAGCCGCAGTCTGGCCGCCTGTGAGGGCGCGATCCTCGTCGTGGACGCCACGCAGGGCGTTGAGGCCCAGACCCTCGCCAACACCTATATGGCCTTGGAGCACGACTTGGAGCTGGTGCCCATCCTGAACAAGATCGACCTGCCCTCCGCCCACCCGGACGAGGTGGCGCAGGAAGTGGAAGACGTCATCGGTCTGCCCTGCATGGACGCGCCCCGCGTCTCCGCCAAGACCGGCCTGAACATCGATCAGGTGCTGGAACGGGTGGTCAGCGACATCCCTGCCCCCACCGGCGACCCGGACGCCCCCCTCAAGGCCCTGATCTTTGACAGCATCTACGACAGCTACAAGGGCGTCATCGTCTACATCCGCGTCTTCGAAGGTACCGTCAAGCCCGGCGACACCATCCGCCTGATGGCCACCGGCGCCCAGTTCACGCTGGTGGAAGTCGGCCACATGGGTGCCACCAGCCTGACCCCCTGCGGCCAGCTCCAAGCCGGTGAAGTCGGTTATCTGACCGCCAGCATCAAGACCGTGCAGGACACCCGCGTGGGCGATACCGTCACGCTGGCCAATAATCCCACCGCCGAAGCACTGCCCGGCTACCGTCAGGTCAAGCCCATGGTGTTCTGCGGCATCTACCCCGCCGACGGCGCCAAATATCAGGATTTACGGGACGCGCTGGAAAAACTGAAGCTCAACGACGCCTCCATGAGCTACGAGCCGGAAAGCTCCATCGCCCTGGGCTTCGGCTTCCGCTGCGGCTTCCTCGGTCTGCTGCATATGGAGATCATTCAGGAGCGTCTGGAACGGGAATACAATCTCGACCTCATCACCACCGCTCCCAACGTCGTCTACCGGATAACGAAGACCAACGGCGAATCCATGTACGTCTACACGCCTCTGGACTACCCCGACCCGGCGGACATCCAGCTGGCCGAGGAGCCTTACGCCAAGGTCAGCCTGATCTCCCCACAGGAATACGTGGGCAATATCATGGAGCTGTGTCAGAACCGCCGGGGCGAATTCAAGGACATGGTGTATCTGGACGCCAGCCGCGTGGAGCTGCACTACGAAATGCCCCTGAACGAGATCATCTACGACTTCTTCGACGCCCTGAAGTCCCGCACCCGGGGCTACGGCAGTCTGGACTACGAGCTGATCGGCTACCGCCCCAGCCGTCTGGTGAAGCTGGACATCCTGCTCAACGGCGACGTTGTGGACGCCCTGAGCTTCATCCTCTTTGCGGACAACGCCTATCCCCGCGCCCGGAAGATCTGCGAAAAGCTGAAGGAGAACATCCCCCGCGCCCAGTTTGAAATCCCCGTTCAGGCCGCCATCGGCGGCAAGGTCATCGCCCGGGAGACCATCAAGGCGCTGCGCAAGGACGTTCTCGCCAAGTGCTACGGCGGCGACATCACCCGTAAGAAGAAGCTGCTGGAAAAGCAGAAGGAAGGCAAGAAGCGGATGCGTACCTTTGGCACCGTCGCGGTTCCTTCCGAAGCCTTCATGGCCGTCCTCAAGCTGGACGAAGATTGACAGTTTTCTCACATTCTCAACACCCGGAGGTATCCCATGCCGATTCTCAATAAACGTGCGAACAAAACGCCCCTCGGACTTTACGTCCATGTCCCCTTCTGCCGCAGCAAGTGCCAGTACTGCGACTTCTACTCCATGGCCACCAAGGACGACAAGCTGATGGACGGCTATCTGGACGCGGTATGCGACCATATCAAGGAAGCCGGTGAGCTGGCCCCCGGCTACAAGGTGGACTCCGTCTACTTTGGCGGCGGCACCCCCTCCTTCTTCGGTGCCGACGGTCTGGCCGTGATCCTCACCACCATCCGCCGGAACTTCGACGTGGTGCCGGATGCCGAGATCTCCGTGGAGTGCAACCCGGATTCCGTCTCCGACCGGCTGCTCCACCGGCTCTACGCCGAGGGCTTCAACCGGGTCAGTCTGGGCGTTCAGTCCGACGACGATGAAATTCTGAAAAAGCTCGGCCGCCCCCACACCTACGCCCAGGCCGCCACCGCCTACCAGCGCATCCGCAAGGCGGGTTTTCGCAACGTGTCCATCGACCTGATGTACGGCCTGCCCGGGCAGGACCTGCAGGACTGGCAGGAAACGCTGGACAACGTCCTGCGCCTGAACCCGGAACACGTCAGCTGCTACGCCCTGAAAATCGAGGAAGGCACCCCCTTCTATGACTACAAGGAAATGCTGAACCTCCCTGACGACGAGACGCAGGCAGACATGTACCTCGCCGCCGTGGAAGCCCTCCGCAGCCGCGGCTTCCGGCAGTACGAAATTTCCAATTTTGCCCGGAAGGGTCTGTACTCCCGGCACAACATGAAATACTGGACAGGCGGCGAATATCTGGGCTTCGGCCCCAGCGCCAGCTCGGACTTTGCCGGAAAGCGCTTCACCCTGAAACGGGACTTGCAGGAATACATCGCCGGTATCCGGGACGGCGGCGACATTATGGAGGATTTACAGGAGATCCCCATGCGGGAGCGGGCGGGCGAGTATCTGATGCTTCGTCTGCGCACCAGTCAGGGCATCAGCGCCGCGGAATACGAAAAGCTGTTCCTGCTGCCCTTCGCCCCGCTGGAAGATGTACTGGAAAAGCGCCGCCGCTACTATCAGGCGACCCAGAACGACTCCGGCCGCTGGGTGCTGACCCCTCAGGGGTATCTGGTCAGCAACGACATCATCACGGACCTTTTGATCGCGCAGGACAGCTCCCACCCGCTCAAGCGGATATAACGTCGTATCCGCCCGAAATTTACAACGATTTTGCCGCCGGGGAATTGACATTTTTCCCGGCGGCATGTATAATGTATGCGCTAAGGAAGCTCTGATTAAATCGACAAGAGCTGTGGGCGAGAGATTTTTCGGCCAATCGAGGCATCGAAAGCGGGGAAATACTGTATGTATTTCCCGCTTTCGATACCGAAGAGTGGGCGGAAAAGATCCGCTCACAGCCGCAGGCGATTTATTCAGAGTTTCCGTGAGTTCCGGTTTCCCGGAAAAGTAAACCCAAAGACGGAAACGTCTTTTGAAAGAAAGGAAATTTGCCATGATTTACAGTGCAGAAGTACAGAATATGTGCTCCGTGGCTAAGGGCGCCTACCACGGCCCCGCTCCCATCCCCGAAGAGGGCAAGTGGGTTCAGGCCAAGGAGATCAAGGACATCAGCGGCTTTACCCATGGTATCGGCTGGTGTGCTCCGCAGCAGGGTGCCTGCAAGCTGACCCTGAACATCAAGGAGGGCGTCATTGAGGAAGCTCTGGTGGAGACCATCGGCTGCTCCGGCATGACCCATTCCGCCGCTATGGCCGCCGAAATTCTCATCGGCAAGACCATCCTCGAGGCTCTGAACACCGATCTGGTGTGCGACGCCATCAACACCGCCATGCGGGAGCTGTTCCTGCAGATCGTTTACGGCCGCAGCCAGTCTGCGTTCTCCGAGGGCGGTCTGGTCGTGGGCGCTTCTCTGGAAGACTTGGGCAAGGGTCTGCGCAGTCAGGTGGGCACCATGTTCGCCACCAAGTCCAAGGGTCCCCGTTACCTGGAAATGGCCGAGGGCTATGTCACCCGCGTTGCTCTGGACGACGATAACCTGATCATCGGCTATGAGTTTGTAAACCTGGGCAAGATGATGGACTTCATGAAGAAGGGCGACGACGCCAACACCGCCTACAAGAAGGCTATGGGTCACTACGGCCGCTTCGACAACGCGCCCAAGTACATCGACCCCCGTCAGGAATAAGAGGAGGACGAAACAATGGCTTTGTTTGAAAGTTACGAAAGAAGAATTGACAAGATCAACGGCGTCCTCGCTCAGTACGGCATCTCCTCCGTGGAAGAGTGCCGCGAGATCTGCAAGGCGAAGGGCTTCGACCCCTACGAGATCGTCAAGGGCATTCAGCCCATCTGCTTTGAGAACGCCTGCTGGGCTTACACCGTGGGCGCTGCCATCGCTCTGAAGAAGAACGTCAAGACCGCCGCTGAGGCCGCCGAGGCCATCGGTATCGGCCTGCAGGCTTTCTGCATCGACGGTTCCGTCGCCGAGGACCGCAAGGTCGGTCTGGGCCACGGCAATCTGGGCGCCATGCTGCTGCGGGACGAGACCAAGTGCTTCGCTTTCCTTGCCGGTCATGAGTCCTTCGCCGCTGCCGAAGGCGCTATCGGCATTGCCCGCTCCGCCAACAAGGCTCGTAAGGAGCCCCTGCGGGTCATCCTGAACGGTCTGGGCAAGGACGCCGCCCAGATCATCTCCCGGATCAACGGCTTTACCTATGTGCAGACCAAGTTTGACTACTACACCGGCGAGCTGAAGATCGTCAAGGAGTACAAGTACTCCGACGGCGAGCGCGCGGCTGTCCGCTGCTTCGGTGCTGACGACGTCCGCGAGGGCGTGGCCATCATGCACCACGAGGGCGTGGACGTTTCCATCACCGGCAACTCCACCAATCCCACCCGTTTCCAGCATCCCGTTGCCGGCACCTACAAGAAAGAGTGCATCGAGCAGGGCAAGAAGTACTTCTCCGTGGCCTCCGGCGGCGGCACGGGTCGTACCCTGCATCCCGACAACATGGCGGCCGGCCCCGCTTCCTACGGCATGACCGACACCATGGGCCGTATGCATTCCGACGCTCAGTTTGCCGGTTCCTCCTCCGTGCCTGCCCACGTGGAAATGATGGGCTTCCTGGGCATGGGCAACAACCCCATGGTCGGCGCTACCGTTTCCGTGGCTGTTGCTGTTGAGGAAGCGCTGAAGAAGTAAGGGAACACTTTCCTTTCCCAAGTAACAAACAAAGAAGCACATCCTGCCTGAGAAATTGGGCTGGGTGTGCTTTTTTATTCGTGTCAAAAGAATAATATTTTACAAAACGCCTTGAATCTTATGCGCAGATGTGATACTATGGGTTTGCCAAACAAGTTGAATATTCATTTAGAGTTTAGAGTAGTTCTCCACAGAGGGATACTATGCCCTTTTTGCACCCATTTTTTGAATTTGGTAAAAACGCAAATTCCGTGAAGTGGGTACGTGGGGGGTTACTCTCGCTCTATTTCAACTTGTTTGGCGACAATTGGAGTCTGCGTTTTTCAGTGCGCTGACTTCGGTTGGCGCACTTTTTTATTTTATGAGGAGGTAATGTCAAAATGAAACGGGTCTTTTTAACAATCGCGGTAATTCTTGTTCTGGGTACAATACTGGTAGGGTTATCCGGATGCGGCCATACCCACGAATGGGAAGAAGCATCATGCGAAGCGCCCAAAACGTGCAAAAGCTGTGGCGAAACCGAGGGCACGGCATTAAGCCATGAGTGGGTAGAAGCAACATGTCTGGAGCCAAAGCATTGTGTACGATGCGGCGCTGTTGAAGGAAAAAAGGCCGAGCACATTTGGAGCGAAGCGACCTGCACAGAACCAAAAACCTGTACTGTTTGTGGAGAAACCAGCGGCGACCCATTAGGGCATTCCGTAACAGAGTGGACAACAACGAAAGAAGCCACTTGTTCCGAGGAAGGTAAACGCACAGGTACTTGTCAGAGATGCTCAAAAGAATGTGAGGAAACCATTGAAAAGATCCCGCATACTGTCGGTGATTGGGAAGTGGTAGTTGACTACATCTTCAACCCAGACGGAACCGTTCAAGCAGGCCGCGAAGCTACCGTCTGTACAATCTGTGGAGAAGAAACAGAAACCCGGGAATACACAGTGGAACTGACACTCAGCCAAAAAAATGCCGTGATATGTGCCTACGATACACTATCGTACTTCCATTGTGGTGCTTCTTATATGGTTAACACCGTATTAGTAGAGTGGAACAGCTTCCCCGTCGCTGACGCAAAGCTGGCCGTCGCACATATGGATGTTGACTGGGATGAACAGGCAGTTTTATTTGCAAGAGAAAACTGCGATGGAGCTTCTAAGGCAGGTTTGGCTCAGGAAATGAGATGGAACGGCTTTAATAACGACCAGATCGAATATGCAATGGCAGAAATTGGTTATTAAAATTCTTTGCTAAATTAAGTGTAAGTTAAAAAAACGGACATTCCATATGGCAAAACCGCAGGTTCAGGCTGTCGCCTGAACCTGCGGTTTATTACATTCTTCCTCAATCCTCGTCCCAGTTGTGCCAGACGTTTTGGACGTCGTCGTCGTCGTCCATGATGTCCAGCAGCTTCTCCATCAGGGAGATCTGCTCCGGGTCGGTGAGCTTCTGGTAGTTCTGGGGTACCATTTCGATCTGAGCGGATACGAAGCTGTAGCCCTTCTGCGTCATGGCGTCGGCCACGGCGTTGAAATCGTCGGGGTCTGTGTACACGGTGAACACGTCGTCCTCGGCCTCGAAATCATCCGCGCCGCAGTCCATGGCGTCCATCATGACCTGGTCTTCCTCGTAGTCGCCGTCCTCGTTGTCGATCACCAGCACGCCCTTCTTGTCGAAGGACCAGCTGACGCAGCCCGTCGCGCCCAGATTGCCGCCGAATTTGTCGAAGTGGTGGCGCATGGAACCGGCGGTGCGGTTGCGGTTGTCGGTCATGGTCTCCACGATCACCGCCACGCCGCCGGGGCCGTAGCCCTCGTAGGTGATGGTCTCGTAGTTGTCGCCGCCCGCGCCTGCCGCCTTCTCCAGGCAGCGCTTGATGTTGTCGTTGGGCATGTTGGCGGCCTTGGCCTTGGTGATGACGGTGGCCAGACGGGAGTTATAGGCGGGGTCTGCACTGCCGCCCTCCTTCACCGCGACGATCAGCTCTTTGGCGATCTTGGTGAAGGCTGCCGCGCGCTTGGCGTCCTGCGCGCCCTTGGTTTTCTGGATGTTATGCCATTTGGAATGTCCGGACATAGGTATATCTTCCCTTCAGCGAGTATATTCAAAAATCTTATCTATTTTATCAGAATCCGTGACAAAAATCAACACTTTCTCAATAGAATTTCATGCAGTCCCGGTGGGTTTCGGAAATTTTCACCTGAACCTCCGGGAACGCGGCGGCGATTTTCTCCGCCAGCACGGCCACAACGGGGTTCTCCGTAGCAAAATGCCCCGCGTCGATCAGATTCATCCCCAGCGCCTGCGCGTCCCAGAACTCATTGTACTTGATGTCCGCGGTGACGAAGGTGTCGCACCCAGCCTCGAAGGCGCTCATCAGCTCGTCGGAGCAATGCCCGCCGCCCACCGCCACCACGCGAACCGGCTTGCCGCCGTCCACGTAGCGCAGTCCCTCGGCGTTCAGGCTGCTCTTGACGGTTTCCAGAAATTGGGAAAGAGGCTGCTCCTCTACCCTGCCCCGGCGCAGAAGTCCCCACTGCCGTCCCTGGTCGTCCCGGAAAAAGGGTGGAATAGTCTCTACGTCTTTCAGTCCCAGGGTGGCCGCCAGCACGTCGTTGACGCCCCCCGGGGCGCAGTCCAGATTGGTGTGGGCATTGACGGCGCTAATGCCGTGGCGGCAAAGGGTCATGATGCTCCGGCCGACGGTCGTTTCCTCCGTCACGGATTTGAGCGGGTCGAAAATGATCGGGTGGTGGGTGACGATCAGCTCCGCGCCCCACTCTACCGCCTCCCGGCACACCCCCTCGAAGGGGTCGAGCGCCACGAGAACCTTGGTAACGGGGGTCTCCCGGCTGCCGCAGAGCAGCCCCACATTGTCCCAGTCCATTTTCATGTAGGTTGGGGCAAGGGTTTCTACGTACTTGAGAATGTCAGCTACAGTCGTCATCGGTCAGTTCCTCCAAAATCGCTTTGTAGTGCCTGTATTTTTCCTCGTCCCCGCCGGACAGGCCCTCAACGGTCTTGCGAAGGCCGGAAAGCACACTCTCCCGGAAAGCCGGAAGCAGTTCGCTGCCGCTGCGGCGCAGTGCCGGGGTGATGTAATACTCGCCGTCGGTCAGCGTCTCCCCGGGGGCGTAGACCACTTCCATGACGGGGTAGATGAATTTCCCGTCCTTCGCCAGCGTCTCCCGGCGGATGGTGTAGCCCTGACGGTACAGATACCGGCGCAGCTCCGGCCGCTTGCTCTGGCACTGGAGGATCAGCCGGTAGCGTTCGCTTTTCAACCATGGCGCGGCGTCCAGAATGGACATCATGGTGTCCGCCCCCATCCCCGCACAGACCATGCAGTCAAATTCCCGGGGGACATCGCGGATGCCGTCGGACAGGTAGAAGGACATCCTCTCCTTCACGCCGAATTTTTCCGCGTTGCGGACGGCGCTTTGCAGGGGCATTTCCCGGACGTCGGAGGCAATGACCGCGCTGGCGATGCCGTTTTTCAGGAGGTAAATGCCGAGATAACCGTGGTCACAGCCCACGTCCGCCACCCGGTCGCCGGGCTTGACATAGCCGCAGCAGGCCAGCAGCCGGTTGGAAAGGGGTATTTTCACGGGCGTCCCTCCTTCTATACGAAAAAAGCCATCCCGGCAATTGTCCGGGATGGCGCTGCCGGTATTTTATCCGTTCTGCTTCGCGGCTTCGTTGGCCTCGTAGGCTTCCAGGAAATTGTTCAGCTGGGCGAGGAACGGCTCGCAGTCCACACCGTGGACCATGCAGGCTTCCTCAACGGTCTCACCCCGGGAAGAGGGGCAGCCCAGGCAGTGCATACCGATGGCAAAGAACAGGGGTGCGGACTGGGGTGCGACGTCCAGAATGTCCCCGATGATGGTATCCTTTTCAATTTTTACAGCCATTATAATGACCTCCTTGTTTTTATCTGCGATTATTATAACCGCACACGCCGAAAAAAACAAGAGGGAAGTCACAAAAGATACGCAGCCTCTCCGCAGATTTTTTGTGGCGGGGTGGTCGATGATCAGAGCATCCGTCCTCGCCCATCCAGACAACACCCGCAAAATCCGCTTCTTTCCCCATAGAATTGGCCGGGCAGCGCTGCATCCCCTTTGACACGCCGTTTTCCTGTTCAGCCCCGACGTACCATGTGGTAAAACGCACCTTCTCCAATGGATGTTGTCTGTTGAATCGGCTCGCCGACAATGCGGAATCCCGCCTTTTCATAGCACCGGATCGCCCGCTGATTCCATGTTCTGACTTCCAGGTACATAGGTTTCCCGGGAAACAGCGTCTGCGAAATTTCCCACGCTGTCCGGGTCATCTGCTGCCCGTAGCCCTTGCCGCAGCAATCGGGATTCGCCCCGATTCCGAAGAACACCTCCGGGTCTTCCCCGTTCAGATTGATAAAGCCGACCAGATCTTTCCCGTCATAAAAGGAATACAAATGGTTCTCCGGATTCGCAAACCCGAACCCCCGCTTTTTCTGTTCCTCATAGGAAAGGCTGTTGTAAATCGCATATTCCCCGGGATATTTCCACCGGGCGATGCAGTATTTTTCTTCTTCGGTCATTTTGTGATACTCAAGCATGTTCTTCCTCCTGAAAATGGTTTGATGCTCGGTTTACCCACTACATTATAGCAAGGAAACGGGAAAAATCAACCTGCCCGTATCGACCGTGTCCTTCCGATTTCATCAAAACAGTTCGCCCTCCAGCCTGAGAAGTCTTAGGCCGGAGGGCGTCGGTTCTGTTTTGCTTATTTCGTCTCGTTGGTGCCATAGTAGGCGTTGAGATACATCTGCTTGATCTCGCTCATGAGGGGATACCGGGGGTTCGCGCCGGTGCACTGGTCGTCGAACGCCTGCTCCACCATGCTGTCCAGACGGTTCAGGAAGTCGGTTTCGTCAATGCCGTAGTCCCGGATGGTCTTTTTGATGCCGATCTTGACCTTCAGCTCATCAATGGCCGAGATCAGGTTCTCCAGCTTCTCCTCGTCCGTGGTGCCGCCCAGCTTCAGATAGTCAGCGACCTCGGCGTACCGCGCCAGCGTGTGAGGATGGTCGTACTGGGAGAAGGTGCCCATCTTTGCCGGAACCTCGGCGGCGTTGAACCGCAGAACCTCGTCGATCATCAGAGCGTTAGCGACGCCGTGGGGCAGATGGTGGAACGCGCCCAGCTTGTGCGCCATGGAGTGGCACACGCCCAGGAAGGCGTTGGCGAAGGCCATACCGGCCATGCAGGCGGCGTTTGCCATGTTCTCGCGGGCTTTGGGGTCCTTCGCGCCGTTTTCATAGGCAGAGGGCAGGTTCTCAAAAATCAGCTTCAAACTCCGCAGCGCCAGACCGTCGGTGTAGTCCGTGGCCATCATGGATGCGTAGGCTTCCAGGGCGTGGGTCACGGCGTCGATGCCGGAGGCGGCGGTCAGACCCTTGGGGGCGTTCATCATCATGTCGGCGTCCACGATGGACATTTTCGGCAGCAACTCATAGTCCGCCAGCGGATACTTGACGCCGGTGGTTTCATCGGTGATGACGGCGAAGGGGGTCACCTCGGAGCCGGTACCGGCGGTGGTGGGGATGGCGACGAAATAGGCCTTTTCGCCCATCTTGGGGAAGGTGTAGACACGCTTGCGGATATCCACAAAGCGCATGGCCATGTCCTGGAAATCCGCCTCGGGATGCTCGTACAGAACCCACATGATCTTGCCCGCGTCCATGGCGGAGCCGCCGCCAATGGCGAGGATCAGGTCGGGCTTGAAGGCTGCCATCTGCGCTGCGCCCTCTCTGGCACAGGCGAGGGTGGGATCGGGAGCTACGTTGTAGAAGGTGGTGTGGGTGATCCCCATAGCGTCCAGCTTCTCCTCCACCGGCTTCGTGCAGCCGTTCTGGTACAGGAACGCGTCGGTGACGATGAATGCCTTCTTGTAATTTTTCAGCTCGGCCAAAGCCACCGGCAGGCAGCCCTTCTTGAAATAAACCTTTTCAGGCGCACGGAACCAGAGCATGTTCTCCCTCCTAATTGCCACAGTCTTGATGTTCAGCAGGTGCTTGATGCCCACGTTCTCGGAAACGGAGTTGCCGCCCCAGGAGCCGCAGCCCAGCGTCAGGGAGGGAGCCAGCTTGAAGTTGTACAGGTCGCCGATGCCGCCGTGGGAGGACGGAGTATTCACCAGAATGCGGCAGGCTTTCATTTTCTCCGCAAAGGCGTCCAGCTTCTCCTTCCCGCTCACCGTGTCCAGATAGACGGAAGCGGTGTGGCCGTAGCCGCCATCCTTGACAAGGATGTCCGCCTTGTTCATGGCGTCGGTGAAGTCGGACGCCCGGTACATGGCAAGCACGGGGGACAGCTTCTCGTGGGCAAAGGCTTCGGAGAGATCGGTGGAGGTCACTTCGCCGATGAGGATTTTGGTGCTTTCGGGGACGTCAACGCCCGCCAGCGCCGCGATGGTATGGGCGGACTGCCCCACGATCTTGGCGTTCAATGCGCCGTTAATCAGGATGGTTGCGCGAACCTTGTCGATTTCTTCCGCGTTCAGGACGTAGCAGCCGCGCTTGATGAATTCCGCCTTGACCCGGTCGTAGATGCTGTCCAGCACCACCACGCTTTGCTCGGAAGCGCAGATCATGCCGTTGTCAAAGGTCTTGGAATGGATGACGGAGGAAACCGCCAGCAGAATGTCGGCGCTGTCGTCAATGACGGCGGGGGTGTTGCCGGGGCCGACGCCCAGAGCGGGCTTGCCGGAGGAGTAGGCAGCCTTCACCATGCCGGGGCCGCCGGTGGCGAGGATCAGGTCGGCCTCCCGCATCACCTGATTGGTCAGCTCCAGAGAGGGCTTGTCTATCCACGCGATGATGCCTTCCGGCGCACCGGCGGCGACCGCCGCCTCCAGCACCACCCGTGCGGCGGCGATGGTGCAGCCCTTCGCCCGGGGGTGGGGGCTGATGATGATGCCGTTGCGGGTCTTCAGGGAAATCAGGGTCTTGAAAATGGCGGTAGAAGTGGGGTTCGTGGTGGGAATGACCGCCGCAATGACGCCGATAGGCTCGGCAATGCGCTGAATGCCGTAGGCCGTGTCTTCCTCAATGACACCGCAGGTCTTGGAATCCTTGTAGGCGTTGTAAATATATTCAGCGGCATAGTGGTTCTTGATGACCTTATCCTCCACTACGCCCATACCGGTTTCGGCTACGGCCTGCTTGGCCAGAGGAATGCGCATCTGATTGGCTGCGGTAGCGGCGGCCAGAAAAATTTTATCCACCTGCTCCTGCGTATAAGTGGCAAATTTCTCCTGTGCCGCGCGGCACTTTGCCAATGCTTCGGTCAGTTCCTGAGCGGTGGTTACGGGTGCATATGTTTTATCCATGAAAATCAACCTTTCCGAACATTGATTATCAGTATTTTGTTACCGATATATTACTATCGATATAATAGCACATATCTCTGAAAAGTCAATCCCCATTATGAAATTTATTCGTAGGCAGAAATAGCCGGGCTTTCGGAGCGTATCGCTCTGAAAGCCCGGCTGTGCCGTTTATTCATTACGTGCCAAGATAGGCCGCCTTCACCGCCTCGTTGGCCAGCAGCTCTTCGCCGCTGCCGTGGAGGGTGATCCGGCCGGTCTCCATGACGTAGCCGAGATTGGCGGTTTTCAGCGCCATGTTGGCGTTCTGCTCAATGAGCAGAACCGTCACGCCCTGCTTGTTGATCTCCTTGATGATCTCAAAAATGCCCTTGACGATGATGGGCGCAAGTCCCAGAGACGGCTCGTCCATCATGATGACCTTGGGGCGGCTCATCAGCGCACGGCCGACCGCCAGCATCTGCTGCTCGCCGCCGGACAGGGTGCCGCCCGCCTGCCATGAACGCTCTTTCAGCCGAGGAAACAGGTCAAATACCCAGTTCAAGTCCTCGGTCAGGTCGTCCTTGCGCAGGTACGCGCCGATTTTCAGGTTTTCCAGCACCGTCATGTCCGGGAAGATACGCCGTCCCTCGGGTACCAGCGTGATGCCCTTGGACACGATCAGGCTGGAATCCATGCCGGTGATGTCCTCGTCCAGAAAGGAGATTTTTCCCGCGGAGGGCTTCACCAGCCCCGCGATGGCGCGGAGGGTGGAGCTTTTGCCAGCGCCGTTGGCGCCGATCAGGGTCACGATCTCCCCTTCCGGCACGTCCAGACTGATGCCCCTCACCGCTTCGATTCCGCCGTAATGCACCTGCAAGTCCCGAATTTCCAGAATGTTACGCATCCTCCGTCACCCCCAAATACGCCTCGATCACGCGCTTGTTCTGCTGCACTTCCTTCGGCACGCCCCGGGCGATCTCACTGCCGAAGTCAATGACATAAATGTAGTCCGAAATCTTCATGACCAGATCCATGTGATGCTCAATAAGGAAGACCGTCAGATGGTGGCTGTCCCGAATCTCTTTGATGTACTCCGCCAGTTCCTGCGTCTCCTGCGGGTTCATGCCCGCCGCCGGTTCGTCCAGCAGCAGCAGCTTGGGGTCCGTCGCCAGAGCGCGGGCGATTTCCAGACGGCGCTGCAGGCCGTAGGGCAGGCTGGTTGCGATCTCGTCCTTGTACTGCTCCAGTCCCTGCTCTTTCAGCAGCTCCATGGTTTCTTCCCGCATTCTCGCTTCTTCCTTGGCGTTCGCCCGGAAAATGGCGGAAAATACGTTCTGCTTGGCACGCATATGCTTGGCCACCAGCACGTTTTCAAACACAGTCATGCTCTTCCACAGGCGGATGTTCTGGAAGGTACGGGCGATGCCCAAGGACACCACATGATCCGGAGTGGGGTCAATGTTGCGCTCGTTCGCATACTTTTCCCCGTTGGTTCCCAGATAGTTCTTTTTCATTTTGCCGGTGGGGTGGTTGCGGATCATGGTCTTGCCCATGAATTCCACCCGGCCGTTGGTCGGCTGATACACACCGGTGATGCAGTTAAAGGCCGTGGTCTTGCCCGCGCCGTTGGGGCCGATCAGAGCGACGATCTGACCCTCCGGCACGTCCAGAGACAGGTCATTCACAGCAACTACGCCGCCAAACTGCATGGTGATGTTTTCCATACGAAGAACGTTTGTTTCGCTCATGCCGCTTCAGTCCTCCTTTTCCGCCGCCGGGGCAGCCTTTTTCCGCTTTTTCAGCAGTCCGCCGATGCCCTTCCAGCTCAGCTCCTTCTCTCCCATGATGCCCTTGGAGAAGAACAGCACGATGATCATGATGACCACGGAGAATACGACCATCCGGAAACCGCTGCGCAGCAGGGGCACCTTGAACGAGCCGATATAGGTCTCCCGATCCAGAAACCGCAGCCACCACTCGGAGCAGGCCACGTACAGGAACGTGCCGATGACGGAGCCGGAAACGGAGCCGATGCCGCCGATGACCACGATCAGCAGAATCTCATAGGTCATGGTGGAGGTGAACACCTTCGCCTGCGCGTTGGCAACATACATGGCGAACAGCGCGCCGCCCACGCCGGAGAAGAAGCTGGAAATCACAAAGGAGAGCATCTTGTGCTTGAACAGGCTGATGCCCATGGCCTCCGCCGCCACCTCGTCATCCCGGATGGCCTTAAAGGCGCGGCCGTAGGAGGAGTTGATCAGCAGAACGATCAGGGCAATGCAGATGATCGCCACAAGGAAGGGAACGAATGTACTCAGCCGCAGAATCACCTGCCCCGCGCCGTTTTTGATATTGAAATCGGAGAAGGTGGGGAAACCTTTGATCATATTCGCGCCGTTGGTAATGGGGCCAAGGGTCTGCCACTGGAAAATGGCCCGCAGGATTTCGGCGAAGCCCAGTGTGGCAATGGCAAGGTAGTCGCTTTTCAGCCGCAGAACCGGCAGACCGATGAGCGCCGCGAACAGCGCGGCCACCAGTCCCGCGAGAATCAGTCCCACGAGAACGGCCAGAACCAGCGCCAGTCCGCCGCCGAAACCAGCGCTGCCCAGAAAGCTCTGGAACATATCCACCAGAGAAAACTTCACGGCCGAGCCGCCGTAGAGGTAGTAGACCTGATCCTTGGCAGCCATGGGAACGGTCAGGATGGCGTAGGTATACGCGCCCAACAGCATGAAGCCCGCCTGCCCCAGAGAGAACAGGCCGGTAAAGCCGTTGAGCAAATTCATGGAAACGGCCACCAGGGAATACACCGCGCCCTTTTTCAGCACGGTAAACAGCTGGCTGGTGGGAAGGAAGACCGCAGGCAGTCCGGGAATGCGGTCGCTGATGTTTTCCAGCAGGATAATCAGCAAAAGCAGCACCGAAATGGAGATCAGCGCGGCGAAGCTGCCGTTTTTGTTTGTTTTCTGTTTCAGCATATCCGGCACCTCCTTAAACCTTATCCGTGGCCTTTTCGCCAAAGAGTCCGGTGGGCTTGCAGGTCAGGATGATGATGAGCAGCGCGAAGGTGAAGGCATCAGAGAACACGGAAACATTCCATGCCGAGGGCAGGCCCTTGATGATGGTCTCGCAGATGCCGATCAGGAACGCGCCGATCACCGCGCCGGGGATGGAGCCGATGCCGCCGAACACCGCCGCCACGAAGGCTTTCAGTCCCGGCATGGCGCCCGCCGTGGGGGTAATGGCTGGATAAGTGGTGAAGTACAGAATGGAACCCACCACTGCCAGAGCAGAACCGATGACAAAGGTCATGGAAATGACATTGTTGATCTTGATGCCCATCAGCCGCGCCGTCTCAAAGTCCTTGGAAACGGCACGCATGGCCATGCCGATTTTGGTGTGGTTGATCAGCTGGGTCAGCAGCACGATCAGCACCAGCACCAGAACAGGGGTGATGATGACCACCAGCTTCGTGGAGGTGCCGACAATGTCGATGGTTTTGTTCAGAATTCCGATGGTGGGATAAGTCATGGGCTGGCCGCCGGTGACGTAGGTCGCAGTGTTTTCCAGCAGATAGCTGACGCCGATGGCGGAGATCATGACGGACATTCTCGGGGCATTGCGCAGGGGCTTATAGGCCGCCCGCTCAATGAAAAAGCCCAGCGCCACCGTCAGGATGATGACAACAGGAATTGCCACGTAGATCGGCAGCACGGCGGAAACATAAATACCCAGCAGACCGGCGACCATAAACACGTCGCCGTGGGCAAAGTTGATCAGGCGCAGAATGCCGTAGACCATGGTGTAGCCAATGGCGATCAACGCCAGCTGCCCGCCCAGGGAAATGCCGCTGAGCAGAATGGATACCATGTATTCCAGAGAAAACAGTTGTTCCACAGGGGTTCCTCCCTTTCTTTACGGAATCCCCGAAGAAGCCGTCAGCAGCCGCGCTCCGGACGGTTTTTTCAGAGATTCCCTGTCATAATAATACGACTGTTTGGCGGGGGGATTCGCCCCCCGCCAAACAATTCAATTGGAGATAATATCAGCTGCCGGAGCCGGTCTGGACGGTTTCCAGAACCCACGCGCCGCTGGCGGTGTCCGCCGCCTTGATGTAAGCGGTGTCGCGGATGGCGTCGCCCTGAGCGTCGAAGGCAATGGAGCCGGAAACGCCGGTGTAGGTGACGGAGGGCAGAGCAGCCATGATGGCGGCCTTGTCGCCGCTGTCGGCCTTCTTCATGGCCTCCAGAGCTACAAAGTAAGCGTCGTAGCCCATGGCGGTGACGGCGGAGATGGTGTCGTTGCCGCCGTTGGCAGCCAGCGCCTCGGAGCTGGCGTTGATGTACTCCTTAACGCCCGTATCAAACTCGGGAGCGCCGCCTTCCTGATAGAAGGTGGAGACGTACAGCTGCAGGTCGGTGCCCTTGATGGCTTCCAGAACCATGTTGTCGTCCAGCGTGTCGGAGCCGAGGAACGGAGCCTCAATGCCCAGAGACGCGGCCTGGGTGATGATCTGCACGGCGTAGGCGATGGAGACAGGGGTGAAGATAACGTCCGCGCCCTCGCTCTTGGCCTTGTTCAGGTAGGAGCCGAAATCGGAGTTGCCGGTGGGGAAGGAGTCGGTGATGACCTTGCCGCCCGCAGCCTCAAAGACCTTGGTGAAGAAGGCGATCAGGCCCTGGTCATACTCGTTGCCGCTCTCGCCCAGGCAGTAGGCGGTCTTGGCGCTGAACTTGCTCACGGCGAAGTTGGCCAGAACGTCGGCCTGGAAGTTATCCAGGAAGCAGATACGGAAGTAGTAGCTATTGCCCGCGGTGACGTTGGGGTTGGTGCAGGTGATGCCGATGGCGGGGATGCCGGCCTCTTCAAACTTGGGGCCGCCGGCCATGGAAACGCCGGAACCGTAGGAGCCCAGAACCACGGACACGCCCGCGCTGACCAGAGAGGAAGCAGCGGAGGGAGCCTTGTCGGTGGAGGAGCCGTTGTCGCCGTAGACCAGCTCAACCTTGTAGGTCTCGCCGCCCAGAGTGACCGTGGGCTCCTGGCTGTTGGCATACTGCATACCCAGGATCTCCTTCTTGCCGCCGGACGCAGAATCGCCGGAAGAAGGCTCAAACACGCCGATCTTGATGACCTTCTCGCCGGAAGCGGAGCCGCTGCCGGAAGAGGAGCAGGCACACAGGGACAGAGCCATGCACAGTACTAAGATAACAGCAATTACTCTTTTCATTTTCTTTACCTCCATTCAAAAGCAGCATCCATAGTCGGTGGACATCTGTTTTTGTGATATGGAAAATTATATATGAATTTCTGCAAAATTGCAATTGTAAATTACGATAGAAATTGGTGGCCGATCATTCATTTTTTGTTCAAATTTTACAAGCCTGTTTTCGGTTTATTGACAAGATGACCCGCGCCTGTTATAATACCTAACAATGTTAGCAAATTTCATTTTTCGCCCAGCCCCGAATGGTTTCCCCGTTTTGACACTCCGGTGCCTTTCTTCCCGGTGTCCGCACCATCGCCCGTGAAAGGCTTCTGCGAATTATGAGCGCCTCCCCGGAGGGCCGGCACCCGCTATGCAATGTCGCTCTCAGAAACTTGCAATACCCCGGCAATTTCACGCCGGAAACGCACTTAAGAAAAGGACGATGCCTATGAAAAATCAACACGAAGTGGAAAAACTGGCCTATGCGATGACCCGTCAGCGCTACTTGCTGAACCGGGACATCGTGCACGACCTGTTCACGGAGCTGTCCCTTTCCGACTACATTGCCCTCCACAGCATTGCGGAAGCTGCCGGTCAGGGTGGGTCAGCGGAGCAAACCTACCTGCGGGATTTGGCCGAGCGACTGGAAATGCCCATACCCAAGGCGTCCAAAATGGTCCGCAAACTCCATGAACGGGGACTGGTTTTCTGGTCCCACAGCGGAGACGGGCGCGACGGCACCTACGTCGTCATCACCGATTCCGGCGTCCGGGCCATGGAGCGGCAGGCAAATATCCTGAACGCCTACTACAGCCGGGTAATCGAGGCCTTCGGCTACGAAAATCTGAAGAGCCTTCTGGAGCAGATTTCCCGTCTGGAGGACGTTATGAACGAAGTATTTACGAAAGGAGCGGCCAGCCATGGACTTGACCCAGTTAAATGACTACACGACCCGCAGCGAGGCGGTGTGCCGCCGGAACGACACCATCTCCCCCCGGCTGTACGAGGAATACGGTGTCAAAAAGGGGCTTCGGGACGAAAACGGCAACGGCGTTCTCGCCGGACTGACGAACATTTCCAAGATCACGTCCTCCAAAATTGTGGACGGCAAAAAGGTTCCCTGCGACGGCCAACTCTGGTACCGGGGCTACCGGGTGGAAGACCTGATCGGCAGCCTTGGGGAAACGGAGCTTGGCTACGAAAAGATCGCCTATCTTCTGCTCATGGGACAGATGCCGGACAGCGCCGCCGCGGAAGAATTCCGGAGGCTGCTGGGCGAGTGCAGGACGCTCCCCACCAACTTCACCCGGGACGTCATCATGAAAGCCCCCGGCAAGGACATCATGAACTCCATGACCCGGGGCATTCTGACGCTGGCGTCCTACGACGAGCGCGCCATCGACACCAGCGTCAGCAATTCCCTCCGGCAGTGCATCCAGCTGATCGCCGAATTCCCGCTGCTGGCCGTTTATGGATACCACGCCTACAACTACTATGAAAATATGGACAGCATGGTCATTCACCGGCCTGACCCCGCCCTTTCCACGGCGGAAAATCTTCTGATGATGCTCCGCCCGAATAAAAAGTACACCGCCACGGAAGCAAAGGTGCTGGACACGGCGCTGATTCTCCACATGGAGCACGGCGGCGGCAACAATTCCACCTTCACCACCCGTGTCATCACCTCCTCCGGTTCCGACACCTATTCCACCATCGCGGCGGCTATGTCCTCCCTGAAAGGCCCCAAGCACGGCGGCGCCAACATCAAGGTCATGGAAATGATGGAGGACATCCGCCTGCACGTCCCCGACTGCTCGGACAAGGAGGCTCTGGAGGATTATCTCGCGAAGATCATCAATAAGGAAGCCTTCGACCGGAAGGGGCTTGTATACGGCATGGGTCACGCCGTCTATTCCCTGTCCGACCCCAGAGAGCGGATTTTCAAGGGCTATGTGGAAAAGCTCGCCGCCGAAAAGGGGCGCGGGGACGACCTGACGCTGTACCGCAACGTGGAGGAGCTTGCCCCTCAGCTGATCGCGAAGCACCGGCGGATCTACAAGGGCGTCAGCCCCAACGTGGACTTTTACAGCGGCTTTGTCTACGACATGCTGGGAATTCCTCAGGAGCTGTACACGGCCATGTTCGCCGTGGCGAGAATCGTGGGATGGAGCGCCCACCGGATCGAGGAGCTGATCTGCATGGATAAGATCATCCGCCCAGCGTACATGAGCGTCATGGAAGAACGGGAGTGATTTTGGCAGCATGGACTATTCGTTACTTGCCGGGCAGCTTCTCAATGTGCAGGCGAATCTCCTGCAGGTCCCGGCCTATCAGCAGCTTTCCAAGATGGTGCGTGGAGAGCTGTTCGTTCTGAACTATCTCGCCACCCACAAGACGGCGATCCATCCCAAGGAACTCAGCAAAAAGATGGCCGTCAGCACCGCCCGTGTCACCTTTCTTTTGCATCACATGGAGGAAAAGGGACTGATCGCCCGCTCCTCCGATTTAAGCGACAACCGGCAGATTTTTGTCCGGCTGACAGAAAACGGGGTAAATGCGATACAGAAAGCCCGGGCGGAGGTCATCTCCCGGGTATCGTCCCTGCTGGAAGCACTCGGCCCCGAGGACGCCCGGGAATATATCCGCATTCAGGAAAAGATTCTGGACAATTTTCTGGGAAATTCTTAAAAACCACTTTATACACGCGGGATCCGCGGGGAGCACACTTTCCCCCGCAGAACCCACTTCTTTTTTGGAACGATGCCCACATTTTCCTCTGTACATTTTGGGATTTCCGTGTTATACTAAGGCTGTAATAATCGAAATTATGTTTGCAATAATACTATTTCTTAATAAAATGATTTCATCATTTTAT
>ENA-OZZS01000082-OZZS01000082.1-human-gut-metagenome-genome-assembly--contig:-NODE-82-length-21803-cov-12.288762_pt1 | contig 21803 bp, 23 predicted proteins | sample MGYA00244940_ERZ654152 | MGnify/ENA primary metagenome ERZ654152 (study PRJEB26926, sample SAMN06165029) | human gut metagenome | biome: ENVO:00009003; feature: ENVO:2100002; material: ENVO:00002003... | reverse complement strand
AATGTTGAAATAATTAGATCAGGAAAGTATAAAATAATTTTGAACAGTTACTTAAATAATACCATATGGCAAAGAAAGAATACTTTCCCACGATAGGAAAAATCAAATTCGAGGGAACACAGAGCTACAACCCGCTGGCGTTCCGCTATTACGACGCAGAGCGCACCGTGCTCGGGCGCCCCATGAAAGAATGGCTGAAATTCGCCATGGCATGGTGGCATACCCTCACTGCCGAAGGTGGCGACCAGTTTGGCGGAGGCACCAAGAAATTCCCCTGGAATGATGCGCCCGACGCCATGACGGCGGCAAAACAGCGCGCTGATGCCGGATTCGAAATCATGCAGAAGCTCGGCATCGAGTATTTCTGCTTCCACGACTTGGACCTCATCGGCGACCCGGCCGACATCGACGAATACCAGAGCCGTATGGCCGAAATCACCGAATACCTCAAGAGACTGATGGCCGAGACGGGCATAAAGAACCTCTGGGGCACGGCCAACGTGTTCGGCAACGGCCGCTACATGAACGGCGCAGCCACCAATCCCGACTTCGACGTAGTGGCCCGCGCAGCCGTACAGATCAAGGGTGCCATCGATGCCACGATAGCCCTCGGCGGCAGCAACTACGTGTTCTGGGGCGGCCGCGAAGGCTACATGAGCCTGCTCAACACCGACCAGAAGCGAGAAAAGGACCATCTGGCAATGATGCTGAAAATGGCCCGCGACTACGCCCGCTCCAAAGGTTTCACCGGCACTTTCCTCATCGAGCCCAAGCCCATGGAACCCTCCAAACACCAGTATGACGTCGATACGGAAACCGTAATAGGATTCCTTAAAGCTCATGGCCTCGATAAAGACTTCAAGGTGAACATCGAGGTGAACCACGCCACGCTCGCCGGCCATACATTTGAGCATGAACTGGCTGTGGCCGTCGACAACGGGATGCTCGGCTCAATCGATGCCAACCGCGGCGACTATCAGAACGGCTGGGATACCGACCAGTTCCCCATCGACAACTACGAGCTTACCCAGGCCATGATGCAGATAATACGCAACGGAGGCTTCGGCAACGGAGGCACCAACTTCGACGCCAAGACGCGCCGCAACTCCACCGACCTCGAGGACATCTTCATCGCCCACATCGCCGGGATGGACGCCATGGCCCGCGCGCTGCTCAGCGCCGCCGAAATTCTGGTAAAATCGCCCTATAAGAAGATGCTCGCCGACCGCTACGCAAGCTTCGACGGCGGCAAAGGCAAAGAATTCGAGGAGGGCAAGCTCTCGCTCGAGGCGCTTGTTGACTACGCCAAAGCCCACAGTGAACCTGCCCAGACCTCGGGCAAGCAGGAGCTGTATGAGGCAATCATTAACATGTACTGCTAAGAAGGACCTCATAACGGCCCGGCTGCGGCGTCGCCGCAGGAATGCAAAATACAAAATACGGCGGTGTTTCAAAAATCGATTCTTGAAACACCGCCGCTATTTATTTGGACGGAGGGAACAACGTATTTATCAGGTGTGATTTCAGGCTCTGAGGTAAATTGAAAATATCTGATTCCGATAAGTCGGGATACTGGCTCATGTTCGGCCTGACAAATCTTCGCTGCCTCGTTCCATCGATGATTGCCGTAACTTCGTAATGTTTTTTGGCATTTACAGCTATTGAGAAGCCTGAGATTAATCTGCCGGAACTATCGACAAAAGAAACGTCGGAAGCTTCATTTTTGCTGCTATAGCCGAAGGATAATAAAGTGTTGCAAAGAGTGTTGTTTATGATTCCGCGCCAAGGTTGTCCGATGCCATATTCCACGGCATATTCGTTGAACCTGCTGATAGCATCTGCCACACGGTCGATTGTCGTGCGAGGGTTCCGGATGTCATTTTGTTTTGCGAACTCAAGAAGATCCGCTTTTGTAATACACGACGTCTTCCCCCCGATGCTCATTCTTCGCTCCGGATTCAGCCCGGTGCCGTTGATGCTGAATATGAATGTTACATCGTAGGCCGGAGCTATTTTCCAACGGCCATTCTCTTCAAGCAGAAACGAGAAGTTTTTGTTGTGGTCGTCCGTATTGTTTGCCATAACGTTAAATACCATCCTGCAAAATATCTGCTCGATTTCAGTCTCAGGCAGGCCGAGTTCTCGGCAAGTGGCAATCAGGTCTTCATAGCTGCGTGCCTCGGGATTGATGGCGGCAAGCGTCTGCACATGTATTTTTCTGCCCTGTTTCCGATCGAAGCGTTTTGTAAGGAAATGATTTATGCCGTCCACTGGCAATAACCCGCATTCCTCCATATCGATGCCGGAGGCTACGGCCATTCGGTAAAAAGCCATTTCAATTTCAGCAGTCGGCATGGAATTGTCGCCGAACTTAAGAATATGATATTCGAAGTTCCGGGGCAAATCAGACTGTCCGGAGCGTATTTCTCCGGTTGTATTATCTATGGCAAGCACGGCCTTCATCTGGCGGCCACCGGCCGATGTGCCGACGGCCAGCAACGCCTGTAAGGTAATACACTCGTTGCTTTTCAATACAAGATTGTCTCTTTCATGCAGAACTTTCAGCGAAACATCGTATAGCGATTTGATGTCAATAGCTCGTGTATGGGCGACGTCGGGAGCGTATGGTTCATATTCGAGAGCCCCCATACCGCGTGTGCCGATAAACATAAGTTTATAAAGAGGAGTTATTTTGTTGCGTGGAATTTTATTGTCCCTCACCCACTTATCGAAGAGTGTGTTTCCCCAGGAATCGGGAAGCGAGTCGGCAATAAACGGAGGAAGCCCCTGATACAGCGGACGCTCGTCGCCGTATATCGGCAACAGCAGGCTGCGGCTTGACGATGGACACAGTAGTGGAGCAATATCGGGAATATCCTTATGTCTTTCGGGGTTGTACATAAAATAGGTCTGCCTCGCTGCGGAATCCCAAACGAGTCTTCCGATTTCCTGCCCCCAAAGATTCACTTTCAGATATTTCATGGCTTTGAAATTTTACGTTTCCTTACACGCTGAACCTTACGGTCGTTGGTGTTGTACATATATGGAGATTCGGGAAGTTCAGGAAGAAGCAGATTCCAATTTCCGGCAAGTCCGACAGTCCTTAGGAGACTCATCAAAGTACCGAACGAGATGTCGGTCATGTTGCCCGTCTCAAAACGGTAAAGGGTGGTCATGCCGATGGCGGCAGCCTGAGATACATCCTTGCGGCTCATCCGCAAACGCATACGGTAATCCCGAAACCTCAATCCGAGGGTTCGGACGATATCGGGAGTCGGAAGAGATTTATCTGTAAGTATCATTAAGTAGATATTTATATCTTGATTATATTGATAATATTCCGCAAAGTGATAATTACAAAGGTATATAAAAATTTTTGAAACACCGCCGATTTTTTGCTAATTTTGCAGCCGCGAAACGGGGGGATAATCCGAAAAGCGGGGATAATACAGAAACAGGTTGATTAAAAACAGGTTGATAAAAGGTACAATTTAATGAAGAAATCTTTGCTCTCGCTCGCCATGGGCACTTTTGCGCTCGGAATCGTGGAATTCGGCATGATGGGAATCCTGAGCGACATAGCCCGCGATTTGAAAATAAACATAGTAGATGCCGGCCATCTTATTTCAGCCTATTCGGCCGGAGTGGCCGTAGGCGCTCCATCGCTGATATTTCTGCGCCGGTTGCCTCTGAAGCGTCTGATGCTGCTTCTGGCAGCCGTGATAGCGGTGGGAAACGCGATGGTAGCCTTATCGCCTAATTTCGGCTGCCTTCTTGGAGCTCGCTTTGTTTCCGGATTGCCCCACGGCGCATTTTTCGGAGCGGGAGCGATAGTATGCTCGCGTCTGGCCGATAAAGGGAAAGGAGCTTCGGCGGTGGCGGTTCTTGTCGGCGGCATGACCATAGCCAATCTTGTAGGCGTGCCGGGGTTCACGTTTGTATGTCAGCTCGTATCGTGGCGTCTGCCGTTTGCCATAGTCGCGGCTATAGGGCTGATTACCTGCGTGGCTATCAGATGCTGGATACCGAGGCTTGCGCCACTGCCCGACACAGGGATGAAGGGCCAATTCCGCTTCCTTTCGCGGCCGGCGCCATGGCTGATATATGCCGGAGTGTTTTTCGGCCAGGCAAGCGTGTATTGCTGGATGAGCTATATTTCGCCGATAATGACGCGCGTGACCGGCTTTTCAAATTACGACATGACATATATCATGGTAATTGTAGGCGCAGGCATGGTATTCGGCAACTATATTGCCGGACGACTGGCCGACAGATACCCGTCGTCGCTGGTGACGGCTGTAATTGCGAGCCTTATCTTTGCCGTTATGCCGATGATTTACATCCTATCTCCATATAAGGCGCCTTCGCTGCTTCTGACGTTCATAGCGCCGGCACTGCTCTTCGGGCTCGGAGGACCGCTGCAATACCTGATAGTTCGCTACGCCAAGGGGGGAGAAATGCTCGGAGGCGCCGGGATTCAGATTGCTTTCAACGTATCTAATGCCATGGCGGCAGCTATCGGAGGCGCGGCAATTCATCACGGCTTCGGATTGGCGTCGCCCGCATTGGCAGGAACACCGTTGGCTCTAATCAGCGCAGCAGCGCTCTTCACGCTGTATCATATGAAGCGTCGCAGCGGAAAATCCGGTGCATCCGGGTCCGACGACTGACTGAAACCAATGGTTGAGACAGCATTTTCCAGCCGCAGCAGATAACGCTTGGCATCGAGGCCTCCGGCATAGCCGGTAAGGGTACCGTCAGCTCCGACGACGCGATGGCACGGCACCAAAATTGAAAGCGCGTTCGCGCCTATGGCACTTGCCACGGCGCGAACGGATTTTTTATGGCCGATGATGCGGGCTATCTCGGCATAAGTCGGGGTAGAACCGTATGGGATGGCAAGTAACGCCTGCCACACGGACTTCTGAAAGGGTGTTCCGGCTAAATTCAAAGGCATATCAAAGCTGTTGCGAACGCCCCCAAAATACTCATCGAGCTGCCGCGCAGCCGACTCTATTACAGGGCTCGTACCTTCGGTAATATCTACGCCAAGGATACGATTCAACCTATTGGCGACCGTCTGCCGGTGGGGAGAATCCAGCCAGTCGCACAAGCAAAGACTCTCGCCCGTCGACCCGAGCACAAGTTCCCCGCATGGCGAGGAGTAGACAGATGTAATTATGATATTTCGCTGCTTTTCTGTCATCCCGTTTCAGATTTCAGTAAAAAAACTACCCGACTCCACCGATGCTTACTTACAAAGATCCTCCTTAAAGAATTGCTCGATTGAGGCGAAGGGGATGATATCCTTCCTGTCGTAAAGGTCGGTATGGCTTGCGCCGGGAATAACCATGAAGAGCTTGTTGTTGTCGTTGCCGGGAACCACGGTCAGCTTTTTGTAGGTGTCGCTTCCGAAATAGAACGAGTGGGCCTTCTCGCCATGGAGAATCATAACAGCGCTCTCGATTTCGGCAGCACGGCTCATCAGCGGGAAGTTAATCCATGGAATTGCCGATGTTGTGTTGCGTCCGCCATTGGAATTGAGCGAGCGCGGATGGTAGCCGCGCGGAGTCTTGTAGTAATCGTAGTAGTCGCGCAGGAACTTCGGCGCATCGTCGGGCAATACATCGGGAACACCGCCGGCAAGTTGCGGAGTACCATTGATAAAATCCTCGGTGCGCTGCGCGGCCAGCTGCTCGCGGAGTGCGTTGCGCGCTTCAATATTATCAGCAGAGTCGAAATAGCCGTTGGCCGTTACCCGGCTCATATCGTACATGGTCGATGCCAGTGTGGCCTTGATGCGCGGGTCAGCTGCAGCGGCATTAACGGCAAGTCCACCCCAACCGCAGATGCCGATGATACCGATTTTGGCGGGGTCAACGTCGGGATTTGTGACGAGGAAGTCAACAGCCGCGCTGAAATCCTCAGTGTTGATGTCGGGCGACGTCATGTAGCGGGGTGTGCCGGCGCTCTCGCCGGTAAACGAGGGATCAAAAGCGACAGTAAGGAAGCCGCGTTCGGCCATCTCCTGGGCGTACAGGCCGGCGCACTGCTCCTTTACAGCGCCAAAGGGGCCGCATACGGCTATGGCGGGGAGCTTGCCTGTGGCTCCCTTGGGCTTGTACATATCGGCGGCAAGCGTTATGCCGTAGCGGTTTACAAACGAGACTTTAGAGTGGTCAACCTTGTCGCTCTTAGGGAATGTCTTGTCCCATTCGGGGGTAAGTGTCAGTTTCTCCATATCGGTGTTGTGTTCAGGCGTGGATGCATTCAGGGCCAAAGCTCCCATAGAAACGGTAAAAAGCCCCAATGTCAGCATTCTCAAGGGTTTCATAAACTATTCCATAATTGATGGGTCATGCTGCAAATTTAGGACATTTATCCTACAACGCAATTGGCTAAAAGCTCAATTATCGTTTCCCACCGGCTCATTGCCTCCCGAAGACAAATCTAAATTGCAGAAGGAGCGATTCCGAATTCCCGCTTGAAGGCAGTGGAGAAATGCGACGGATTACGGAAGCCGACTTCGGCCGAAACATCCGCTACTCTTCGTCTGCCTGCTTTCATAAGCTCGTAGGCCTTGTCAAGACGCTTCTTTATCAGCCATTTCTCCGGCGTAAGGTTGCTGATTTTCTTGAAATCGCGCTTAAATGTGGCGAGGCTTCGTCCCGTGTAGTGCGCTATCTCTTCGATACTTAGGTCACTCATGTAGTTTTCTTCCATAAAATCGAGGATGTCGATCTTCCATGGCTCGTTGAAATCGAACATCGTGGGCACAAATCTCTCATCGATAGCTAAAAGAGCCATCAGCCCCTCCTGCAACTTCAGTTCCATAAAGTCATCCTTTGGCTTTACGTCAGGGTCGAAGTATGGGGCCATGGAGGCGAAAAGACTGGCCAGTTCCACCGTATCGGGCAACTTTATTACGCCGTCGGGGAGCTTTTCTGTGTTTGGCCTGAGTTTGTTGAGCGACAGCCTGCCGTACATTTCCCTAAGGAAACTCCGGGTAAACATCAGAAAGATACCGCAATACCGTTGGCCCCGATAAGTTTTCTTATACATTGTAATGTGATGGTCGCGCGGAATAAAGACACATTCACCTTTGCGCACGTGAATCTTCTCCGTTCCGTTGTCGAGAATCATCTCGCCGGAATAGACATAATTAAGCGCATATTCCCGCGAACGGTGTATGCAACCGCTCAAATCGTCGTAAAAGAAACTAAAAAACACATTGTTATAGTTGAATATCAGCTTTATGGGGCCAAGATTCTCTTCATGATTGTTTGCCATGGTTTGTATGTTTGAACTACAAATTTACCAATAAAAAGGCTACACGCAATTACTCTGCGGCTCAAATTCCATACAAAGAACATAATTATCGATATACAATCCACACCTAAATATCCGGCAGGATAATTTTCAGAGTTTTTGGATACAAATACCAAAAAATCAATATCGATATCCTCTGTCATATTTTGTTATTGAAGTCATTTAAACTTTTTCTTCGAAAAGAATTTGAACCTGTTTTTGAGCGGATTTAACCCGAATTTGAGGGAGCGATACGGGCATCGTGACCGAAAATGAGGGTGAAATCAGACAAAAAGAGGCCAAATTCTTGAAGATTACATATTGCGAAGCCATTTGAAGAAAAGTTGAAATGACTTCTTGAACACAAGAGATTGAAATCTGCCGGATTTCTCTGTTTATGGCTTTAATAACCGAATTATGTGTAGTGCCGCCACGGAAATCAGGATGTAAATTTGCAATCGTAAAATAACGACCATAAGTCCGATTACACTTAATAGTGACAATATGGAATATAGAGAATTAGGACGGAGCGGCCTGCGTGTATCGTCTATAGGGCTCGGCTGCATGGGCATGAGCCACGGCTACGGAGCTCCGGCCGACCGACGCGAAATGACTCGACTGCTCGCCGAGGCGCTTCTCCCCTACCGCAACCGAGTGGCACAGATTGACCGCGCGCTCGACGCGATGCCGATGAGCGAAGTTTTCGGCGGCTCCAAAATCGTAAAACCAAACTGATAATTCACTGGTCAAAAGCATTGTAAGAAATGAAACCGGAAGTAATCTGCCATATAATGAGTTCGGTGGACGGGCGCCTGATCCCCTCGCGCTGGACCCCACCATTCGACGGCTCCAATCCCACCGAACTATTCGGAGAATACGCCGCCATAGGCAAAAGTCTGGAGACCGACGCATGGATGTTCGGGAAAGCCACCACACGCGAGTTTTTTCCCGAAAGATTCATGCCGCAATCCGAAAACCACCCTGCGGCAGGGAAAATCCATATAGGCGACCTCTACTCGCCGCGACTCTTCATCACGGTCGATCCCGACGCCGACATTTTCTATACATCCGGAAAAATCCGCGGCGACAACATGACGGTAATTCTCGGCACCAACGCCACCGACGACTACCTGGCCATACTCGAAGAAAAAGGGATTTCATACATCATACTTGCCGACCCCACGGCTTTGAGCGACGCCATGACCGCGCTCTATGAGCATTTCGGCGTCAGAAAAATCTCTCTGCAGGGTGGAGGCATAATCAACGGGGCCATGCTTGCCGCAGGAATCATCGATGAACTAAGCCTCGTGATATACCCCGGCATCGACGGCCAGACCACATCGCCATCCATATTCGAATATCTCGGAGCGGCCGACGAGCGGCCGGCCGAAGGTCAGTCGCTTGAATTGCTTTCCTCCCAGGCCCTCGCCAACGGCATTGTTTGGCTCCGATACAGATTTCACTCAACAGCCAAAAATCAAATATGAAAATCAGCAAACATACGGCTGCTGCCGTCTGCGCCACGCTATGCATCGGCACAGCATCTGCCCAAAAATCCGACAATATGAACGCAAAACCTCTTTTCGAAGATGTAGCCGTAGAGGATGTGCTCTCCTACAAAGGCAATCCCTACGGACTTGTGTACGACAACGCCATCAAGGCCAACGAGCCCGGCAAAGTGAACATCCACCCCATTGCCTACGATCTCAACGGCCTCCGCATCGCCGCCAATGTCTATACGCCTGCCGGCTACGACCCGGCGAAGAAATATCCGGCTCTGGTAGTGGCCCATCCCAACGGGGGCGTGAAAGAACAGGAGGCTGGCAACTATGCCCAGATTATGGCCGGGAAAGGATATATCACTCTTGCCTTCGACGCCGCTTATCAGGGTGCCAGCGGAGGACAGCCCCGCAGCACCGACGGCCCCGCTAACCGAGTGGAGGATATTCACCGCGCCGCCGACGTGCTCGCCACTTATCCCGGAGTCGATTCCGAGCGCATGGGGATTCTCGGCATCTGCGGCGGCGGAGGCTATACGGCCAAGGCCGCACAGACCGACAAGCGATTTAAGGCCGTGGCCACCCTCAGCCTGTTCAATTCCGGCCTCGTTCGCCGCAACGGGTTCCTCGATTCGCAGATAAATCAGGTGCAGGAGCGTCTTGCCGACGCCTGCGCCGCCCGTCAGCGCGAAGCCGAGGGGGGCGAAATCGAGTATGTGGGAGATATGAGCGGAGTGACGCCCGAGCAGGCCGCCAAACTTCCCTTCGACCTCTACCGCGAGGGCTACGATTACTACATTGTTAACTATGCCCATCCCAACTCCACGTTCCGCTACACCAAAAGCAGTCTTATCAACCTTATGGACTGGGACGCATCTGAAGGGATGTACCTCATCGACAAGCCATTGCTGATGATTGCCGGCAGCAACGCCGACACCCTCTACATGACCGAGCAATGCTACAGCAAAGCCACCGGCACCGACCGCAAGGAGCTCTACCTCGTGCCCGGAGCCACCCACATCCAGACCTATTACGTGCCCGAATACGTAGCCCTCGTCACCGATAAACTCACAACCTTCTTCGGCCAAAACCTCTGACCACAAGGCTAAAGCATCTGATTGACAACCATTTCAGCTCCGCCCCCGATATTTGGGAAATGAGCGGCACCTCGCAAGGCGCCGCTCATTCTGTATCTTACAGTCAGACTTTATGTAGGAATAATAAGAGTAGTTTTATAAACCTCAATCTAATGCATCAAATACTGATGATTCACCGATAGGGCAGATATTAAATGACTATGCGGTATTATAATAGATGACACATGGGTAATATCAGTGATCTGAGCCTAATTAAATAGATGAGACAATCTGTTGGCAAATATCAGTCCACCAACAACTGCGGATGAGAATGCTGCAAGCAATACAGCTCCAGCAGACACATCTTTGGCGAGCTTTATGCTTTCATCTTTACACGGGCAGATACGATCGGCAAGTATTTCAATAGCGGTATTAAATCCTTCCGCAGCCAAAACCAAGCCAAAACAGATTACTATACAGCACCACTCAATAAGGGAAATTCCACATAATATCCCGGCAACAGTCGTTAATGTCGCGATTATAATATGTATGCGGAAATTGGGTTCTCTGACGAGTCTTTTAAGGCCGGAAAATGCAAATTTGAAACCTGCATATCGGCTATGACAATAAAATTTCATGATATATTCTTTTCGACAGATTATAAACAATATATGCTATCAGACTTCCGATTGCCATTCCAAAAACTATATCGGATGGATAGTGTACGCCAAGATACAAACGGGTGTAGCACTCCAATAAAGCCCAACCTATCAATAGTGCGGCAAGCCATTTTCTTCTGAACCATAAGGTAGTAAAAACGGCAATCGCGAAAGAATTTGCAGCATGGCAAGAGGGGAAACCATACTTCCATCCGATATATCCGCGAACTATATGTAACATAGCACTAACCGGATTGTCTGGATTCGTCGGTCTCAATTGTTGAACAGCAGGACGGATAATGCTGGCGCACAAATAGTCCGTACATCCTACCGCCACTATCAGCAAAGCGCAGAAAAGTATTGTTTTCGGAAATTTGTCCTTCCGGATGGAATAAGCAATTATGCAACAGACAACTCCGACAAAGAACCAGAAATCGGTTATTACAAGGATGGCATTATCCATAAATGGACTGTGGCAATTGTTGATCGCCACTACAATATTATTGTCAGCATTTCCAAAAAGAGGTTGAGGCATAGCGTATGTTATTATTCAGAATGTCAGCTGCAATGCCAGTCCCTTACTCTCTTGTGAGACGTAGGGCGACAGGAATATGTTGGCATTATACCGTTTATGAAAAAATGTTTTTGTTATCACAGGATAAAGCCAGTATGCAGCCTGAGCGCAGAGTATTCCGAATCCGGCTCCTGCCACAACATCTGTAAGCCAGTGACGGTTGTTATACATTCGCAAGAATCCGGTTCCGGCGGCTACTGCATATCCGGCGACACCTATCCACGGTGATACCTCCCAATATTCGCGGCGCAATATCTCGGCACCGGCAAAAGCAGTTGCGGTATGGCCCGAAGGGAAAGAGTTGCGTGTGCTACCATCGGGGCGTTCAACTCTTGTCAGTGTTTTCACTCCATAAACCGACAGCCCCGTAAGGAGATAGGCTGTGCCGGATATAATGGTTAGGTCAACATAATCATGTAGGCCTTTTATCCCGCAAAGTCTTAATCCGTAAGCGGCTGCCAAAGGCGCATACTGGCTGAAATCATCGACACCCAGTTTTGAATGAGGATGCTCCTGAAGTTCCTCTTTTGTTTCATGGTTTGTATATTTCAGCCAGTCACTTTCCAGTCCTATAAACCCTGCCCCAATCAATACTCCGGGTATGATAAGCTGTGTAGGGCGGAATCGGTAAGGATTCTTAATCTCATGGCATTTCAGAGTATCGACAGTCAGAGTGTCGGTATTTTCATTTGAGGCGAATACCATTACCGGCAGGATAATACTCCAAAGGAGTATAAGTATTCTTTTCCCGTACATCATGACATTACATTTCTTCATCATATTCCACATTATGATGCTGTTTCTTGCCTCCGCCTCCGAAGTTCCAGCTTAATCCCACATAGACGATACGCGGATTCCTGCGTTTTTCCACTTTCTGCTTCAGAGCCGGGGTATCAAGGGTATATAATAGTTTATAAGTATCGAGCAAATCCGTTACGGATGCAAAAAGAGCGAGATTTATTGACGGTATATCATACTTCATTCCAAGGTTAAGTTGAAAATCGCCATCACGTTTTCCTTGTGGCACAAGAGTAGCTGAATGGTAACGGGCATTCAGTTGAACCGTACCATGTTTTATTGGCGTGAAATCAGCGTTCAACAAACCACTCCATGAAAACATCTCGCGATTACCCCCGAAGCCAAGTCTTGAGGCATTTATGCGATTGTAATACCCTGTACCGTTCAGGTTTATGTCAAGCCAGTCCGTAACACGCATATTCCATACCAGCTCGATGCCGGCATTGTGGGACGTCTGGAGATTTTCTTTCGTTGTCAGCAGTATTCCATTGTCGATATAACGCGATACATCTGTTATGCCGTCGGATATATGACGGTAGAAAAGATTTGCAGTAAGAGAACCGGCGTTTGAAAGCCAACGGATACCGAAATCGGCGGTGTTTATTCTCTCCGGTTTCAGATCAGGATTGCCAGCCTCAAGACTCAACGGATTTATTCTTTCGGCAAAAGGATTCATATCGCTCCCTTGAGGACGGTTGATACGCATACTGTAACCGGTGGACAGTTCTATGTCGTCCCCGATATGGCGTGATACCCTTGCCGAAGGAAATAAGTCAAAATAATGCTTGCGTCGGCTTTCAGAGATGGATTTCAGTTGATTGTCGATGTCAGTATATTCTCCACGCAATCCTGCATTGACGCGCCATAAACCAAAAGTCATATCGGCGTTGGCATACAGCGAGTTCACCATTCTCAGATGTGTGAAGTCATTGCTTTCATCCGTATTAGGGATGAATGATGTCCCGTCCCAGCCGGAAACATGATAGTTCTGTTCGGCTCTCAGATGTTCAAACTCATATCCCGAAGTCAATTTGATATTATCCGTCAAAGCGTGCTGCCATCTGAGGTTGGCGTTATGGATATAGTCTGCATCCCAGACGGTTTCATTGTTCCGGGTCTCAACATCCTGACGCATTGTCGTGTATCGGTTCAATTCATCTTCCGATTCGGAAGAATATACATAACCGATTGAAATCTCATTACTGTTTCCGTAACGATGGGTGTACTGGAGGCTTCCTTCCCACATATTTTCTTTGGCATCGGCATCACGGTCACGGTGATATGAATCTGAAACAATGCCGTTCAAGTCTCTTGTACGAGAATCAACATACTCATCCCGCTTGAAATTTCTTCGGTTATAATTTCCCGAAACGCTAAGCATATCGGCAGATGTGATATTGGCGGTCATTCCAAGACGGAATGTATGGGAGACCGGCCGCCCCAATCCGTAAGTGGTCTGGGTAATGGTATCTGCGGGGGATATGCGGTAATCATCAACAGTGCGGTCATAGCGGTCGCGTCTAAAAGTATATCCTCCGTAAAAATTCAGATTTCGGATACCGTAGTTTAAGTTTACACCGGCGTTGTATCGTCCCGCACTCCCGGCATTCGCAAGTATCGAGCCGTTGAAACCTTGTTTCGTATCGGTTCTCATTATTATATTTATGATTCCGCCCCCTCCTTCGGCTCTGTACTCGGAGGTAGGATTGTCAATTACCTCTATTCGCTCTATATTGGCGGCAGACAGCTGACTGAGGGCATCTGCACGTGTCTTTCCCGCCATCATCGCTGAGGGTTTTCCGTTTATCAAGATTGTCACGTTGTCGTTGCCTCTCATGCTGACATTCCCGTCAATATCCACTTCAACCGAAAGGATATGATTGAGAATTTCGCTTGCCGAAGATGCTTTTGAAGTAAAATCCTGATTGACTGTGTAAACTTTACGGTCTGTTTTTGCTATCGTTACGGGCTTCTTGGCGACTATGACAATTTCATCCAGATATTTGTCAAACGCAGATGTGTCAATGCTGTCAGTTTCAACCCCGGTTTGGGCTGAAACTGACACTGTTACAAATAATGATGTAATGAATACTGCTAATCCTTTCATATCTTCGTGTTTGAAATTACGCGGCAAAATTAGAACCTGATTTTGCAGAAATTCTGAATAGGAGGTATATCATATCCCTCTCATCAGCAATGCAATAAATTGTTAACTCTTATGCAATATTCATGAAACGATATAAATCTAATTTTGCAGTGTAAAACCAATCCTTCAATTATGAGAATTGAAAACACTATAAATAAGGTAAAAGAATTTTTACTTTGGATTTACATCATGGCAGTCCTCTCCGGGATTGTTTACGCAGCCTGCATGGGATAGGAAACAAGAACACCCGATGAAATCATATACGAGAAAACTCATACACGATAGATGTTAGTTGCAATGAGAAAAGCTGCTTTCGTAATTATGGCTATATTAGCCGGTTTTACATCCTCTATGATGGCGCAGGAAACAAAAAATCCCTATCTGCCGGAAATTCATGGAACAATACGGGCAAAATATGAGTATGAACCGACCATTGGGAAAGGCCGTTTCGAGATTCGTAATGCCCGACTGAGTGTTGAAGGGAAAATCATACCGATTGTAAGATATAAGGCGGAGATAGATCTGTCGGACGAAGGGGCCATCAAGATGCTTGATGCTTACGTCCGGCTCCAGCCGAAGGAGCGGTTAAAATTTACATTCGGACAGATGCGTGTGCCGTTTTCTATTGATGCCCATCGTTCGCCGCATCTCCAGTATTTCGCCAACCGTTCTTTCATAGCCAAACAGGTAGGAAATGTCAGGGATGTGGGAGCATCCGCATCATGGACTTTCGGATCTGAGGCACCTGTAACACTGGAAGGCGGTGTCTTTAATGGGTCGGGATTGACCAATCAGAAAAACTTTTGGACCTCAAATTATAATTTCTCGTTCAAATCGCAGATCTGTCTGTGGCGGCAATTCAATATCGTGCTGAGTTGCCAGAAAGCAGGTGCCGCGGATGTCAACACATATATGTACGACGGTGGTGTCTATTGGGAAAATTCCCGTTGGCACATAGAGGCGGAGTATCTGCGGAAGCATTATTCACATCATGCTTTCAATCCGGTCAATGCCGTGGATGCGTTTGCGGCATATCGACTGCCATTCAAAAGAAATAACATGGCTTTGTCCTTTTTAGGTCGGTATGACTATATGTCCGACCATAGCAATGGAACAAGAGATGAAAATGGGGCCCTTAAAACCGATGATCCGGAACGCCACAGACTGACAGGTGGATTGACGCTAAGTATGGGGAAAGGCCCACTTCAAGCCGATATCCGTCTGAATTACGAACAGTATTTTTACAAAAAAGGTGTTGTTCCTTCAATATCTGAACAAAATAAAATTGTACTTGAATTTGTGGCTCACTTCTGAATCATGCCGTTCAGTATAACCGTGAACAGATGGTTATCTGATACAAAGTCATATTTTATATCCCAGCGATGAACATCGCAGACGGCTTTGGCTATCGCAAGTCCAAGACCGTTGCCTTTAGTGCCGGATGTTGAAGCAAACCGCTGGAACAGTCGGCTATTGTCGAGCGGTTTCCCGTTATCTGACGGGTTACTTACCATAAGTTTACCTTCAGCCAAAGAGATGTCAACCTGTCCGGAATTCCGGAGTGCATTGACTACCAGATTGTTTACAAGGCTCTCAAAAAGAGTTCTGTTCGCACTGATTTCACATTGTGCATCTGAGAATGTGGTGTTCACCTTATACCCCAGTGATGTCAGGCTGTCAGTTATGTCTCTTATTATAGAGACCATATCCACTTTTGTATTGATGGCAAACTGGTCGTTGTCGATTTTTGCAAGCAGCAGCAAGTCCCGGTTTAGGCGTTCCATGCGTCGGTTTGCATTATATAGTTCATTGATGGCATCAAGTGTTGCTTTGTCAAGATTCCGCTGCAACAACAGGTCCAAGCGGCTCCTCATGACAGCAAGCGGAGTCTGGAGTTCATGCGAGGCATTTTCTGTGAACTCTTTTTGTTGACGGTAGGTTTCGGAATTCCGCTGCATTAGTCTTGTCAGCGCATGGTTGAGCCTGCTGAATTCCTTTATGTTCCCGTTTTCAAGAGCAGGCAACGTATTGTCGGAAACCCTGAACTGTTCCATTGACTTCAAAGTGTTTTCAAATGGATGCCAGAGGTTGCGCAGAGAAAAACGAATGGCGATAAGCAACGACAAGGCTATCACAACGAATATCAGAAGATATTGAATCATTACTCCCGCGATAATATCCTGCTCCAAGTCAAATGATGGTGGGAGCCCCTCTCCCCGCTCAATAGACTCTATGATGTCAATCATGTCCTCTGCATAAAAATATCTGGTTATCAGATAAAAAAGCGGAGCGGTGAGAATAAATACCGCAGCTATGCTTACAATAATCCTGTCGCTTGTTTTGTGTAAAAGAGTTTTCATTCGTCAATATTCCATTTGTAACCGGTGCCGTAAAGAGTCTTGATACTATTGGGCATTCCCGCCGCAGCCAGTTTTGACTTCAAGTTCTTGATGTGGGCATAAATAAAATTGAAATCATCGAGCATATCAGCCATATCGCCGCTGAGATGCTCTGCAATCGCACTTTTGGATACAATACGGTTGCGGTTCTGTATAAGGAACAGCAACAGGTCATATTCGCTTTTCGTCAATGCAATATGACTGTTCCCGACTGTCACTTTATGTTCCGGAAGGTCTATTGTAAGTTGTCCGGCGTGAAGCGTGTTGTCACTTGTGAATTTCTTTCGTCTCATCAGAGCAAAAATCCTCATGCTCAGTTCAGGCAGATGAAAAGGTTTGGGCAGGTAGTCGTCCGCTCCGATTTTCAGCCCCTCGACCTTATCGTCAAGAGAGTCTCTGGCGGAAACGATTATCACTCCGGTCTGTGGCGATTCCTTTTTGATATTACGCAATATATCAAGACCACTGCCATCAGGAAGCATTAGGTCAAGAAGGATGCAGTCATATTCATAGGCAGCAATCCTGTATAGGGCCTCATTGCAGGTATAGGCGTGTTCGCAAAGATAATCCTCGCGTCCAAGATATTCGGCGATACTCCTTGAGAGCATCCTCTCGTCTTCTATTATCAACAGTTTCATGCTTGTATATTTTTCAAGCCGACAAAGTTAAGGACCGATTCTGTATGAAATATGAATCCCGTTATTTCCACATCATCAATATGCTGCCGGCGCATATAAGTATGCCTCCTGCTATAACCTTTGGCGAAACAGGCTCTTTCAGCAATATAAACGCGAGTATGATAGTCAGCACAACGCTAAGCTTGTCAACCGGAGCCACACGCGACACATCACCAATCTGGATTGCCTTGAAATAGAACAGCCACGACAAGCCGGTCGATATGCCGGAAAGTACAAGGAATACCCAAGTGTAACGCGATACAGACTTGACTTCCTGCAAATGGCCTGATGCAAAGACGATACCCCATGTGAGAAACAGGATAACAGTGGTGCGAATCGCTGTGGCGAGGTTTGAATCAACATCTTTGACCCCAACTTTGGCACAGATGGCTGTCAGGGCGGCGAACAGTGCCGATAACAAGGCATATATCTTCCACATTTTAGTAACGGTGCAAGGTTGATTTATACATGATAAAGATAGCGGTTGTGATTCTGTATAAGTGCCCGTGGGTTGTTAACTTTTTATTAAATCAATTAATTCATGTGATTTTAAGCAAAAAACGCATGGTTCTTTTATACAACCATACGTTTTGGAATACTATATACCAATATTCAAGCGAGTATGTTTACATACCATTGGCTCGACATAATGAATTATTGGTTCGGCTACCATATTTTCTTTTGATCCGGGAGATTGAGCCGGAGCCTCAATTCGCTGACATTGTGTCGGTTCATAGTGTTTGATTCCCTCACCGAAGTCCTGTTTCTCTTGTTCGGGAGCAAGTTCTGTGGTTTATTATCAAGGAGTAAATTCACATTATATCCATTCGTCAACGAATAATCTGGAAAAGAAGTATCATCTAGTTCTATGATATATATCCATAACTATCCATACTTAATTTTATCTTCAAATATCGAGCTGGGGGAAAAGAAAGTTATATGGCATTTTCTCCATTCAGCCTACTCCAATAATTTCTCTTTTCCCCAGCTCCACATCCTCACCCTGAAAAACACCAATACCGCCTCAAAAGCAGTGAATCAACGAAAATCGCCGCAATTAAAAATTCCAAACAACCGTTAAATATCTGCAAAGTACTTTCTCGCTCTTTCACCATCTTCTGTCATTAGTACATTTTTAGTACATCTTTTAAGCAGATTTTATGCTGATTTCCAAGCATTTATCACAATTAAAAATTATCCGGTAATGGTATAATACCATTTTAATATTCATGACTACATAATAATTTCAGTAAAAAAACATCGCTTTTGCCGATTATTATTTAGGTAGGATAGGCAACGCCCAATCGGGAAGATTTTCGATATAGCGCTTAGCAAGAGTTCCGGAAGCCAGGCGAAAAAGGAGACGGGCCTCGGCATCCTCAATCGAATTATCATAGACATAAAGTCGGTCGACAAATGGAGCCAAAGCGATACAGTTTGCTATGGATTTGTCGTAACGAGATATAATTTTAGGAATCGGAACATCGTGGCCTCCATTAAGCACGCGGTTTGCTACTCGCTTCGCATTGATTGTAGGAGATTCCGTGGACACAAAGAACAGACGGATAAAGAATCCGGCTTGCTTCGCTCTGAGGATATAATCGACCTTATCGGGAGCCGACATCACGGTTTCAAAGATGTGGCTTTTGCGGGATGCAAGGCATCTTTCACGCCATTCATTACAATAATTGGCTGCTTTCAGCACTGATTCCTGATTGTTCCAGTCGCCAAATATGTCGCGGGCAACATTATCCGGATTGATATACTCCGAATCCTCCAGCCATTCATGATGTAGAATCTTGGAGGTCACGGAAGTTTTGCCCGACCCATTGGGCCCGGCAATCACAATCAGGACAGGATGATGCTCACTTGCCGCCATTGCGAAGGCGCGTTAGGGTTTCTTGGACTCGTGCCTGAGCTTCGCGGGTGGCGGCTTCGATGTTGGCAGCGACACGGGCGGCGGCATGCCGGCTGCTTTCGCGAGCGTCTTCCGCGACCTCACGCATTATCTGAGCCATGCGTTCGTCGCCCGGCTCTTCCATCGACGTCAGTCGATAACTGTTCATTTCCGCTTCCGACATAATACAATCTAATTTATTCAACGCCAAATTTACGAAAATTTTCAGGTTAGATACACAACCGGGAAAGATAATCCTGATTGTCAGGACTATCTTTCCCGATTTTTAACTCTTAGGGCTGCTCTGATTTATGCGATAGAGCAGGAGGGGATGTTTGGGAGGAGGCGGCGGGTCAGGCCGGAGTCCATTTGCAACGTACGGGCGACACGATGGCGCCCTCCTTTTTGAGCTGTGCGAAAACTTTGTCTACCACCTTACGGTCCAGACCGGTAAGTTCAGCTACTTTTCCGGCATTCACGGGTTCGCCGGCCGTGCGCATGGCTTCAAGAATTACATTTTTCTCGTCCATAATATAAAACTATTGAAATTTAAAAAGGCAACCGGCCACCATTGTATGCAGCCGGCTGCCCGTGATTATCTTAATTATCTGTCTGATATCAAATTATTTCACTTCCTCGAAGTCGACGTCGGTGACACCGTCGTCGGCAGGTCCGTGGCTGCCGCCCTGTGCGCCACCCTGGAAGGGTGCGCCCTGCTGGCCGGCTGCGCCCTGGGCCTGTGCCTGGGCGTTGAGGATGTCCTGCTGGGCTGCGCCGAAGGTTGTCTCGATTTCCTTGATGGCGGCGTCGATGGCTGCGATGTCCTGAGCCTTGTGAGCGTCTTTCAGTTTAGCCACTGCTGCCTCGATAGCTGCCTTCTTGTCGGCGGGAATCTTGTCGCCAAGTTCGTTGAGCTGCTTCTCGGTCTGGAATACGATTGCGTCGGCCTGGTTGAGTTTGTCGATGCGCTCTTTTTCCTTGGCGTCGGCGGCGGCGTTGGCTGCGGCCTCATCCTTCATACGCTGGATTTCGGCGTCGGTAAGGCCGCTGGAAGCCTCGATGCGGATGCTCTGCTCCTTGCCGGTGGCTTTATCCTTGGCGGATACGTTGAGGATACCGTTGGCGTCGATTTCGAATGTCACTTCGATCTGAGGTATGCCGCGGGGTGCGGGTGCGATACCGTCGAGGTGGAATTTGCCGAGGGTCTTGTCGTCCTTGGCCATGGGGCGTTCGCCCTGGAGCACGTGGATTTCAACCGAAGGCTGGTTGTCGGCAGCGGTCGAGAAGGTCTCGCTCTTGCGGGTAGGAATTGTGGTGTTGGCCTCGATGAGTTTGGTCATCACGCCGCCGAGGGTCTCGATGCCGACCGACAGGGGCACTACGTCGAGAAGGAGCACATCCTTTACGTCGCCTGAGAGTACGCCGCCCTGGATGGCTGCGCCGACAGCTACTACCTCGTCGGGGTTGACGCCCTTGGAGGGAGCCTTGCCGAAGAATTTCTCCACGATTGCCTGGATGGCGGGGATACGGGTGGAACCGCCTACGAGAATAACCTCGTCGATATCCTTTGCCGTCAGACCTGCATCCTTAAGAGCCTGCTCGCAGGGAGCGATGGTGGCGTTGATGAGTCGGTCGGAGAGCTGCTCGAATTTAGCGCGGGTGAGGGTCTTCACAAGGTGTTTGGGCACACCGTTGACGGGCATGATGTAGGGAAGGTTGATTTCGGTCGAAGTAGTCGACGAAAGCTCAATCTTGGCCTTTTCGGCAGCTTCCTTAAGGCGCTGGAGAGCCATCGGGTCCTGACGGAGGTCAACGCCTTCGTCCTTGATGAACTCGTCAGCGAGCCAGTCGATGATTACGTGGTCGAAGTCGTCGCCGCCCAGGTGGGTGTCGCCGTTGGTGGATTTCACCTCAAACACACCATCACCGAGCTCGAGGATGGAGATATCGAATGTGCCGCCACCGAGGTCGAACACTGCGATTTTCTGGTCCTTGTTGCTCTTGTCGAGGCCGTAGGCAAGTGCGGCTGCCGTAGGCTCGTTGACGATACGGCGCACGGTGAGACCGGCGATTTCGCCGGCTTCCTTGGTGGCCTGACGCTGGGAGTCGTTGAAGTATGCAGGCACGGTAATCACAGCCTCTTTAACCTCCTGGCCGAGATAATCTTCGGCGGTCTTCTTCATCTTCTGAAGAATCATGGCGGAGATTTCCTGAGGAGTGTACTGGCGGCCGTCGATGTCGACGCGCGGAGTGTTGTTGTCGGAGCGGACAACTTTATAAGGAACACGCTCGATTTCTTTCTGCACCTGGTCGTAGGTCTCGCCCATGAAACGCTTGATGGAGTAGATCGTACGGCCGGGGTTGGTGATGGCCTGACGCTTGGCGGGGTCGCCCACCTTACGTTCGCCGCCATCTACGAAGGCAACCACCGAAGGAGTGGTGTTGCGGCCTTCGCTATTGGGGATTACAACGGGGTCTTTACCTTCCAGCACTGCTACGCAGGAGTTGGTTGTACCTAAGTCGATACCTATAATTTTTGCCATAATGAATATAATGTTTTTGTTGTTGTTTTCAAATGTTGTCTGATGTGCGGCGGCTCGCTGAAGCATGATAATACGCTTTGGAATCGCCGTCCGCTTTAAAATAGGAACAAATGTTGTGCCAAAAAGGTTGAGGACGTGTCATAATAGCCCATCTGGGTCGTCGCCTTAAGGCTTCGGGTTCGGTCATTGACCTTAGTCAACTCCCTTCACCCTCACCCTCAGGCTCC